>ENA-UOUE01000325-UOUE01000325.1-compost-metagenome-genome-assembly--contig:-NODE-325-length-40032-cov-4.929145_pt1 | contig 40032 bp, 27 predicted proteins | sample MGYA00238146_ERZ747223 | MGnify/ENA primary metagenome ERZ747223 (study PRJEB28781, sample SAMN06268865) | compost metagenome | isolation source: single cell | place: USA: California, Emeryville, Joint...
AGTGGATTTTGCTTCTCATTTTGAGCATCTTTTGGGTAATATTCAATTTTATTTTCATCCAAAGTTCTTGTTTCAACAGTGCTTTTATCGACTTCCTCAATGGAGTTCTGATTGTTCATGTTGGAACCTTTAGTCACTTCACTATGTTCGTATGCTTCAATTTCGATGTTATCATTATTACCAGAGAGATCGCCATGAGATATATCCTTAGAACTTACATCTTTCGATGAGTTGACGATCTTATCTTTGTTTGTCTTGTCTCCATGAATATCAAGCTTCTTTCTGATGACAAGATCCGTATTTCTTATGTTTATTTTAAGCTCATGTTTCAGAAAGATTTTAATAGATTGTTTTATATTATCGTCATCCATCATGCTCTTAATACTTGCTGAAAAGTTCTTTTGGCTGGACAAATCAAACACTTTTTGTTTGTCAACACTTTTCCAAATGATTTCCAGGAATCGGCAAGCAGCCTTCGCAGAATTTTCTTGTATCTGACTCAGATTCACGTGGTTTAAATCATCATCGTCATCTTCTTCGCTTTCTGAAGTTTGAGATTCTTCATCGATTTCGGGAACCGTTTCTTCATCTGAGATGAGAACTTCTTCCTCTTCGATGGCTTCAACGTTGTGCTGATCAGCACTTGGCTCAATATCTGAATCAATCGTTGGCTCATCAGGAGTTTCTTTGTTTTGGTCTTCTTTAGTGTGGCTATCAGTCCTATCAAGGTCTTCTTTAGTGTGGCTATCAGTCCTATCAACTTTCTCCTTTTTTGCCACCAGAATCTTGTTCAAACGATTCGCTTTTGCCAACTTCTTCTCATTATTTCGGATCTCAACTAATCTTTTTTCAATCGCCTGATATTTGATATGAAAATAATCGGTGACTGCTTCATTTGCAAGCATCATAAATTGCTCGACCATCCGATGAGCAGCGCTAGATTTTTCTATTTTTTGGTCTTCTTGATCATCCAAGTCAATTTTGAGTCCAAGCTCGTCTCTTAATTTTGCAAGTTTTTCTGCAAGGCTGCTCAAAACGACCAGAGCAGGGATAATCTCAGGGTCACATGTAGCTTCCTTTTCGGGATGCGCCAAGATCCTATCTGCTTCCTCATACGTAAAATTCTTTGCGATTGTAATCGTGTTATGAACAAGTCTTGTCTTTTCCTTGTTAATGAGACCTTCTTTGTTGATTGTAATATAGACTGAAAAGGAGTATCGGAGCTTATTTTGTTGTAAACTAAGAATATTCTGAACATCATACGGGAGCATTGGTCTAAAGAAATATTTCCCAATGTAAGTTGAATGAAATCGAGATTCAGCTTCTTTGAAGATTTCCGAGTTTTTCTTTATCAGTTTAGTCACATCTGCAATATGAATACCAACTTCATATTCAGAATCTTCCTCATCAGAAAGTTTTTTCACAGAGAATGCATCATCTCTGTTCTTCACTTTCTCTCCATCAATGGAAAAGACCTTCTCTGTTGCAATTTGTGTCTCAGAGTTAATCTTTTTATTCCAAAGTTTGACAGTTTCCTCTTTTTCCTTCGTTACTTTCTTTGAAAATCCATCAGTTTTAACGGAGTTCATCTTAAGAATAACTCTAGGGTCTGATTCAGGGTGTCCAATTTGTCCCTCAGCGCTTTCGATAACAGCAAATGGCCTATTAGAGTTTGCAGGCCAATCTACGAATTTTGCTTTGACATATTGCCTCCAAATTTCCGGGGTGGCTTCAAGATGATTTTGGATGTAGAAACATATAAACGTTGGGAGTTTCGTGTTAATTGGTTTGAGGAAGCATATATTCATTTTTCTCATTTCCATTCTCTGATAATTTAAATTGTACAGTGAGAAGAGAGCTCTTCGAACGGTTTTTTTTTTCTTCGGCATCATCTCATCACCAAATATCAACTTAATGATATATGCTATAAGGCTGCTTTCCTTCTCTAGGCCTAATTGCTTTGCAGAGAACTCTTTAAATTGCTCCTTTGTAAAGTCTTCGCCATCCCAAGCATCGAAAAATTGTGTTGGAGTTTTATTCATAACTACTATAAAGCTATTGACGATATTCCAGTCAATATTTTCAGGCAGAGGGTAGTATAGGTGCTGCATTTGGATTTGAGATTGAGCATCGGGGGTTATTTCTAAGTAGCCATAGATAGACTCAGAATCTTTGAATGGATTTTTTTCAATCGAAATAATCTTAGCATTGCTATTTCCTTCAACTTCAACAAATTTAACTTGGCAACCCTCAAATGCCCTGTTCATGTCAGTGGGCTTCTTAAAGAAATATTCATTCTTTCCCATGTGACTCTTGATCACCAATCTCCCATCATGTTTAGATTTGACAATACCGTACTGAATTTTAGAATTTGTTTTGCATGGTTCAGGGTAAATCTTCATGTGCTTCCAGAGAAAAGCTTCAATATGCCCGTCTGTTCTTCCAGCTTCCCTGCGACCCAATATTTTAACGAAATGACGACCTTGCTGACTTGGGACATCTTTCAAATACTCGACTTCGTAATAAAATTGTTCAGACAGCTCCACATGATCGCTGTGTCTGACGTCAAAGGTGAGATATGGGTATCTGTCGAGGATAAACTTGTTGAAAGGAATTAACTTGTCAGAGAGTCCTCTTGTTTTAATGACCGTGCAAAGAATCCGAGATTCACCGAAATTTTTAACGAAAAATCGTTTAACGTCTGCAAAATAAAGCTGTTCTTCTGTATGGGTATACGTGCATCTCTGTTGGAAGAGATACTGACAATCGAAGCCTTTTTTGCACGAAAGTATCGTTTTCTGAGAACGCATTTTTTTTTTCTGAATTAATTTTTTTATTGAGAAACCGAGTCGATTGATGAATTTAAGGAGAAATCCAAAACTCTAGGGGTTAATAAGCTAATTTAGTCACTGCAAATATTCTGACATGCTGTAATACTGTTTTCCAGTGGAAATAATCATAGAAGAAACGAGAAAAGAGTCGTCAAAGATGGTTTTCTACTGGGATAGAACAAGTAGTGTTCGAAAAAGATCCATATCTGTCTCTATCGGTTGTTTTTATTGGGATTTTCTTTTTTGTTTTGTGAAGAAGAACCAATAGCAGCAACATCTCTCTGTTATTACTAAGTAAGTGAATAATTTTTGGACGCTTGTAACGCCTACATGAAAAATTACGAAATTATTTCTTATGAGCAAAAGTAAAGCACGTCTTTCTTAATTAATAATCTGTCAAACCAAAATTTCAATGGATAAGCGTGGACAATATTCTCGTCGATGGACTAAAAGCTCGAAGAAAAGGAAGGGAAAGACCAAAACTGGCGTGGGCTGGGATAAATATTTTCAGGATTTTCAAAAAACCCTTGAACCCAAGGGAATCTTTATGCGCGATGTCGGTGATGACGGCAATTGTTTATTTCGAGCAGTATGCGATCAATTAGAAGGAAATGAGAACAATCATAGATACTACCGTGATCTTGCTCTTGAGCATATCAAAGAAAATATAAATACTTTCAAGTTGTTTTTATTGGAAGATGAAGATATTGACGAGTATCTTAAAGATATGGAGGAAGTTGGCACATGGGGAGGACATTTTGAGCTTGTAGCGCTTAGTGAAGCTCTCAACTGCAATTTCTGCTTGCATATTAAAGATCAGGAGCCTGTTATTGTCCATGGGTCTCAGACGAATATCCGCTCCAAGTGCAAGACATACCATCTCGCGTACCACGTTGAAAAGCACTATAGTAGCATAAGAAAATTAAATGACGACAAGAACACTCCAGCAGCAGAAATCGATCTCTCGATAGTGATGACCATTAAAGAAGAGAGTAAATGTTCTGATGATGAGGACGAGCTTGAATATCAGATTCTAAAAGAACAAAAGAAGAGTAACAATGATTATACTATCTGCTGAAATAAACTAATTTTTACCTGCTAGGCGGACTTTTGAAATGCTTTACCAGAGTTCGTTTAAGAATGAAGCTGAAATACAAGCGAACAAAGCGAGCAGTAAAGACTATCATACAGCGTATCAACCAAACATTTAAAGCGGCTATTAACTGCCTGAAACCTAAACTATCTCGTAGACGTTAGCTAAACTGTAGTTTCAAAAATATTCAATCCAATATTTTGAATATCCGTTTTCTCTCTGCCTTTATCAATTTCAATGGCGGTGTTTTTGATGTAATGTAAGCTTTATAATTTTTATTATAGTTCTCAATGTTCTTGCACAGTCCATTCCAAGTCGAAGTGGCATTCATTATAATTGCCTTTCTTGCCGGTATATACTGATGCCGTGATTGAATTAGAATTAAATTAGATCTCTTAGATTCGAAAAAAAAAAATACAACTCATTCATTTTCCTCCCCTCTCCTACAATGATCTACCACTTCGACATGCCGCACATTACTGATACAAAGAAATTTGAGAAGTTCATCCAATCGAAAAAGATAGGTACCCCAGAACTACAAGCTATCAAAGAGATCAGCGCGATCAGAAAATTATTTAAACTCTCACTTCTTGCACTTTCCAAGCCAAAAAAGACAAAAGATTTCAATTATGATGGCGCTCTCGCCAAAGCGAGTATGATTACAGATGAATATTACAGCTATGTACTGAAAATGGTAGGATATTGCTGAAATTCTGGTCGAGTTCATTCTTTCTCTCATAGCTTGAACTGTACCCACACGATCACCCTTTCAAGAAGAATATCAAATGGACACCGATACTCGGAAATGATCCAGTTATCAAATTTGGGAAAAGTAACTTTTTAGATGAATCCGGGGTTTTAAAAGACTTGCCTTTGCGTTTAGCTATACAAAACGGGATTAAATTCGACATAATAATGACAATGTACTGCAAAATGTGGATGACACTGGAGTCAGCGTTTAAAGAGATCCAATGCATTAGGGAAGGCTTTGTGAATTTTGAGGAACCTCTATCAAAAAGAGAAGAAACGAAAGATTCAAAGCCCAGACTCGGCAAATTTCCTCGTATTGAGTAATTTTATCCTGCCTTGTAAACAGACTCCTCAACAAGATCTGCACTGCTGTGATTAGAGAGGCGCTGAAGAATACTCTTGAAATTTATATCAAGGCATATATCTTCTGTGAAGATTTTCGCAAGAAGCATTTAGATCTCTTTTCCGCAGTAAAAGAAAACGAAGGCAACTCCATCGAGACCAAAGCGAACGTGTTTCAAGCAATAGTTTCGTAACAATTGAGTATTTAGGGTCGAATATGAATATAAATTTTGCAATAGGTTACTGCGAGCAAATATGAATGGGTTAAACCTCGAGCTGGTGAGAAGACAAGAGAAAAACAATAGATTTTTGATGGAGATCTGCAAAGCGGCCTATTTTCAATACCTGAGTGTAGAAGCTGCGGTGGTGGACTACGAATCTAAAGCGTCAAGTCTTCTACTTCATTGCAGAGGATACATGCGATTTTATAAAATTTACGCGCTCTATTTGCTGCTTCTCGACTACCAAGAGAAAATTAAGACCGAAACTTTCAACAAGATCGCTGGAGAGAACCTTAACTCCGTCGCGAGCAAGCTTTTAGCTACTGCTTATCAGGTGAAGAAGCTAATCGGTGAAGTCCGAGAGATGTCAGGGATTAAAGGGACATTCCTAGAAACCTACACTGAGCATATCTTCAATACGTTTATTCTTCCCCTCTGCAACAAGTAAAATATCTTTTGTGGTGCTTTTTGCTAAACACTCTTGAAAAATTAGCATTATTGACGTGTACGGTGCTGTGTACATCGGAGCGACCTATTCTGATGGAGATTTCTCAAGTATTCAGCCGTTTGACTACGTTGATTCGAAAATTACAGCATAATTCTATTTGAGTAAAAAAAAATCTTTTGACTTTGATAGATAAATATTTTATATGTCCATGCATTGTCGATGATGAACGGAATTTTCTTTTTTTTTTTGATTGTCAAACCCTTAAGAATTGAATTTAGAGGAAGAGAGAGAGGACATCTTCTCAATTGCCCTCAGATTACGATTGATTCATATCTAACTAGGATCACTTTCGAATGAAATGCTTTATTGATGCTAAGAGGCCTTTAAGAGTCGGACGGAGATAAGATGTATCGGATGCACTATGATTTAAGAGTAAACTATGAATCTGTGATTAACAGAAATAAAGAATTGATCTGTTGAAAATAAAACAAACTGAAATAACAGCGTTTTATTTACTAATCAATTAGAAAGTTAGTACGCTCGAAGTAACAATGAGCTCTCCTTCGGAAATAGAGCAGTATCTTGCGAAACTTATCATCTCAGTCGCTCATAGCGAGAGAAGCGTACCATATCCACTCTGAAAAGTCTGATTTAGCCCCTCCATAGGTCGAAAAAGCGCGATTGGATCTTGTGAGCAACAGATTCTTCATTCCTTATAGCTACTTCCGAAGACTCGATCAAAAGGGCAAAGGATATCTCACTCAAGATGACTTTACGGACTTCTTATAGTAAGTGCATTCAAGCACCTTGTTTGATAAATGCGCATCAGTTCAGGAGGATTGAATCATAACACGAAAGAAGTCGAACATATTTTTACCTTAGGAACAACCGCCGGAGCAACAAAGATGACCTACAATGAGTAACAATTAAATAAAAATACAAATATCTGAAAGAACTCCGCTAGTTTTCTCAAGATTGTACTGCCACAAGCAGATAATGCAGCAAAGAACGAATGTCTTGATCGAGTTAGCAAGGAGCAGGCTGAACTGGGCGAATCCGAACAACAGGAAATCGATAACGCAGTTCTGGGAGTATTTTTGAAAGAGATCGAGTTTTACAGGCAAACGAAAAAAGCAAGACTGTCTTTCATTTCACTCAAAGAGTTCAACCCTAATACCGCGTTTATGATTATCGATACTAAAGCCCAGGAATTCCTTGATTTTAACAGGTATGCTGCCTTTCTCTTGACATTATACCCTCATGAAACTTTAGCATTCAGAGCTTTTTAAATCGCTTGGCGTTCAGCTTCAAGCAAGAAGATTACGATGCATTGTGCCGTCGAATCGATAAGTCTCGATCCGGAAAGATCTCTTTTCAGGACTTTAAAGACGGGCTCTTTGAATCAGGACAGAAAGGAGTTGAACGTGAACCGAGCGCTAGAAACACTGGCATGACTAGAAGCTCCAGTGCTTATCTTAATGCGTCAGACGCGAAAAATAGCCTCAGCAACGCAACATATCAGCGGTCTTCTCGGTTTTCTGTAGGGAAAGAAACTCCGGTTAAGTTCTCGCGAGGTAGAGGCAGCTACGATACCTATAAAGGCAATGCCGAAACCCAGAAATTTCAGCGTTTTAGTGAAGTTAACCAGCCTCAACAACGGGACAGTTATGGAAAACCAGTTACTAACCTTCTCGACGATTTTTTGCAGCCTCCAATGCAAACAGCTGAGTTCAATAAGAGCCAATCAGAAGGAAGTCAAGTTGTGTTTCTTCCGAAACCAACAGTAGAAATATTGGGTTCGAAAGGTACTCGCGGAGAGCAAATGACTCTAGACCAGGCCGTGTACTTCAATTCTGGCAGAAAAACGGAAGCAGGAATTAATAATGTAAATTACGCGAATAAGTTCTCCAAGGAAACAATAAATTTGCCGATAAACCCCTCAGCTGGAGACTTTAACTCCATACATACTGAGGAGAAGGAACTTCAGCACTTTGGAAGTGTCGAAGATATTCATAGAGTGCGGTCAGCAGGCGGTTTTACCACAGCGCGACGGAATTATTTCGAAACGCTCACCTCTCCTCCGAGTAAAGGCGGTTCTCCAGCAAATATCCGGAAAAATCGCTTTGCTGGAGAGAATGATGAGAACACAGTCGAAATTACGATGTCTCCGCTTCGGCAGCGGGCTGCTGACCCTGTCTATGATATGTACTGGGGGTACAATAAGCACCATAACGAGACCATAGCCACTTGTCACCCTTTCACGGCTGTTAACTTCCCTTATGACCTCACAAGGACGATGAGAGAGCCTGTGGCATATGACATGAAATCTTCATTCTTACCACATCATTACGCTCCGATTGATGAGATGAAGGTCGACGTGAAGAGGTTCAAGGAAAACCCATTTAGGTTCACCGACCACGAACATTACTTCAAACTGTACTACAATAGATTGCGTGGGGGTTATTATGATAAGTATTTCAATATCCCTCAAGCGCAGCACAAGACATACATCTACAAGGATCCTGACGTCCAGCATTATAATGATGAAATACAACCGGAAACACCGCTTCCAATGCGCCGAACAGCACATCGAGCTTCTTCTCAAGATACCTCTAACGCGAGGTATGTGCTCCTTAAAACGCTACGGAATGATCCCGAGTACACATCAGGACATGGACATTGGCCTCGTCCAGAAGGTAGAGCAACGTCTACTTATAGAAGGCTAGACAGAATGTCTCAAGAAAATTTGGAACCAGGATTGGTTCGTCCAGGTTCAGTTCGATACTTACATAATGAACACCAAAAGCCTGCCCGAGACCGCAATGTTTCAGATTTTATTTCGGATACAAGATACGATAATCGCGTCGATTACGATCAAGTGCATCGAGGGCCCCTCATGAACCAGATTAACCTACTAAATAGACCAAGATATCAATCATCACAAGGTCTGAGTCACCTCTTCCCAAACAAACCGTCGTAATATGACCATTAGCATCTCATAATATCTATATAATATTCAAGTGACCATTGCAAATGCAAAGGTGCTAAATTTTAATTTTTCATTGTTTTTATTGGATGTAAAGGATGCAAAACAAAATCTATTAAATACTTTGGTTGATCTCTGCAGAAAATTCCTTTTGATGCATCTATCGATATGAATAACTGATTAACATTCACATATATATGTATTCGATTGATTCCAAGCCTTTCGTTTCAAGGTGAAAAAATATTTTGCTAACAAAATCCTTAGGGCACAGCGATCAATCAGATTTGAAGCTTCTAAATTCAACGAATGTAACTGCAATAACCTAATGAATCGAAGTGATCTCTAGGTAAGGATCACAACGATTCGTAATTATTCCTTTCACAACTGTTTCTATCTCGTCAACAGGAACAATACTCGTGACTTTCAGGCCCTTTAAATCTTGAAGAAAATACTCCAATTCTTCTTTAACTCTAATATGATAACAATAAGTACCAGTTAGAAAGCATCCTCATTACCTTTGAGCTACGATGCGGCTTTCAATTTCGAGTTCGTTGAATATTTTAAGATATTGTGTTTTGATTTGTTCAAAGACCTTGGAGAAGATTTCAAACAGGTCTTCTGGAAGGAAAAATTCCTCGATATTTTTCGCCATCGTTCGAGTATTATTAATGATATCTGCTGTGAATTTCGTCGGCGTGGTGAGTTTTGTGGTTTGATTTGTCCATTCTAACTCAGCAATGTTTGCACAGCTCTGCTTTATCCTAATGTTGAATGAAAAGTTTAGGAAATCCGTTCATTTTCAGTGGAAAAGTACCTATCGCGTAGAATAGTCACTATTTTCGTTTTGATTTCATTAATATGGTTCCGTAGCTCCGAGTTGACATTGCTGATTTGCGCGTGAACAATTTCTTTTTTAATATTGAATTTCTTGTCAATTAGGTCCTGGATTGGCTCCAGAAGCATCTTTAAGAAAGACAGACACAGCGCGGAAAGACCTAAGGAAGCATTCTCAGTTAGTTGTTATTTACGAGCAGCATATATTACCAAGAATTTTAGCTGTGATTGTCTTTATAATTTTGAATTGGACAACTCCTGCGTTTAAGATGAGCTTAGTGGCCATCGTGTTGTAAAACTAAGTATTTTGAAATAATTATTATTCTAATATCGCAGCCGATGTGTTTATACTTTCAAAATTTCGATTGTTTTAAGCAAGCAATCCATTGAAATTCCTTTGAATCGATACCCAAGATGCAGATAGTCATAAACTATCTGAACTAGCAATAAAACTGAGGACGTCAACTTGTATCTCTTCTCGTCGATAACAAGCTCGTTTTTCATAATCTTGATAAATCCAGACTCTTCCAATGGATTCAGCTTGTGCTTTATATGGCCATTGGTAGACTGCTTGCTCTCTTCTTCAGGATCAGTTTTTTTGGTAGTCTCCTCCTCATTGTCAGAATCTACGTTTGTTTCCTTTTGCTTGAGGATCTCCTCGCCGTTTTCAGTTGCTTTAGTCTCTCTGTTATCCAAATCGTGTGACGGATCGAAAAATAAATTGAAAAATGTCATGTAAGAATATGGGATGTCTGCCGCCTGCCAAGTCTCTTCTTCAAGCTGCTTTTTCAGACTCAACACGCTTTGTTTATGGAAAACCTCAAGATATGCTGCAGAATATGGGGGTTAAAATCAACTGTAATGAGTTTCGTTACTTTTCTCAAATTTCTGTTTCAGGTCCATAAGAGGAGCAATCGAAATTTTCTCCATATAGGTGGATTTCACTCGATTGATTGCTGTGATTAATGTCTGGTTCTCTGTGACTAACCAGCTTGAGACCGTCGTACTGATCTTGAGCTCTTCTTCAAAGCATTTACGCACCTTACTGATGAAGGCTTCGAGCTTATAGAACTGAGGGATCGTCATAGATTCAACAGGGAAATAATGGAGCATCTCGCTGAGTTTCTCATTGAGGAATTTCACGACCATCGCAATCGTGGAGTAGAAATCTTCAACAGTATCTGAAATAATACGGAGGTTCGTCTTATCCAACGGCATCAGCCCTTGGTGACATCTCGGGTCATACTCACCCTCTGGCAGATAATTCTTCTCAAAATAATCCAGCAGAGTGCTCAGTGTCTGGTTATGTAAATTTAATAGCCTTGAGATCAAGCGCTTATAAATCTCGAAATAGAACAGCAAAAATTTGACGTAGAGATCAAATTGCATTTGAGGTAGTTGGTTCCTATCATACGGTAAATACCAAAGAACAGAAAGGTCAAGTTACCCGGTGGCGCCGTTGGTGGCTGTCGTGTTGGTCGTATTTTTAGTTTCAGATTCAGCTTGCTTTTGGGCTCCTTCATACTCCGCCATGTCCTTTAAAAACTGCTTATGGAAATTTTTCAGTGCTTCAAGAATCTTCATTTTGAAAGTTCGATGGTTGAATTCTTTTATCTTAACGTTTTGAACTACAATATGCGTCAGGAAGCTCTCCAGCTACAGAAATAAGGGGGCCTTAAAGAGGGTTTTTCTATCAAAAGAAACCTTTTCATCCTGTTGGCAATCAGGCAAACTCCAAGTGACTACATTAGCTGAAGCTCGACCAGAATCCTCTTGAGTTGTCGCTGTAAGCTCGCTTCCGTTCGCTATAACAGAAAGGTCCTAATTCAATTAGTGTTGCTATATTGATCCATAAATGGTCGGAATACCAAGAAGCTCTCCTCAACAAGAGAGGAAGAGTCAAGATTGGTAGTTGGATTTTTATTGTAGACCAACGTATTTGAAGTATAGCTGAAGCATTTGTCAACGAATTCTGTGTTTAAATTTTTCTCTAATGTCGATCTTGCGTCCGCGAATATTCTTTGAACGTTCCTTTATAAATATAATATATAGAAGTTTCATTTTCGGAAGAATCGAAGAGTAATTTACGTCAAACAGGAAAGATCCTTTAGCTTTGTTTTATACGTCTCTTCGGAGTTTTTGATGAGCATCACAGCGTATTCATAATTTGCGTTTTTGACGAGTTGCTTCAGTGTAGGAACGATCTGTCTGAGAACCGATATCAGCTCCAACTAATACAAACCAATTTTAGATTGACAATGCGTCCTTTGATGAATTATCTATACCAGTTGAAGTGTTTTCTGCACGTTTATCTGCTTCCGTTTCATGCTCAATATCTTTATACTATGTAAATAAGCTTTCTCTTTCATGTCACAGTTGAATTTCCTGTCTCATGCTCAATATTTCAAATTAAATGAAGCTGTTACTTGTGGAATTCGATTGTTTTAAGACAGTTCTCAACTTCGATTTCCATTTCATTTAGATTCATAATAACATCCATAATGTCTTGGAATCGACTTGTTATCTGGTAAAACAGGTTTAACTCGACATGATCCAAGTATTCGGTTAGCTAGGTTCATTAAAACGAATCGAAGGGCATATATGATTATGGTTACTTCCTCCTGAGTCGATTTGAGCTGTCGCATATTCCTCGTAAGGTAGCTGAAGTCGAAGATATAGTTCACATCGAAGAAATTCGGTTTAACGATGTTATAGCACTTCATCAAGCTCTCAGAAATATTAATCAGCTCCTTCTCGCGCTGTCTCGCGCTCTTAATGACGTTATTCTTTTTATATATCTCGAGCACCTTGCTTATTTTTTGAATATAATCCTTAAAATCCTCGAATTTGACATTCAGAATGGCACTATCTATCGCTGGGGCTTTCTGAGAAGTGATCGTGTCTAAAGCAGGGTCAACAACCGTCTCTTGGAAAATGTCGTAGATATCGCCAAGAAATGTGCTCTGTTAAGAATAAATTATGGACAGAACTGCTAAGGGTAGTATACTCTGCGAGGTGTGTTGAGAACAGAGACAATATTGGTGCTTGATTGCATGGGCGTGAAATCGTGTTGATAGTCATTGTCTCCCATATCGGATAGACTGTGGGTGAGATTTATGCGCAAATCTCTGTAGGAGCTTGGGGGCTCACGTTCATCCCTTTCGGTAAGACTGACGCTAATACTGAGGTCAGGGTCACGGCGAGTCACACGAGAGAACAAGCTGTTGAAAATGCCGCTCATTGCTTATTACTAAATTATATTTATCAAATTAAGAAATTAGCCCTGGAGAGTGAGCTGGAAAACAAAAAAGAATATACTTCTGATACCCTTTTCGATGAAAGTACAAACATAACAAAAGATGTGTTTTGCTGAGAGTTTCGAGAGAGTTTGCAACATATGCAGAAGATAATCTGCACGAGGTAAATATTTTGGAGCAGTATGGAAAGCCGTACTTTGAGGATCTCGGATCGAAATGTCTCTCTGCATTACAGTACCTTTATTAAGATCTATGTTCATGAGGACACTGAGCATGGATTTGATGGAGAGAGGTTAGTTCAATGTGGAATAGAGGAGCATTCCAACAAAAAAATACAGTTTGGATATATAGTAAAGTATTTTCTTACGTGTGAAATTTAACTAAGTACTTCTACCGTATATTGTTGAGCGTTTTTCTTTGATAACATTTACATTACATTAGGTGTATAAATATAACTACTCAGGATCCAATACTGATGTCATTTCAGGGAGCTCTGACCCAAGACCAAGCTAAGCATCGATTTTCTTTATTTGAAACGAAGCAACAAGACAATCTTCATTACGATGTCTTTCTTAAACTTGCTAAAGGAGACACTTATTCAGGACGGGTCACGGCGACTTTTCATTTAGCGAAAATCGGAGACCTCTTTTTCGATACTTCAGCAAAGTCAATCGACAAGCTCATTGTAAACTCCAAAACTGTTGAGCCAACCCGGAACGATCGTTTCTTACTAGTGGCGGCTGAAGAATTAGTGAAAGGGAAAAATGTTGTTGTGATTGAATTCACTAACACCTACCGCAACGACAGCACAGGACTTCAGTATTATATTGACACAGACGGTCGTCAGTATCTCTTCACATACGGAGAACCTTATCACTGCAACAAGATTCTCCCGTGTTTCGATCAACCTGATCTGAAAGCAACCTGGAAACTTTATGCCGCAGTTCCTCACGACTGGATTGTCGTCACCAATACCAGAATTGATATTGCTGCAAAAACAGAGCCCAAAGACTACCTCTCCTCTGAAGATCTTGAACACTTCAAAATATGGACTTTCCAAAAGACTCTGAGGATCTCAACTTATCTATTCTGCGTAGTCGCAGGTCCTTACCGTGAGGTGAAATCCATAGAGAAGTATCGTGATGTTGAGATGTCTTGTTTTTGCCGAGAATCCCTATTCAAATCTATGAATGAACAAGCTGAAGAACTATTCGAAATTACTCGTGTATGTATGGGTTACTTTGAAGAGCTCTTCGGTTATCCGTATCAATTTGACAAATATGACCAGGTTTTTATTGCGGACCATCCAGGTGCAATGGAAAATCCAGGGTGTGTGATATGGTCAGATGATTTCATTGCTGAAGAGACGCCGACCATCCAAAGCCGCACGGCTCGCGCGGTCTATCTTACGCATGAGTTGGCACATATGTGGTTTGGAAATTTAGTAACGATGAAGTGGTGGAATGATCTGTGGCTAAATGAGGCTTTTGCTGAGTTTATCAGTCATTTTGCTATGGCTCAGATTAATGGGAAGCTGAAAACAATTAAATTTTCTGATGTTTGGGTTGAATTTTTTTCAGAGAAAACCTGGGGGTACAGTACAGATCAGCTCGAAACCACTCATCCTATCAGAGGTGATATTAATGATACTCATGCGGCACAGAACAACTATGATGGTATTACTTATGCGAAAGGAGCTGCGGTTCTGAGGCAATTCGTCTCGTTAATAGGAGAGAAAAATTTCAGTGCAGGCCTCAAAACCTATTTTCGAAAGCACCAATTCGCAAATACAGACCTGCAAGACTTCATCGACTGTATGCAAGAAAATTACAAACCACTTGACCCCTCATATCCAGAATCGCTTGATGAGTGGCAGAAACAATGGCTTCAAACGGCAGGAATGAATGAGTTGTCTCCCTTGTGGGAGCCTTCAGATAACCTCACAGAAACAATCACTCTCAAACAAACGGCCGTACTCGCTCAACATCCAACTCTCCGAGTTCATAAAATGAAAATTGGATTCTTTGGAGAGGGTGCTGAACTGTTGGAGGTGAAAGACTTTGTCGTTCCAGCCAAAGAGTGTGTTACTCTCACTTTTGAAGGGAAAAAGAAACTGAAAGGCGTCCTCATTAACTACGAAGATGAAGCTTTCATAAAAGTAAGAATTGATAATATCTCAGCAGATTTCTTCAAAAGTAATCTGAAAAATATTAAAGATGAGCTTTCTCGCATCCTAATTTGGCGAGCGTTCTCCGACATGCTAAGAGACGGGAGAATGAACACATCTGAATTCATTGAAACAGTCAAACGCATATTAGCGGAGGAAGTTTCGGATGTCATTATCAATGCAGTTTTATCCTATACTTATGATGCCATCACAGAGTTCACGCCTCTGAAGCTCAGACCGTCTCTTAATTACAAAATGTTCGACCTCATTTATCATCTTATCATAAGCACTGCTCCCGAAAATTCCGACAGAGTACTCACACTTCGCGAAAATCTCATTCATTTTGCGGCTAATAAAGAACATGTAGATTTACTGTTGAAATGGCTCAACAACGAGGCTCCTGCTCTCACTAAATACCCTTTAGGAGTAAACGACAAATTGAGAATTATTGAACTTGCGGTTGCGAAGAAAAAACTTGATTTAAATACGCAAAGCAGGCTGTATGCCAAAGTAGCCCAGGAGAATCCTTCAAAAAGGTCTATGAAGATGAATCAAGCCACTCCAGCACTCATAATACAGCCTGCGTGGCAAGGCTATCCTACACTAGAGAAAGACCCTTTCAGGATGACTGCATTGGGGTTAACAAAATCTGTAATTTGTATGATCCCGAAGAGTATCGCCAAGTGTCTTTCAAGATTATGCTCAAAGTGTTGCGCACCGAATAAAACAAATAAAAAGAAAAGCATGACATCAAACCAAAAGAGCTCGTAGGTCTTTTCTATGCAAGCTATTTTGATTATTTTGTAATCGCAATTTGCTTTTTTCTGGCATCATTTTATACTGATGAGATAGAATGCTATGTTTGTGTAGACGACTTTCGTTCTTTCTTTTCCGATTCAATTTACAATTAAATCAAAGATGGTTTTTGTTGTTTTTTTTTTTCATTAAATATTTGTTCGCCTTACTAACTTTGATTTCCAAGATTAGGTCGAAGATGGGCTGAACGAGCGGTAACCCCGCTAGAAGCACCTCCGACAGTATTCTAAAGAATCTAAAGAATCTAAAGATTTCCAAGATTCCGTGTTTTACGAATATAAAAACTTATTCGCTATTCCTTAACGCTATGATATTTGCAAATTCTCATTATTAATCAGAATATCCAAACTAATTAATCCACTCAGAACCTTATAAAAATGGGTTTCAAAGAGCCTCTTACCCAAGAGCAAGCTATCCAAAGGTTTTCGCTATTCGAGGCGCCTCATAATGATCTCCATTATGAAGTGTTTTTCAAATTTGCGAAAGGAGACTCTTACTCCGGCCGCATAACAGCGACTTTTCAGTTGGCGAAAGTCGGCGACCTTTTCTTCGATGCCGCAGTGAAATCAATCGACAAGGTCACCGTTAACTCTAAAACCGTTGAGCCAAAGAGAAACGATCGCTTCTTACTAATCCCTCCTGAAGCGTTAGTGCAAGGGAAAAATGAAATTGCCATCGAATTCACCAATGACTACCGTATCGATGGGAAAGGGCTTCACAGCTTTATCGATACTGACGGCAGACAGTATCTCTACTCCACCTGTGAGCCCTACCACTGCAACACGATGCTTCCTTGCTTCGATCAACCTGATTTGAAAGCAACCTGGACCCTAACAGCAGCGGCGCCGAATGACTGGATCGTCATTAACAACTCCAGGATCGATAACGAAGCGAAAATCGAGCCTAAAGATTACCTCTCTCCTGAAGATCAAGAGCATTTCAAGCTATGGAGCTTCCAGAAGACTCTGAAATTCTCGAGTTATCTATTCTGTGTGGCTGCAGGGCCTTACCTTGAGGTGAAATCTCCTCATAAGCACAGAGACGTCGAGATGTCCTGCTTCTGCAGACAGTCTCTGTTCAAATTTTTGAAAGAGCAAGCCGATGAGTTCTTCGAGGTATCTCGTGTTTGCATGGAGTTTTATGAAGAGTTCTGTGGCTATCCTTACCCATTTGGGAAATATGATCACCTGTTCTGTCCTGAGCACAATGTAATCGCTATGGAAAACCCAGGCGCTGTTACTTTTATTGATAACTTCATTTTTAAAGATGCGACTACAAGTCAGCGTCGCACTGTAAACTCTGTTGTTGTGACGCATGAGCTAGCGCATATGTGGTTTGGAGATTTAGTCACGATGAAATGGTGGAATGATCTTTGGCTGAACGAGTCGTTCGCCGAATTTATGAGCCATTTTGCGAATGCGTATATCAAGGACAAATTGAAAACGATTAAGTTTTCGGATGTGTGGGTTGAGTTTTTGAATACAAAAGGCTGGGGGTACACAGATGATCAACTTTCAACTACCCATCCGATTAGCGGAGTTGTTCGTGACACTCACGAAGCAGAAGATATCTTTGACGGAGTTACTTATGCAAAAGGAGCTTCAGTCCTCAGACAATTAATTGCTCTAATTGGAGAGAAAAATTTCAGTGCAGGCCTCAAAACCTATTTCAACAAGTACCAATTTACAAATACAGTCCTACAAGACTTCGTCGACTGTATGCAAGAAAATTACAAACCACTTGACCCCTCATATCCAGAATCGCTTGATGAGTGGCAGAAACAATGGCTTCAAACGGCAGGAATGAATGAGTTGTCTCCCTTGTGGGAGCCTTCAGATAACCTCACAGAAACAATCACTCTCAAACAAACGGCCGTACTCACTCAACATCCAACTCTCCGAGTTCATAAAATGAAAATTGGATTCTTTGGAGAGAGTGCTGAACTGTTAGAGGTGAGAGACTTTGTCGTTCCAGCCAAAGAGTGTGTTACTCTCACTTTCGAAGGGAAAAAGAAACTAAAAGGTATTCTCCTGAACTATGAGAATGAAGCTTTCATAAAAGTGAGGATTGACGGTAACTCAGCCGAATTCTTCAAAAGCAATCTCAAGAATATGAAAGACGAACTCAGTCGTGCTTTAGTGTGGCGAGCTTTCTGGGACATGTTGAGAGATGGGCTGATGAGCTCATTGGAATTCGTCGAAATTGTCAATAGCACGCTAGCAGATGAACCTTCTGATGTGATAGTAAATGATGTTTTATCATATACAAGCGCAGCCGTCCATCATTTCACGCCCATAAAGCTTAGATCTCTCCTTTGCTACAAAGTTTTCGATTTCATATATTACCTGCTCCTCAAAACTGATCCCCAAAGCACAAGCAGAGTCGTTTCTCTTCGTGAGCATCTCATCGGTTTTGCTGATAGTGAGAATCATGTCGAATTGGTTCTCAATTGGTTCAAAGGCGCTGTCCCTGAGCTTGGTAAGTATCCTTTAGGCTTAAACGACAAGTGGGCCATTGTGGAGCTTGCCTACGCACAGAAAACGCTTGATTCTGAGACCAAAAGAAAATTCTATGCTCAAGTCCAACAAGAAGACCCATCAGAGCAGTCTGTCCAAGTCAAGAAGACAATCGAAGCACTTGAAGTGGATTCCAAACAGAGAAGCGAGCTTTGGGCACGCTTTTTCAAGCAAGGCAAAGATAATGTCAACGTTGTTGCTGCTTCTATGGCCGGCTTTAACAGCCTCTACAACTTGGAAGATCTTACTGATTATCATGAAGACTTCTTCAATGTGATTCTCAAAGTGTTGCGTAGTGAGTCACGAGAATATGTCTCTACTTTCTATGCGAAATTATATCCCAATGACGAGAAGTTTGACCACTACATTGAGAAGACAACAGCATTGATGAGCGAGGTTGACGAGAAGAAAGAAGGATGGTTCTTGAAAATATTAAAGCAATCAATAGACAATTTGAAGAGCAACCAAAAGGTCTATCTCGCTGTTGAAAGACATTTGAAAAACCAATTTATCTAGCTAATCACTGAATCGTCATCTATAATCAGCAGATAACAAATTATTTCTCTTAATAAACAAAGAATCAGATAGAACAGCACTTAATAATGAAATAAATGAATTGTGAATTTAGTTGTGGGGGGTAGGGCGGAGGCATCTCAAACAATATAGATCCTGCAAAATCTAAGCGCTTTACACAAATAGCCCTAGTAGATATTATGACTCTTTATAAATTACTAACTAAGCTTCATGATTTGCCTAGAAACAATGCCGATAGAATAATAGATGGCAATTACGATATCTAAATTCAATAGATCCAACAAATTTGATCGTATTTAAGCTTCAGAAGCTCGAGTTTAATCTTTCCAACTTAAGCAATTTATTAACTTAAAATAATTTGATTGAACATGGAAGACGACGAATTAGACGCATTGATCGAGGAAGGTGTTGGTAGAAGCACCGGATCTTACAGAAGTACAGCTCTCGCTCGACCAACGCTTGAATCAGCCGGTAGAAGAGCCATTAGACCGATGGTGAGGAGTTTTTTTCGCAATATGACTAAAATAATTATTTCTCACTCCAGCAGCAAACTTCACCAGGTATAGCAAGGTCATCGACCTATAACGTGACAAGTTCTTTGTTGGAACCCGAAGAAATCAAAGATTCTCCGATTAGGCAGCCTTATACTGAGTTGCATAAGGAGTCCCAAAAGGAAAAGCCCGTCAAAAGCCCAGTAAGCGGCACAAATGAGCTTGATATCGACCAAATCCTTTCTGAGTACACTACTAATAGTAAATCTACATTGTTGTCGTCATCAAGTAAATGTTTGAAAATTTTCAGCAACCAAAACTAAGCCAGAAGAAACAAAAAGGCCGCGTCCAAAAAATATGACGGTCACCGAGCAAGTCAAAGCGGATGACACAAAAAAAGAGCCTCTGGTAAAGGAAACGCCCGTGCAGAAGGAGGTTGTAAAGAAGGATCACCCTGAAGATATTTCGGAAGTTGATAAAATTCTGGGTGACATTGACAATCTGGCCGCCACAAAAGATACTGAGTCGTCACCAATTGGCAGATTATCTACCTTCAAACATGGCATGCATTCAAGTTTCGTAGGAGGTGACCCCAGAATGAGTCTCGGAGCGGATGCCAGAATGAGCGTGGGCTTCACTGGGAGCGACGCCAGGATGAGTAGTAGCTTCCTTGGATCTGATATCAGAATGAGCGCGAGCTTTGTCGGAACTGATATCAAAGCATACTCGTCAGATAGAATGAGTAAGATTAGAACCGATGATGTCGAAAAGAAGGACCCCGTTGAGATCGTTGAGAAGAAGGACGTTATTGAGGAACAGGACACAACTGAAAAGAAAGATGAGCTAGAAATAAAAGAAACACCAATCGTTGAAATGGATGAAGAGCCTCAAGTTGTAGATGTTGATGAGATTCTGAAGGGAGAGGAAGAAAAAAACGAAAAAGAAGAAAAAGACAACGAAAAAGAAAAAGAAGAAGTATCGCCTATAGAAGAACCAAAAGAAATTGTCACACAAGAGAAAGAGTCTCCAAAAGTAGAAGAAGAAGTTATTGCCGAGCCTGTGACAACGATAACGCAAGAAGAAACCGTGCAACAGGAAGAAAAAACACGATCAGACTCGCAGCCGCAGGAAAAAAGCCGGTCTGAGTCTCAGCAAGAAGAGGAGGAAGAAGAAGTTAGAGTTTCAATGGCAGAGTTTTTAAAGCCTCGTTCTCGGAAAAACAGTCTCTTATCCACCAAGTTATCAGAGAGCCATATAAGTTCATCCCCGCAATCTGTAACGCAAGATTTTGTGAGAGAAAAACTAAATATGGAGCTCGAGAAGAAAGAAGAAATGGAAAACCAAATCCAAGAAAGGAAGAGAGTCGCCTGGTCTTACAATTCTGAGTTATCCGAGTCTTCTTCACTGAACAATTCAATTGCAAGGAAGCAATCCAAGACTATTAAGGTCCCGCAGAAAGCTGATGATAAGTACCCAAGATCCATCAAGTATATCGACGAACAAATCAAAAGCGAAAGGGTAGTCGAGCTCCGTCAAAATCTTATCCGTACGAGTGGCTCTCATCATGTTCTAGCGACTCTGTCTGAAATCAAGAAAAATGTTTCTACAAAAAGTAAAGAAGTTGACTCTACCAAAACGTTCGCAATTAAACCACCTTTTGATCCATTGGACGCTTTCGATGAAGAGGAAAAAGAAGTTTTCTTTTCAATTCATAAGGAACGTAGCTCAGATAAATTGCTCGTGACGCACAATCCAATGAGCTCTTCCTATCGTATTCGTGTAATCCAAAGCGGTGCTTTACCGGAGCTATCAAGAACGTTCTATCTCTCTGAATTCGATCCGGCTTTCCTCGCCCTGGTCCCTCAGGACTACGGACCACCGAAAACAATATTAGTATAAATTATTTTTTTTTTTGTTATTTATGTTGTTTTAACTCCCTACCTTCAATAGACCGTCCAAAATGAATATATAATCGTGGGAACATCTCATGGACAGATTTGCCTTTACAATTACGAAGAGAAGCTGCTCCATAAGTTCGGAACTTCTAAAGAAAAAGGCTTTGGCGCGGTTACGTGTATGGATATTTCATTAGATAACAGTCTTTTGGTCGCTGGTTATGATAGCGGGACAATCGCTGTATGGGATATCAACGAAAAGAAATGTCTCAAATACATCACTGACATACACAAAACGACCATGCTAAGCATCAAGATCTGGAAAACAGCTCCCTTATGGTTTATTACGAGCGATGCGTCGGGTACCGTCTACATGGTAGAGTTAGAGAAGCTTGTGCTCTACTATAATCTGAAAACTCAAGCGCTCTTCAAGAAAAGCGCGGGCCCGGCAACCAATATGTCTGTGCTGAATCGACATGCATGGGCTTATCAAGTCATAGATGACCCTGAGATTCTGAACAACACGTACGTAGCTTTAGCCTCGAATGTCGTGGTAAATGTCGTTTGTGTGGAACCAAACGTGGAAATCGTCTTCAAGTTCCCGCGTCCTCCATACATTAAGGAGAATTCCATCCCAACAATCGCGTGGGGGCATTCAAACTTCCGTAGCAAGTCTGAGAAACCGAAAATATTTTTGACTGTTGCTTGGGAGCGTATTGTTTATTTATTCGAAGTGGTCGAGTACGGCGAAAGGATCATTTTCCAAATTGCGGGGTATCTTGAAATGGACTTTGAAATTAACTACTGCGGGTGGTTTGGATACAATCTGCTTTTCCTCATTGACAACAAGTCTCTGATTCATATTATTCACAGCGGAGAATTCAAAGAAGGGGATTATAAGATCAAAGACGAGACTGCATCAGATGCCAACACTGATGAAGAAGGCAGTAGCGAAGACACACAAAAGACGCCAAAAATTGAATACATTGACTCGATTAAAGAAGCCGATGCGCTACCTCATCAATACGTACGTGATCAGCGAGGGATCGCAAAAGATTATTATCACAACACGATTTCGCAGAAAAATGGAGAGATTATTATCCTCGGCAAGCGCTGCTTCTATCGAGTGACTCTTCTCTCATGGAAAGATTACCTCCTTAGATTGTTAGAAGAGAACCAATGGCTTATGTTCCTGACTGTCGCAATAGAAATTTGCAGAGGAAACATCAAGGAGTTGGCTGATATACCACTAAAGGAAGCTGATAGAGTCTCTGTCATTGTAGGAACGATCGAGGACATGATGTTGCAATTCATTCAGGAAAAGCTGTTCATCGAGATCGATAATGAAGGAGAGAAACAGATCATTCAAGATGTAAACTATCGAAGCGAAGCAATTCTAAGTATTATCGATTTCTGTGTTGAACTCGAGCAATACAACCTCCTCTTTGGAAAAATAAAGAAAATATTCGATAAATTGGGCATGAGTGATGAGTTTTTAAAGAACCTTGAACCGTTTATCAAGTTGAATAAGATTAAATCGATTCCTGACCAGTCTCTGCGAGAAATTGTTTATTTCTATGCGAAAAAAGAGAAGAATAAGCTGATGCAACAGATGATTCTCAACCTCGATATCAATAGACTCGACGCGCTGGCCCTCCAGACTCTCTGCCTCGAGATAAATCTCAATGCTGCTTTGATCCATATCGTCATGGACCAAGAGGACGTCGTTATCCCATTCATTAAGCTGATAAATGAGTACATGAGAGGTCCGACTCCGACAAAACCGATAGAAGAAGTCAAAAAGAGTGGGTATCAATGCTTGTGGCTTCTGAAAATGTGCTTCAAAGGAAGATTATGCTTCTCCACAAAGACTCTGCCCGATGAAAAGTGGAAAAATATACTGCAAAACATCCTTGCGGCTGCCTTCGAGAAAGAGTATCTCAAAGCTCTGTTTGAAATAGAGCCTGTTGTTACTACAAATCTCATGCTATTGTTATTCACGAATGAGGCAGCTCGAATTATCGATTCTTTGGAGGAGAATACAAGCGGTGTTGTGGTAACAGACACACCGAATAGTGACTGTGCTCGACATCAAGAGTACTTTGAGAAAATTGTCGAATGTCTGCAAGAGCTGGCCAAAACGGACAAGAGGAGAGAGTATAGATCGTACTTGGGCTTCTTCGTGGCAAAGGTGATTCGTACATCGAGGTTCTTTTTCGTAGAGAAGGGACTATGCCAAGCCTTCATCAAGCATCTGCTTAAAAATCCTGATACACTCACGACGGAGCTTTTAATCATGAATTTTAAAATGAACCTGCCGTATACTAATCGCAGAGGGCAGGCTATGGATTTCCTTGAAGAGTTAAACAATCAATTCAGCGCTGATTTCATTACTAATGAGAAAAATGAGCTTATTTTGGCGCTTGTTAAGTATGTTGAGCCGAGCGATTACGAGATTGATGAGTACATCAGAGACGCTCAACTCTCACCATTGTAAGTTGAAAATTTGAAGATGCTTGCTTTAATCGCTTTATATTAGCTCTGAGGTGACCAGTTATCTGTACTTCTTAGGCAAACAGTACAAGAAAGCATTCGAAACCTTCTTACCTGGCACAGTGAGCCCTGGAATCAAAGTACCGCTTTACCACATTGATTTAACAGCTTAACGAAAAACTATTTAATAGATGAAAGTTTTTAGATACTTAAATGATTATCTTTCCACTCTCAACAGAACGAACGAGCAAGCCTTCAGGCAATTTAAAAGCGATGTTTTAGCAAGGATGAGGGATCTGGTAATCGATAAATGTATCAGAGAGCAAGAGAGTCTCACACGTGTTTCTTTAATTCATTTCAGGTCGTGATTAACTGCGAACAGACTAAGCAGCTCATTGAAAGGTATTTCAAATCCGAAGAAGAGGCTGTTGTGCTCTCTCTGTCACCTGAGCCAGAAGTTCAGTTGGAATACCTCGAGAAAATGCTAGAAGGACGACAACAAGGGGATTGGGTTGATGATAAGTTGCTCGTGCTACATATCGAGTTGCTTTGTCGATTGCAAAAGGGACCCAATGGAGTTAACCGAAGAAAGAAAATCCTTCAGACGCTGAAAGCGTTTGATTATCCTCAAGACGACTGCCTTGAAATCTGCAAAAAGTATCAGATAAAAGAAGCTTGGGCCTATCTCGAGCAGAAGAGAGGCGGAACCAACGGAATTGAAACAGCTGTTCAACTCCAATTCGAAGTATTTATTTCCACTTCGACTTACTGATTAACTCTCATTCAAGATTTTCGAAGAGCTTGCGTTTAAATATATTGACAAGAAACCTATGATTACCCACGAACATATCGAAAAACTTGAAAACCCTCTAGGAATTTGTATTTCAGCGCTTTTAGAGAACGATGACGGTGAAGGCGAAGTAATCAAATAAACTATCTCAACAAATCGTCTCATCCTTTTCGATGATACTCATAGAGACAAGCAATTTGGTTCAGCTTGCTGGAAAAGATTTCATTGTTTGAGACAAACATGGGTGTGAAATACGGTTGGAATACCCCAAAAACTGACATTGTTGGCCGGGTGATAGATGCCTTCCTTGAGAAGCTTCTCTCTGCTATGGTTAACTGTCTTCCTCTCGAAAATATACTCGAGGTAAATTTCTCAGCAGAGTAACCGAATGTGATGTGATTTTCCTTCCTTCTGCTTAGGAGCTCAACAGCAAAAGCTCCCAATTCAGTTTGGGTAGACTGAAAGGCTTTTTGTTGAAGATTCTTGACAACAAGAAGTATGGCAATAAGATTTTAATGGTCTCGAAGAAATTGATCGAGGAGGATATAACTCAGATGGGAATTGGATTGTTCTATAGTGCAGTGAGTGAAATTTTGATTGAATTAGTGCTTAGTGCTTTGAAAAAATTACTAGAATAAAGGAATTGATCCGAAATTCGTTTCAAATTTCGACGGATTAGTTTATAGGCCTAACGGAGAGAAAAGGCCGGTGGCTTATGGTTGTGGACACGGTTTTCTCTATTCAACAGGACAAAGAGTTTGCTTGGCCTGCCAAAGTGATCCAATGACTCAAAGTAATTATTCCATTGAACTTATTAATTGTGCTAATGTTCGCCCTCATAAAGTTACAAATATCCTGACGAATCCGAAACTAGCCTCCTCTCGAAGAATGGTTCAGGTATTTTTTCGTTCTGTCAGCTTTCCCACTAACTGTTGGCTAGCCTACAAACACAAATGTCAATCAGACCCAAGCGCAAGAGTCAACATCGAATCCGGGTGAAGAATCCAAGAGAGAAAAGAATGCGAGAGTCAGAGGACTTCTGAGACGCTGGGATAACTCGAAGTATGAGGAAACCAACAAAGTAAATCAAATTTTTAAAGCGACAACAAGTGACCACTACCTACTTTAGTTTTTGGAGCTTGTGGCGAGATAAGTCATTTTAATTGAATCTCCAATATTTGAATCCGCTTATCAGGAATAAATCCCATCATTTTTACAACAGTATTTGGGGTTCTTTGGTGTAAAGATAATTGATTTTACACAGAGCCTGTTACAATCTATATCTCTAAATGTATTTCTGCTTGAATAATCATCATTCATTCTCACCATCTGAACCAATGAAATATCAAAATCTGCTTCCTACAGCTCTTTTTCGTGAAACGTCAGCAATATGTTATAAATTTTTTTCAAATTCAATAATTTATTTAAATACTGCGAAATGTTAAAGGCCAAGGAAAATTACGACATCGTCTTTGAGGCAGCTGAAGACCTCTACAATCTCTCCAAAACCCAAATTCTACTCCTGAAAAACTCTTATAAAATCATCCCCATTTCCAAACCTAGACAATTCCAATCTTACTGCTACGAGTTCGCTGGCATCGTTGGTATAGCTTACCAATCATTACGTTTTCTGATCGGTGGCCGAGACGTTAGCCCTGAGATCTGTATAATGTCAAATTGCCATGTAAAAGTCTTCCACACATCCGAGTTTAACCTCCAGCCACAAAATTCACTCAAGTCTTCCTTCCTAACATTGCTGAACTCGGGCATATTCACTGATGTGACTTTAAAAGTCGGGAAAGAGCTCATTAAAGCTCATAAGTGTGTGCTTGTGAGCAGATCAGCGAAATTCAACGCGATGTTTACTTCCAATATGCTCGAGACGCAGTCCAATACTATTGAAATCGATTTCAAAAATCCCGAGCTATTCCGCTCGATGATAATGTGGTTGTATTGTGGGGAGATAAAATTTCCTGAGGATATTTTCGATGTGTTTGATCTCATGTTGCTGGCGGATGAGTACTTGGTGTCTGACCTCAAGCAAAAATGCGAAGAGGACATGCTGGCGAAACTTAACGAGGCTAATGTGGTGAAAATGCTTATATTACTGGAAAGGCATCCTATGGTAGATAACTGCGTGTCAGATCGCTGCAAGACGCTGTTTATTGAAGAGTTTGACAAGATCAGCAAGTTGAATCCAGATCTTGAAAAAGACATACAGAGTATCCCAGGACTAATGACGAAGCTGTTTTCTCATGTTCATTCGCGGAAGCATACCAAGAGAAAAGTCACTTTTGTATTTGAAAATGATACTTAAAAATGATCATGACCGTTTTAATAGTATATACTTTATGATCTAGTTGAATTTACTTTACATAATCTCTGCGCCATATTTTAAAGCGCCAGAAGAGAAATCCAAATTGTTCCAACAACTAAAGCAAATCTTTATGAACTGCGCCTCTGAAGAGATTATTGTTGATGATTTTTGCTGCTAAGGACGATAGAAACTATTTCTACACTTATTTTGAGCAAAAACTATTCCTCCACGATATATCCGTATAAATATGCTATTACTTTCCATAAAAATGAAAATTCCTTATGTAAATTAACTTCTTTACAGCAGAATTCCAGCGACCCATTTCCAATTATCTATAATTTGATGAAAAAAAATCTCTGATGAATCATGGCTAGCTCTGTTCTAGCCATTTTTCCGACAGAAATTCTTGAACGATTTTGAATACATGGAAATTTCGGTCTAAGATTGAATCGAGAGCGCAAGGCTCCAAAAAAGAGAGAAAATATTACTTATTTGAATATAATTAAAATAGATTGGCAAAAGGAATTTCCAGTATGAGTCTCTTTGTCGGAAATATCTCCAGAAACGTTTCATATAAAGATCTTGATAAAGCCTTTTCTTACTACGGGAATTGCAAGATCGACCAGAGGGTAACTAATAAGCTCCCGCTTTACTCAAATCTCCCTTCAAAATCGATGCTTAATATCTATTATTTGAAATAGGGCAGCTTCGCGTTCGTCGAATATGACAAAGAAGCTGACGCAGAAGATGCTAAAGCTGAACTTCAAGATAAAAACATGGGCGGTTTGAGAATCAATATTGAATGGAGCAAGAGATCCGGAAAGTTTGATCCTAAGGCCTCAGGACGCAGGTAATTCTCAATAAAATGCTTCAGAAAGCTGAGCCTAATAATGTGTTAGAAGGAGAGATGATGACAGGTACACTGCAGATTCCATTTTTCTTCTTTTCTTCACTTGATCGGATGATTTACGATATATCTTCTGAGTTATATCGCTCTTCAACCATCGCCGATCTCCTAAATTTTCGCCCGCGCTCGGGAGTAAATTTCTTATATTCCTTCTATTTTATAACGATATCAAAGCTTTTGGGGGGTCCGGTCTGCACCATCCTCCTCATAATCTCCATCTTCGCACCCTACACATCTTCGTTATTACCATCGTCATCATCTTCATCTATCTTCTTCGCTTCACTCCTTGCTCTTTAAAGAATAATCCACTCCTCCATCATCCTCGCCTCATAACTCTCCCTCCCTCTCTCTTCAAAATCGATTACCTCCTCAACTCTACTCACATTACTCTCCTTTTCTTCGCCACCACCTCCCCAGAAAGCTTTGTATATCGAATATAGCTATTGCTATTGTGGAGTTTTGCCTTCTGCAATAGATAGTTAGTTGTCCCTGCAATTATCATCATCATCCCCATTATTCATTGATCTATCCTGCATCACCTCATTTTTCCTTTCCATGCTAACTGCAATGCTAACAGAGGAAGAAGAAGGAGAAGCAGAAGCAGATCAGATTCACGTGACCGCGGAAGAAGAAATCGTTCAAGAAGGTAGATTACTGCCAACTGGATTCAGGGTTTTTAAAGATTATTATTGTAGAGGAAGAAGTAGGTCTGACTCACGAGACAGAAAAAGAAGAGACAGCAAATCTAGATCGAGATCAACCTCAAGAAGAAGAGAAAGAAGAAGTCCAAGCTATTCCGTGGAGAAGAAATCAGACAAATCTAAATCGAAATCGAAATCAAAATCAAAATCTAAAAGCCCGTAAAATATTGGATAAAGGGAGTTGTTCAACATGTTTCTTTTTCATTGTTCACTAGAAACAAAAAAGAAAATGGCAACGCTGAAGAATCAAAGAACGACGAAGCTAAGTAAATTTAGTAGCTATGTGTGAAGAGCTTGTACTTTTGTTCCCTATCTGTTTAGAGTGAAGTCAAATTCCATAAGGGTATTCATCGATTAGTAGCACATCAAAAATAAGCATATAATACTCAGATTTCTGAATCTCTCACACAGATCCTAATAGATAGCACAAACTATGGTGTTTCTGGTAAGAGGTAGAATATATAGTATGAGAATACACAACATTAGCAGCAGCGCAATAAATGAAAAGCAGCCATTATTTAGGATCTAAAAAGAGAATAATTGAATAATGTACACAGTACCGTCTTTTTATTTACATATCTTCATCGTTTATTGTCGGAGCCAAATAAAACTTGAGAGATCCAATTTTATCAGTTTTGTATTCGACGACGAGCGGAACGCCAGAAGCCATGTATAATACAACCTGCGGCGACAAACTTTGTGCTTTGTTGAATAAATTCAGGTATCTCAAAGCGAATGATAGAGAGACAGGTTCCTCTATCTGTAAGAATGTCTGTTCGTCTTTTTTCTCTCTGGCGTTGGCTCGAAGAGAAATAGAACCGCCTCCAATCTCGCCAGCTACAGAAAACTTGAGTGATTGCTTGGAAGTTTCAATGTTTACTAAAAATAAAAGTTCAAAATAATGAAATGAGGAGCGTAAGTATATTCTGCTTGTTTCTGCTATTTGACTCATTTCTCGACATATTCTTGAGAATTCTGAAGAAGATAAGGTGCAAATCGAGCTATATTCGGTGTCAGGTATTCCGAGCTGCTCGCTGTCTAATGTCAGCAAATTTACCGCAAACTCGACCATTTTATCGTTTTCTGATGATGAATGGGATTAACAAAAATTTGCTATAAGGAATCATTACTGGTGTTTTCGAAAAGGAATGACATTGTCGCAGCTTCTACCTCAGCTTTTAGGGTGATGATGTCATCATTTCCGGCCAATTTCAGAATTTTAGAGAGATTTTCAATGTTGAGACCAAGAGTCATAGGCCTATCAGCTCTGAATTTGGAAAAGCCATCTGCATTGTCTTCAGTAGGACAAGTGCAACATGAGAAGAGTCCATTGCTTGCATAGAGATACCGAATTCGTGAAGTCTATGTTGACTTTAACAATCAGATCCTTAACTGAATCGATTTTTTTTTTTGAGTATCTGACCTTGCTTGAGTCTAGCTTCGAACATCTGATTGGAATAATAGGAAGAAGAATGTCTTTTGAAAGTTTTTGGATTAACGTATTTCTCAATATGAATTTTATAATTCGCGCCAAATTTTACGTAGTGTAAGCATGTTTTACCTATTTTATTTTTCAATATAGTAGTACGTTTATTCGCTTTTATGTCAGAAAATGTTCCTATTACTTCTCAAGGAACGAAGTAGTCATGAGGATGAAAGAAACAGACTAGATGTAGACACTATCTACAAATTATTTCATTGAGGCGTGGTCCCAATCTGTTGAGAAGTCATTCAGTTGCTCCAGATCGTCATTGAATCAAAATTATCAGCAGTCATTTCTGAATAAGGCAAAATATTACAGAACTTCATAACATCATTTAAGTGGGATACGCGAAAATTCTGAATAATTATGTGAGAACAGTAGAGCGTCATTAACCTAGATCATAATCCTATTTTAAATTGCTTACATCAGAAGAAAACCTGAAATGTTTTAGCTATATTATAAAAGAAATGGAATAAGTCAATGAGAATTTAAACGCATTTTAAAATATAAACTCGTTAGCTCAATAATTCGATTTCCAAAGTGTTTTCAGCCTCATAGGTACATTTATACCCCACCATTGCTTCCTTACCAGTGTTATAGTACTGGGTATCTACTATCAACTATTCTTCAATCATTATATTTGTTTCTCATCGGGTACGAAATATCTTCGAAACATCTACAATTTTTATTTCAAGTCTATGTCTTCTCTTTTCAAAAATAAAATAGCATTTTAGGAGTCGATTTTATCAATTCAAAGTTAATATCCAAAAAACAAATCAAATCATCCTACAATCATGGAAATTATACCACCTGAGAAGAGTCTGTCTCTCCCTTTTGCTCTCGTCGAAGGCGAAGAAGTAAAATTGGTCCAAGACGCTGTGAAGTTCTCAATAAAATACAATAGATTCGATGAATATGAGCTCAAAGAAGGAACTTTTGTTTTAACTACAGGCCGAGTTGTCTTCTTTACCCTAACACCTGAGAAAAAACTTGTTTTCTTCTATTATCCCAATGCAGTCAGCTTCGGAATCTCTAAATTAAATTTGGTGGTCTACCTAGAAGAAAACCCTGGGCAAGAGATTCGTCAGGAAGAGGATGATGATGAAGAAGAGGAAGAGGAGCCTGATTTTATTATTGAAAAGCTAAAGTCAACGGCAGGTTTCGAGGAAGAGGACCACGTAAACCTAGCCGGAAGTTATGAAGCTACATTTGATTTCAGTGGCACTGACCTCAAAAACTTGGAAAATGTATTGGAAGTATTTAATGTTTGCAACAGTATGAACCCGGATGATGATGAGGAAGATATTAATTGCGGGGAAGAATTTATCACAGCCGATGATATAGATGATGCCGGAAATGTTATTATCAAAAAGAAGGAAGCAGAGGACGAGAATGATGAGGAAGATGATGATGAGGAAGATGAAGAAGATGAGCAAGGCATGAAAAACGAAACTCAAACGGAAAAAGTATCGGAAGAATCGAAAATGGATGAAGAAAAGCCTCAACAGGATGTGAAAAATGATAATAAGATGACTTTAGAGTGAGTCATTTGATAAGCACCATTTATTGTCTCAGCATTTTGGAATTTATGACTATGTTTAGACGGTTTATTATCTCGACTTCTTAGAAAGCCATCAATTCTAATTATTCATTGCATTATTTCATGCTCTTCATAATGAACCAATAATAAGAATCGAAAAATTATGACTTCTCGCTTTAGAGAGCTTACTTCGTCTTACATTACCAAAAAATAGTGCTGCTTAAACATTAAACATTTTGAGTTGTATTTGCATTCATTGAGAAAAGCAGCTTTCAAGATGAGCAGTCTTTAGAGATGGCATACTTTTCTCGAGCTCTCTTCTTGGGGAGATGTGTTTCCAGGCTTTTAGTCTCTGTAGATCAATTATTATACCCGGAAAATCTAATTCTATGTCTCTAATATAATAAGAATCTTTTGATCTATCAACTGCCAGTTTAACGCACTGATAGTTTCTTAATTGATCGACCCCTAAGAATAAATATATTCCTTTGTTTTACAGAATCAATTTTCAAATGTTTAAGAGCGCATCAGTGAAAGGAGAAGTCGGTGGAACCGTATCGATCTTCGGAAAACCTTCAATCAGCGGAAGTGCCTCCGTAACTAACCAGGATATTATGCTAAACACTGCATCGAGACTTGGAAGAAAAACAGATGTCCCTGATCGCATGATCATTGACTCTGGTGACAACGTTCCTCGTGGAACCTCATATCAGCCAGTTTTCAATAACCAGTTCTTTAACCCCAATCCTGGTTCTTTGAAAAGTCCTGGGCACGCGTCTCCAACGCTGCAAGGCAGTTTCTTTCAAACGGATAAGAAAGACGTTGGACGCGGAACCAGGGCAGGAACAACTGCGCAGGCGCTCGTTGGTCTCCAAGACTTGATTACACCCGAGGACTATCTCAAGCCTCAGACCAAGAAAGTTCCTCGATTCGGATTAGTTGATTTAGATAACGAGAAGCTGCATACAAAGCCGCTGGATTTCTATGAAGCACTGGAAAAGAAATCCGATCTGCTGATAGAAGAGATGGAAAGGCAACTAAATCTTCTGCGGAAATGCGACACCATTACCAGTGATTTCCGGAAGGAGACGACTCAGCTTAAGGACCGCATTCGCAATTTGCTTGAGAATGTGAAAGAGAATCTCGGGTTAACAAATTTGAAGGACATCAAGGACAAGATCTTTGCTGAGATAGAAGAGCTGGTCAAATTGTGTCATATTTACAGGTTAAAATCGCAAGAGGCGAATGACATCTACAAGATGCTAAGAGATACATTCCCCTATGACAACCGAAGACACTCACTGATACAAAATATTGACGAGAAGATCTTGAAGCTCGTAACTGCCATCGGCAAGGACGTTGCCGCTATGAATCGATTCATGGACACTTTTAAGCTTCAAGCGAAGAATGAGCCGTTCTCTCAGAGAACCAAAGAGGCCGCTCAGGACTTACTGCAGCGGATGCAGAAGTACGAACCTATTTACAGCGATAATCAGAGGGAGATCGAATTGATTTATGGAGTTCAAGCAGATATTTACGAGAAGGAAGCCGCGTCTATCGAAGAGGAAGCAGCTATTTTCCAAGCATCTGTCGAAAAAATCAACGACGGAAAATTGCAATTGATTCAAGCTGCTGCGTTGGAAGAACCTCTTTTGATTGTTGAAGAAAACATCACAGAGATCGTCAACCAACTCAAGAATCTATTTGACGTCGCTGACCATCCAAGGTATCCAAGATGCCCGACTCTAGCGAAGCAGCGCGGTTATGAAAATATAATTCTAAGCTTGCTGCAGAGGAATGAACTCGAGCGAGCCAAGATCCAAAAGGTGAGACACCAGATAAAGACACTAGTTGATCCGGAGAGCGATAAAGGACTTTACTTCCAAAAGCAGAAGTTTAAGATAAGAGATAAGCTTGACATCATCATTCGTGAGTTAGAAGATCAATTGGACACCAATAAAAACGTGTTGAGTATCGTTAAGAAAATAGAGAAAGAAGAATCTGATTTCTTGAATCTGTACGCGCTGTCAAAGGACCTTAATTACGAGAGCATTGCTGCTGCAGCGAATTCGGTCTTTAAAAAGTTTACAAACAGTAATATTCCGCCCACTGAGCAAGAGATAAAAGAAATAAGCAAACTGGGAGCAAAGTTTAACATCCTTCAAGCAGAGTTCAAAAACATTAAACATCGGCTCGAAAAATTGAATCTTCCGCAGTTCCGAGTGATACTTGGGAAGGTCTTCCCAGGCTTTGCTCAAAAAATCGAAGCGGTGCTGAAGCTCTGCGCCCAGCAAGTCGAGCAGCTGTTGAGTCTTAAAATCGTGGATTCGAATATCTTGTCCGAAATTGACAAGCTGAATCTGCAAGCCGCGCTCGATGAATACGAGAGATACCGTGAAGTCGTAACGAAAGACCTAACTACATTAGAATACAATCGCGCGGACGCTCAAGAAAATGAGAGGAAGAAATACGAGAGTGTGATTAAGAAGAAGAACTCTCAGCTCCAGGAATTGATCCGAAAATGCCGTAATGAGGACATCAAGAGAAGGCATAGAGCTATTGGAGAACGGTTCAAGGCAGTGATCAATGAGATTGAACTCCTAGGAGAGATCATTGAGAGCGGAATGCACATCGTTGATATCTTGCGTGAGACAAACACGCCAGAAGTGTATGGAAATCAAAAAATCAAAGTCATGCTTTCGGACAAAATCGACAGAATTAGACAGATCAGCCATCGTTTGGAGAAGGTGCTGTCTGACAGGACAGTCGACGTTAACCTTGGTGTCTTGCCGAAGTTTACGATAACACAGAATCAAGTCTTCGTGGATATTTTCGTGCTACTCCTTGACCACTTCAACAAAGAGATACCGAATGTCATCAAAACCGACCCAGGGAACGTTGAGTTATGTCATCAAAAGTTCAAGAAAAACCTTAGGACAGAGCTCGAAAAAGTCGATAAAGTCAACGTGAGAGCGCAAACCACGCTCAATGGGCTCACGAAAATATGGCAGAAGGGTCTCAGCGAAATCAAACCTCAAAAAGATGACCCAGATATTCTCCTCAGCAGTTACGTGAAAACTATGAAGGATATTTTCAGCTCGGGCTTCATGTACCGAATTATTGACTATTCGCTTACCATTCCGAAAATCAACTTCCTTGTCGAAGAAGTCAAAGCCTCTTCGTTTGATTCGACGAGAAAGAAGCAGATCCAGTCTGAACTGCAGTTTATCCAAACAGCAATTGGAAGGATCGACGAGAAGTTCTTCAGAGATTTCATCCCAGTGGCGAACCCTTTCAATGAAGGTGGGTCACGAGCTGCAAACCAACTCAAGCAGCACGTACAGCAAACGTATACAGCAATTGATTCTTCATTCGACCCTAATGACACTAAGCTTGCTAACAGCGAATATATTGGCAGCATCATCAAATGGAGATCGATGCTGATAGATTTACTAGAATCTCTTAAGCAATATGCAAACGCTATTGCTGTAGCCACAGCTGCCCTTGAGGAGAAGAAGACCGATTTATCGATTACGTTACCAGGGTTGTTGAGAGCACTAGGCGACTTTGCGTTTGCGGTTGAAAGCGCAGCAAAGGAGTGCTGGGCAAAATGTAGCAAAATCAAAATCGAGATCGACCAGTCGTGGTTCTATCCTCGGGTTGATGAGCTCAAACTGATCAGAGAATTCAATACGACCATGCAAGATTTCGAAAGCATGAAGGGAGCGTTGAAGATATTACTGTTTAGAGCGCAAGATGAATTTACTGAGGTTTCTAAAAAGGAAATGCTTGGGTTATGCAAAAAGCTGATTTTCTCTCTAGATGTGCTCAAAGAAATGATGATGAACAGATGGATTGAAGGAGGGTTTAGAAAGACTATCCCGAGAATGCTGTCGATGTTTGATTCCGTGAAGAACCACATCGCCACCTGGCGCAATATGGCTGAAGAGTTACAGCATGACCTCGAAAAGTTCGAGATTCAAGCATTTGAGAAGAAATCTGAAGTTCCGTTTATCAAAAACATGGCAAAGAACGTCGAGAACACAATGACTTATTAAATAGCTTCATGTTAGAGCCTCGTCAAGAATTTTGATAGATACACATATGCATTGCTGACTTTCCGATAATCGTATTTTTATTTTAACCATTTGTCCTCCTAGCATCATTAACAAAGAAATCATCAATTAAAACCAGACTTACAGTCAAGAAAGCTAATTTGTCATCACACAGAAAGGAGCTTAAATATGAAAAAATGAGTTCAGGAAATTTGACTCGGTAAGAGAGAGACACGAATAGCACAGAGTAGGTTAGGCTGTGAGTAGAATACAATATCATGCATGCATAACAATAGAAATTTTAAAAGTATAATATGGAATGCACTGTTAGAAAAGAGAGTATTTTCTAAATTCCATAATTTAAAATGTTGTGATGAGAATGTGATCTCTCGTCTTTGAGGACCGACAAAGAGTAGCAGTAAGAAATCGCATTTCCGTTCTCAGTTTTACTCGCTTCTGGATGAAGGCTGTGAGAACTATGTTTCGTTGAGGGAATCATACAATCATGTTGCCCTAGCAAAATAGTCGATTAATTGAAATGCGATGGATTCTTACCAATATGATCGTCATCGCGTCTCATTGGAGCTGAAATTTTTGTGAAATCTACAGTTGTGTTCTTTTCATTGGCGCTACCACCAGCACAACAATCGCAACTGTTTCCCATTTCAAGTCTTCTTCAGAAAAGTAGGTTTTGATAGTGAAAGCCTTGATTATTAATTTTAATCCTAACGAGTCTGTGTTATCGAATTTTAAATTCAAAAGCAAACAGCGAAATCGTTGCTATTTACTATTAATTCGCAGTATACTTCAGATAGGTACTTCTTCAATTCGTACAATAGGCAGTTAAGCGAAATCAATCGCCTTTTAAAGCAAGACTCCTCGACTTGGATTAAATTAAACTTACCTTTCTAGCTTGTAACATAAGAAATCATAATTTGATTAGTCTCAAGAAGACCATCTGATTTTTGAACGAGTTCAGTTCAGTATGTTATTTCGAGCTTTGAGCCCAATAAGCCTTCGAAAATTATATATATTACAAAGAGCCTGATAACTCAGATTCCTTAATGTTTCAAGTTAAAACGGTATGTCTTGATTATAAGCGCTATATTAGATTGACTAAATTTGAACACGCAACAAAAGTTCCGTAATTAATCTTTTATTGCACACGACTTCTATACAAAATCTAAAAGCGTGTACCTCAAGCCAAAATGATCTTGACCACTTTCATTGCACGATCAAGTGACGGATTGCTTCTCGCTGAGAACTACGATGATAATAATCAAGACCTCCTGAAGGCCAAGCGAAAGATTAAGCTGTTTTTGAAAACAGAAGAACGCAGAGAAGATTCTTCTAATCTCAAATGTATCGATGTTGACAACTACATTCTTCAGTAAGCTGCCCTCTCCTTGGAAACCCGTCTCATCATCATCTTTTTTGATAGTTCAAAGACCCACGAAGGGATATTGTATATGGTCCTTTGCGATAAACGATATCCAGTCAAACTCGCCAACAGTTACTTAGAAGACTTGCATCAAGGATTCCAAGAGGTAAAGAGACTCATTGTTCATGTTGTGAAGTCATGATAATGCAGGAGCTTAAGAATCAGTTTGGTACGCAAGGAGTCGATTACCGTTCTAAAATAGAAACCATTGAAGAGCCTTACTATTTCCTCAAATTCGGTAGAGTTTTTCATGTGTGGTGTCTTTGCTGATAAAGAGCGTATTAGATAAATTTATCAAGAAGCTGAAACAAGACTATCAGGATACCAGATCTGATACAAACTTGGATAGATTGAAAAGCGATCTCCTCAACGTCCATGACATCATGAAAGAGAACATTGATTTGCTCTTAGATAGAGAGAAGAACCTAACCAGTGAGAAAATCGTTTGAATGAGATTATTAAAATTTGTTTTTCTTTTAGAAATGCTGGATCAGTCGAAAAAGCTGAAGGAGAACTCAAAGAGAGTAAAATTCTATTACTTATTACAAAGATGATTTATGAATGATATATAGTTCAAAGATAAAGCTAATAAATTGGAATGGAATTTGTGGCTCAAGAAGAACGCTGTATTCATGGTTATCATTGGAGTCATTCTGCTGTATCTTTCATGGAAGTTCCTTTTGTAAGTATTTTCATGCGTTAAGTGTTTAGACTTGTCAATTGAGTTAAGGTAAAAAAGCAGAAAATACAAGTGCCTTTTTGAATTAGGGATTCAACTGAACAGAAGCCATTTCTCTTGAATAGATTGATAAAACTTTAGACTACAATGAAGTCATATAATGCTTCTTCATAAACTCGTAGGTTTACTTCTAGTTTTGAGAACAAAGGGAATTGAAGATCCTCCGATAAATTTAAACGACCAATAAACTAAGCCAAAAATTATCTTTTCAGTTATCGTCCTTTGATAATGAGAACGTTTGCATAATAAGAATTGGAATCAGGGTCTTCCTTTCACAATGAACCAAAGGGGAAAACATTTCAATTTTTACTGAAAAAGGAAATTCAAAAGAGATAAACGCAAACTTTTGATTATTACTTTGAAAGAATTGAAATTAATTCACCTGATAATTTCTGGGAATTTTTTTTATTTCCTCAACGCTCTCAATCCTAGAAATCTTCCGAGCCAATAATGCTTTCGAAAGCATCTGAGACCCCTAAGCAACTGGCATACTGCCCTAAATGACTGTGTACAATGGAGTTCTAATGGAAATCTGCTCGCTAGTGCATCTATTTCTTACTTTAATGGATTTAATTAATTTTTACGAATTCATCGTTTTTAAAAGCTTTTTGTTCGGCCTGGTTTCTATAATGATCAAAAGACATATCAAAAAGAGAAATTAAGTAATGATGATTGAAGAAATAGCTTGGTATTCATTAGGAAAATAGATCCATTTCGGTGTGATATTTTCTAAAACAGAATATTAATTTATTATACCTCGTGAAATCATTTTCGACAAATCATATGTTGAATTTTTTTACTTACACTATTCTACATTCACAAGAAAAAGCAGAGCCTATCTTTTGACCGCTAATTCGAGTATCTACATCGCATTGAGTAAAAGAAATCATTCTTATAATTCAAGGCACAAAGTTGGGTAATAGCTTTTTAGATTTAAAAGATATTCAAGCAAATTTAACTTGGCATTTTCAACAAATCCGTACTCTTTTGAAAACATCCATTATTTATTGAATAAATTTGGAAGATTAACACAAAATATGAATAATTGTGAGTCATATATTTTAGTCTGAGCCTGGAAGAGATAATTTCTGGCTCTTCAAGCTCATTATCAGTTTGTTAATAAAATAAAATGGTTTTTTCTTACAAAAGAGAAAAAAATTAACTTGATCAAACCTGAATTCTTACAAAAATACCATTAGGGAGTCTGTTGTTTAGTCTTCGAATCGATTTCTATGGTGCTTTCATTCGGGTTGCCTTTATTAAACCCGTGCTCTGGGTTTCTGATCAGCAAGAAGCCAATATAAGACGCTGTATCATTGAATTTAGTCAGCAAACCGAGTCTTATCGAATTGAAATAGTAATAGCACACCTCTCTGTAGCAGTGAGCAACTTCATATTTCTGTTTGTACATCACTTCTAACTCTTTGCTAAGTGTCTCCTTCTCTTCAGTTTTCTTTTTTATCTCCTTCGGCTTCAATGCGTCTTTGCTCTTAGTCGTCATACATTAAGTAAAATCTCAAAATTAATTATTCATCATGGTAGCGAATCTGGTAGAAACTCGGTCCAATCTCTCATTAACTCAGCAGGGCGTTGAAGAATTTAACCTTCTCAATTCGAAAATTTCTCATTCACTCCTAATTCTCTTTCTCCTAATTCTAATAATACTATTCGCTGTACGTGGTAAAGACCAGACGCTCAAATCCGATATGATTCTCAAAAAAAACCCAAAAACTCCTATTTCTTGGAATGGCATTTGTTCATTCATCGAGCTGATCACAGAAAAATCAATGTTCAAGCCAATAAAGAGACAATATCTGGGCCACCTTCGCACTCGAATGTAATGGGCAAAGATTTTATATTTTTCTCATTTTCCAAATCATTTACTGAAATTTTTTTTTCTCCTATCACATCGATGACATAATCAATCGCATTGATTTTAAGAGAGATAATTCTATATTTATAAATTGGCTAAAGAGGAATAACTCTAATAACTCAGTAATTGCTCTTGCGATGGAAGAAACTAAAACAAGCATATCCATGAAATCGAAAGAAAGACAGCTCTCCTGCAAATACCTGGACATCAAAGAAAGGACCTGGATCGATTTCAAGCAGTTTATCCTTCGAGCAAAAGGAACTGGAGATATTATCATGCGCCTAACTAATAAAGAAACAACTTCCGAACTGATGATAGAAAAAGAGATCGAGTACAATTTCAATGCTTCCTACGCTCGCGTGCTCCCATCAGACTTATTTCAGAAAGAAGGGACCGAGAAGTCAACTAAAGAGACCTCAAAATCATCGAAGAAAGACAATCAGTTTCAGAAAGAGTTCGCTTCGCTCGTAATTTTCAAAAATCTTGAGAGAAAGAGGATCGTAACCCTACCA
>ENA-UOUE01000327-UOUE01000327.1-compost-metagenome-genome-assembly--contig:-NODE-327-length-40002-cov-9.155992_pt1 | contig 40002 bp, 27 predicted proteins | sample MGYA00238146_ERZ747223 | MGnify/ENA primary metagenome ERZ747223 (study PRJEB28781, sample SAMN06268865) | compost metagenome | isolation source: single cell | place: USA: California, Emeryville, Joint...
CCACTGATATCTTGTTTGTTCGCGAGTACCAACAGGACAGCATCTTTAAGTAGTTCTTCAGACAGAAGACTGTCCAGTTCTTCTTTAGCGACGGCAATCCTATCTTTGTCTGAAGAATCCACAACAAAAATAATTCCTTGAGTTTCACGATAATAATATCTCCAGAGCATTTTTATGCGAGCGCTGCCGCCTACATCCCAACAATTGATCAAAATGCCCTTATATTCGATTGTTTCAATGTTTAATCCAATGGTAGGAATAGTATTGACGACTTCTCCGAGTTTAAGTTTGTAGAGGATAGTTGTCTTCCCTACAAAGTCAAGTCCGAGCATCAAGAGTTTCAGCTTTCTCTTTCCTACAAGTTTATCAAACAGCTTAGAAAATGACCGACCCATAGCTGAGAAACTTAGGTAATATTCTTTGATTATGACTGATTTTAACAAAATGTTCGCTATTTTATTTCATTGGAAACAGGATCTGACAAGGAAAATTTGGGACTATATAACGAGTAACGAATCCAAAACCGAAAATTACTACTTCTATATTATGATCGTGGTTGAAGTACTAACCTCAGTGTATAAAGGTCAAATAAGTAATGATACCCTAACATCAGTCAAGTTTTTTCATCTAAGGTATCATTACTTATTTTATCCCTATATACGTCATTCTCTCTTCTGTTTTTTTGTTGTTGTTTTTTTTCCTCTCTCTCAAAATGAAAATAACAGAATTTCAGATACTAAACAGCAGAACTATTCCAGCTATTGTTGCCAATCCTTTTCTGTCCCTATAGACAAATTATTCATTCATTTCTAATGATTGTGTCTATACAATGATGCTTTTGCAAGCTTGTGTTCATTTAACTTGAATTGATATCACTGATTACAAAGAAGGCCTCCGAATAAGTTTCAAGGCTTTTTTATGAAAATCTTGATTTATTTTTCTTTTTGAATATGAATCAACCACACAAATTAATAGATGAATACAATCTTTGAAAATTACAATTCTCCCAGCAAAAGAAAATGCATTAATCAGCAAAGCTGTTTTGATTTTTCTACTTCTTTGACGTTTATTGGTTTAAGAAAAATTACATGTTTAATATCATCTGCATTTTCGAGGGATAAATTGATTGATTGTCTTGATAAGCAGAGAAGAAATATCAAAGAGTATATTTGAAGCAATATTTCGCTTGAGATTTACTATTGTGGTTGAGAAATTGATAAAGAGAAAGATCCTTCTATACAAAGCCATTTCATAAAAATAAAACACTATGAATGATTTAGCAGCATTATTCTAATTTTTTTTTTGGAAAGGGTTTGTACCAACCATTCAAACCCTTCATACAAACCTTCACCACTCGTTGCACAAGTACCTTGAATATGCCACTCTCTACTCTTGATAGTGGTAAGATCAAGCATCTCTGCAATTTCAGTGACACTTAAAACTCCACTGATATCTTGTTTGTTCGCGAGTACCAACAGGACAGCATCTTTAAGTAGTTCTGCAGACCGAAGACAGTCCAGTTCTTCTTTAGCAACGGAAATCCTATATTCGTCTGAAGAATCCACAACAAAAATAATTCCTTGAGTTTCAGGATAGTAATGTCTCTCGCGGGAGTTTATGCGAGCGTAGCCGGCTAAGTCCTAAGAAATGATAGAAGTGCTCTTATATTTGATTGTGTCAATTCCGAAGAAAGGAACAGAAGAAACAACTTCTCCGAGTTTAAGTTTGTAGAGGATAGTTGTTTTCCCTCCAAAGTCAAGTCCGAGCATCAAGAGTTTCAGCTTTCTCTTTCCTGCAAGTTTATCAAAAAGCTTAGAAAATGACCGACCCATAGCTAAAGTTAGGTAAGATTCTTTGATTATGATTTTTTTTGAAAAAAATGTTCGCTATTCCAAGTATTCACACTCAGAATCTAACAAGGAAAATTTGGGACTGTATAACAAATAACAAATCCAAAACCTAAAATTGCTATTTCTATATTATGATCGTGGTTGAAGTACTAATCTTAGGTAAAATAAGTAATGATAAGAGTCCTTTAACACACACAGTAACTACACCAGAAACTATCACCAAAAGATGATGATTGACTCTTATATGGAGAGGATGATTGACAATTAATGAGATTTGCTCTGTGGTTAGGGTTTCAAGTGTCATGAGCAACCAAGCAAATATATGGGAGCTCAATTCAAGTAAGACGGGAGATGTGATGATGGAATAAAAGATATCTTATTTCGCTTTGCATTGTCCGGATATGTATTCCAATTTGAAGAGTTGCTGTTTGTTATCATTCTGGTACTATTGTACTGAGGCGTCATGCTTCGAGTTTCAAGCTGAGCTAGATTAACATTAATTCATTCAGTCTATCAGTCAGTGAATCATGGATTTCTTCTTCACTTAAACGCTTATTGCCAAAAGATAATTCAGCATCATAATTTGAGCATTTGGTATCCCAAAAAATGATATTGATTGTTAATTATTGCTCTTGCTGTTTATGCAATCCAGATCCTACATCATGATAGCGATCGCAAGGAGAAATACGATGAGACTAAGACGCCAGCCATAATCGCAAAACTCCAAGCACTCACGAAAATGATGAAAAGAAATATCGAAAAATTTGATGATCTCGCTGTTGGAGTATTTCAAGGAGAAGTTGACCCATTATCCCTCGGGGCCTTCCAACGTCGCTTAGAAACCCAATTGGGAATATATCCTGACGTGTTTAATTCTATCAAAGGTTATTTCAGGGAAGATGAAAAAACTAAATTAAAACATGAAGCCTTGAACATGTTTACTAAAGACTTTGGAATCTTACAAGGAAAAGAAAGATTCTATTCAATCATCTGTGATCGATCGATATTACGACCCACTCTATTCAATGCTGATGGATTCTTTGAAATTGTCGATCTTGTCAACAGCTTGGGCGAAAAAGTCTCCAGTATTTGCACGAGTCCAAAACAGATGAGTATTCTGACCAGGAAAGATCTTAATGATCTTGCGCATCTCAATCATTATTTCGTGGAGTTCCATTCTAACGAGGAAAATGATGGCAATAGCCTAAACAATAATCACAAGGGGCTCACGAAAATCTGCCTGAGCAAAAAATTAAACCCTGCCAAATTCGTTGAAGCGTTCTATCGCCTGGTATCCATTTCTGTTCCAACCCAAAACAAAAGTTCAATTGAATTCCCTGAGTCTTTACTCGGTCCGACGAATTTTTATAAAAAGAGAAGCATTCACAACTCTTTGCTAGGATTTTTGCTTTCTGCATTCATTAGAGAGGGTGAAGCACAAGTCGCGAAATAATTGACAAAATCTTTGAGGCTCTTAACTCTCGTCTTGACTCCGCGCTTGATGAACTCGATAGCCTCTCAATATCCAGCATCGAAGGGGAAATCACCTCTACATTGACCGCATTCTCTCATTGGATTGACTTGATCAAGGTGCTGATAAATTGTCTGGGTGAGAGAACTGGTAATTGGGAGAGTGAGTCATCTTATCAAGGGTTGAGTGATTTTGTCAGCAATAAGAATCTCGTAAAAAAGCTACCGAAGATCATTTCCACATTGGAAGAGGAATTCAGAACTCTGAGTTCTATTCTTCCAAAAGATTCAGAACAAAAGAGAGTGGATATCTCATACTCCGTCATTAATTTAGGCATGACTATTAAGTCGAAAACGTTTTCTCGGTGTACTTGGGAGATGGCAAAGAGAATTAATGGCAAGACTTCCCTCTCTCTAGAAGATAAGAAGAATATCATTATAAATATAATTATAGCTCTGAATGAAGTGTTTGTCAATCTCGACATTTCGAATTTAATCACTCTTCCGGAGAATAAGAGCCAGATTCCACATGACTACATTAAAAATGTACTCTCTCTTTTGATCACTGAAAACGCTTCTGAAACGCTAGAAGAGCAAAAGTTTGGGGGTGAAGACTCCGAAAACGAAGAAAACCAAGAAGACGAAGAAAAGACTGAACTAATTGGAGAAGAGATTAAAAAGCAATACATGGCTTCATGGAAAAGGTTTATTTCAGCCAACTATAAACAAATTATCCAACAGCTCTTGCTGTCTTTCTCAAAGGCTGACCCATCAACAATTCCTATCTTGAAGCAAATTGTGAAAGACGTCTTCACATCTGAAATCGTAAATGAGAAGCAGTTCCAAGAATATATTAACGACCTGCATAAGGAAGCAGAAAAAGTATTCGAAGCCTTCGCAAAAGAAGATACTGACAAGCTTATCGGGCTGAGAACAGAAGTCCTTCCAAAGGTGAACTCAAGTCTCAAACCAGAAATCAATACTTTGTTCAGTGCCGTTTTCTATCAGGGATTCCATGAAATAATAATTGCAGTAGTTCCAGAAGCGGATCGAGAATTTATCCCTCCAATCCTCAGTGAAGACTTCTTCTTCGAATTTTCATCAGAAATCAACATTAAATTCTCAAAGTTATTGGACGATAAATCAAGAGAACACTATCTAAATGACAAAGAGGGCTTATTCCCTTCTGGCTTGACTGCCTTTAGCCAGAAACCTGCCGAAAATAGACTTAAGAAACATGCTAATTTGTATGAGATCCCTCCGAATGAGTTCCAAGCTACTCAACTGAAGGACATAGAGTTGATATATCAAGGAGCGAAGAAAACCTTCCTTAACGAATCATTGCATCGCACAGATGTAAAGAAATTGGATTGTGCTAATTTACTCCTCGTGATGATTTGGAACAAAGATTATGGTGAGAGGGCTGTAAATGACGGAATTTTTGATCATATATTCAAGCTGGAAGGAGATGTGAATACGGAAGTCTTGCCTTTTATTGTAGAGATGGCGATTGGAAATCAGATCCCCCTAGAAAAGAGAATCGAAATCGTTCTCAAAGCAGCTTTGCTGAGAGCTGGTTCTGTAAACGTTCTCCTTAGTGATGACACCATACTAGCCTTGAAACCATACTTATGTGAAAATCCAACCATTTTCAAAAAGATTTACCAAGATTTATTCATTGTTAAAGAGCTTTCCAACGAAGAAATAAAAACCACAAACGATTTCACTGTAACTCTCAAGTCTGGACATGGTAACAACAATCTCTTTTACTCTTTATCTTAACATTCATAACCATTATGTAGACTGGACCTCATTGGGACAGGATGGCCAAAATACATAATAATAATCCTCTAGTATTCAATATTGAAGAGTCAATTCAAAGGATTATTCAAATCATTTATAATAAACAGCAATATTGAGAACTAAATATTAAAATGATGAACACAAGTCTAATTGCAGGGTGTAATGTGAATTGTTGGAAATATGTTGGCTAGTATCTCTCAATATTATCGAGTCCTGAAACATTCGTAGTCGCCGCATGCAATTTCACAGATAGAGAGAAACTAGGAAGTGCATTTATTTCAGTTAGCCTCGAGAAAAAGACAGCTCATGCTGGCTTCAAAGAACATCAATGTCAATCCCTTCTACTCCGAAATATTGCCTGCTGCTTCTACCTAGTAATTCTTTGAGACAATTCTTTTTTAATTCAATCATTTCTTTAGTTCCAACCCTCAGAGAGAAATTGCTCTCGGCAATATTTGAAGGTGTAGGGGCTTTTCACATAGGATAAGTGAGTTAATATTGTTTAAATCTGAGGAAATTATAAATTCGTTGATTATGAATCTCTCAATATGGAGCACAATTATAAGGATTTTCATCATAAAAATATTTTGACCTTAGCAAAACATTCATTAGAAAAGATGATTTCTATAAAATTTAACCGAATGAGGAGATCAGTAGTGAATACAAGGCGAGTCTTAAGAGAATGAAGAAGAAATGAGTAGTTATATTTACGTCACAAACATCTTTGCATAGCCTACCGATTGTTGTTAATTTTTTTTCAAAAAAAAAGTTGATATATGGAGGAATTCTTTCATAGATCCAATTTATTTTTGAAATTCTTATCGAAATAATTTTCATTTCAAAAGGCACCCTCCTTTAGCAGAGAGAAATTGAATTAATCTATTTCATTGCACATCTTTGTAAGTGCGCAGGGCTGAAATCATTTTCTCTTCTTAATGAGGAATTTGCACGAGCTTTCAGTTTAGAGTACTTATTTTATATGAATGAACTTTCAGTGCACTTCGATACTTCTGGCACCCTTTAAGTGATTAATTTTCAAAATTAAAACGCTAATTTCTGAGAGCATTTTTCTACTATGTGAAACAACCCCCTTTAGAGCAAAAAGAAACCTTACGAACATATTGCTTTGGCTGCAGAGCGAGGCTCTAAGGCAGTAACATGTCATCGGATCTAGTAATATTTTGATTATTCTCTTGATAAATAAAATTAGGATTGCACTAAGTTCATATTCAAATGACCACAAGGTCCCCAATTTTGGGTCTCCGAGATTACCCGACAGCTTTTTTCGAAACAAAATCTCACCCAATTACCAATTATTAGCAATCACAAATATACTTATGGTTCGATCTTAAAAGTTCTATCCAACCATTCCCTAATCAAATGCGTCGGTAAAACTTCCTTTAGAGCTTTTAGGGGAAAAAGAGCTTTTAGGGGAAAAAACATTGACGTTGCTTCAAAGCATGAGTTCCTTTTATTAAAAAAATTAAACGCATTCAAAGCCAACATCGTTTTTTTGATTCAAGACTTAATTTTATATTTGAAGGTGCTCTCTGTATTAGGCTGCTATTCAATATTTTTAAAAAATTTTATAACAGCCCCGACGTCATCCATGAAAGCCAGATTTGAAGATCGCGATAACCAAGGTGGCGATTCTCCTGCGTCCCTTGAGAAAAGAAAATCCAAGACTCTCCCTGGTCGCCAAATAGTGGTCGAATATTCGGATTCCGTCCAAATCATCATTAATCTCGCTTTCGACCTGAAAATCTACCACACCTCCATTTGGCTGTTGACTGAAGTCTGCTCACAGCTTACAGAAGAATGCAAGCGCCAAGGTCTACCCGTTGAGCCTGTCTCTAAAATCGTGGCTCTTAAAACGCAAAATAATGATTACTCTATCGATTATCTCCTTACTGTTCCAGGCCAATCGCTTTCGTTTTTGCCCAAAGAAGTCGTTCTCATCCCGCACTTTGGAGTCCAACGAGTCGATCCTTCCGAAGTGATAGGGCTTGACAACTTCGAGCTCATCACACAGATCGGAAAAGGAAAATATACGAATATCTACCTTGTTAGAATGAAGCAAACGGGCAAGTTTTACGCCTTGAAGCAGATCCCTAAGGGTCAATTAACAGGCAAGACTCAAAAGAAATTAATGCTGGAGAGGGACATTATGATCAATACTGAGAGTCCATTTATCACAAAACTGCATTTTGCTTTCCAGACGCCAGAATATAGCTATTTCGTGATGGACTATGCTCACTCAGGAACATTGGAGTCGTTGGAAAGCAAAGTCATCCAATTGAAAGAGAATTGCATGAGATTTTATGCGGCAGAGGTACTCCTTGCGCTATCCGCAATGCATTCCAAGGGATATGTCTATGGACTCCTCAATAAGGAAAATATATTGATCAATGTGGATGGGCATATAATGCTAAGTGATTTTGGAGGTTCTAGAGTAATTAACATAAGCGAAAAAAAAGAATCAGAAACTAAGGATTATATTCCGATCGAAGAATTGGAGGGAACAGTAGGGAAAGAAGACGATTTTGCGACGGATTGTCGAGCGTTGGGAGCATTCCTATATGAAGTGCTCCATGGACATGTGGCGTCAATCGAACACTACACTCAAAGTCTCATCGATTTGTCTGATCTACATGCAAAGAAACAATTAGTATTGTCCTCTGCTTGTAAGGATTTCATCTATGGAATGATCAAGAAAGAACCAACGAGCGATCCAAAAGCGATAAAATTATGCCTTGAACATAGTTGGTTCAAAGCAATGGATTTTAGAGACCTACAGGAGAAGAACGTTGCTGCGCCTTATATTCCTGATCCTCTCTCTATCCAGCTTGTTCCCTTGGGATTGGATATCTCGAGCATCGAAAAGGACGCCGAAGGCAATGCAAAGCAATTTAAAGAGAGAACAGCCCTCAAAGCCTTCACTTTTAAAGGAAAAACTGTGAAGCCAGAAGATGATAATGACATTGAGGTGAGAAAAAGAAGAACTGAAAAGTTCACGTGGGGTACCAAGAAAGCCTCAACCGTTGCTGATCTTGACTCGAGGATAAAGGCACAGGACGAAGACTTTACTGTCGGAACTGAGGAATTTGGCGAGAACATGATGAACAGAGCAAAAACTCTGACAACTAACTATAGAATCAGAAAAGCTCCGAATAATTTAAAAGCAAAACCTTAATTATGATCATAAGTAAGCTGCGAGTAAGAAACTATTTTTTTAACTCAGTTCTACAAAGTGCACATATATATTGCAAGCAATATGAGCATGAAAAGCATATTTGAGATAGTTAAGCACAAAAAAATTTTCGAACTGATTCATAAAAAAAAAAGTTAAATAATGTCTTACTCATCTTTAATAGAAAAATAGGATCTGCCTCTGAAAATATAATAAACTCGAAGGAGAGTTAATCCAATGATCCGAGACGTAGCAGCACATTACCACATGGAAATGGCTCAATTTCCTATTGACTTATGTTGCAGAAGTATTTGGACAAATGTCACGTTTGATACTTGCAACCCATCACAATTAAAGAACAACAGTTTTGGTGTCACATGAACGTGGTTAATTAAAGGAGTCTTAATTATGAGGAACGGCTGCCGTTGTTGTTGATGGATATGTTAACATACAACTATAAGGAAATAATAACATAATTACACATTCTCAAAATATAATACAACATACTTGAAAAGCTGAGCTTAATTAGGTAGTTTAAGGAAAGGATGATAAATCTTCGCAATCCTTAAAAATACTTATAAAAAGCAATTAAATACGGAAAAACAAGCCTTGGACTTGTTGCCTTGTTGGTGTTGTTGCTGAGTCGTGTCTCTCGTGCTCTTCAAAGTTAATGTTGAAATTTTTTGAATCCGAACATTTTTCGTTTCAATACTGATTTTTAAGTCCTTAACTTTACCACGCTCGTTCTCTTCAGTCTCCTTGAACTTATCAGCGTTGAGGACGGTCTTATTCAATGGCTTCGCTACTTCAGATGTATTCTTCTTCTTCAAACACCAGTCAAATTCTAAGTCTTCTTCATAACCTTTCTTTTCGAAGAGACTTGTAAAAAGACCTCTCAGTTTCTTGTAGTCAGGCTCTTCTTCAAATTCCAACTGTCTGACATATTTCATGTACTGCGCAAACTCAGAAGGAAGGTCTTTGCAGAGCTCATTGATAGGAGTTTCCAGTTTTTTCTCTTTGATTTTTTCATATCTTAGGTTTCTGTCTTTGACGTTTAGACCTTGCCAAGGGAGACTGCCTTTTAAAAAATAAATCCATACATAACCAACAGCCTCTAAATCATCTCTTCGACTTTGTGTGATGCCTTTATGAGTGTTTATCGAGGCGTACCGAGCTGTTCCAATGAACTTTTTCCCTTTGAGGTACTCTATGTGCTTGCCTCCCTTCACATATGTTTTTCCGAGCCCAAAATCAATAAGATGGACAGTGTGTTGTTTTTCTCCGAGTCCTAAAACGAAATTTTCAGGCTTGATGTCTCGATGGATGATCCCGCAGCTATGTATGTACTCTAGCCGGCTCAACATTTGATCCGCGAGCATTAAAACTGTTTTTAAGGAAAATTTACGCCCACAAGTATTAAAAAGTTCTTCAAGTGATGTTCCTAACAGTTCCATCACGAGGAGTGAGTACTCTGACTGAGTGCTGTAGCGGTAGATCCTTGGTATGCCTTCAGGACTCGTTTGTTTCTCAAAAAGGCGCTTATATAGCGATTCTTCATGAGCTAGCTGCGGTATCTCAGCGTTTGTTTTCTCAACTTTTATGGCGACTTGCTCTCCAGTTGCAACGTTAGTGGCTGAGAAGATCCGTCCAAAGGACCCTGAACCGATTTTAGTTCCAACTTGATAAGATGGTTGTGCGGATTGTTCTTGCATCATATTGTGTTTCTATTTCTCTTGAGATAGAGAGAGGACGTCAAAAATAAACTGAATTATTTTAGATTATGATCTAAAACCAGCAAAGCGGGAAAAACAGATGAAGCCTTGTTTTTTTAAGGGCGAGGTTTGAATTGATAATCGTGCGATTAAAAACACTAATAAGAACCCGAATCGATATTATTAGAGGTTGATAATTGAAGCCAGTAAGCCGAGATCAGAATGATTAAATCAAAATCAGGTCAGTTAACACACCTGCTAAAATTTAAAAAAATAATGGCTCTGCTTTCATTACTGATTTAGCTGATTTTAACTGATCGCATTGAAAAAAGGCAGGAAACCCCCTCAGACAGCACTTTCAGATGATTTTATTCACTTTTCGAATGCAGAGAGGAATCATTCGACAGAATGCGTTTTCCATTTGTTAAGTCTACCGGTATTTCTTTTTTAAATATTTTTAACGGGAGATTAGGACACCAGCATCCGTTATAGGAACTTTGAATAAAAATCCGCAAAATAAAGTTGATTCGATAAATTTAGAGTGAGTGTTTAGTCAACTAAGCAAATTTATTCGCTTCTAATTTCTCAAGGTCAGCGAAAAAGAATCTCAATAATTTTTTCAGGCTTACTAACAAAATGCTAACCCAGATCCTTTCCTCTTAAAATATCTCTTAAAATCTGAGTCATACGTTTTCAGTTGAATTTTTTTCAGACTAATCATCAGAAAAATGCCATTACTTTTTAACAGAGCACTCAACAGACAGTCACGAGACTCTGGGAAGCTGAAATATGTCATGCATGAAACAGCAACTATCAGTAACAAAAGAAATTAAACTACATGTAAAAGTGTAGGAATCGATAATTCATGAAGAAAAAATATAAATGATAATCTAAAAACTCAATAGATTGGCAGAGAAACCACGAAAGCTTCAACTAGTCATTACACCTTCATCGATTTCGTCATCGTTTTTTTACGTCCTCGACTGCTCCTCGAAATCCTTGAAATCGTATCATCGTCTCTTCCAGTCATCCTTGTCGTCTTCCTCCCTCCTGTGCGTTGTGGTGGTGCCTCATCATCAATAACCTTGAGAGTTGGAAGTCTCACATCACTTCTTCTAACTGGTGGACCTAGTTCACGGATCGTTCCATATCTCTGAGGAGCTCTCTCGCCTCTTAAGCCTCTGGGCTCGTCGCGATAACCGTATGGATCAGTCCTTTCACGGGGCATATAGCCCATCCTCTCTGGAGGCATATATCCCACCCTTTCCTGCACTTTACTCATAAATTTTGGATTCTGAAAGAGTTCATCCATAAATTCGTCATCGTATTTTTGATCGTTATATAGCCTCATCGCCTTGTTAGTGATTGCAGATTTATTCTTTTCATGATCTAATGTCATCGAATCAAACTACTGTTAAATAAACGAGCATACCATCAAAGCGCTTGAGATCATTAAAAAATTGATTTTGCCGTTTATTTGAGTCTCGCTCGAGTTTGTCGATCTTAGTTAGCAATTTTGCAGTTTCTCGATGATAGTCGTCGTTGCGTTGAGATTTAAGTTGGATGGCGAAATTTTCCAGGAGGAGTTTCTGTTTTTGCATCATATATAAAACTCCTTCTTGATCGAAATCCTCTTCTTCAACTAGCTGCTTAGGTCTGTTGCTGCGGGTTGAGAGGGAAGAGCTAGCAAGGTATGGATCGTAGTTCTGATAGAGAGGGTCCATTTGGTAAGGATTTATCATTGGTAAAGATGACTAAGAATATGTCAGCGAATGGTTGCCAAGGAAGTTACTGTAGATGAATACTGATAAGGGTTATAGTAGCCTGGTGGAGACATATAAGGTTGGTATCCCCCATACATTCTTGAAATCTGTTCGGAACTGTGCTGTGTGCTTTTATTTCAGCTTTACGAATTAATTTATTCTGAGTTTAGGCACAAGTTATATTCCGGCTCGATTTATATTAAATTTTTTGTGCATTCTTAGTGTGAAAAGCAAGTATGAAAGAGGAAGCTTTTTCTCATTTGAATGTCTGAATTTGGATCAACAGGCAGCATGATGAAAAGTGGAAATCTTGATCGTTGGTATTCACAGAAACTCTCCATCTAAATCGCAGAAAAGAAGAAAATTAAATTTTAAAGTCAACTAAAAGCCTTAGAAAACAAAGATTTTGAGAAAAATGAAATCATAATGATGTCTTTAAAAAAACTCGAATCCTTCAAAATTCTATCCAATATATATCCTACTCTTTCTTTGTACTGAAAGTCTCTCATGATAATTCTGAATGACATCTTCTAATGCTGTCCTGATCGATTACGATTAGAAGAAAAAAAGTCAATCTTGAGTGAGTCTTATAACGTTTTCTAAAAATCTACTGAAACAATTTACAACTAGTGATTCCGAAAAACTATACTGAAATAAAAACAAATCATCTATCAAAAAATTATTGTCAATGTGTAGTTAGTATGCATTTGTGACTCTGAATTATTCAAACAAATGTCCAAAGAAAACCTAAATAATTAAGCTTGAATTTATCGTATTAATTTCTGGAGGATGAAATTCCTTCCAGGAAACCTCTCTAATTTCTAATGAATTATCATGGGGACGTGTCCAAAAATATCGGACTTTTAGAATGAGTGCTCCATCTTGAAACCCCATTCGATTTCGGGGTTCCTGCTTCTAGTTGATTGTATCTCTCCAATTTTGAAGCAACCACGTCATTCGAATCACTAACTTCGTCAGTTGTTTCGTCATTCATTTCGCGGATAGAATTTTCGTCTTTCTTGCAAACCAACACTTTTGCTCCTAAGTGATTGCTATCCATAGCATGACTCGGCCGTTGTGTGTTCGGACATGAATAGGGAAACAGAGCTGATGATATATTACTGCGTACGGGCGCTTTTGTGAATGATGGAGGGTTCTTGGAAAAAACGTACAAGTCACTCGTCTCATCCCCAAACCCGTAAAACGAAAAATTTGCTAAATTCCTATCGGCGAATCTGCCATTCGACCATTCATTAATCACATTACTATCGAACAAATAGTTGCAACCTTCGTCGATCGCAAAATTGAATTTATGGGTGTTGAATTTGATGGCATATGGATCAGTTTTAAAAGGCGACCTCAGTTTTTTCTTTGAAACGTCTATCATGTTCACATCACTCAGCCAGCTGTGGGAACAAATCTCATTCAAGCCTTTCTTCGCACCGAGACGACTGGCTGGATTGGTGGTTAGTAAGCGACAGATGAAATCTTGCATTTCAGCTGAAATCTTATATTCTTCGAGAATACGCTGATCTGCGAAGGTGCGGTCAACGGTCTTGAACCGTGGCAGCCTTCCAGTCACGAGCTCGAAAGCAAGAGTCCCAATATTATAATAATCAACGAGACAGTTGTAGCCTTCTTCTTTTATGATTTCCGGCGCAATAATTCTATATCAGAAATTACAGAGCAATATCTCATTAGCACGTTACTCTAAGGTCCCGCATTGTGAATAGTTCAGATCGTGGATGTTGCTAACTTTTTTCACGAGTCCAAAGTCAGCGAGTTGAATATGCCCATCAGCGCCAAGGAGCACGTTCTCAGGCTTGGTAACAAAAAAATAAATCATCTTCTAGTATTGCCGAGAATTTATTACCTTCAAGTCTCTATAAAGAAAATTGTTCGCGTGAATCGCATTCAGCCCCATAATAGCTTCCACTATAACAAATCTGGCTTCTTCCTCCTTCAGGCATTTTCTGGTTCCAAGCAGCTGACGAAGACTTCCGTAAGGCACAAATTCCAAAACAAAATAGCAATAGTTGGACTGAAATATGAAATTGATTAGCTTTGAATTTTCCTGTTAATACTGTTTGAAAGGTCCACTTCAGCTGGACAACAAATGGCGAGATGATCTCGATGAGGGCGTTCCTTTCTCTGTAAAGCATATTGCGCTTTCGTTTTGTTAATTCACCTTTTTTCACCTGTTTTAAGGCATAGAGCTTTCCTGTCGACTTCTTCCGGGCTAAATTTGCATCATATCACTGCATAAAAATTGGTGTTACCTAAATAGACGGTAGAAAATGCACCATGTCCAAGCATCGTTTCTATCTCAAAGTCTTCAAGCTCAACTTTGAACTGAAACTCATCCAGAGGCCGCGCATCAATACCGTAGTATGGCTCTAGAATTGTCCCGTCTTTTAAGAACTGGAGACTTCTCTTTGGATCACTCAAAAGATAATCCACAGCAAAGTCTTTGTTTTTTGTTTTCAGCGCAACGAGACTTTTTTCATTTTCTTGTATTGTTTTTATCGTCGATTTCTCATTGATTTTTGCTATTGCTTCATCGAGCAGCCATTCGCATGTGAGCTGACGAGAAAATTTCTCAGGAATTTTTATTTCTATTTTCGAATTTTTTCCAAATTCGACTATCAAAGTTAACACATCATCCACAGACTCCGGCTGCATATTTTTTGAGGAGAGCCTTCGAAAGACATTGGTTTTTTGTAGCAGAGAAAATTTTTCGAAAAACTTATTCATATTCGATTTATTATAAAATTGCAAAATTATACTGTCATAAAACAATGGTTTGGATTTTACGCTTGTCCACGCCTTTAATATTTTGAGTCAAAAAGGTCTATCAAAAATTAATTTAATCTTAGCAATCATAGCTTCAGTATCTTAAAGAAGACCAAACTTCTATAATTGAAAAACAGCCGTAAATTGAATTTAGAAGCAAAGAGGGTTCATTGGTTAAACAAAAAGTCATCACTTCCTGAGATGAAAAGCTTCAGCAGAGAGATGGAGCGTCTAAAGAGTCTTGCAGCGTCCTGTCGAATATTTCTAATCAACAACTCTGGTTCCTTCTGCAATGGAGGAGTAATAAAGCTTTCTAGAAGGTTCTAAAAAGAAAATTTAAGATTTCAAAAGTCTCCGACTGCGGGTACAATCCAGTCAATATTGCCTATTAAAAAATTACACGCATTATTATTGGTCATAACTCTAAGGTATATCCAAGTGGAAATAGAAAGCAAATTAAATTCTTGCTGTTCCAAAACTTTCTGCTTCTAATTAGAATTGGGCTATTTGTATACTATAAAAGCGGGTGATTCTCATCCCTGTTATGAGAAAATACGAGTAAATGAAATAAGGAAATCGATGATTCGGCTATCTCCCCTCATTGAATTGAGACGGGGGTATGAATCGTGTAATTTTAGAGTAAGTTTAATTATATTATGTGTTTTCCTTTCTTAATATAATTTGGCTTGAGGAGGAAATAAGAGATCTTTTGATATGTGAATTATCGTATTGTAATGGCGAAGTCTAGTGAGCTCAAGGAAATAGTTTAGGCGAAGCAAGCGATTAGCCTGAGAAGCTATTAGGAGTAAATTTAGATAAATAAGCCCGGTATTCTATATCACACTCGAAATTGAACAAAATAGAAAATGTAATATGTGTTTTGAAAAGATGAGATTATCAATTTCCATCAACTTCTCGATTCTTTTTTCCCAAACATTATTGACTTGTTATCTAGAAAAAGAGTCGTTCTTCCCTTAGTAACGTTCAAATCTTCAATTAATGTTATGATTACCTGCAAAGGTAGGTTGAATTATATCAATCCTTAAAAAGGTATTTCAGAGATTACTCACGATCATCAAAGCTGTTAATTTATTTGTCTTTTTAACAAATTTTCTATCACCCTTTTTGGAACTGGTAGAAATTAATGGTCTTTTTAGAAACATGCCTGCCAACCATCCCGATGAGGCTCGATTTATCAAATTCCATATAAAACTACTAAATGAGTGAAAGGTGGGCAAAGTTCCAGAACAAGAGGAGCAGAAACCGAGAGATTCACCACCACTCAGCATGACAGATCAGGATTGGCGCTAGTTGATCGTTCTTGGAGTGAATTGCTGCTTGCAATTCAGTCTATTTCAATGAAACTTTGCGCTTTCACTCAATTTTTTTCTAATCAGTGGGTTTCTCTTTCATCCTGCATCAAAAAAACTTTTCCGGTATCATATCATCGATATATATTTTCTGGCTGATCTGGAAGAAGTTGGTGAAAAAAGTTTTGATAGACTCAATCCATGTTGTTAAAAGAAACCAACCCAAAATTAAAAAAAAAACTCGGACTCTTATCCAATCTTAACAAGGAGCGTTTTCGCACACCGAAAAGCCAAGCTCTATTGGGCCAACTACTTCCTAACAACTTGCTCAATATACTCAGTATCGAAGTCAAACAACTATCAGGTCTATGCATTGAACGCACAACAGTACCTGGTCTCTGGATTTGATAGACTTAGGACAAGCTTTGAAATATCTTCAACAGCTGTATCGCCTTTTGTCAGCTTCTAGGTCCCTATATTCAGTCACAATCAGATTACTGAATTCGGAGCAGCTTGAGCTAAAGAACTTACTTGAATCAAATTATTATTGGAGTTTTTTAATTTGGATAATATTTCAGATATCAAACGATGGACATGTTGAACCACTCATTGACTTTAATATCTGACCCAGGAGAAGATTACATCAGTTATAACAAGCATACAGCAAGCTATACAGTAGCTTTCATCCTTTCTGCTCTGGGAATCTTCTATATCATGTTTACTTTGGTCGTGCTTAAGCTTTATCAAAATACATTAAGCAGAATGATCTTCTTTATCTCATTCTCTGACTTGCTGGTCAATGTCACCATGGTCACGCTTTATTCGCTGACTGATTCTGAGCTCAGCGAAACGAAATGCAAAATTTTCGTTGGATTTGGACATTACGCTGTGCTTACCTCTTTTTCATGGGCTACTTGCTTCACTCACGCATTCTACAAAATCGCAAAAGAACGTTCGGACACTTCAATCTCTCAGAACATGATATACTACATCTTAATTTCATTTCTCCTTCCAGTGCCATTAGGCATTCTTGCAATTAAATGGCATTTTGTGGACTATGACATTCAACAACAACCGTTCTGCTATCATAAGCTAGTCTATGGGCGATTGGATAAAAGCTTCTTTTACACAGAAAATCTACCTTTTGCAATCGCTCTCTTGTTAAGCTTTTACTTCTGCTTCTCTTCCATCCGAATTTTGAGGAGTATTGAAGAATTTAGTTATCGATGGAAATATCTATACATTCTTCAATTTCCGTTGATTCTAGTCATTTGCTGGCTGGGACAGCAGTTTAATGTGATCTGTGTACAGCTCGACATCCATTTGAAATACGGAAAGGAAATTAGCAGTTTTTTTCAAACTTTGATTTATATGCAAGGATTCATAAATGCGATTGCTTATGGTGTATCCTATAGAGTGGTGTCTGGCTATAAGGAATTCTGTCGAAAACGGTGCCAAAACAGAAGGGATGTTGGAGGATCAGAGATCAGCGATATCGTGAACTCCATGGGAGTTTCAAATAATGATGCTCTACAAGAAGAGTTGCTAGAGAGAGCTATAAGGAAACAAACAACTGGAGTAAAGAGCATAGTATCTGGGGTTGAAGGGAGTCCTTACACTATGACTACTCAAACGCATTCCTCATAGGAAAAAGGCAAAATGAATAAGCCTCCTTGCATTAATTAAGTGTTGTAAATTTACTTTTGATTTGGGTTGGTTTTAATTGCTGAGTTTATGCCAGAAAATGATCAAATTTTACTACAGCAACATCGGACGCTTCTCTTCAATAAACTAAGAAAGCAATATAACATAAAAAAATGAGAGAACACAAATATAATTGTAAAAACAGATTTAATTTAATTCCAAGCTGAAGGACATGATCAAAAGAAAAATCTTGAGTCTATGTGTTAGTAGGTGATTTGAAGTTTTCTACAACGCACATCGAATTCAGAGGTTCTTGGGGTGATGATATTGTTAGAAAGGCTTGCAAAAAAAAAACGATAATTTTACGCTTTGAGTTTTGCTTGGATGAGTAGAGCGCTTTACCTGTTCGTGGTTCAAGCACTTTAAGCATAGATTCCAATGACGCTACAAAAATCAAATTTCCGCTATTGTTCCATTTGAGTGACTTCAGTTTGTCTGTTTTGTTATGTGTAGAAAGAATTAAATCAGTAATTTCTCAAATTATAAGAGCAATTACATGGTTTAAATCCATAAAACGTTTGAACTGGACCCTTTTTTCGAACATCAAACAATTTCATCGTGTAGTCAAACGAAGCCGTTGCGAGCAAATTCCCATTCTTTTGCCATTCCATGCTCGTTATTGCTACCAATTTTGTCCATCGATTCCATCAAATAATTTTCAAATATTTACCAGATTTATGAATCGGCATAGCTTCCGTATACAAAAAAGCTTGTTTAATCGGATCGAAAAAGTTTAGATTCTCATTAGAGGATGTCACTGCAAGAGCTGTAGGATCAATGAGATTCCAACGGCACAAATTTGGTCCTTTAAGGAGAGGAAGATTATTTTAAGAAGACTTTTCTTCTAATATACTCGTTCCTGCGTTTACGGAGGTTTTTACCAAAATAGATGGCTTTGCGACGTCTGAAATATTCAGATTTCCTTTAATATCCAGAGCAGCTATTCGCTCTCCTTCAGAATCAAAGGTAAGTCCAATAATCCTTCCTTAAATAATTTCCATTTGTGAGAACTAAAAAGAGCTCATAATTTACTGTCAGGATCAAGATTCTCCCCAAGTTTTAGGACTTTTAACTTCTTCCAATTCACATAGTCAAACAGATGATAATCGATTCCTTTGCTTTGACTGGATAACAAGGCTACAACTTTCTTTCTTTGGCTGAATGTAATATCGAATATATCTGGAATTTGTATTTCAACAGAATGGGATGGTAGACAAATACCTCCTGTTGGTTCATCATAGACGAATATTCTCTTCATGCCTTTCGCAGTATCGAAAATCTCAAAATGACCCTTTCTATAGCGTGCGCAAAAGATCGAAGAGATAATTTGTGAGGAATTTGGCACTTGCTCCACTAATGTAAATGCATCTGCAACTCCTAATAGGAAAAATGTTATTTTAAATGGTGTGAGGTCCCATACCGTCGTTTGAAGAAGAGAAATTTGGAATCATCGAAGCAGGTTCCAGCATTTGAGCTCCTCGAACGACTGTAAATTTTCTGGATTGAAGACCATTTTTGTGAATATAAATATTATTTTGCCCCCATGTGCAGTAAACCACTTTTAAATTGTCTACAGATTCAGCTTCTTCAGCATCTTCAGCTTGTCGGTTTCGCGGTTGGCAGAAAAAACGAAGAAAAAAATCCATTTGTGATTGCTGAATCTCCAGCTTTAATAATTTTTAATCTAGCTGTTTGAATTATATCTTTGATCCAATTTGTATAAATTCTCTAAATTCACAAGCCTTCATTCATGTTAATTTTCCGATAATTAGTTCGTAAATTTCCTCCAATAGATGGCTGCATAATAGAAATAGATCTATACAAATATATATATTAAGAGATCATAGTCTCTAACATGTTCATTACTCACAATAGAAAAGTCCTGTATAATAAATATTATGATTTAACATCTATATACTCTAACGTTATAAATTCTTATTAATAGTATATCGAATTACATGCAATTATTGTCATTGGAGTCAATTTTACGCTTAAGATGTCTCAAGTCTAGCATTTTCGAATGCAATACTCTTCCGTTATCGCCTGAAACACCCCCATTGCAAATAGAATTCCCACTATTATCAAGAGGAAAGCCGAAGTCACGTTTCTCTGGATTTTAACGTGATGTATTTCTTTCTTCATTTTGGCTTCTCCAGCTTTCAACTCACTTTCGAGCTTCTCCTTCAGTTGCTGCCTCTCCTTTAGCTCTTGATGCAATCTTTCTTTAGTTTTGACAGCGCCTGTATGTGACACTTCGACATCAGGAGAAGACTTCTTCTTAATCCTTTCGAATTCCGTCTCTCTCTGTCCTAGATGTGATTTCAGCTGTGCCAATTCCTTTTCCAAGTGAACAGCTTGACTTGCCTTTTCATTTGCTTTCCAAAGCTCTTCCGTCTGCGTATTGTATTTTTGAGCGAGTTTCTCATGCTTCTTTTTTAACGCTTCATTGTCTTTCTTTATTGTGTACAATTCAGTCTCAATTTCCTTCTCTTTCTTTTTCATCGCGAAAACTGAATCTCTCAGCTCATTGATTTTTCCATTAGCTTCAGATAGGAGTCGCTCTTTCTCTTGTATCGTAATTGTCAACTTTTTTATCGTTTCCTCATCTTCTTTCTTCCTTTCTCTTCGCGTCTGTAGATGAGAGATTGTGGCCTCTAGCATTTTAATTTGCCTTTGCTCATCGTGTAGCTTCTGGTCTCTATTTGCTAATTCCACTGTCAACTTTCTATTTGCTTCTTCAATCTTCTCAATTTCACTTTTCATCTTCTGTTGAAAGTCGTCATGATATGCCTTTTGATCATGATACTTCCCTTCCAGCGACTTGAGCTGTCGTTGTAATTCTGCGATAGTCTCGTTAGCTTTTGATAGTTCTTTAGTCTTCTCCTGCAGCATGCTATTGTGCTGAGCATCCTGCTGGGTCCAACTACGTTCTTCCTCTGTTTTGGCATCTTTCACGATCCTAAGTTCGTGTTGCGTTTGAGAGATCTTTTTCTCAAGATCAGCAACTTGATTCTTATAGAACGCAACATCACCTTGTATCTTCTTGGAATTATTTTCTAATTCTTCGACTGTTTTCTTTAATTTCTCATTTTGGCCCTCAAGACTAGCGTATTTTCTATTCGAATCAGCCTCTTTGGCCTCCAATTCTGTGAGCTTTGATTTGATTTCTTTGAAATAATGCTTTTGTTTCGCTAGGACACTCGCATGTTCCATCTCATCCTGTTTTGCCTTATCTAGCATCTTTTCCGTGAATTCTTTTAATTTTGAGTATTGTTCCTCTAAGGACCGAATGTCAGCGTCTTTGTGGGCTACTTTCTTACGTTCTTGATCAAGAAGACTCATAGTGCTACTCAATTCGTGTTTTTTTGATTGCAATTCCTCTCTCAGATAATTCCGTTCTTGGGATATTTGCTCCTTCTCGCTTTTCAGCCTGTCTCTTTCTTCTCTGATAGTATTCAGCTCTTTTTTCACGATCTCAACTTCATGGTCATCATGGTCGAGCGTACTGCGACTATCATGCACAGAAGTATCAAAAGATTTGACGTTCTTGGGTGTAAATTGCAAATTGCTTCCTTCAGGTTGGTGACTCATTTTTTTCTTTTCGAATGTGGAATTATATCTTATCTAATTAGAGCTAGTCTCGTTAAAAGAACAGTATAAAGATTTTTTCTCAATCAGCATTTCATACTTCCAAATAATCAAGTATTCATTTACTGAGATGGTCAGTAAAATAAGAACCAATTGTGAAGAGCTAGAAACTATTGATTAATTAGAATAGGTAAATGAAATCAGCGTTCTCTTGCTAAACTTAGTGTTTTTTTGTTTTTTTTTTCTTGGCAAAGGGTATGACCATGTGATTCAATTGAACGAAAAAGAAGAATTTTCTGGAGGTGGTTGTTATATGATTTGAAAGTTTTAGAAAATTTGGGAAATTGATTCCTGGACCCATTTCTCCAACGCGCTAAAACAAGCATTACTGGTGCTTCCTGGAGCGTCGGCTTCGTTTCTGTGAATCCAATATCTTTCTCCAAATGCAGTTAGGTCAAGATCCTGTCATATCGTATTATTACAGCTACATGCTCAAAAACTAAAACTCAAGATAACGAATAAGCCTGTTAGGGAAAAGACCCAAATGGAAGTTAATCGGATTGAAAAGCAAGTTCGATTTGTTTTTAGCCTCCTTTTGTATTCGTCTGAGAAGAAATAATGTTTGCTTTCCCTGTAAAATGGTATCACTCACAATGATTATGTCTCGAGTTTTGAGCAGAGAACAGCGGTAGCAAAGCTGATGTGAAATTAGCCCAAAGAATGACCGAAAAACCCGAAAAATGTTCAATATAACTGTAATTCTAAAGCTGTATATCTTAACTTTAAAAAATTTGATCCTTTCGTTTACAATTTTAGGAGAACTTGTTGGGGATAACCTTTTTCTGACACTCTCTTAATCAAGGTAAGCCTGGATAGGAAAAGTCGATCTCAACAAAATCCAAATTTAACATAGCGGAAGCTAGATGAGACAAAGAAAATGCTCTTCTTTCATATATAGTACCCTCTTAATTTGAATCAGCCCCCTAATTATGTAAACTGTGTTATCACTCAGCGATGTAACAAGAATGACTTTCATTACTTGGATTTATGTTAAGCTATTCGTAAATCGCAGATATCGAACAGATACTATTTTTTATTTTAAGTTTGCCTATATTCTTTCTTATCGATTTAGATTCAGTCGGTAATTTTATGAGAACACTTTTAATAATTCGTATTATGTTGGTTGAGAGAGAGAGAAAGATGAATAATAAATCAAGAAGATGCCTTAATGAAAAACGTGAAAAAAAGAAACTTTTAACATAGTGCTAAACTATCTTTATCTCAAGTCACTCTTAGAGTTTCAATTGAAGAAGTCTAAAAATATGCTATTCGACTTCAGGTGTCAATGTGGATTGAAGAGCGCTTAATTTTTTTTTTGTTTTTGTTTCATGGATTCAATACTATTCTCGGCTCTAAGCCACCTATTGTGAGCTGCAGGAAGCGCAACTGACAATGTGGCTTCTGATGAGATTTTCTTGCTTAATGTTTTACTCTTGTAGTGCCAACTCTCTTAATTGAGATAGAATAGCAATAGAACAACATAATCATAATCCACCGTTAGCAATGAGAGAAAAGTAAAAAATTTTCAATTACATTGGCCGAGGAGAAGGATTTATTAGATTGTGAATTTTTGTGTACTTTTGAGAGAAACTACTGAGAGAACTCGTTAGAAAAGTAGTTGATTCTGCTGTTTAGTCAGTATCAATCGTTAGTAATTTGGCCGTTGAAACCAAAATCGAAGCTTCTTTCTATCAGATTCACATTATACGGGTCTTCTCATTGATACTGATGGGTTCTTACCCATGGACACAAACTAACAGCGTTGATCAGCACTAAGAACGCACTCGCTGAGCTTTAATAATATCGTGTTGTTTTTTTTTAATGTAGTTGGCTTCGATTCCAAATAACGCCCGCACTGGTTTTGTTTAAAACCCAATAAATTAACTGTATTATTGAAGCTGAATAGCGCCCCTAAAATTAGAGTTGCCGTTAGCAATTTTTCGTTCAGTATCCTCTCATTGCCGGGTCTAAGCGAGACTTCACATCTCTTTTCGTCGATCTGAGAATTTGGAAAAAAATTTGCCGAAGCATAGTTTTAGGAAGCTCGAAAATTTTCCAGTTTTAGAATTCTCAATGCAATTAAACAGCTATTTAACACGCAGAATTATAAAAGATTTCTAATCCTGTTCTAAAATCTTCGATCTTTAATTCCTTAATGTCTGAGACAAGAAAAATCGGAAACTACGTTTTCGACACAAATCGTCGCCCTATCACCAAGAATAGATTTGGTGGCACCTACCCTGGCAGAGACGAGGTGAACAACCGTGATGTCGCCGTCACAGTTATCCCTGTCACCAAAATCAGATCGAATTTCGATCAACAAGAATTCCAAAACAAAGTTGAATACCTCAAGGCCATCCGCGGCCCAAATGTTGTTCAACTCTACGACATCATCGTCGTTCCTGCCCCTGGGTACATCTACGTGGTCACAGAAGCTTGCCACCACAGAGAATTAGGCATTCTTCTGGAAAGAACCAGAACGATCCCAGAAGCACATGCCCTTAGACTTGTGAGACACATTGCTAGTGCTATCAGACTCATCAGGGAGATGGCGCCAACCTTCGCTGGCCACCGCTACAGCAATCTCCTTCAGACCAATAAGCTCCTCACTCCTAATACTGTCTACCTCCAAGGAGGAAGAGTCAAGATTGCCGATTCCGGTATCTTCGCGTTGCTGGAAGACGCCATCCACGTTAACGACTACCCAGAACCAGTCGAATCCTCGGTTTATGAAGCCCCTGAAGTTTACAAACAATCCGATGATGTCCTCCAGGGCAAGGCCGATATTTGGTCGCTTGGAGTGATCTTCTACCATTGCTTGTTCGGTGATTTCCCTTTCAAGGGCAATGCTGCCGAAGAACAGCATGACTATCTGGAGAGAAACGGACTTCACTTCCCAGATGAGGTCACCAATGAAACCAAGGACCTCTTACAAAGAATGTTGACCTTAAATCCAAAGTCAAGAATCTCCTGGGAAGAGATCCTCGCTCATCCTGCCATGAAGCACGCTCTCGTGCTCAAAAAGGAAGGTGAGAGAAGATCTTTCAAGGACCTCGAGATTAATCTCGTAACTGCTCTTGAGAACACCTTCAATGAAATTGAAGACCCTTCCATCCTTCTGTGCCCTCACTTGAAGCCTCTCCATGAGAAGCTTCTCGAGAAAGACACCTTGAAAGATGAATATGAGCCTGTCCAAGAAATCGAAGACGAAGTCTTAGTTCAAAATAATTTGATTGCGATCGGAGGAATGACAAGAAACATTGAGACCGAGAAAAAGGAAGAGCAACCTATTCAAGTGTACCAGGAGAAGGCTGAACAAGTTGAAACACAAAGACCTGTCGAACAAACTCAAAAGATGGCAGAACAGCCAGTTACCACACAACCCGGTTTCGGACACCCTGGCCCAGCTGGAAAAAGAAAACAAAAGAGGCTTTCAAACAAGAGACACAAATGCAACATTTTCTAGAGTGAAAGCCTTATAACAATTATCTCTCTAGTTATTAGCATATCAGACAAATATCTCCTCCATTTTTTTTTTGTCTAAGGGATAAATTATAAAACTTAGTCTACATATCTTCATAAAGTGACAAATTTCTAAGTAACTCGCGGTAAATAGAACAGGCCTTAAGTGAGAGATAAAATTTGCGTGTTTTGGCCAAGTAATGCATATAGAGTCCGGCCAAAGCTTTTTGTTCCGTTTTTTTCATTTGTAAGTTGCATTGGTCGTCATCAAAAGAGACTGAAAAATATTCATTCAAAAGCAATCTAAATCTGTATTGGTTTTAGCTGTTTTCAAGTAAGATCGTAAGCAATGTTACTGGTTCTTACTCTGCTGGATCCATTAGAACAAATTTCTTACATTTTGTTGGCTATAGAGTGAAACGACCTTCACTATCGGCAGCTCTCTTTTGACGTCTCTTCGGCGTCTCTGCTTTCCTGCGAATTTTCGATGAATTGGAAAGGTAATTGCATTTGTGCAGTTCGCACTACTAGTGAGTGATATATACTCCAATGTGTTCTGAACTATCGTTGAGAAATAAAATTTAATCGATTTCAGATATTTAAGTTGCTAATATCTTTTCCGTTCTCTCCCATGATGCCCTCTTAGCAGAGAATCTATTAATTATTATCATACTGTGAAGGGTAGTTCATAAAGTACTTTCTTTAACAAATAACATATGATACTCTTGCAAATAATATTGGTATTATCAAAAAGTTATTTGTATCCGACTGAAATCAATCGATTTTACGAAATTACGATCACGGAGATGATTGTGTTACGTGTAACACAGCTTCAGTGTGTATGAATTTTCCTTCTTTTAAACAAGGACTTTCACGTTATTGCAATCTTGTGGATTTGTCAGCACAAATTGAATGAAAGAGCTTCAATTCTCAACCATAGAATTTTCCAATGAATATATATAATCATGCATATGACAATGCATAGATTGTTTACAAACAAAGATGCCACAAAATTTAAATCGTGAAAATTACTTTACGCATCAATTAGGCTATATATTTCTGCCAATCCGACGCTTCTATTCATCAATAGAAGTGTCCCTCTCTGGTTCTCTTTTTTCGACAGCCACATTGGACATAGATCGATTAGAAAATTCACATAATCAGCAACATCACCTATTCGATTCCAACTAAGTTTCAAAAGATATGATCAGGTTTACCTTTACTTAGGATGTGAGTTCTGTTTGAATTAATTACGTACTCAACCACATTTCCCAGGAACATTGTCGCAACCTCTCTTTGAACGTAGTATACATAGATTATTTCCGCCATTTTCTTCAAAATAGGAGCACTCTTTGCATCCTTTTTGATCTTTTGGCACTTGTCCACAACATCCCTCTCTTCATTTTGCAAAGCGCTCTCTTTTTGCTTTATCTATAAGAGGAATAATAATTATAAAACAAACAGATCCCAACAAATTTGAATACCATTGCAATGAGCTTATCTGATAGATTTGACCCTTTAAATTCTCCAGTCGACAGCGAGATGGTCTTTGGAGCGGTGTCATTGTTTTTTGTTTCTTCAGCCGACTTTGCTTGGATTTCACTGGTAGCCGAAGCCTTATTTTCTCCTTGTCTGAGAAATTCATCAACGCTCTGTACGAGATAAACCTGAGGCTTTGGAGGCAACGCCGCTTCATCTATTGGCGGAACATCATGTACTTTAAACTGATGGTGCCAAGCTTTCATTCCTTCATAATCCTTCTGCTGCTCTTCAACAGATAGCGTCTGTAAAAACTCCTTATGGTGTTGCTTCGTGATCTCAATCAATCTCAATTTGAAATCCTTTTTCCTTTCATCAAGTTTTGCAGATTTCGGCGCTCCTCTGTGTTCCTTGTCGGCGTTCTACATACAAACCATTAGATTTTTTTAAGACTCCAGCTTACTTCACCAGGGAATGTAATGTAGAGCTGATACTCTTTTCTCATCTTCTCGTTCTTTTCCCAGAATAAATCATAAGCCTTCGGGTTCACAAACATTATCTGAGCAATCTGTTTGTGTGTGATTTTGCTTGAGAAATAATCAGGAACACAGCCAACCAGACAATTTTACGTTTTGTAGGTGTTCTCTATGTTAGATAAGATGTCCTGAAGGAAGATAGGCCTTTTCTGGAGCATAAACACATTAATCATGAAATCAACAGTCTCTAAAGCCATTAGCAGCTTCTTGTATTCCATTGGCAATATGAACTCTCTTTCTGGCAAGAGAAGGTCTTGATATCTGTCTTTTATCGAGGCAGTGCTCGATAGATTGGGACTAGGAGTTCTTGGCTTTAATATTTGGTTCAGCAAGTGTGGGCTTCTTGTCTGTTGGAGAATCCTCAGCGGAGATTTTAGAGGAGAATAGGCTGTCATATTTCCTGGCATAGAGGAAGGAGTTCGAGACATCGGGCTGCTATTTGGAGGCGGCGTTTTAAGTAGCCCGTCCAAGAACCCAAGGGCTGGTCGAAATTTCGATCTGCCTACTTCTTGCCGCAATGAGGAAATTATATCAAGTGTTTGCTTTGAAAGCACTGGAGAAGATGAGGTTTTGGAGATGTTTCTTGTTGGAAGTCTGGACATCGGTGAAGGAGCGCTCCGCTGAGAGTCTTCCATTAGAGACATACTATTTTCTTGTGAGGCAGGAAGAGAGCTTTCCATTACTCTTGGGAGATTGGAGTTCTCTGCCGGGAAGAGAGTTGCTTGAGTGCTTTCTGAATAGTCCAAGTTGCTGGACGAGAGCTCGTTCAGATCGTCGAAGTCTTGCAATTCAGATTTCGATTGTTTATGAATGGGCATTGGCTGCTTAAATTTAGCTTTGGTGTAATCAGACAAATGGATAAGAGTGTCCTCTTCTTCAATTTTATCTGAAATGGTTAGTTTCGGGAGCTTTTGATGGACTCTGACATCTTCAGGTGCTAATTCTAAGTATTAAAGGCAGATTAATGGAAGAAAAAGAGAAAAAAATAGACCATTCTTTCTTTTCTTTGAGGTGTTGGAGGTTTGCTCTTGTTGAGTGTGCGCTTTTTCGTTCTTGGCGGAAGGTTTTGTGAATTTTGTGAAGAAATCAAGGAGAGTCTTCTGCTTCATCGAGTCGAGATTAACTTGATCAGTTTCCATGGCTTTTCTTGTTGCTTAATGGGACTTTCACTTAAGAGGGGATAATACAATTTCGAGGAATGTAGTGATATATCACAGATTTGCCGCGAAAAAATTAATGATTCTTTATTTTTTCCGCATGTTATAGCCTGAATCATTGGAGGCTTTTTTCAAAATAATTTGAACTCATGTAATGATTATTAATTTGCGCGCCTTTTCATTTCCTACAAAGATTGTGGGAAATTGCTATGATTTGTTTATAGTAGTTAAGGCAAAAACTCTGGTCAAATTGTTTCCTTTGTTCAGAAGCAAAGGCACAACTGATATGAGATTTCGAAGGTTCAGTAACGGTAGGAAAAAAGGTTTTGATTGTCAAATAGAATGAGTTAGGAGTTGCACGTCGATATTCTAATAATTTACAAATAAGTTGTAGATTTTGAGACCAAAGTCACTTCAGGTTATTGCTGGAATCACCTTTCATAAAAAATGACTTTCAGTTCAGCAATATACATGAATTGCAGATGGATACTTTTATCCTAATACACATTGGAAGAGGAAAAGCGAATTGCTTATTCCTTGCTATTGACAGTGTCCCCGACGCCTGAGTCGAAGACATTGGGTTTGTTCATACAGTAGAAACGAAGACAAAGCAGATTATTTCAAGTCTTTTCAACTATGAATCAGAAATCTCACAGGGCAGCCAGCCAGCTCTGTCAGACAAGCAAGGAGCCGATGAGATCAGAACTTTCAATCTGAAAAAATTGCTGAATTTTATTTAAATGATTAACTTGCGGCCAAAAAGTTGAAGTTCAGCTACGGTATCAGCATTACAAATTTATTACTCAGAAAGGCTTATATATTTCAACTTAATTACTTTTCAATGATCAGGATTGGCTCTAACCTTGGAAAAACCATCAAATATCTCGGGACTTCAGTTTCTGCTGCAACACGAGATACTTTTGGGATTCAGAACGCTTTTACATACAAACCAACAGCAGGCTTCGCCTCAAATCAAGGAGGGAAAGATCCATATGACATATTAGGCGTTAACAAATCTGCATCTCAAGATGAAATTAAGCGAGCATACTTCGCTCTTGCGCATAAATACCATCCTGACAAGGGAGGTGATCCAGAAAAGGTAGTTTTTCCCCCTCATGTCAACCTTATCTGACACTCTAACAGTTTAAAGAAGTTCAAGGAGCATATGAGATTCTTGGAAACCCTGAAAGAAGGCAGACATTCGATCAATTTGGCATGGAAGGTGTCGCAAATGAAGGAAATATTGATCGTACAGCTTACTTTCTGGCTTGACTCTGACTTTTTATTTAGCATTCAGTGATATTTTCGCTTCGTTTTTCGGCGGTGGAGGCAGATCCAGACGATCGGGCCCGCCAAAGACCGCGCCAATCCAAAAAACACTTTCCGTGAAGTTAGAGACCTTTTATCATGGAGATGTGATACACTATCCCTTCGCCCGCAAAAAGAATTGTGAAAATTGCAAAGGATACGGAAGCACAAAGACTAGTCAATGCCCAAAATGCAAAGGTGCTGGAGTAGTAGCAGAAACGAGGAGCCTTGCTCCTGGCTTCATACAGCAAGTTCATACTACCTGTTCGAGATGCAGTGGGTCGGGTATCATCAAAGACATGTCACATAGCTGCACTCCTTGTGGAGCAAGAGGACAGCTAAACTCTCAAAATAGTGTGAATGTTGTAATTGCGCCAGGAATGCCAGATGATACTATGGTTTTTGAAGGTGAAGGGAACGAAGAGGTAAATGAATGAGATCTCCATCTCTAATAATATTGATGAACAGGCTGGTCACGCCGCTGGAGATGTAATAATCAAGCTTGTAGAGGAGAAGCATCCGATTTTTACAAGAAATGGAGCTGACCTTTATATCAAGAAGAAGATTACGTTATATGAGGCTCTAACTGGCGTTTATTTCCAAATTGATCACCTTGATGGTACCAAAATCGATGTTATGACGCAGCCCGGCGAGATCGTCAAACCAGGTAAGACGCTGCCAGTGGTTTGAATTGAATTACGTTTGAAAGGAACAAAAAAGCAATTGACTGGAAAAGGAATGCCGCTTTTCAATAATCCACACAAGCATGGAAATTTATATATTGATTTTGAAATAGAATTCCCGAAGAAAGGTGAAATCAAGGAACCTGAAAAACTGAAAGGAGTAATAGATAATACTGCAGCTTTAAATTTCTAATATAATATTGAAGGTGTTGCCTGGTAGTGAGCGCACTCATTATTCGCCTGAAAAGCAATATGTTACATTGCAAAACTATCAGCCGCATTCAGAAAATCCAAATCCTAAAGGTGGAAAAGAAGAACCTCGGGTTCAATGCAATCAGCAATAATTTTATGGGCATATTAGTTGGTTCAAAACGACAATACATACTCTTTTAGTCTTGTTAGGCTAGAATGATACATGCTTTGATTTTGAAGTGTGAATTCCTATATGAAATGTACGAGAGTCGAAATCTATAATATGTCTGGCGTTATCAAAAAAAAATCTGCTCGTTTACTTGCTATACTAAGAAATTTGTGTTATTGATATCATTAGTCTGACTGTTGCAGAGATAGTGCTTTAGAATTATATTTAAATTTTCGACTTTAATATAAGAACTGAAAATAACCAAAATTTATAATCTTTAATTTGATATAATGACAGAGCAAGCCTACAAATAACTTCTTATAAAGAACGAATCTAATTGAAAAGAGAAAGAAATATTGATTGTAATGGTAAGGAGCATTTGGTAAGAAGGTATTTAGATTCAACAAACAGTAAAGGTAAGATATTTGAAAATTTAGATGCTATCTAGTTGTTCTTGTTTATAAATATATGTATTTTGGGTTGAAATATCAAATGATATTGTGGTATGATTGGACCTTCAGAAGTTACGCCGGCTGATTGTATCATGTTCAGACAATTATTCACCTGCATCATTAATGTGATAACAAAGAAATTAAATAAAGTGAGCTTTAGTAATTCAAAACTTTTGTATAGAAAAATTTTGAAAAGCAGTACACAACAGCAACAGCACTATTTTCTGAGATATCTCAGTCTGCAAAATCTGAGAAAAGAACGGGAAGTACTATGCGGAAGTAACACATATTCACAGCATAGCCAAGTTAATTAAGATCAATATTAGTAATAATTTTACTAATATATAGTCAATCAGAGACACTAATTTTCAATGTAAGTAATACTATTCAATTAAATCGAAAATTTGAGCTGAATCATACTCATTAATCCTGGATCTACTTCACAATAATGAGAAAAACCATCAATTTTCCTTGTAAATGTGAGTCTGGAATATAAATATAAGAGCGACTAGATGATAATGAGTAGCTAATTGTAAAGCACTCCCCTATAAAATGAAGAATGCAGATGCATTAAATTATAATATCCAATTATCATAACGAATCGTAGTCATTCGAGCCAAGGATAGTGGTTTGTAAATTTTCACCCCTCATCGAAATTGTCACCGGCTGCTTTTCAAACATCTTTCTGTTCCGTTTTATTTTTTTTATCACCTGTGTCACTTCTGTGGTGGTTCTTCCTTTTGGGTTGAAGCTCCATATTTGTTTTAAATAGACAGCACAGACCTTCTTTCCCGAGCTTTTTTAACGCCTTGCTTGTGCTTCCATAGACTATACTATCAAACAATCCTTGTGAATTTGCGAGTGCTTGGAATCCTAACATAACTGTTTCATTGACTATTATATTAAAATATCTCAAAATGACCGAAATTAGAATCGGTAACCAGCAAATTAGCAATATTCCAGGATAAAGGACCACTGCGCTGAGGTCTTTACATTCGATGTGGTTTAAATAACTCTTGATTCGGCGAATTCCCATTGCATACCAAATAAAGCAAGGAATTACCACTAAAATCAGTGGCACAACCGCAAAAAAGAAGTATTCGGTGTCGAAATTTCCTTCTGGTGGAGGGGTATGTACGCACTCCTTCTTATTCTTATCATATGTGACATACTCCGGCATCACAGCAGCAGCAATGCCGTACGGAATTTGAAGATAAATTGCAAAGAGATAGTAGCAATTCATGTATTTTATCACGGCTTGCGAGTCCGCACATTTCACAACAATGTAAAAAGCGTGCGCAAAAGCTGGAGCCCAGAAAAATGACGAATTCCCGCCGAATTCTACAATCCCAACGATGATTTGACAGAATAGCTCGTTTTTTGGGTATTTGAAACCTACTATTACCTTGGGTACAAAGAAGACTATATCACCAATGAGCAGGAATAAAGCCATTTTCGCCAAAGGCTGTTTGTAATTTTTAGTGGCTAGAGATGATAGCACTGCAATCGTGGAAGCAAGGACTGATATTGCGGATGCCACAACAGGCGCGGTATCTGTTGAAATAATAGGTACATTGTCAGGTTGAGTGTTCTGCAGGTCGAACTGCATTTTTCCCCTTTGTCGAATAAAGTTTCGAAAGCAATTCAATTAAATTAATAGATATCTGCTTGAGTCAGATTTTCATGATTCCTTTTTTGAATCAGTCGCGAATCCGAATTTGCAATTTTTGGTAAAAAGTACGTCGATGGGTCTTGTTTTACTCTTTCACGACTCCAGAAAAGCACGATTAAGTTTCAAAATGAGTGATTTTCAGTCAATTGAGGGAATAAGAAAGAATGAACTGACCAGGTTGAAAAAGTATTATTTATTACAGAAGTTAGAGGTATACGCACTATTATAATTATGAAAAACGGCCATATTTCACTACCAAGGCTCTGCAATGTAATTTTTTAAGGGTTTTTTTTTTTTGGTTAAAAGATCAACTTCCTTCTTTATTGAATATACGATTGAATGCGGACCAAATGGCATTAATTCTACGGGATATTTGCAAGTGGTACAGAAAGATTCTGAGCGATTTTGGGTCTGCTCAAATAATTTATCAATCGTTCGAATTTTCAGATATCTCTTCATTATCTCCTTCTTGACTTTGCCGGCTTCCTCATCGTTCAACCTGGACATTATTTCGGCTTGCCTTCTTTTGCTCTTAAGCTCTCTCTGAGAGCTCGGCATGTTCAAAGAAATGAATATTTATCAAATAGAATGAATTAGAATTTTCTGATTAACGATGCTCATTAACTTTATAAAGAATTGTTAATAGCTCTCAGTTAAGCATATTGCTTCTTTTCGAAATAATTCTTGTGACAGATCTCGTGAAGTCTACTTTCAGACCCCAGACAACCATTCCTCTTCCTCAAATACGTATTGAAACCAAAAAATTTATTTTGAAAAATCGTTGTTTCTTAGCATCACTTGAAATTAGAACCAGTTCTCATACGGCCTGAAAACCAATGAATGAAATCCGGTGAATTAATAAAACTTTCGATCAAATAAAATCAATGAACAACCTTTTCGCCAGAGAGAGGTCTTACCGCACGAACTTCTTCCTTGAATTTAAAAATGCTAAGACTGAAGCTCGCTTCAGACAAGATAATCATTCTCATGCCGTCTATTCACTGGTCGGCTTCCTAATCATTTCAATAATTATCATTATGGTTCAATTTATGGATTCGACCTGCTTCCGCTATTCAACCGATTGCAAGCTCGAGTATTTAACCATACTTTCCCTCATCTCTACTATGGGCTCACTCGTCCTCATTTCTCAGAATCAAAGTCTGCACTTCATCAGAGCACTTCTATTGATAATTTCCCTTTACATGCATTTAAGTATATTAGACCGCTTCGAATACACTGCAGCTTTACTCCTAATCGTGCTGCAAACTACCATCAGCACGTCGCTGGTCTTTGATTGCTGGAAATACCACGTGATCTACAATACAATCTCTTATATCATGCTTTTTTGGGGAATAAATTTCTACGACATGAGACAATTCTATCGCAAAGACCTCACTGAGGTGCGACAAGACTTTGCTATCTTTCATCTGCTAGCAACCGCCGGAGTCGCTTTCTTAGAGAGGAGTTATCGAGAGAAATGGATGCTGATGGACTCGTTGAGAAGGTCTTCAAAAGTCTTCCAAAGACTCTTTGAAGATTCTCCTCAGCCGATCATTCTGATCGACGGTAATAAGAATATCATTCTGATTAATCGAAGGGGACTCGAATTGCTTGCAAAGGTAGATAGACGTCTCGTCTTAGCAGATCTGGCCAGGGGAGGTCCCTCTCCGTCTTCGAATCTGCTGCGGCGCATCAATTTCTTGAGTCTTATTGATTCAGACTACCAGGAGGTTGTAGCAGCATCGCTGGAGGGACTAACCGCCGAGACTAAATCCCGTGTAAGAGTCGCGTTTAAAAAACCCAGAGAAATGTCAAATACTTCTAAGTTTGATAAAACCGAGGCGTCTCTTACAAATGTTTCGATGACTTATGCCTCTATGACTCACGCTTCCCTTACTAATGGAGGGAAAGTTAAAAACTGGGAGGACTATGGGCCTATCTACGACATGGAACTATCTGATTTCATTTGGAAAGGGAAAAAATCGTTCTTGCTCACCTTGCAGGACATTAACACGCCAATTAAAACCCAGAACTTGCTGATTAGCAATCTCAACAAAGCGGTAAATGGGCTGGAGGAGCAGATCTTCAATCTTGAGAAGGATTACGACAAGATGATGACTCATGTAAAGAAAGGAGATATCACAGCCAATCTGCTACAGCCAGTTTCAAAGACAATACTCAGTTTAACTGATCTTAAAAATTGTATTCTCAACATTCATTCGCTCAATAGCTACCTCAGTAACTTTGGCCGCCAGCAGTTCGCGCAAGCAGAATTCAATCTCAAACAATTCATCGTTTACCTGGTCGAAATCTTCAGCGTTCAGTCAATTCAAAACAAAATCGAAATAAACTTGAATTTTGGTAATGGCTTCCCTGAGTACGTCAGCAGCGACGCTTCGGTTTTCCAGCAGCTGTTTTGCAACCTTTTCAAGAATATTATCAAAAATTTACGAGATGAAACGATAGACATAACCTGCGGCGTCCGAAACGTCATCGCTGGAGGCGCAATGCTAATGGAGTTTAAAATTGAATCGGCCCAAACAGAAACACTTAACGCAAAGACTCTGAAAGACTCACTTAACTTCCTCATGCATGATAACTATGAACAACTCTACCTCAAAATGCTCACAGCTAATGACATTGATCTTGAACTAGGAATCCTTCCCATCTTGCTACGAGACACTGAAGGCGGTGTAGAAATATTGGAAGGAGAGCGAGTGACGACAATTTTAGTTTTTCCAATGTCGCATTTCCTGCCTGACAGCAATAGTTTAGAAAAAATGTCAGACACTGTTTCGAAAGTGAATCTAACACATACAAGGACCACGGCTAACCCGAGTAAGTACATCTGGAAAAAAGAGGTGGTTCTGCCTGAGATAAAAATCACGAAAGCTGACACCACATCAAGCGCTGGTATGGAGGATCAGTTGGCGACAAGCATTTTGAGCCAGTCTTCGACTCGGAATCTGCCTTCAGTTAGGTCAGAAAGGCCATCGAAGGACGAAACAAGAAGCGACAAGCATCTAACCTATGCAGAATTCAAAGAAAATCAAAAACATGGTGACATAGCAAAGAGTCCTGTGGTGACGAAACGAACAACGGAGATATCAAAGATAAAAGGAACGAGAGAGGGACTAATGGAGCTAATAAAAGGAGGAAGAGATGAGGCGCCTGGGTCAGGATCTAGTGGAGGTTCGAAATTAAATCTTCCAAATATAAGGGAAGAATCTGAGGATATATTGGGTGGAGGTCAATCGCCGATGTATGTGAAAACAGCAGTAACGGAATGGGATTTCAGCAAGACCCCTCACCCAAGCATTTTCAGGAGAGAACCAATGGAATTGTCTCGAATGAACTCAAGTACCTTTGGCTTTGATCATAAACCTCATAAGATAGACCTGACAAGTCCTGGTGGTTTTGGGCTGACGAATAATTTCAACCTTCCGACCCTAGACGAGCAGCTAGTGAAAACGATCATTATCTTCACGCTCATCGAGTTGCTGAGCAAGCAACCTCCTCCGAACGCAAAGAATCAGCAAGATAGCAGCAAACCGAATGAACTGGCCCTTAACCTAAGGTAGAAAATTTAATTTTAAGTTACCATTAATTTCTTATTTTATGACAGCCCATCGAAATCACAAAACTCTGATCAAAAGAACGCAGCAGGCATTTATGGTAAAGCGAAATGACATTTCTCTAGTGTTATAACTATTTTGTAGGCTCCGATGCTGGAAAAATTTCTGGTGAAGATTTCTATCTGCTTGTCATCCACAGGCTCAATATTGCCCTTAAAAACGAATCATATGCAAAAATATTCCAAGAATATGTCACTAACATGGGAAATACTTTCAGGAAGAGATTGATAACGTCTCTAGCTACCGTGAAGATGAGTCTTAAACTAACGACCATAGAAGAAATTTTGAGTGCTCCGCATAATTTCAGTTCTATTGGTCACCTTGACAGCACTAGAAGTAACAAATTTACTTTTTTCAAGAACGAGATTGCTTAAATTGATATCTTTTTGTGAAAACAGATAGCCCGAAAGCAACACGCAGAAATGTTGCAAGACGTATGGATTCCGCCAGATTAAAAGAAATCGGAGGTAAGGGACGATAATTATATAGTCCATTTAACTCTCTCCACTTCAGCTTTAGATAATTCGGAGGCTCTTGATGATGAAAACAAGCAAAAACCCTCTGATTTACTCGATCCTTTAGTCAGAATCACGTTCCCTTCAAGATCAAAACAGTCTGTAGTTCAACTAAGGCCTATTTCAAAACAAAACAAGCACGTTGCATCAACTTCGAAGGTACCTTTGGAAGAGGAAGAAACTAAAGCCAATGCCCCCTCCGATAAGAAAGAAAGCAGCGGAAAGTAAAAAGAGTCAAAGAAAAAATTAACTTAATATTATGTTTAGGAAAAAATCCTCTTGGCAGAAAACTCTGCTGCCTTTCGATGTCGAGGAAAGCCAACTTCCGATCGGATTAAAGGATAGAACGAAAACGAAAGAGAAGAAGTGGGTGGGTATCGTACTTGCAGAATCGGACGCCTGTGCCAATTCTCAGGTAAGTTTGTTTGTTCTTGAGAATAGCAATGGTAAATTTTTTCCTTCGATAGAAACACTACCGCTACAATGAAGTCTTTACGCTCTTGGCTGTTGAGGATAATCCATTCCAGTTAAAACAGCTGACTGATGAGCTTCCACGGACCTGCCAGTATCAAATTAAGATGGAGGGTGCTAAGAATGGAATTGAGGCTTATAAACGGTTTGAAGTGCTTCTGGAAGAAAGTGTGCTTTTCCATATGATTTTGATGGATTTGGAAATGCCTTTCTGGGACGGATTCGAAGCCACAACGGCCATCAGGCAGCTTGAGTCTGAGCTTCAAGCGCCAAGAACGTATATCTGTGGGCTGTCGGCAAATACTGATGAAAGTAATGATGAATGACTATATAGTGATATTAACTAAATTCATTTGCTTACCAGAGTACAGAAGGAGATGCCTCGAAATTGGCATGGATAATTTCTGTAACCTCCTCCTTTTTGATTCAACTGGTTAATTAGTATGTAAAAAGTCCCTAAGCCCTTGACTGCGCAGAAGTTGAATGAACTTGTGAGAATCAAATTGGAGTCTATTAAGGTAAGAAATTAATCCGCTTTTGTTATAATGCGAAAATTTAGACGAACTAATCCAAGAAGGAAACCAAACGAAGCTCTGAAATCTTCGTTTATTGTTTATATGCAATTCAATTAGTACACTCCATGGTAACAGCAGGGATAGAAAGAATTATTATATTTTAGACTTGCTCAAATGGAATATATAAATTTGAGGAAGAATTACGAGAGAAAGAACGTAATTAACGATTTCAGAGTGGAATATATACAGTCATCAGTCTCTATATTGTAGTCGATTTTATTTCTTTTCATATGACCTTTCTTACAAGCAAATGCAAGTATGTGCGAGTGGCGATTAGTTGCTCAAAACTTTATTTAGTCTGAAATCCAGTTGCCGACTTCAATCTAAATACCTCTCCACACAATAAATTACCAAATAGATGGCTGCGCCTCATGAGAGAGTGGTTCTTTACGAATAGAGGGCAGGGTACAATTTTAATATCGAACAAGTTTTCATATTCTCTTCTTCTAAGATTACTGTCACTTCTGCGAACTGTCCGCAGTAGTTGCGGAGTCAAGCAAAAAGCATTCGTTCTAATCTCTTTTAGTTTTAACACTTTTCTCAGCTTGGAGAAAGAGACTCTCTTAATTTAAGACTCACAATAATTTTCATTCAGCTGCCATAAAATCAGATATTAAAAAATAACTGTTTCAATTTAAGAATTCTTCTTCCTTCTTATCCTCACAACGCAGAGAAAACAAGTTTCTTGAACTTATTGCAGGTAAGGCTCCTTTCACCATAGCCACAAGCTAGATTTCTAAAGAATGGAAAACAAAACTGCAAATCCTGGATTTAGCATGGCCGAGAGTCGAGGAAAAAAACTAAGATTCCGAAATAAGAGCTTTTCAAGTATCGTCAAGGCTATTTTATTTTCAGGCCTTAAATGGAATATTCTGTTTCATTTCTTAGGCTTCCATGATTTTATAACTCCTTTTTAATTCAGATATGCAGCCTTTTTTTATAAACAATTATTGATAATCTCTCGAAATATATTATGGATAGAAAAGTTTCAGGCCTCGCAGGTACCTTTCCCACTGCTAAACATCTTGTTAATTGAGAAATTCTTCTTTAGTCCTTCAAAAAGCCAGAGATGCTTTGAATGCACGTGGCGCCAAAACCATTAGAAGCCTTGGCAAGGTGTTTAGACAGTTCGATTCTTTCAATGGCGACAAAAAACTCGACAGAGAGGAGTTCTTTATTGGATTAAAAGAGATTGGAGTCCCTCTCACAAAGACTGAATCCGACGTAAGTACTTGTGCTACTTCATCAGTCAATTTTGTAGGCTCTTGCAGTTCTATTGGATAAAGATGGCGATGGCTACATCAACTTCGACGAATTCCTCGTCGGAATCAGAGTAATAGAATCCCTGAAACTTAAATTCTCACTCACATTGTGAACTATACAGGGAAAGATGAATGCCAGACGACAAGCCGCTGTTGATAAAGCATTCCTGAAATTTGACAAGAATTTCTCGGGTTATATCGACGCTGGAGACTTGAAGTAATGAAAGGTGAACAAAGCTGCTGAACTTAACGTTGAAATAGGGGAACTTTTGATACAAGTTTCCACCCAAAGGTTATCAGTGGTGAAATGACGAAAGATCAAGTATTTTTGGAGTTTTTGCAGAACTTCGGTGATACAAACAAGGATGGAACCATTACCAAGGATGTAAGCTGCTTTATTTTGACGTTTTAGCTGAATAATGCTGCTTTTCGTAGGAATGGGATGAGTATTACAACGCTGTTAGTGCTTCAATCGATAATGACGATCATTTCATTCAATTGATGATCAAATGCTGGAAACTCGAGGACAAGTAAGAGAGCCTGAGCCTTGGTCAGGAGGCTGAAGAAGGGAGAAAATTAGATGAAATTACATTGTTTTATTCGTGTTAAATCCCTCTACATTATTTGAGTATCATTGTTACTGTCACAATAAAAATTTTAAAAAATAGAAAGCCTTAATTGTGATGAGAAGGATAATGTACCGATAGATCCTTAAATTTGCTGGCTTCCAATCGGGTGCGAATTTTGACCTTAGCTTAACGAATGGTAAGAGTACATGGAAATGTTAGTTTGGTATTTTAAATTCATAAGGTCTGATAACCCATAATCTAAGAGCATATAGTTGTAATAACTCCCTTGATTTATTGTTTAGGAACACTTGAAGAAGGCTATATGTCAAATCGAATATATTGAGCTATTTTCAATCAAGCGAATCTCGATTTTTTTGTGATGTTACTAGGAAGTATGAAGCAGAGGCATGACATAGGGTACCCTTGTTCAATACTGGTTTGAAAGAAAGAATAAAGTGCAGTCTACTCGGTAATACTTTGAAATTAATGAGGTATTAGATTAAATGCATGAGATAACGTGTTTAAAAACTATCGAGCTGACAATCGAATATTGTTTACATTGAATTTATCAAAATAACGACCATCAAGTCGGTCTCCATAAATCATCAAGAATAAATTATTC
>ENA-UOUE01000328-UOUE01000328.1-compost-metagenome-genome-assembly--contig:-NODE-328-length-39987-cov-11.702556_pt1 | contig 39987 bp, 16 predicted proteins | sample MGYA00238146_ERZ747223 | MGnify/ENA primary metagenome ERZ747223 (study PRJEB28781, sample SAMN06268865) | compost metagenome | isolation source: single cell | place: USA: California, Emeryville, Joint...
GATTCTTTTCTTTTCTCCTCTATCGTTTCTTTGAGGAAGCTAAGATTGCATATGAAAAATGGAATTTTCCTATTAAATATGAAAATAAATCACAGAATTATAATGCCACTTGCTTCAGCTTGTATGAAATCAAAAGGCGATCAAAGCACACTCAGCACGATTCCATCTTTTCGAGGTGAGGAAATATATAAATTTGAAAACCACTGATCATTTGTAATGTCATAAGCGTTGGCCAGAATATCTATTTAAGGTAAATACAAATGCTTAAAGGATGAGCTAAATCGATCGTCTTCAATTTAAAATGGGCCGAACATGTGTCAAAAGGAAAAAAATTCCAATTCTTAATCGACAAGGATTGATAGTGTTCTCTAGGCTCAAGTGGTTATTGGAAAATAGTCACATACTACTTCAGATGAACTGATGTTTCAGGTAATATAATTTCAATAAGTAAGACTCTTGAAATATTGAGAGTGCTATGTACAAAATTGGGTAGTTGGAACTAATTGTGAAGCAATTTCTCTACTTGATATAATACAATGTCAAAAAAAATTCTACACTAAGCTAAGGTAATGCTTCAGTTGGAAACTTCTTCCAACAAAAAGCACTCACGTAGTGCTCGAGTCCAAGAAACAAACTGATTGTAACTTCTTCATTCCTATTTACATGAAATTTCCAGATTTCAAAGGATTCTCAGCTATAAAAAAATACCTGATTCTGCTTTCTTTTCGTATATTACTTTCTCACTTCGGAAATCTACTACTATCATAAAATCATTATACGACACCGAAGCAAATTTGTCGCCTTCTGAATTCCAGCGAGCCGTGAGAATCATACCTGATTATTCGAATTAAGGAGCAAATATCAATAAAATGAAATAGCAATACGTCGGGAGAGAGGAAAACTTTTTATAATTTTATTCCTCCGAGCGTCGTATATCCGTACGTTTCCTGCGCTTCCAGCTGTAAGAAGTAAATTCCCATCTTTATGACAGTCAATCCAATACGTATAACCTCAAAGATATTAGAACAGCAAAGAGGCGATGTTGAATTACTGTCATCAATTTCGGGAGACTCCTTCAGAATGAGCGTTTTCTTCTCACCATCAGCCAAATTCAATCTATTATTCTCAAATTTAACGAATAGCAAGGGCGATCCCATGATTGGTTGCCATCGACATCGACTCCACTCAGCTGCTGGGTCATATTTTATGAGGATAAGTTGATTCACATTGTCATACCTTTCCCTTTTAAATGCGATTCGAGTAAACTTTCATTGTTATTGACATTAGACACTGACAATATTCCATTAAAATCAATAAGAGCCACTCTATCGCCTTCAGGATCTATGTCTATCCCTTCAATTGCACCTTTCAGTCCGAATTTTATAACATACTCAGAAACTTCGAGTACTGTGATGTTGTGACGGCCAATTAGTTTTTCGAAGTAACCCCATTTTCTTGAAATCAAAGAGATGATAAGCAGTTCTGTTTGTGATACTCGCAACAGCAAGTAAGCCTCTTTTCGGATTACAGGAGAGATCCCCATCAGAAACATCTATTATAGGGAGACGATACTCGATTTTCAGATAAATCAGTTTGATGCAATCTTACGCCCTTTGATTTCTTCGGAACAATAAACTGACCTTGCTAAGCCTTTACTAATTTCTTTCATGTTAAAAATTTCAAATTTTGCGCTTTCTCCTTTCAGATGCTCGAGAGAAATCAGCATCTCAGAATTTGGAATCTCTCGGACATGTGCCCAGGACACCTCTGGTTGGAAGTAGTGGCATATTAATATTGTTTTAGGAAAAAATGGAAGAAAACTTAAGAGATTTGGTGAGACTTGGACTCCTGAGAACCGAAACTGGCTTGAGCTTTTAATGTCACTGACGACAATGTTATTCGCTTCGTCACTCCATGCTACCAGTTGGGAAGGCTCTATAATTCAAGCCAATTCCAAATAGAAGCTTAAGTCAAACTAACTTTGTTACGATTTTCGAGGATTTTTTGAGTCTGGAGGTGATGACACTGAAATTTTGTTACTTCGTCTTCTTCTGTTTGAGGAAGGATTATAGTTAGGATGGAGTATTGATAGTAATACCCCTTGCACTCAAAGATTCTTGCATATTGAATAATTTTAAATTTTCTGATCAATTATTGCAATCTCCGACAGTAAATCAATCCTTATTCCATGACTCCTTTGGATTGCTGACTTGCAGATATTAGCATTATATGTCTCATGATGCTATCAAAAGACCTGAGTTACTTCATTAATTTGTATCTCTAGCCAGCTAATTAATGTATAGAGATGCTGCTAGCCAATGACTAAGAGATGCGTCCTATATATTGCGATTCATTGTAGTCAATTAAGCAAATCGCCTCTCAAAAAGGATCATTAAAAGTATATTATGTCATCTTGAATATTGAAATGTCTATTTGTTGAATTGCTTGCCACTAAATCGCAAAATTGCATATAATTTAACCGAATGCTGATGAGAAACAAAGATTCGTCAAATTACATCACATTACCACTGAGAGCGACATCTACAAACATAAGATTGCTCCCTCTCTCAGTTTACTTGCTATAAAGTCCCTTAATCAAACTCTTCACCCCATAATACACAACTTTGCATCAGAATCCTTAATACTGAATCACAATTTAGTCGCCTCTTCCTGCCAAATAGAGGTGAACTTTGCTTTATCTCAGCTAAAACAGCCTGGATCGTGAGTTTTAATAGAAATAAATAAAACGCAATACTTAAATTCTAAAACCGTTCTGTTCTGAGAAAATTAATCATAATAAACCCAGATAAATCTCCAGCACCCTCTCCTTAAAATAACAAGCGCCTTCATCAATGTACGCGACGCCGATTCAACTGAAGGGAGGCAGGTCGCTAAACGATAATTTACGCGCCACAAAAGGAATCATCCGCGATTTTAATTTTGCAGTAAATGCTCATAAGCGAAACGAACTCCCTAATAAATACAACACACGCATTACTCGATCACAGGACCTCGAAAGCGTGATCAGCACCCTGATCACAGAGAAATTCGACACAGAGCCTCGAACTGACGCCATGGTCCTTCTTCACAACCACCTAAATGGCAGCCCTAGGAAAAATAGCGAGCCTCGGCCCTTCTACTACGCCAACCGCAATGAAATGATGAGTCTTGACGATTTTTTCAAAGCCTACAAACTCTCCGAGTACCAACGAGAGATCTTTGAGAAACAGCAGTTACGAGAACGCATCGAAACTAACCGCAAAAAACTGGATGAAATGAAACAAGAGGCCTCCAAATCCCCAAACCGCCCTCCAACGCGGTCCTTGTTCGAGTCACCACAGAAATCTCTCAATGGCACGCCGGAAATTTTCCCTTCAACTGCAAAGAAAGAGCGCCCATTGACATCAAATCCCAATTCTAACCCCAATAAATCGCCAGATGAGTTCTTTAGTACCGCAATAAATGATGAGCCTGAAGGGAATAGCGTCCCTCAAAGTAACCTACTGAGAGCGAATAGACCTCAAACGGCGAATCTTCGGTCAGCTTCCATGCAAGCGATACACCAAGACACTCAGGAAGAAGAGTTGAATCGTCCGTCGATTACACTTTCCCCTCCAAAAGACGGTCTGAGGAAGGATTTGCCTTCTGCTACTTCGATACGATTTGGCCCTGCTACCCAGCACCTGTATCCAACTGATTCAGTATTGAGCCTCCTCTTAGATAAAAAGCCGAGACCGAAATCAGGAATGGCGAGGAGCGCGTCAGCCGTTTCCTGCTCGCCATCGAAGAAAGTGTTAAATAAAGAGCCAAAGTTCACAACGAAGGAAATCTATCGCCATTTAGCTTATCTGACCGTCACGCCGAGGAAACTTAAGAAAGATCCCAATGTAAAGCAGATTGAGCAATATTACGTCGGGATCTTCCGTGACGCCAAGTCTCTTGAGAAATCTGTTGACTTACAAGGCCGGAAGAGCACAGGCTCGCATATTATCAGCACTCTGCCGAATCTTCTCACGGAGAGCAGAATCCCGCATCATATGCAAGGGACGCGGTCGTCGAAGCATATCCCCAGAATGGGCTCCGAGGTGAGCATTGCCAATAGTAAGGTGGCGCTTGAAACTGAGAATAATGACGGCGTTCAGCCAGCATTCTTTATAACTTCGAAGCAAGAAGATGTAAATCATACAAAGACGGTTAGGAGCAGTATCAATGAGAACATAAAGCACATTGATATGCTATTAAAGAAAGGAAAAATAATGGAAAGGCAAGCGAGTGCGATGTCTCGTTCGAGGTCGTCGAATTTAGAAAGGCCGACGATCAGAATTACTGAGACCGCTAGAAGAGTGCCGTTGCGGAAGGAGATCGAAAAGAAATATAAAATGAGCGGCATGCTGAAAATAAACCGAGACCTTGACCAAAGAATGAAGATAATGAAGCACACTCTTGATGAGAAAACGCAGAACAGCACGAACCAAGTCACTTATGAGAACTTCAAATACATTAGTTATTTTCATTAATATATCAAATTTGTGGCTACTAACATCTCAATGAGGTAATTAATCCCATCTGACTCAAATACTGGGAGTATTTTTTCCATTAACTTTTATTAAATTTTTGGAGTATTCGTGTCATTTCGTAAGAACAGAGAAAACTCTTCTGTTGTGATATGCTGGTATATCTAAATGCTATATGTTCCTAGGTGATAGCAATTTTGAATTGCTGTTTTATCTAAAACTTTTTTTTTCCCAGATAAAGAGAGCTGATGTTCTCAATTCGCTGATTTAAAACGGCGTCAGTGTGTGAGTGCTTTTTCGAGTTCGAATTTGATTTATCGTGATTGCGATTTCAGAATAATCTGATTATTTAAGATTCTTTGCACGAATTAAATTTTTATTAAAGCATAAAAGCACTACTCTCAAAACAAAATGAACACAAGTAGTTCCTTTCGAGACAGAATCAAAACCAACTCAACAGACGACCCTAGCGATTTCTACTACCCTCAAACGAGAGAATTCGCCAAGAGAAGCTTCAGACAAAAGATTATATCCCAGCACCCTGATATGGAACGTTACACTGTGAGCAGAGCTGCAAGGACCAAGCAAGAGTTTATCCCGTTCGTTAATGAAAGAGATAAAATCGGCAGGCTCATCGTCGATAGGGAACTTGTAACAAAGATTTTTGACCCTATAGCAAGTTAACCCCTAATATTGTGAATCCCATAGACAAATGCCTCGCATGAGTATAGCAAAAGTTCAATATCGGGCCAAAAATCCTTGAGGCATGAGGCTAGGAATCTACGGGCAAGCGAACCGCCTATTTATCAGAGCGACGTGCTTTACACCGAGCCAATTCAAACTGAGCCCAATGCTTATGATGACCCAAATATCGTTAATACGCCAGGATCGCATAATCAATCGGCTAGCGCTAAGAGCGTCGTCAATTATGAGAAATTTAAAATCGTGTCTCCTATACAAATCAACGCTGAAAAATCAATTTCGCTCAAGAATCTGCTCCGTCAGCGCCATCCGTTGACCACGAGCGCGGCATTATCTCAATCCTCATGTTTTCTTGCTCAACCCAGGGATAAAGACGCATCATCCACTATTTCTTCTTCAGTAAATTAACTCCTCAAGTGCAAAGCTAATTTTTATCAAAGAAACGATATAAGACCCCTTCAATTGGTTATTACGCTCCAAATGACTCACCAATCCGCCCGAGAATGCGGGACGTGTCGTTTGGGAGGGTCCCAAAGTTTTTCCAAGCGCAGGCAGGGCAGGCGAAGCATAATTTAGAAATTGACATCGAAACCGCTTTTGAGAGGGTTTATAATCGGATCAGGTTGGTTCCTAATTTTAATAAGCAAAAGGACAGGTACATGCTATTAAGATAGCAATGGAATGCTCAATTTAGCTAATAGGGATACGATTTTTGCAAAGGTGGTTCCGAATAAAGAGAAAATTGAAGTAGACCCTGACGTGGAAAATTTCCAGAAGGAGTGGCAGAAGGCTGAAAGGTATAAGATCACAGCAAATGAAATGGCTCCGAGGGAGCTTACAGAACTTCAAAAACGTATTGGATTACTATTATAGAATTGTCATTACATGGATTATTATCATTATAGAGAGGAAAATGAATTTCCAAAGCGACCAAAAACTCCAGCCGCTGGATTTCAAGGCAATGGAAGAGAGATTATCAGGAATAAAGTAATATTATTTTGAAATTTGTCTGGCTTACATGAAATTTACTGGAAAGGAGCAGATATCACGTGAGAAATAACTTCCGTATCCGATAGCATGGAATTAGCCTATTAAGATCTATTGAGATCGAGTCATTATCCCAAAATTGGATGTTATTAGCCGAGAATGAGAATTTTTCATTTCTTTTTAATTTTTTCTGGTGACTTACTTCATAATCCAAAGTATATTCACCATTTATGAGATAGTTCTTTCTCTATTCAAGACAAGATAGATGTTTATTCGTGTTAAAGTGGACTATGAGAATAGTGAGCCACATCGCTGAATTTAACTCGAGAATCTAAGGCTCGGAATGCACGTTTTCTTGTAGTTTACGATGATTAAGACTAACATATTCTTGTTTCATATAAGATGTTGAGATGAAAGTTATAGCAACACTAATTTAGTGCTGTCTTCCTAGAATCAGTCTAACACTTACAATAGATGGATGAAGCATCAAGCAGCAACTGTAAAGTTTTCAAGGAAATTATACTACCACACAAATTATACCTATATCAATTTTCTTATTCTGTTTTATTTTCCTCTCAAATTGTTAATGATGATGGCCTTTTTCTTTTTTCGCTCTCTTGTGACGCACTATCTCCTTCCCTCTGAAATCAAGGGTATCTTCGTTCGGAATCCAGCTAATCGAATCATCTGCCTCCAATTTTGAATAGATATATGACTCGATTCCATTAAAATCTGTTTGGTCTTTATTCTTCAGCATGAATAGGTAATACAAATAATTCCAAGGGTTATGAACCGTCTTCACATGCTTATCCCAGCCTCCATCGCCATGCTTATCAACGTAGGACTGTTCCAGGTTGCAGATGAAGCAATAGTCCGCCATATCCTCTTCTATCTTTTCAGTTTCCTTTCTCGTTTCAGCAAAACCTTCAACAATGATTGCAAACACAGCTTCCGTAGTCAAACAGTTAATAACCACAAAATAAATGAATTCCCAGATGATTTTCACGTACCATCTAACTCGCGAGTGCGGGTCATACGACGGGACATCAAGATGCTCTCCAATACCCGCGTCAATTCTCGTTCCATAGTCGATAGTCATAATAAAGCACTGAAGCATGTTCGAGCAGGCCCTCTCACCATGAGGTCCTATGACCGCGATTCTGTAGATGTCATCAAGGAACCAAATACCAAACAGAGAAAACATGTATATTAAGATAAGCCATAAGAAGGCTGTGCTTACGAAGGCGCCCACGTTATGCCGGATGGTAGTGACTATCGGATGCAGGTCTGTCGACCGATTGACGACATCCAAGAGTAACAGGCAGTAAACGATCTCATGGGTGAACAGACCAACGAGGGAGATGAAGAGATAGAACACAACAAAGAGAATCTGCGAGTCTGCCATTAGCACATTGACGTTGGTTGAGTAATAAACGAACTTCGTCCAAAAGTTCCCGAAGTCACGCTTGCCATCGCGGTTGAATATCGGCGCGTCTGGGCCGTAACGATGAAGTAGCTGGAGCGTTTTTTCGGTTGGAAGGGCCTCAAGGTCGATGTCTTGGTCGTCTTCAGCGAGTTGCTGGTCATCCAACTGATCTTTGTTTAAAGCGATTTTGTTTCGCTTGCTGAGGTCTCTCCAATACTTTCGGATAAGCGTTGGAGCGCGGAGGATTATGAAGAAAAAGAAGACCAAAAACGCGAGAATTATCTGGCATATGGATAGACCTTTGATGATCTCTTTGGTTTGGAGCGCCGGGATCTCATCTCCGCCGAAATACTCATGGTAATGAGTCATTAACCAGCCATCTCTCTCGTCAGGGTCGAATTCCCTCACGTAAGTGAACAAAATAAGCAGATTTATGAGGAAAGCGAAAATCGTGGAGGTATCCTTAAGTATATGGTAAGTCTTTGCGCTGATCTTGACTTTCCAACGCGATAGCCTCCCCAAGTGCTGCATCTCGTCGATCAAATCATCGGCACCTCCGAGCAAAGCGCTGACTTTCTCGGTATGTGCGTGGGATTCTCTAGGCACGCTCCACATGAACTTCTCCTTTGTTGCCTCGGTAAGAAACTCGGCGATAGGCGGGACTGGGAAATACACCCTGATCAGGGTGCCATTGAAGACTACTTCGATGCTTTCCTTGTTTTCTTCGAAGAAAAGATATGCATTCCGCTGCTCCCACGTGAATTCCCCTTCTAAGCCCTTTGTGATCGTTTCTCTTACGTGTTCGTTGTTGTCAGCGAGCGTTTGGATAAGAATAAATATATTAAAGCACTCGACGATTTCATCATCAAAAGTGTCGCCCTGGTGCCTGATTCGAGCGATGATAGTGCTCCTGTGCTTTGATTTGAGGTCCAATCTGAGTGTTTCCTTGCAGTAGCTTCGGAGCATTCGAGTCAATTTTTCCACGAGATAATGAATGTCCAATAGCGAGCTTAACTCATTGAGGATCTTCTGATCATTGTTTCCTTCCAGAAGTGAGTAAAGCAGTTTGATCGACTTGATGATCGCGCTATCGAGCTCTTTTTCATCTGACTCTTGGAAACCTCTGCGGAATTTTTCAGCTTCATTGTTCAGCATTAACCCGAACTCAATGCAAAAATAAATTATTTTCGCTTGGACAAGAGCGTGCTGATTCTCTATACAAGGACCTTGAACAGCCTCGATTAAGAAGTCAAGTAGCTGGCTGCAATATGGAATTGTGTGCGAGTTTAAATACCTGATCAATGATCCAAACCATTGACCCGACTGCGACAAGAAATCGAAACTTCGGTAATTTTTCTCGCCATCTAGATACGTCTGTACCCGTAAATGATTCTGGAAATCAAGATTATGCCCCTCGCAGTACAGCTGAAGGAGCCTGAAATATTTCACTATCGTACTTAGAGACTCTTTCGCCTCTTTCATGAAGTAGTTTTTATGAGCATTTGCCCCTACTCCTGCTTGAATCGGAGAATCAACAACTGCTTTTGCTCGCAGTGAGACCGCGAGTTCCCCTTTATTCATGGTCATGTTATCTCGTTTGACAGCGAAGCTGAGACCTGCCAACTCTTTCGCGTCGAGTGATGAAATATCGATTTTTAGTGTTTCCATAAATTTCTTCACTTCGTAGATCTCTTTGGACAAGTTGGCCTTGACAGTTAGCAAAAACTCATTTTGTGAATCATTCCTCAGGTAGGATAGGAAAGCTGTCTGAGCTCGCTTATTTCCGCCTGCCAACAGCGCAATCGATAGCAGTAAGCACTCTTGAGTGATCTTTCTGCTGTTAGTTCTGCTCATGAGCCTGCAGATCAAATCCACGACGCCATAATCGGCCAACTGGTTCTGCCTTTCAATTACTCCCTTCTCGTACTTGACCCAATCCGCTGTTACCCACTCCGACGCCGGTTTCTGAGTATGCGCTTCTCTTTCGATAACTTTCCTGAAAATTTTTAGTCCCGCTGCTTTTAGATTGCTATGAAGGTGTTGGTGGTCGCTTTTAATCAGTGCAATAAGCGCTTTAATGACTTTCTCGAAAGTCAGTTTCATGTCTTTATCCTGATCCCTCTCGATATCTACGATCTTATCCAACAGCAACTCGAATTCCTGTTCAGCTCGATCGCTATATTCATTAGAGTCCAAAAATTTCAGCTCTTCGCTTAATTTTGACAGGATAGAAACTGACTCTGCGTCAAGTTTCAATAGGTGCCGGTCAGTTTCTTGCCGCATAACCGAATATCTTTTCGGCGATACAGTCTCCTTTAAGTCCCAATCTCTTTCTTTAGTCGGTATAACTATTTGGTCAAGTTCAATAGCGTCGACAACATGTTTCTGATGCTTTTGTATCAACGCCAGCAGTTTTTGAACTTCTTCCTGTTGTTCAGGGCTCTTAATCTCTCGAGAAATGAACCTAAAGCAGTAATAGAAAGTCGAAACCGACTGTGGGAAGTCTTTTAACTCATTTATAATCCTCTTGCTGACGAGTCCTGTCATCACGGTCAAGAAGCCCTCCATTATTAACCTCATTTGGAGATTTTTCGCTAGAAAAGTGCCCTGATTGTTCCGAATTTCTTCGTATCTCCAGCCGTCAGATGTGATCGCAGAGAGGTCATCCGCCATGTATTTAATCAACTCGTTAAGCGAAGAGTCGCTTTCGGTGAGGTCGTATTCAGTGTCAATATAAGAGTGATAGAAGAAGCTAACGATCGAAAATTTCAGCATGTAGCACTCTTTAGCCAGCGCATATAACTCCTTCAGCGTCTCGAGAGGAAAGAGCGCTTGACACTTGCTCTCAGTTATCGAATTCTTGCCCTCAGTTGCTACGGATAGCGTGTCCAAAAGAGTGCAAAGATAATCAAGCTCGCCGGATAGAACAATGATATTTTTCTTCTGAATTAATTGGTTCTCATACCCAGCGAGCTCTTTCATGAGCGTATCCATGGCTTTCGGCTTTGAGAAGTCATAGAACAGTGTTTTGAATTCTTTCTTAAAGAGCGCATTGAGGACGTGCGTTTGGTTCGACTTGATCGCGGATCCACAGTACTTCATCAGCGAAGTGAACGTAAAAAGCATTTTCCCTCGGTTATAATCGCTATTCGGCAAATCTTCTATCAATTTAATCCCGGCGTTGAGGTAATTTTCTATCGCGTGGAGGTCATGCAGCAGAACCTTATTATCGTGGAAGAGTTCAGACATGACCGATTCGACCCCGAGCTCAGGATCTAGCTTAAGATGCTTCATGAGAATACTCATTTTGCCTGCAATTATCCGCTGGTTCGTCTTTTCTCCAGCCACAAAACGCGCGAGGAACTTAATACAGGCTTTAAGGACCTTTTTGACAGCAGGAGACCTCTCTGGTTCACCAAATTGGCACTTGAGGTCGTGGTCTAATAGATGTATTATATATTTGTAAGTGTGCAGGTGACGCATAATCCGCTGATTTTCATGATCAGGCATGAGGTTTCTCTCTAACATATCATTGGCTTGAGGATCGCTTGAGGTGAATGCCTCTTCCTCCGGCTCGTTGCTGTTGAGCATATCAACTGTATCCGCGCATGTGAGTAGATCTGTGAGCTTCATTATCGTTAACACTGCCATATCGCTCTGCTTACGAGCGGACCCTGTGTTCACTGCGTGCCAGCTCTCAACGGATTCGGAAAGCTCGCGGATTTTCCTGCCGAGCGTTTTGATAGTTTCAATGTTCCTAATCGCGGTTCTATCATACACAAGGTGGAGACCTTGCAGTATCTCCTTCAACGACTCATGCAAATGGTGTTTTTTATAAAGGACTTGGAAAGCCAGCACCTGAAGCTCCGGGTTCTGATACAATAAAAGGTCAATTAAAATGCCTTTAAAGGCGCCCTCGGAATAATTTCCTAGCATCAGTTTCTGGTCTGCGTAGAGCTCTTCAATGACTGTTGCGAGGCTTACGGCTGCGTCTTGTTGGTCGGAAAAAGCGCTCTTCTTGCCTGGCGCTTCCATTGACTTTTTAAACTTGAGTAGGACCTTCCTGACTCTATAATCGTTGAAATAATTCAAAACAAGATCGACGATTTGAAGGATTCTGATTTTAATTCTCATGACGATAGTCGTTTCAGGTGTCGCTACATACCTGCTCTCGACGCTGCTAGTCGGCCGCCGATGATTGTCAAAAGCTTTACTTGCGGTAAATTTAGCGACGATCATCATAAATCTCTTCTTTTCCTCCGATTGGAAAGTCACGTCCTTTGAACTGTTCAGTATTTTAATCAATGGCAGTAAAATACGTTCGAGCTCCTTCATTGACGAGTAGAATCCCATCTGAATCAAGGATTTCAGGTTTCCGAGCAGCGCCAGCGTCAGCAGGTTTTTCTCCTTCTCGTACGCTTTCAAATAGTCGTTGGCAGCGACGAAATTAAAATGCTGTTGCAAAAACTCCTTATACGCGTCAAAATCGTTACTGACCTCGTTGTACCTGAACAAATCCTGGCAATTCTGCGGATTGATCTCATCCCAAGTGAACAGATAGTTCGGCAGATCGATATTCTCGTGGAATCTGTCAATCCAAATGGTAGTAAACAACTTTGAAAACACTCTACGCATCTCGCTGTCATACTTCCCTTGAGTTGACGAAATAATATCATAGAAAATTTCCTTAGTGTAGATCTCTTGCAATCTCTCAATCGCAATGACGTTCCTCGACAAGCAAAGGTCCGCAAATAATTCAATTGAACTTAAGAAATACTCATAGATCTGCTTATCGTCTTCTTGCTGGAACTGCTCAAGCAACACCCACTTTTTGTAAGGAGTCACCATGATGTAGAGTTTCTTATCCACTCGCTTTTCTACACGATAGCAAATGTGTTCAAAGGTATTTTCATCCAAAAATATGAGCCTCGAGATCGTTTCTTGGTTCCCAATCAAAGGCTCGCCGTCACAAACGGCCAGCGACCTTAGTAAGATAATGAACCTTTTATGAGGCTTCGGCGCTTTGAGATTTTCGATAAATTTCGTGGTTGTTTCGAGGCTGATTCGGTTCTCGAGGATGTTCCTATTGTTGTCTATCAATTCTTTGAGAGTGAACCCGGCATAAATATTTGAATGCTCACTTGTGGAGAGCGTTTGGTGGATAAACAGCTCAAGCCATTGTGCTGCATAGACCTCGTTTTGGGGGCAGTTACGAATTGCAAACTTGATCAAGCGATAAGAAAGCTGGAAAATCTGAAGCATGTGCTCATTGTTGATATCACTCAGGTCACAGAGACCCAACTCAAAGGGGTAGTAGAGGATATCGGTGAGCATATCGATAACAAACATGTCTTTCATAAGTTTCTGGCGAGTCGGGATCGGAACGCCTTCGTATGTGAATGGATCGATATTCACGTCCTTTGGAGTTTCAACGAGAAATAGGAGCAACCGCGAAAGGGTTTTTATCATTTTTCTGAGGTAGTCAGAGGGAAGAGAAGAGAGAGTTCGCGCTTTGACGCACTCTCGGAAATGCTGCAGCCGGGTTATCGCTGAGGCAACGAATAAGATGTCTTTTTGCTCGCTATGACTGATCCTCTCGACATAAAACGCGTGCTGAGCAGACTTTTGTACTTCAAGGGAAATCGCCTTGCGGTCAATTTCAAATTCATTCTCTTTGAGCGAGGTAAAAAAATTTGGAATGCTCGTCTGCTTTACCCGGTCAATATCCGTCGCTGAGTCGCGCGGGGTCACTAGAGCCATTGTACTGCCGGCTTTTTTGGCACCTAGTCCTCTGAGTATGTAGACAACGTCCTCGGCTGAGGTAAGGAATAGCTCGTTTTTTTGAAATGCAATGCCGTAAGAACTGCCATTGTTAACGCAGTCATGGTTTTGAAATACGGTCGGCACGAAGAAAACCGAATTGCTTGAGCTACGAGCAGATTTTTCATCGTATTCCGGCGCAAGGATAGGGATCAATTTTCTTTGGTTTTGAAGGTTGATATCCGTCAAGACCATCAACCTGCCGGTTAGGAAATGCCGAAGCTTAAATTCGCTCACAGTCGGCGCGTCTTTTTCGAAATCCCAGCTTTGTCCTCTCGTTGTTATGTCTCCGCCTCTCTCTTTCAGCGAGATCTTTTCAATCTCCCAAATCTCGTTGACCGCGCTCTCTTCTCCTTGATAAGAGCCTTTGTAATTCCTCAAATAAACTTCATTATGCTGACCGAGGTAAGAGAAATCAGCGGCAATGCAACTCCGGGTCTCAGGCTGGCGTAGCCTAATGAGATCACCTCCTTGGATTCTGCGATGCATTTTATTGAAATGAACTCCGAGTTTTTCCTGCGGCCGGTTATGCAAGTAGAGTTTCCAGGAAGTTTCCTGGTATTGGGAAAGATGAGCCTCGTATCTCATTGAGTTAATATCGATTTTTCGAGGATCGACCGTCTTGTAAGGCGAGACTGGTATTTTTGACTTATGCTTGATAGGGAGGTCGAGGTCGATTGGCGTCTCAATTGAAAAATTCACATAGCAGTCTCTTTTTACGTTTTGAAGGTAGACTTCATCGTCGTATTGGACTGGAGACCCCTCTTTAAAGGCCTTGAATTTCGGTTGGATTTTAAAAAGCATTGCTGAGTCGTAATTCTCTGATAGCTCGATTTTATAGGCTGAGAGCTCAGAGTCAGATGTCGCAGATTTCCCGCTCAAGAAAGACTCTGAATCAGCATGCATCAGCACTATTTCAACCCCATATTGGACTGGATTGCCCTGCCATTCTCCCAAAGCCGCATGGTTTAACTTATGTTCCGAAACAGCACGATCGTGTAGTTTTTTCAGAGTTGCCTCGTATTCCTGAGCGTGCTTTTGATCGGATTCTTTCTCTGAAAATTTGAGGCTCTCGAATTTGGGTTTGTCTTTCAAGTGTCTCTGATGTTCCTTATGCGCCTCGTAGTTAAGCTTTGGCCAAATTTGGAATATGAATTCGCGATAGTTTCTTATAAGAGCCACAGTATCTGGGTTCTCCATCATTTGAGGATCCGTAAGGTTGAACGGCAAGGTCTGCAAGAAGACTCGAGTGTCCGTGAAGCCAATGCTTGAAAGGACACCATGGATTTCATCGTTTTTGTGCCTTCGATAGCACCCAAAAGCAAGGATATAATCTCCATAGCGTAGATAAGGTCCGTCGCTTGTGTTCATCGGTTCTTCTCAGCTTTATTAGTCGGGTTTATGCTGAAGAAGTTAATTTTTAATTTATCCGTCTTAATTATTTTGATACGGATAACTCTCAGCGACGCGTTTAGACCTGCTAATTTATTTTACGACAAATGATAAGAAGCTTAATACCTCATCTATTTTTTTTTTTCTCTTTCGAGAAATACTTGGAGAAGCAAGGCTAGACAAGAGATTAGCAAGTATTGCAAAGAGAGCAAATGATTGGACTTGGTCGCCATGATTGTTGATAGTCCAGCAGTATATAAATTCTTCTGCAACAACCTTCAAAGTGGGTGTCACAATAGCTTTGCTATCCGTGTCTACAGGATTTGACCTGATAAAGGGAACCTAAGAGCTATTGTCCGTGTTTGAAAACATTAAATCATTAATGGAGGATGCTGCTATCAAATTTGATTCAATCGGAGTTAACAGATGTAGTTTTTGAGCATTAGAAGGCAAAGATCTTGGATGTGCTGTTGAAATAATTTTTTCAAAAGCAAGGTTTTTGTTAATTAATAGAACTGAGACCAATTATTTAGAATCAAATAAGCACAGAGATTCTTCGTAATGGAGATTGAAATTTGACTTTAGAACTAATAATTAGTCACCCTGCTTCAGAAAAGGGATGGTGGAATAAAGAGAATCTCCTGAAAAATACTCGTGTACCTTTTAAGATACAGTGTATTTTGTGGTTGCTTTTAAAAAGGTTGCGATTAATTTGGCAGATTCTTTATCTGAAAAATATCCTCTATTGTTTGTTTCATCTTAAAGTTAAAATCGATTTTGTGTAATAGTAGTCTGCTTCGCAATGAATTATGATATCGCAAGTAAAGAGGGCTGATATAAAATTGAAAAATGATTGGATCTCTTCGTTGTCATAAACAAAAGTTTTCCTTCACCGAAAACGATTTTTCTCGGTGTTTCGGAGTCGAAACTCTAACCAATTTAATGAAATGAACTCAAATGATTTTTTGTGAGTTTGAGCTTCTGGAGTTGAAATTTGTGTAGATATTGAAAAATCTCTTGAGTTTTCGTCCGAATTAATTTAATCAGAGACTGAACAAAAAAGAGAAGTATTTAATTTCTGATGGGCGGATGAGTTGGATGCCATTCTATGTAAGCAATAACTCCAAACTGTTCTTTGGAACCACGAAACATCAAATAGAGAGAAATCTCAAGGAAAAATGAAGGAAATGAAAATCAGCAAAAATTTTGGGAAAATAAGATAATAAATGGAAGAGCTACTACGAATTTACAATCATTCACGATTCAGGAGCCATGTTCCAACTTGAGAAACGCGAAATTCAACGAAAATAATGAGGAAGTCTAACGAGAATTTTGCTACAATGAATATAGTACACAATTACGCAGGTGTCGATTGATATTACAGCCATGCTATCAAAAGCCTTCTCAATAGGGGCAATCAGTTTTCCTACAATCTGAGGTTGAAGAAAATAGACAATGAAGGGTTCTGTTGAAGCAGATTGCTGGACCTGGCTGGATCAAAGTGAATTTGAAGGCGATAATGTGCGGAAAATTATTGCTGCGAGTTTTTATGTGTCAGGGCCCTGTTGTCAAAGGCTTTTCGGTGGGAATGTGAATATTCCAATTTGTCATTGGTCACGTCACGTATCTCCCTCAAGAGCCTTGCTTTTCCATACAGGATGAGATTGAGATAATGATTCCAACTCAAACTAAAGAGCCTTCTAATATCTTTTCGAAACCCCATTATTACTTTGAACTGAAAAAACTGAGGAAATCGCTTGCAAAGAAAATTTTTCATTTGAATCATTGGAGGTGAAGTTAAAATATATTGAGATAGAAAACTGAATCTCCATTGCAATTAGCCTATTCCCAGCACAACCACGAAAAAGAAATTGCGAGCAATTTCACATAAATCGAGGCAATTGGTTTGCCTTGCTTGCTTGATTGCTTGATTGCTTGCTTTAATTTCTTTAACAATATTGCGATATTTGCAGAAAAAAGGAAGTTTGAGGATGGAAAACTTAAAGAATTTTGTATCTTTCTGAATGCAAAAATCAAGCATGTTTATACATTAAAATTCTTCATATATGTAAAAATTTCAAAATGCAATAAAAAAAAAATTGATATTGGAAATTTTGTATGAATTTGCGAAATGAGCTTCCTAGTTCTTAGGTTGCGCTCTTTCACAATTATGATTTAGTTTCCTTGTTTGGACAGCCTTCGTTACTTTTTCTTATGAATTACGAATCTACAAAACAATTAATAGGCACTCATATTAGGATTTTTTTCAACTAATTGCAGTTCATAACTGATATGATTCACAGAAGGCTAGGAGATTACCTCACACTAACTTTTATTACTTTAATACATCATCAGATTTTTCTCTATCTTTACTCATAACATCGCTATTCGATGAGGATGAGGGTGTCAGACGGTATTATCTCTTTGAATACTGAAAATATAAACTTGCTCCCTCAATATCACAGAAAAATTAAATTAGATTTCGCTCCAGAGATGCAAGCACCTAAAAATTAACTCAAGAATATTGTCATTTAAAACCTGTTGAAGAACTCCTTGCTACTCAATAGCCGCTTCATAGCCACTCACACTCACAGAATTGGCAAGAGCAGACTCATCCAGAAGAGGTCGCTAGAATGAAAACGAGCTCTGTTACTTTGTCTGATATCCCTTTCTCCAATCTACAAATATTATTAACTTTTACTACATGACTCCATATATACGAAATTTTCTTCGTGAGCTTATCTCACTTATCGAAATCGTCTTCAAAGACCAAATCATATCCTGGATTCCTCACAGGTTCGGTAAGATCGATTATTCTCACTAGAAATAGTTCATATAGCATCACTTTCTAATCTTCCTTCATCTAGTTACTCTCAAGGAACAAACTCTCTTACACAAAGTTTTTTCACATCCTTCAACCAAGATATCCTCTGGGAGGAGAAACAATGCGTTGTAGACCTCTTTATAGAATTCGCCATTTCCAAGGCCATTCCTACAGAATTATCTTTTTCGCGACTTTAATTCGAGCATTCAATGCCACTTTTCTCCATTCTCTGAAGATAATCGCAGTCATGCTTCCACTATTAGATCTTGATTCCAAAATAACCGTTTTCAAGCGATACCAAACCAAAAAACAGCTCTTTTCGAACAGATCCAAAGAATCGAGCGAATTGGTTTTAAGAATCTAAGAATCATTCAAAAAAAGAATAAAAATAGATGCAATAGGAAGTTTTAGCTACGAACGTTTAACCAAAATTAAATAATGACCCCCATATTTTGTGAGGTTATTTCAAGTAATTTTGCTGTTTTGAAGGGTAAGGGAATAAAATTTCAAATCTAAAAATATGTTATATACATATACCTCACAGGTAAGAAACCAGGAAGTTATATCTACTAAAAATCAGCCATAGAGGCTGTAATAAGCGCAATATTTACGAGTAAGCTAGGAATATTTAAAGATATATAAATGAGCTTGGTCAGATCCTTAGTAGATCCTGACATCAAGAAATGAGTATGATTTATTGTTTTATTAATGGGTTTCTTCTCGCTTGATTAGTGCTGGGCCCATTGCGGGGTTTGTCACACAAGAACTCAAGTGCAGAAGCAGTTCTTGGAGAGATTGGGCATAAAGTAGTTCCAATTTTGGAAGGTTAGATCGCAAACTATCGATCCTCTTTTTGCATTCCTCAACAGGAATAGATGGTCCAGGCTTCGTAAAAGGAAGTGAAATGCCCTTACAGACTTCCTGGCTTGGAGTTATCAAGCCACTTCCTTGAAAAAATGTCGGTTGACATTGTAAATCTTCTTCAATTTTTAGATTTCTGACTGAAGAGTCACATATCTTCTCATCAGGTTCCTCCAAATCCATTCGGTTCCTACTTTGAACAGGCTCCTCAGTCGGCTCTTCTTTAATATATAGCGGCAGGTTTTGGGAAGTTTTAATTCGAGCAGCTTGCTTTTCTGCTCTTAAAGCTCGATTTTTTTGTTTTGGAGCCAACTCTTGCCGGCCTGAAGGTCCTAGGACCGGTGATTGGTTATTAAACCGCGAGGATCTCTGCGAATTTTCCGAAGGAAAACGATTGGGCATTTTCTGGAATTTCTGTTTGCTCAAATCACTGGACTCGTCCGAATTATTACACAGATCAGAAACTTCATTTAATTTTTTATTAGGATTGAGTGAGGTGTCTCGAGCCTCGCCAGTCTTCTGAAGTCGATATGTATTCATAATCTGCATAATTTGATTCACTCTTTGACTCACAACTCTCCGCTTAAATTGCCAGTTTTTTAGCTCGGTATTGTTTTGTACCTGAGGGTCTTTTTTCCTCCAGGTCACCATATGCTTGTACTTATGATAAAAACGATTCTTCACCATAACTTCCGATCTTCCGGGCATTAATTTGGCAATTCTGCTCCATTTGCGACCGAATTCATTGAAAAGACTCAGCAACTGCTTATCTTCCTCCTCAGTCCAAGGCTCAGAGGCGACATTCGGATCCAATTTATTCAAATATCTCTCCCTGATTTGCTTTCCAGAGCGAGTCCCGCCGATCAGATTTGAGATCTTCTTCCAGCTATATCCGTGCTCTTGAACCAGTTTTGCTATGATCTTGTCTTCTTTCTCATCCCATGGTCCATAACTCCTGCATTTGACTTGAAAACCCTGCAAATTTTTCGCGATTTTCTTCGAGTTAGACAAGAGATTGACAATAGAACTCTGCTTTTCAATCGAAAAGCCTCCTTTCCCAGTCTCTTCGCTCTCGAAGCATGGTATATCTGGATGGTGGTCTGAGTCTCTTGGTGTTTGGAGAAGATCATCTGAGGCTTTGGTGCTACTGGTAACACAGTGGCTTCCAAGAAGCGTACTAAGGCAAAAAAAATGTGAGAATTCGGGTCAATCAAGAGTTCATTTTTACCTCTGTGGTAGTCTCCTTGTATTTGAATTGAGAGCAGTTTCGACATGATCGCACCTTGAAGGTGTTTTAAACGCTTGAAGAAAGTCGGGAAGACCCTGGTTTTTCAAAAATGCTTCAACGATCGTACTGTTCATTAATTTCTTCGAAATTATAATATAAAAATCTCAAAAAACTCTGATTTAAAGGCTTTTTAATTCGTTATGAGAGGCGTTGGACTCAGAGCTGTTCGAAATTTGTTAAAATTATTTACGTAAAAATTATGGGATCGAGTGTCTTTCGATTGAATTAAGGTTGAATGCTAGTCAATACAACATTTTTGAAGCAGCTTTCAATTCGTCGAGGAGGAAAAATCCAAAATTAGTTGCTTTTCCTGAGTCGAGAGATAATATTTTAATAAGTGATTCGTTAGCCAGAGAAAATTTTGATTAGTTCGATCCAGAAAAAAATAATTTTGCTGACGTGTTGTTTAAACTCCAACAGTGTGCATAGATGTTGTCTGCTCTCTCTGGCCCCCCGCTTGGGTGTATATCTGAGAGTGCCATCGCTCAACAAGTCAGAATGTTTCGATTACTGAAACTTCAGGTAGTAACGCAGCTGCACGAAAACAAAATTCAAAAATTGTATCAGTTGACTGAAAATCAGTTAGTGATGAGCTAGGTTCAAATTTCAAACGATTGGCCTCGATCAAGAGAATACTTCTGGGGAAGTCAGTAGATTGTAGTTACATATATGATGAGAATCAGTTTACTAACCTAATTGGTTTGATCTAGCTTAGTTAGGTAATCATGAAATAGCTTTTTCCGTCTTATTCGTTATGATGTAACAATAACTCACTCTATGCTAAATAGATATGCATTCTTTTGTTTTCAATCAACAATAAGAGAAATATAGTGTATTTAAGCAGTTTCAAATTGAAGCGTGGCTAAACGAGTGATCTTATGGACTTCATATCGTTTCAAGAGGAGGTAGATCAGAGAGTGTTACGTCAGTTGGCCCATAGAGAGAAATTCAAATGTGTTCGTAGATAAATTCAAACGTGTTCGTGAAGAAATTTTGTAAAAATTAATTTATTTTTAAGTCTGTTTCAAATTCAAAAAAAGAAGTTTTTTAAAAATTAGATTTGAAATCAATATCATTACAGTCAGAAACGAACAGCTGGAGATATTTTTATTCAGATTAAAAAAGGTCAACAGATTTGGGTGGGAAATTTGAATTTGAAGTTTGACACGTAAATCTATTTTTGAAAGACTTAATCAGTTTAAATAATTCTGGTATTTCCACAATGAGTTAGGTTGTGCTCTTGGTGCTTCTCTATCTCTCTGAATCAATAGTAGCGTTCCCATTTCATTCTTGCAATGTCCGGTCAAGTCGATCGGACTGGAAGATTTAATTTTAGGAACTCCGAGAGTCGTTGAGATTCGATTGTATGTAAGTTTGTCCGTCCTCACATCAAAAATCGTCTACATCTTGTGATATAATCGAGTCTGTTCAGTCGATTGATTTCATGAAAAATAATTTCGTAAGGGTAAACTAATTTCACATTGGAGAGGCAATTATTCAGCGGTTTTCAATCGCGTTGAGGTCTATGCATCAATAAGCGTATTGGTTTCATTAAGTTGGGTGATTGCGGAGCAGAAAATGGGTTGTATCATCGATTGTGGGAGTAGCCCTGATTAATCTTGATTGAAGGCTTCAACTAAAGATAAGAAAAAAGGATAATAGTATCAGGTGTGACACTGCTGAAGAATGAACTAATTGATAACCAAAATCCCTTTTGATGAATGCTTCATCCACTACCACTTGACTTTGGACTTGGCTTTGACCAATTCTTCATCGAAAGTGGCTGCTAGCTGAGAGAAACCAAATTTCGATGCCCATTCGATAGTGTTTCAGATGCATTTCATTTTCATCGACTCAGTGATAATTTGGAGTATAATGATAAAATTCATTATCGTATCTTAGTGAAGGTCCTACGAAAACCCACGAACGGCATTTCTCTGTCGCGAAAAATCCGAAGCTATTGGACATTTTTGGAAATGAGAACAACGAGTCTTCAGCAATTCAAATTGAGATAAGTCAGTACATCCAAAGAGAAAAAAATTAAACGATATAGAGCATTTGATTAAATTTATTCACTCTCAAATGATCGAAGAGGCCAAAACCGTAAAGGGCGCCAACCAAGGTCTTGGGATGCTATATGCCATCAATATCAACCTATACAAAAAGAGCCTCTTGAGAGCGTAAACTCATGGAAAAACCGAAAAGAGAGCGCTGCAAGGAATATCAAATCATCTGGGCACGATTTATTGTCGTCGAAGGATCTCAACTCGGCACACAAAGCGCCTCATTTCCACGGTGGAGCCAAAATAAGGCTTTCAATCAAACAGCTTCGTGGAAGTCCTTTCTAGATGGATGTTTGGGCTCTCTGACACACCAGAAGTAGAAGCTATCACAATACGGCTCTCAGGAGCTATATATTGAGGATAATTGAGCATCTGGCGAGCAAAAGGAAGATTGCTGGGTGTGATACAGACTTGGATCATAGGATCTTTGAAGGAGATACCAAAATTGAGTTTCAGATCCAAGCAGATATGAAAAAGCAGCATGAAATCTCAGAGAATATTCTACTGAGAGGTGATATGAATGAAAATCCGAGATTGAAGGACACAGAGCTGCTGAAGATTAGCAATGAAATTCTGCTGGAAGATACCTTTAACAAAGCAAATTCTCCAAAATGATAGAAGTTGTTTAGAACAATGGAAAAATGAGAATTGACTCTATGTTGTTATGAGGGAAGTCATAAAAGTTACGTACTTTACGAGAAGAAAGAACCTCTTTCATTAAGACACTTTCAGATATGCAATTTCATCCAGTAAATTCGTAGAAAAGAATCGGAAATCTATGAGAATTATTACCAATGTTTGTTAATTTCTTCATATGAGTAAGTATGCTAACTTCTTTTTATCTTGATAAAGCAGAGACGAATCTACAAGTAGCCCATAACCAATCAGCAATCTCCTCTTATAAACAAATTACATCGTCTGACAAAATGTCGAGTTAAGAGAGAGAAACTCTCGAATACCGAAAAATATTATTTAGAATCTTTTTTCAAGAAGGCTTAGCTCTGAATATTATTGATATAGGTGAAATACTTTTCTTAGAGCTTTCACTTCGAGTTAAGTCTGGAGGTCCCAGCAATTTAACTATCATGGAAGTTGCGACAAGAATTTAAAGGAATTTGAAGGCAATGTAAATAAAAATTTCTTTGGGATTTGATCATATTCGAGCCATCGGGTCGAAAAATTATTTCTGATTCACTCGGTTTATCTAACTTTAGAAACTAAAATTTTCTGAAAAAGAAACTATACATAGTTTCTTCAAATAATCTAAGATTGGTTCTTTGTTGGCATTTTGATTTTGGTCGTGAAGCTTGTGTTTCTAAAGAATTAGGATAAGAAACGATTCTAGAAATTGTTTCCTCTAACTAAATTCGAATGCCCTCAAGACTTTAACTTAATTACATATAATTTCGCTTGTAAATCTGTCTTTATTATAAAGTTGCTTCAAATGATGAAGTTTCTTTATGATACATGTGGAAACAAAGTAATAATTCAGAAATTTGGAGATGCTGAGTAGGATTTGAAATCATTAAATGCCCAAGCCAGCAGATAATTCTCAAATTCAGGTAATCGTTTCATAAGGCTATTTTTGCTTATCAAAAGGCTTACCAGGGCATATATTTGGATATTAGTGCGCTCGAATTAGCTTTTAATTTTGTCTGCCTTTGAACAGATTTTGTTCAATCAGCTATTCGATATGAAACTTATATAAATTTTTTGGTATTTTATTTCAATAGTTCGAATTCGATACTACCCTCCTCCTCTTACCAAATTTATAGTATTTACATTATTATCTGTTCTCTTTCATGCAACAATCATTCACAGGTTGATGGTCACTTCGAAACTATTCCAGATAAAAAGAAATAATATAACTAACTAATCTGAAAAAATCATTTATAATGGAGGAACTGTCTTGAATATTTATAAAACTTATGACCTTTTCTAAAATGCTCTCTAAAAATCTCACAAGCCCTATGTTGATGCTGAAGCACGGCTTCGTACGCTCTCTTTTTCAAACAAACAATACTGAGATTTGCGAGTATAATACAGTCAGGGAATGACTTGCTCCATATTCATCTTCTACTATGAGCAGTGCTTGAGCCAGAAGTGTCCTCTGATCCTCATAGTTTTTCATACTCTTCGAGGAAAGATCTTTGCTTCTCAGAATTTATGCGGCGATAGGATGATTCTTTTCATATTTCTTAAGACAAAGCTGATGTGCTTGCTCCAAATATTCAAGCAGTCTATCATAATCTTTTGAGAAAGAGTAGCTGTTGGCACCTAAAACTTGGCGAATACTGGCTGCCTTGCTTAGTAGATAGGATTTTTTCAGCGTATCTGGCCCAAGATAGTTGTTTGCAAAACTCTTCCAAGAAAATATTTTTCTGTGTTTATTTCCTTCAAATCAATGTAACCTTTGGCAAACTCAATAAAATTTCTAATTCTTATAAGCAAGCTTACTTTGGCAATCCGGATAACACGGGAGAAAAATATTCCGTGCTTGAGTTAAGAATTCTGTTTTTCTTATAATCATCTAAATCTTCCATGCTATTCCAAGAGCACCCTGTACGAAAGCAGCTTGAGGATGATCTTTGCCATAATGTTTTGCATAGATTGCAAGTGCTCGAGTTAAGAATTCTGTTCGATTATCACCTAAAGCTCCCCATGCATTCCCGAGATTCGCGAGTGCTCGACGGTATCACTTCCTCAACAAGGGCCCAGCTTACAAAAAGTCCTCGAATGCTAATCAATCACAGGACGTCTTCTTGCTAAAGTTACAATTTATTGAGTCAAAATAATTTAACCGCTGCTTCTACAAAATTTACGGGCAATTCCGGTAAGTTGCAGCAATGACATCCCTGAAATCATATTAAGATGAGATAAACGGTGGGAAAGATCTAAAATAGAGTAAACTCTCTCTATTGACATGGGAAGAAAAAAGTTTGATAGTATTCTGGTATAATATCTAGAGCAGCTTTCGATGTAATTAAAGATGGTTACTATATATAAAGCAGCAAAAACAATTTGCATATTAAATCCCAGTGAATAACAGGGTAGAGAAATATTTATAAAAACTCGTTCCAAATCATGCGGATATATATGAAGACTCACTTAATCTTCTTTATAAAGGCTAATGAATTTTGCCGTTTTTCTTTTTTTCATCCTACTACGCGAGTACAGAAAAGAAAGCCTAAAGACCGAGCAATTTCTAACAATTTTACAAATAATTGGAGAAGTAAATCTCAAAATAAATTACGCTCACTTGGTGTGATCTTCTTTTGAAAAGTTTTACCCGTTTTTCAACCTAACGATTTGAAACTAAATATGAAGGATATAGTTGCTGCCCTCATCGTCCTTAATTAAGATTAATACCAATCTGGCGATTACAAAGTTGGGTTCTTAACAGAATATTGAGACTCTCTGGTTTTAACATTTTGCTGTTTACGAAGAGATTGATCATTCTCAATTTTATGTTTTATCTTGAATAACTCAATTTTTTTTTCTACGTATAATGGAAATATTACTAAGACAGGCTTTACAAATAAGGATAATGATTGAATTTTATCAAAAGCTTTTAGTTTTCAATTTTCAAAGCTTTTTTGACCAATGCCGACATTTGGTCAAATTCAGTCTTGAAGCTTGCTTGGAACTTCGTCTGAAGTTTATTCTCCATCACTTCCAAGCTTGATTCCAGGCTTAATTGGAATTCTTTCTTCATGTCACTCTTCAACGTCTTGAGCCCGGAATCAAGCTGCTCTTTCAAACTTTGTATCTCGGCAGACTGCTTCTCGATTAATTTTTCAACAGTCTCACTTCCTTCATTCGCCTCGTATGGCTCGACTATCAGCATGAAGTATTGCTGCTGAGTGTCTGCTGCGCCTCTTCTAGTTACAAATGACCATAATTTACTGAGCTGAATAACCGTCGACGATATTTCGGATATCATCGCAATCTTCTCTTTGGCATTGATCGCAACAGCGTCTTCATTGGCCTTCCCATAAATGTCTCCCATCAACGCGATCAGCATGTTCAAAAGAATCAAAGGCATCAATATTGTCGCGATGATGAAGAAAGGCATTGTTACTCCAGAATAATTCGTGTCATCGTAGCTTCCAATGCCGAAAGTGTACATCTCAAGCGCTACTCCCCAAAGGGTCAAGTCGTCAGTTCCACTAGCGTTTCTGCTTTGGTACATGGCGGTCGTAAAAGCGATAATGTAGGTGAAGATAACAGTCATGAAACTGAGTGAGCCGGTCACAATCTCGATGATCATGCGAATAAGCTGTCGGAGTTGGTCAATCACTCTTAAGAGAATAAGAATCTTGGTGTACCACAGCAGTAAAGACAGTGAAACGAAGAAACTCACGACGTCTGTATTAGCATTCCCCCAGTAGAGCCCAGCCGTGACGAAGTGAACGAGGATAATCACCAATTCAATGAAATTGAATGGATCTTCAGAATAGTAATCAAAGTTCGATTTTATTTGAAGAAACTCGAAAATCAAGAAGATCGCATTGAAGGCTATGGTACCTCCAAGCAGCTCGCTTGCGATGTCATCGTTATCGGTTCTGAGAAGGGCAAATGCAGTGAATAGTACCACTGGAATGAGGTTAAAAAGCAGCCACCACCAGAAATATTTCTTTGCTTTGCCCCAGAAGATGTCAATCAAATGCTGAACGATTGGGAACTCGTAAAAGAAAACGTTCGGACTTTCATTGAGAATTTGAACAAACCTTAACGAGTCCTCTGAATGCAGGTCGTAGGTTAGTGGAATACCGATAATCGAGTAGTTCAGAGTCATTTTGCCTTGTCTTGAGACTACATCGGCTGTATCTTCCTCATTGATTTCAAGCGTTTTTATTGGAATGTACGCTTTGGATGTTCCACTGGTAAGCTCGCCTTGAACAGGTAATTTTTGCGAGTTTTTAAGAGTTTCTTCAGGTTTTAAGAAGAATCCGTTTATGAGATAGCTCACAAAAGAGGATTCTGTTTGAGTTTCAAATGTCTGTTCTAGTAGCAAGGAAAGAGAGTAAAGCAGTTTCTTATTGTCAAGCACATTCAGATTTATGAATGACTTGATATTCTTGAAGAAATAAGAAAAGAACTGCTGCAATTGCATTGTCCTATCCCCAGCATACTCCATCATGTAATGGAGTGGGGTTTTGTCGGACGTATCTAGATAGAGAGCGACATTCTGCTTCTTCGCAATATCTACCATGAAGAGATCAACATTTGGTAGCAAGGACGCGACAAAATGGAGGAAATTCCATCCTTTTGGCAGGTAATAGTACTTGGCTAAAATTTTCAAGGAATCTTCAAGGTCTTGCGAAGGATAATTAGTAGGGTTTAAATAGCAATCTATGGCCCGAAGAGTAAGGACTCGAGATTCTTGAATTTGAGGGTCGCTTGGCAAAAATGATGCATTTACAGCCAGAATTCCGGATTGTAGTTCCAGATCCTTGCCAAGAATGTGTCTTTGATCAGGACTGAATGCAATGAGTTGCATGGTCCAAAATGGAGCCTCCACGTTGCAGACGCAGGTTTTGCTGCTTAAGTCCCAGATATAGAGCCTACCATTGTGAGTTGCTGCTAAATATCTTGTATTCTCACTCAAGAACAGACTTGAAAGGTAATCATCTTTCTTCGTTAGTTCGAGTGGAGGTTCATTCTCGTCTTGATCAAGTTTCCAGATTTGAATCGATTGACGATCACTAGCAATTATATGTGTGCTATCTCGTGTAACACCTATAAAGCCACAGCTCGAAGAGAACATCGGATATTTAAATCGCCGAAGCAGCTGGAAACCATTCCCTTGACGCTGCCACACTGCTATAGTCCCTTCATCGCCGAAAGATACCAAGTGGACTCCATCTCGTGCAGCTGTGAGACTTCCAATTCTTTCTTTATGAGCCTCATCTATTTGGTAGATTACCTGTTTCTTGACGATATCAAATATTTTGATGGATTTGTTATCTGTAAGTGACCACGCGACAGTTTTGCAGTCTGGAAATGCTGCTAATTTAATGCATAAATTGCCCTTTTCAGTTACGCTGACTCGATGATAGAGATTTCTCTCTTCAAGGTTCCAAAAAGATATTACCGGCGAACTTTCACCTTCAGAGACAGTTACAAAGAATTTTGAATCGTCAGTCAAACAGAATTCTTTGATCGTGCCTGCATCCTCAAAGCTATGGAGTTTCTTCTTTTGATAAAAGTCGTAAAGAACTATGCGCTTCTCAGATGAAACGATCAGGAGGCTATTATCTTTGCTCATGGTAAAATTGGAATTCCACCACTCAGCATCTATTGGAATTCTTGTAGTGATGAAGTCTTCCTTTATCTTACGTAGTCCCATAGGAGAATTATGCCCCAAAGTGACCAAATATTTTCCGTCTGGTGTTAGAGATGAACATTCAATTGCTGATTTATGGTATTTCTCTTCGCAATATATCATCTTAAAGCTTTGCAAGTCAAAAACACTGAGACTTCCATTATTTGATGAAACGAAAAGAGACTTGCCTTCTGGGTCCACGACGACCGACGTTGGATGATCCTGATTTGGTAGATTGAATCGATGTAACAAACTCTTGGTTTTGAAATTCCAGACTGCTACTGAACGATCAGAGTAAAAACTAGACCCAGAAATGATGTATTTCTCGTCCATTGTTAACGCTACACAGGAAATCCTGAACTCGTGAGCCTTAATTGCAAAAACTTCTTTGTTCTCATCGATATTAAATACTTTCAGATTTCCAAACATTGTGCCAATTACGATAGTTGGAGAACGCACACTCAAAGCTATGCTCAAAAATGAATCCCTGTCGCCTTCATTGATTTTCAAAGAATAAACCAGCTCGCGAGTGGAAAGTTTCCAGACAGAAATCTCCTTCCTTGTTAGCGACACTATTTTAGTAGTATCACAACTAATACCAAGTCCAAGGACCTGACTCTTATGAGCATCCTTTATGATGTGATCTAATTTCTTGGTTTCGAAGTCCCAAATTGCGATAGTGCCTTCAGTGCATCCAGAGACAATGTATCGCGAATCTTCAGAAACCGCGAGAGCGCGAATGGAGCCAGGCTGTGCATTCTCGAATTTATGGATGGATTTGTTGTCTTTTAGACCCCAAAGCTCCATTCCACCATCCATCGTAGCACAAACGACCTGATCCTCTCCAATTAAGGCTAAGCTCCACCTAAAGAGATTCGAAGAGGAGACGTTGCCAGAATGTTCAAGTGCAAGAGTAGAAGTGTTCCAGACTTCAATCCCATTATAAGTGGGCGAAACAAGGTATTTCTCATCTGACGAGGCTCGTATGAAATTCATGTGATTTAAACTCGTTGCAAACACTACTTTGTCTTGATCGTTTGGTTGAACCTCAGAACTTTTGCTCAAATTCTTGTAATTAATCACGTTCAATTCCCCTTCGTCTCCGCGGTAAAAGAATCTATCCCCGATTACAGCAACACAAAACTGATATGCATCAATTTTGAATGTCTGCAATGGTTCTTCTTGTTCTTTATTAATATCCCAGAAGCTAATTGTACCGCCATATTCGGATATCATTAGTATATTATTCGACAGGAACTCACAATTTCCGTCTGTTAGTTCATACTGTCTGACCAATTTCATCTCCACCAAATCCCAAACTAAGACTGCTTGATTCGTGGCGACAAGATATCGAGAGTCTTTAGAGAGAGAGATCTTACATACACCGGGCATTTTAATGGTCGTGATAACTTTCTTCTCTCTGAAACTCAAAATGAAAATTTCAGTTTCTTTCTCCGAGCTGAAAATTATTCTTTCTCCATCCCCTGTCAAGACAATTTTGGCATAGGTTGAGAATCCGTAATTAGTGGGAAGTTTGATGCTTTCAACGAATTCGAATGTGTCGAGACTCCAGACCGCGATTGAACCTGTATTTGAGCAGGCCAGGATGTACTTGCTATCTGGAGTAGAGGCAACTGACGTCAAGGTCCCTTTTTCTTCGAGATTGCGAAAGACATGAACAATTTTTTTCTCCTCCAAACTCCAAACAAATATTCTAGAATTGAAATCAAGGAGACAGCAATACTTGAAGTTTGGTGTTACACAGCAATCGCTAAGATTATATTCCTCCCAAAAATGACAGAATTCCTTATACTTATGTCTTGCTCCACCATCCAGTTCCCATGTGATGACTTTGCCCTCCACCGTCGAGGTAATTATTTCGTTTTTATTGTATGGTGAAGCTATCAAAGAACAAATTTGAGCTTTATTGTCCTCAAAACTTCTGATATTTGCTTTAGGGCTAAATAATTTCCAAACTGAAACGCCTCCGTCTTCACATCCGTAGTATAAGGTGCTTGAGTCTTCTGAAACTGCGACTGCTTTAACGGCAGATAAACTTGTATTCTCTACACTGTCAACGAAGGCGTTCGATTTGAGATCCCATATTCCGACTGTTCCGTCTGCTGAGCCAGAAACGATGTATTTGCAGTCAGGAGTAACTGCCACCGAACAGATAGTGTTTGTATGGGCATACAAGAATCGATAATGGAGTTTCTGTTTCGAAATGCTCCAGACAGAAATATGGTGATCTTCTCCAGCTGAAACAATGAACTCGTTATCTGCAGAAACAGCTATCGTCCAAATATCATCAGCGTGAGCTGAATCAAACCTGTGGACTAATTTCTTGCTGGTAAGATCCCAGATAGCGATGCTTCTGTCCAATGAAGCAGAAACAGCAAATTTACTATTTTTCGTCACTACTAAGGCGATTATGGGACCCTCGTGAGCTTCCTCGAATTTGTGGACTAAGCATGGGTCTTCCAAACTCCAAACTGCTATCGTATTGTCTTCCGAACCAGAAAGAAGAAATTTGGCATCTGGCGTCGCTGCCACGGCGCTAATTCTTTTGGTGTGAGTGTCCTTGAAACAGTAGACAAGTTTGGAGTTATTCAAATCCCATAAATCAAGCTGATTTAAGGCGTTGGGCTTGGCATAGACCGCTCGATCCTCAAAGGAGGTAATAGCGATTTGTTTGGTCGATTGATGAAGGAGAGATCCCAATCTTCGATTTTTCTTGAAAGCTTTCAGCTCTTTCTTGAAGGCCTCTTGGGCTTGAAGGTATTCTGAGGGAAAAGCTTGCATTTGCGATTTTCTTTTTAATTATGAAAATGTGGGTCCTTTAGCTATTTAAATAACTCCTAATCATTCGTTTTAAACTCGTTATTTACTAGTAGTTAGAGTTATCAATTTTGAGCGATTCATCGAAGCAGAGAATGGAAAGGTGCATAGAAACTGCCTCTTTTGGAGTAATCAGCGAGTGAGAGACTCACTTGAAGTCAGCAACGCTCAGTATTAGGAGTATTGGATTGATTAAACCTGATTTGTCAAAAAGTTCGAGATAGACCGTTTCGATCAAAAAGTCCCAAAAACGTATTGGGATCCAAAAATCATGGAAGAGTTTCGAAATCTACTCTGCTCAAAAACCTTGAGCTTATAATCGGGTCATGAAGAAAGTTTAGCAGGAGACTGAATGCGACAAGCTTACAAGATTACTTTGTAGTTCGGTAAAGTTATCCTCTTTTTTTTTTTGTTGGTTTTGTTGTTTTTCAACAAAAAAAAACTCAATTCCAAAATGTTCAAAATTCCATTTCTCTTGCTCTTTCTGCGATTCATTACCTCTTTGGGCTCTGCGCTAGATTTTACTTCAGATTTTTGATGACGAGCTGACTCATTACTTGTTCTACCAAATTAATCTTAAAGGAGAGCTTCTCAACTGAAAAAAAAGATTGTAGCATCAGTTAAAACAATGCAGAATAAAGTTTTTCTTAGCACAGGATGTTCAATAGTGAGTGGTTAAATTTGACCTGTCCTCTACAGAGTACTACTAATTATGGTTAGTTAGGCGGAATTAAGTCTCTCTTTTTTTTTTGTAAGTGAATAGAGGTTTAGAGCGACAAACTCTAGCCAAATTTGTATTTTCCTCTTGCAATTGTTTGCAAGGAACCCATGATTTTGAAATTATTCTTTGGGAATTTTGATTCTGATTTTCTCATGAAATCCGAAATTGCATTTTTGTAAATTTATCATGTATTGGATAAAATCGAAATCCGGCTTTTTCTTAAATGAACCTCAATTCTCACTATGCCATCTCTTCATGCAAGCGCCGTTCTAGAGAGGCTTGGAACAGCCTAGGAATAGGAGACTTTAGTTTGGCTAAAAAGATAATCACAAAGCCTATGAAGATATACACTCTTCAAAGCCCCAGACGAGCCGGAGCATCGTTGACCTCTCGCTGCTTAGTGGCATAGAGATCACTCCATTAGTCATTTTGACTCGTAATGAGCTGAGAAATTTTGAGTTTATCGATATGCAATTGAGGATGAATGTGCTTACTAATTGATGATTCAAAGACAAAAGTTGGAAATATTTTTATAGATAAAATTAAACCAAAATCCTGTCTGTAAATTTGAGATACTGCATTTTTCTGAGTTTTGCAAAATTCTGATTGCAGGGCATCTCTCTTAACTTATCAAACACATAAAATCATGATAAGGGCAAACTCATTGCAATAGAATTCGAAACAGTTAATAATTTGATATCCATTCTTTGATATTTGAAGGATTAGCTTGAAATTTGGTAGTACACAAGGAGAGTTGCTAGATGACAGAAACATAACTTATTCAATGGATAATCTCTGTAAATTGTCCATACTTCATCTGTCGAAACTTTTTGACGACAAAGATAATCAAAACGAAAAGATGACAAATCAGGAAAATGAAGATTAATTCAACCTATTTAAACTATCCTCAATTACTTTATTCATTAAAATAAAGAGCCTTGTTACTTTGATAAGCCTGATAATAGCTAGAGAGAGTGTAATTTAATTTCCACCAGAAAGAAATAGAGTCCAAATATCCTCATAAGAAGAAATAGAATCTAACTGAAATTAATACAGTAGATAAACTAACTGAGCGAAAAGAGTCAGCGAGGCGGATTTTATGAGTGAACTAATTTTCTTTCTCATCAAAATTGTTTAAGTTTCTGGAAGTTGTCATTTCTATCTGTTGCTTCTAACTAGCTTTCTGAATGCTCAAGGGTAGGAAATAAGTTATAAGAAATATCAAAAGTACCTCTGGCTCTCATGCTGTAGAACACTATGAAAAGAGCTTCATGCTCCAGGAAATAACTATAAAATCAACAAGAATTGCGTAGACTCAAAATTACTGGAGAACCTTCCATTTTTCTGGTTACTTAGTGCCAGACATCAGAAAGAATATACCAATAGTCTCAAAAACAATGCGAGTAGAAAATCTTTGATTTGAAGGATTTAGGTCCCAAATTTCCCGGTGTTGCCATTATGAACTTAATCAAAGATCTGATTTAACGCCTTCTTCATTATTGCAAGCAGCTTTAGTGAATCATTCTCTCTAGATCAGAAATCGTGACTCTTGCAATTATCGGCGTGAATGCATCCATACATCATCGATTTCTAAGGTAAATTGACTATTATGGATCGAAGTCCATTTATAGGCAGTGTTGATTATGAAATAAATACTTAATCCAGTAACTAGAAAATCAACAAAGAAAAATTCCAAAAGCGATGAAAAGTAAGCCGCCAACTCGAAGTCCGGTCAGAATTGAAGAAAAGAAAGCCCAAGTTCCAGTAAACTCAGATTTTGAAGAATTGAAGCACTCGCAGGAAACCTCCAAGAACAACCGATGTCGAGTAGTCACGATTAAGAGAAATCAGGGGACTGGTATCAGAGATTGCCTATATCTGAGGCACAGAGCTTTTGGGAACAGCAATAAACATTGGATTGTATTGGCTACGATGCTTAATTTTCAGCTCTACGCCACCAAATTCGGCATGCATTTCTTGAGTTTTGAGGTTAACAATTCTGATCTTGTTTGAACTCGAACACCATGCTAGCAGCTTTGAAGGTAGCTTTTCGACTGTGAAATTAAGCAATTAGTTAATATTAAGCCACCTTGAATACTTAGAATAATTCGACTACCTGTCGCAGTTGTCATTGCATTCAAAGAGCTACTGTTTCTACAAATATTTGACATTTCAAAGCAACGGAAAGCTAAGATGATATTCTCATTGGAAGAAATTCCAGGCGGTAACAATAAATTATTGGTTAGTTCCTTTTCATTTATAATTTATTTAGTGACAGGAGTCGGAAACTTGGCTTATCATGCTAAAAGAAAGTTGTTAGGAGCGATCCCTATTTGCAGAAATTACTTCGTATCACCTCCTGTTTGTTGAACGTACTGCATCTAAGAGTGCTGATATAGTCAAGCTTATTAGAAAGACAAAATGGCATGCTGAGTACGACCATAATAATAAAGGTCTGAAAAATTAACCGCTTTGTTTGAGGTGTTTTTCTCTCTTTAATTTATCCATTTCGACCAATTCACTAATAATTTTTTTTTCCAAAGAGATAACTTTACCACAGATCTTGACTTTAATTTGGAAGGAACTCGTGTAGTGACGATAGACAATTATGGTATGTGCTTGATTTCTGAGATAGACAGCGGCAATTGCAGTTTCTCTGTGGATTTAGAATATAAGGGTAAAATTCTACATCTATATTTGCTAATTCATTTTGGGTGTCCAAACTTAGGTGTGAATAGTCTTTGCAGATGGAGTACAAACGTTTCGGATCCTTCTATCTTTGTGAAGTATCGTGACAGATTTCTCGATATTATCGACACTGAAAAAGAACTCCTCATGCTCACAAAGCCAATTCAGCTTGAAAAGGATGTAGTTTCTTCCGTACTTTATGCGTAATCATCATATCGATATAGTATGCACCTTCTGGATCGATGTATGTAAAAATAACGGGAAATTATTAGCATCTGGTGGTACGGATGCGGACATCAAGATCTATGATCGTCGTGAAAACAAGATTGTCAGAACATTTGATAACATACATACAAGTAAAACGAACCTCATGTCGTCATGGTTGTTCGCCCCAACGCTATGAAACTTATTTTAAAGACAAAATATGAATGCGTTTTATTATTATCTGGATTCATTGTTGCATTGTTTGGATCATTTAATTTCTCATAATTATGTATCATTTTCTAGATAGCATCTCGCAGGTTAGATGGAGTCCCAGCGGGAATGAACTAGAAAGCGCGCAGCGTATGATATGACAGCAAAATTGATCGATTTTGGCTCAGGAAAAATACTCTACAGTCGAACAGAACCTAATAAAGGAAAAATCATAAAATAAACCCTTTAAAGTTTATATCTCATTTAGAACCAATTTATTCGGCGTGCGTAATATAAAGATTCACTAACGGAAAGGAAGTAAAAGGAGTATTTTGAAATAAGACAGAAAGCAATAGTTGAGAAACAAAGTATATGTTCTTTACATAAGCTCTTTGAACTATAAAACCATAAGATAAATTGTACTTGAATGAGCAAAAGATTAGATGAAGAGAAATATCGTCTTTCAAGAAGTAGCCAAGATCAGAGTCAGAGAAGGCTACTTGCTTATAAACAATAATATTGCAAATCATGAAAAATTAAAAGAATTGCTCCTTTGGATAAAATTGAAATGAATTAAATCTTCTTGCTGGAGATTTTAAAGCTTCTCAGAAGATTTTTAATATGGAACAGCTTCACATTATCCCCCTGACATCAAATCGGACTTTAGATAGATGCGGAAATTATAAAAACCGCTAATAGGATTCTACATCTATGTCACTTGAGAAGCTTTCGTTAGAATGACCGAGATCCGAAAAATCGATAATGAGTAAGTGTTTAATCTCTGAAGAGATGAAAATACTCTTGAGATACTGTATTCGCTCTGATTTAGCGGACAAAATTTTACAAAGATTATTAATGATGAAGAGCAGCTGATACTGTAGTCATTGGCTCATTCAAAAGTCCAATATAACTTCTTGTTTGATGTTATTAAGAAAAGGCTTCTTTGACCTAAGTCAAAAAATTTTATTACAATCGAATAATTAAAAATTCCAGCAAAGATATCCTCAAAACAAAGAAAGTAATGGAAAATGAGAAGATAACTGTGAGTTCTGCTCAAAATGTCGGACAACAGAGCACTCAAGTCACAATTCATCCAGATCTTGAGGAATTGAAGCAACCTCAAGATAGTCCAAGCAATAGTTCGTCAAATTTAAAATCAGCCAAGACAAGTAACAGAATCGTTCGCTAATGAACGACACTTTCCTTAAAAAAGCCCATTAATGATCTGTTTGGCCTAGGAAATGCACCTCCAAAACTGTTTGCATGGTGCTCAAGTCTCAACAAGATCAGGACTGTTGATCTCGAAACGAAAGAATTGTATCTCGAATTTGATGGGACTCAGCTGAGCTGCCAAAAATATAGTAAACTATTCAGTTATGCTTCAGTTAAGCAATTCGGTCCATCTAAAGACACTTGGCCGCATGTAAAGGCGATACCAGACACCAACCTTCTTGTTTCTCTTAACCATGAGTGCATGCAATCAGCTGCTCTACAAATCTTTGACATTTCAAAACCACGGAAAGCTGAGCTGGTCTTTTCATTAGATGAAGTGACAGGAAGTATGAATAATATATTGGGTTAGTTCCTCCTCAAATATTTAATTACTTAGAGACAGGATACGGAAACGTGACTTATAATTCTCGGAGAAAGCTGCTGGGAGCTATCCCCGTCACGGAAATTACATCTTATCATCTCCTGTCTATTAGAAATACTGCATCGAGAAGTGATGATATCGTCAAGCTTGTTAGAAAGACGAAATGGGATGCTCACTTCGGCCTTCCTGATCTAGGTTTGATAAATTAATGGATTGGATTGTGCTGAATTTCCCTCTTTTCTTTATCTATTTCGACCAGTTCGCTAATAATTTTTCCTCAACAAGTGAGCTATGTCACGGATTTTGACTTTAATTTGGAAGGAACTCGCTCAGTGGCAATTGATAATTCTGGCATGTGCTTGATCTCTGAGATAGACTGTGGAAGCAATTGCTTCCACCTGAATCTTGGAAACTCGCATTCAGGAGACATTAAGAGTACTATTTTCGAATTAGCTGTCATGTCATTTTTCTTAATACATTTTGATCTCACGTTCAATTGCAAGTATTCGTTTCTAACTCCTGAAATAGAGTCAGCTCCGAATAATCGCTGCAGATGGTCTACTACCATATCAGATCCTTCGATATTCTTGAAGTATCGGCACAAATTCCTCAACATCTTAGACTCTGAAAAAACATCATTGATCCTCAAAGATCCAATTCAGTTAGAAAGAGACGGACGTAATTAATATAATTCAAAATTAATATTTAGTAAATATCATCTCCTCCAGCCTTTACATACACCTATTGGATTGAGGTATGTCCGAACGATGAGAATTTATTAGCGGCCGGTGGTACAGATAATAATATCAAGATTTACGATCGTCGTGCTGGCGAGATAGTCAAAAAATTTAATGGCATACATTCAGGTAATAACAACGAATATCCTATTGCCCCTAGTCATTCAATCAATGATGATCTGAAATCTGTTAATGTAATAGAATAAGAGTGCTTTTCTTTATCCTGTTATTGTTTGCTGAATGTAAATTTTCTCAGATACTGTTTTGACTGTTCGATGGGGTCCGAATGGAAACGAATTGGGAAGCGCATCTCATGATGAGACAGCAAAATTGATAGATTTCAGTACAGGAAAAGTTCTCTACTGCGGAAACGCCCAAAGTGAAGGTAATATTGCTTAATAAAATACAGCAATTTAATGTAACCTTTAGATGAGTCTGTCTATTCCGTATGCTTGATTTAGAGACTTCGTCCTCAGAAGAAGATAAGATAGGAGAGAAGTTATCTTTTGAGAATATAAACTTAAAAAAAATAAAAATAATTGTTCCTTTAAAACCCCTTTGTCTTTTTGTGTGAAATGAGACCTCATACCTCGAAACTCTGAGAAATATATAATCAACAAACTTTAATGGAGAAATAATTGAATGAATCTAGCTTTTTATTGCTAAATAGCTTACTTAGCTCGTTAAAAGCAACACGCAGACTGCTCGTATGATCCTTAATGGCAGTCATAAAATACTCATGCATTGCTTGGTCATCAAAATTAGTGCGATTTATACTTCTCTGAGTTAATTGAATATTTCGAATGTGTATACAGCAACAAATATGCAATGAATTTAGAAAAATAATGCAAACCGAAAGGTTGTGGAAGAATAGGACCAAACTTGTTGAATTTTTCACTCGAATTTAGAGGGTTTTAAGGAAGATAATGAGAAGGAAACATTTTTTGATTTCACAATGAGTCATTTTGAGCAGGAAATCTTGTTTCACTCCAGTGATTGTAACAATCAAACCACTGCAGAAGATGATACGATGTTATTAAATCGAATTTTCTCAAGTGAAGGAATCAATAATCATCACGACTGGACTTTATCTCGTTCCAGATCCCTTACTCCGAATGATCTAGACCGAAAATTCGTTATTCGGGTAAAACTTAACACTTAAAGAGTCAATAAATAGTACGGTTTAAACTTTCTAGCCATTCCTTGAATGGGCGATCAGGCAATGCGAAAAATAACGGAAGTAATACAATCTATATTTATTTAGCTTATGACTTTTGCATTGCGAGCATTTGAATTCTTCTCAGAAGTGTCTATTTTATTTTTGGGTCTAATTCCAAATCCTCACTCTTTCTCATCGGAATCTTCAATGAGTTTTCTCTTTAAGGGTCAGAATGCTTCTGTATGAATCTGGAACACTGTTGTGTTAGCACTGGCAAGGATAGTGGTTATGACGATGATAGTGACTCGAGTTTAGCAGTATTTGTAAGAATCTTTCGTATTTGGATTAGTTAATTGCTTGATATTTTCCCAACTGTTTTCTCGAACATATTTATTTCCAAGAAGATATGCTTCATAACGATTGCGAAAATTTTCATAAGACAATGCTTATTCCAGAACCTTTCCCATCAAATTTAGGGCATTCTAGGCATTCCCGTTATTTGACACAAAACTTTGCAGTCAAATTAGAGTTACGTCAATGTATCAATTTTTCATACTCAAAAGTTCGCACCGATTAGATAGAGAAGACGACGAAACTAAGCCAACTTCACATTGAGCTGTTCTGCAATTTCAGCTAAATTAGGAGCGATATTTGTCACTCCAAATGTTTATTCAAATGAAAACCCATTCGGTATATAATGAAGTCAAATTTCATTTCATTTTATTTCTTCAGCACAGTTCACGTAATTAATATATTAACAAGGTTAAAATAAAATTACTTCATTCTCAAATCTCAAAACAAAATCAACAGAAAACAAGAAAATGATTCCAAAAAATCAGAAAAAAGAGGATTCATCCATTCTCTTCAACGAGGAATCAAAGCAACTTCAAGGTGAAACGCAGAGCGGTTCTTAAAATAAACCATTTACATGAATTGATTTTTGTTTAATAGGCAACATCTCTTCAAAACCAACGAAACTACTCGCCTGGTCCTCATACATGAGTAATAAGATTAGCATTATTGAACTCGAAACGAAGCAGGAGTTTGCTTATTTTGATGGAGTGAAACTCAACAAGACTGATGGTATTTTTCAGCTTTTTCATTTCTGATTCTAATTCCATCACAATACATTAAGGCTACAGTTCGCACCACGTGAAAGAGATTGAAAACACAGGGTTTCTCGTTTCTATTCGCCATGACTCTGTCAAGTCTGCTAATCTAGAAGTATTCGATGTCTCACGAAAAGGGCAACCTAAGAAAATTTATTCAGCTGCCGAAGTTTCTGGAAGTAGAGTCATTATTAATTAAAATCTATTTCATATTTCACCGTTTCTAGTAACTGGCTTTGGAGATGTTACATATAACCCACGAAGGGGCTTTCTTGGAGCAATGTGTGTTGGAAAGGAGATAGCTTACCATCTGTACAATTTTGGCACATCGAAGTCCGATGGCATCGTAAAACTCATTAGAAAGTCGAGATGGCACTCTCAATACGGTACCAAAGAAAGTAATTAACAAATTTATTTCCCAATGTCGACCTATTTTTAATATATTTGTATCTAGGAAATTTCATAACTAGCCTTGATTTCAACCCTAATGGGGAGACTGTAGCAACCTTTGACAATTATGGG
>ENA-UOUE01000330-UOUE01000330.1-compost-metagenome-genome-assembly--contig:-NODE-330-length-39759-cov-8.480571_pt1 | contig 39759 bp, 24 predicted proteins | sample MGYA00238146_ERZ747223 | MGnify/ENA primary metagenome ERZ747223 (study PRJEB28781, sample SAMN06268865) | compost metagenome | isolation source: single cell | place: USA: California, Emeryville, Joint...
CAAAGATTTAATCATTTTTTCTTTTGTGGTTTGAACAGAAAGAGGGGTCTTTAGATAATTATGTGATTTCATAATATTTCGTGTTTAGCGCTTAAAATCTTGAAAACTAAGCTAATACAAACGAAACAGAGTGGCAAGTAGATCTCATTCACAATGACCTGCCTCCGGTGTTCTGCTTTCTCTGAGGCTCATTTACATTGACCATTTTTTTTCAATAATCAATTTGTGCTTATGTACTAATTAATTAAGTTCTATTTGATATTCATCGGAGCATTATAAACTTTCCTTTCAATAATGCATCGAGTCTTATGTACAACTGGTCTGGCTGTGTAAGTTGCAACTGCTTTGTAAGCTTATGATCAACTCTTTCAAACTTTTGGCTATTCGATATAGAATGATCGTGGATAATATGATTTTGCGAATTGTAAAAGTATGTTAATAGGTTTATAGCTGCCTTGAGGCAGCTTCTTTTGTGATTTAATAAAACTCACTAAAATAATGAATGATCAAATAATTAAGCAAAAATCCTTTTTATATAAAGCGCAGCAGGGAGTTACTTTCTGACCGGGTCTCAACGTTTACGCTTCTACTTTACAGTGACAAGTATACCATTTCTTCCTGCACATCCCGCAAAACTGATTCGTGCAGATACAAGCCATATGATTGCACCTTCAAATATTTTCAACCCGAAACCTTCACGGAAAGCATTCTTAAATTGCCTCTACAACAGAAGATCCCTTAACTTGAAGTCTTCTTTTTTGGAACTCTTAAATTATGTGCAATTAAGTCCAAATGCGAGCCGAATGTACACATTAAGCACTCAAACAGTTTGCATTCAAAGCATTGGGACTGTAACGCTGAATTTGAATGTTTGGGTATCCAACAACAATCCCAATTTGAGCACTGCATGTAATTCGTAGGATTTTACATGATCTACGTCGCCAACAAGCTGCTAAAGCATTTCCATGTGATTAATTGGTGACATTCACCATCGTAGTATTTCACTCGGAGCATTCTGTCTTGAATTGCGAGGAAATTTATGTTCCGAGACAGATCCATTCATCTCCATTGGATCCGATTCGCTCCTATTCATGTCTCAGGCATGTGTCCTCTAGTTCCTCGAAAATTTAATGGGTTGACTCATTGATTCACACAGTATGGAAAAAATTTGTTAGGCGTTGCATTCGCACCAATTGGTCGAGTATTTAATTAATCACAGTAGAATGTGCTGCTCAAGAAGCTTGCTCGATCATTAGATGATATCACCATATAAGTATTCTTGAACAGAAAAAAGCTGAAGAACTCCTGACTTTTCATGGGTTCTCCACCTTGTTTTTATGATTGATAATCTCAAGAGCCCATCTCAACTTGGCATCTTGTGAAAAGGCTCTCCTCCATAGATTTGTATCTCATCGAGGCAGATATCGCAAGCGTATTTGATCACCTGTCCTGCTCTCTGGACCGGCTGAGTCCTGAACTTCACGTTGGTTACCAGCAAAAGGTCTTGAGATGAAGTCAGTTTTCTCGTTTCATTGTAAGAGATTTTTACTTGAAACTATTTTTACCCTACAGACTTTGAGCCGAAAGAAAGAGATCTGCGAAGACTTTTGCTGAAGTAATGGCTGAAGAATAATCTTCCAGAGATGATCTTATCTTTTCGTTAAGAGGCAACTTGTTTCGTTCGTTAGAGATCCGAAATTTCCTAGCTTCTTTTCTGGAAATGATGAGAAGAGATAGTTTTCTCCGTGAAATCAGCATCTAAGCTTATGTTGGTCTGAAGGTTGTCCTTATATTCAGTTTTGCAGTTGGATTGTTGTTTCAGAATCGATAATCCTCTCAGAAAAGCTTCCTTTGAGTCATAAGCAAGAAGTTCTTGCTCCGAGTGTTCGGCTATCGTTTAGAAAAAGCTCTTTTGTATCGGCCATTAAATGGTGTTTCCTTAGGTTTAAAGGCTGCTCTCTCAGAGGAAAGTAGGAGCGAGGAGTATATTCGCTCAGAATAATTTTATTTTTGATAGATGTTAATCAGGAATTTCTGTTGTGATTTTGTTTGTTAGGATATAATAATTTGACGTCAACTGAATCCAGAGATTGGAAGTGATTTTGAAGTAGATCCTGAGATTAAATTAATGACATGATCATTTTTCATTGACAATATTTCAGAGTGGAATCGGAAATAACATCAGAACAGATCTTTTTTTTCTATATCAACAACATCTTTACTTTTCAAAATGTGTTTTGTTCATTCAAAAGTATTTACCCCGAAGCATACCATGATAAGGGCTTCAATGGACTCGGATCCAATAGTTTGAGAGCTTATTGATATTCAATTAGGTAGACAAAGAGAATGAGAGAACATGCTGGATCTTTTCATCAAGATTAATGAATAACTTTAACAAATCCGTGGTTTCTCAAGTGAATAATTTCTTGATACCTATTGAAGCAGAACAGAAGCATTAACTTTCAAACTTCAATTAGAAAAATAAGGGTAGTTCATCGAAGTAAAATACTTGATGAAAAAAAAACTCTCATGCCTGCACAAACACAACTCTAGTCATCACCATCAACAATGAATGAATGTATGCTTTTCTAAAATTATTCGAACCGATTGATAATCAAAATCGGTCATTTTTTTTTTTCAAACTATCCTTAAGGGGACATGTATCAGCAAAGCCAAAGCTCAAGATCAGAAATCCTGTGTCCCAAAATTCACTTCTAAAGCACAATTCTGCCATAAGATTGAATCTTATCCCAATTCTTTATGAGAATTGCTCTCCCATATGGAAGTAGTGAGAACAAAAGTTTTGACATTGGCCTGTACAATTCTCTCAAGAACCGAAAGGGATTCACAGACATAGCTTCGAGAAAACCTAAAAAAAAACTGGTAATACGATGGTTTGGAAGTAGTAGATTGACCTCCAGTTTAAAAAGAGGTTCCAATTAGATTTTAAGACCGTTTTCACGGATGTTAAGAAGTAAATAACTGGACAAATATTGCACACGATTTTGTTCCTATTCGCGCTGTAAACAAAACGATAGAGACGATCATTAAATTATCGATACATTACTTAAAGCTTTTTTCAGTCATTAATTTATGATCCGCTAGCACAATTAAAACCCACTTTTACCATATAGCATCCCGAACCCAAACTAATTATTTACAAAAATCTACATCTCCTTTTCTCTTACAGGAAGTTGTTGGGTTCCATTTTCTCTTCTGCAAATAACTCATTAAAAACCAGGAGTTAGCAATCCAAAATTAAGAGAATATCAATTTTAAAACGCTTTAATTTTGGCAATCTGTTGTAAAGAATTTCGAAAAAAGTAATTTAAATCAATGATAGCTATTTTAATCGAGCTCTCTGGGCTCTCAGATTAAATTAAACAAATTTGATCTAACGAACTAAACCGAGTTGACTTGAACAGCACCTTTCCATGTGAATTTCTTCTATATGGTCCCTCTACACAAGACTATAAAAAAACCCAGTCTCTCTCTTTGCAGCCCGCTTTCAAATCCCAAAATGGCCTTAGAGAGATGTTGGCGAGGAGTTCTTGATGATTAGTTTAAAAAAACTCTCTTAGGACAACGTTGGTATGCTTCATCTGCATTCAACAATAATTTAATATAAATCTATCAATGTTTCGCAAAACACCCATTAATTGGAACAAATTTACTGCCGCTTATTGGAATAAGCAATCTCAATCACGTATTTAGAAAAGAAATTTGATCGAAATTACGTAAGACTCTCATAAGTTCGAAATTATTTGAATTTGGAAGGTTTTTCTTCAGATAAACAGAACTAATGGCCTATACTGCACTGGCAAAATTGAAACAGCTATAAGTACGAACTGAAGAACCCTGGATTATAATCTTTTTATTTAGCATAGCAAGCATATAACAAGACCTGAAATAAAACCGCTGAAATCTCTGCCTTTGAGTTGTTACTTGCAAGCTTTCAGCAACTGAATTGCATGTCTTGTGTGTGCTAACTAGATAAATATCAAGCTTCGACAGCCAGACCGGTTGGGTATTGTAATACAAGGAACCTCGCCATCAGTGAGCGCCTTCGTTCGAAAGTTGGCAGAACCCGTAACAGAAAAGCATGAGCTCCATCGTTTGAGAACAGCTAGAGTTCATATTATTAACGAAAATGGGATTATTGCGGCAGTTTGGTCTTTAGGGTGACTGAAAGGACTCTGCCGTGAGTAGATTGTGGGAGGAGTGCGGATTCTATTAGTTGCGAAGTATGTTTTTTGGTTTGTAATTCTTAAAGAGGGGAGGAGTATCAGAGTTATTGTAAGATTAGGAGAAAGGTAGCTAATCATTGCCTTGAAGCAGGAATTTTCATCACTGAAAAATGCCATTCAACATTTAAAATCTCCTTTATATTTGGTCATATTCTCATGGTGGAGGTTGTACTTCCACAGATTTTTGATAGGGAGAGTTGAAGGATGAATTACCAGCGGAGTTAGTTGTGACATTCCTTTTTCATGAAAGCGTAAATTTGCTGTTGATACTTACATTGAGCATTTTGCCGTGCCTCCAAGTAAGCAGTTAGAATATATCTGTCCACTGAATCTGTGCTCGTGATATGCAGCAGTAAGTAAGCCCTGTATATTTTCTGATCTAAATATGATTTCTATTGGCATGTAGTGAAGAATAAACATTGAGTCTGGTTTTATCACTCTGCTTTTGCGAGATTTGTGAAATCATCTGAATCTAGAGGAAATTTCGATTGAGCTTGCAAGAATTTTAATGGTCCTTCTTAATGCGGAAATTTTGCTTTTCCTGCTCTTACGTCTTTGGTTTGAGTTGATATATTTATTCTTTATTACGAGTCGAATACCCTGCCGTTTCATGACAGAAGTTTTCCTTCAGATTGTTTTTTTCGCTTGTGATTTGATTTTCAGAAATAACCTAACAGCATCCTCCCGCTACTTAGGTTTTAAGGAAGAGGAGTATCAAATCAAATTGAGAGCCCTGCGTTTCAACAAAAATAAAGGGAAAGCATTTCTTAAATTATCCACTTTATATGGAGTTAGAACTTTGAAACTAAGAAGTTAAAAATATTTGAGATTACATGATAGCCAAACATTAAATGAACATATTATCAGCTTTTAACATTAATATCCGCGTATAGTACACTACCTCTCATAGAAATTAACGTAATTATTGCTCTGCAATATTAATCAAAGAGTCAGTTGTAGGGAACTCATCCTTCAGTCCTCTGAACCTCCTTAAAGTCACCAAGCGCTCAAAAGAACTAGACTTAGGATCGAGAAAGTCAGTCTCGAGCTTCCATCTCGCAGGAAACAGTTTCAGCAGCTGCTGCAAGCGATAATACACCTCAGATTTTTTATCAAGTTTCTCAAAATCGATCAAATCAACTCTCCCACTCAGTAGCAGATTCCCATTTTCAATAACTTCATCTCTCAACCAAAAGCACCTCAAACTCTTTATTTCATCCGCAAGCGCCCACTCTTGATACGTCAACACAATATTGAGATCCGCAACTGGCTCGCACACTCCAGGACCCGCGCACATAAACCCAGCAAAGAAGGAATTCCTCGCTAATTTTGCTATTCTTCCCCCCGCTTTTTTCGCATACTCTTGTCCAATAACTGTCTCCACCAAGTTGAATTTAACACCCTTGATGTTTTCGGCTGCCAATGGACCCTCCTCGCAGCCCCAAAGAAAACCGTTTTTGATGGCCTGTTTCACAGACTCGTCAATCGACGACTCAATAATCCTATGAACAAGCGCGTTTCCCTTTGCTGTTGGAGGTCCAAAGGCCCATAATTTCTGCACGTCTTGTTTTTCCCATTTAGAAAGCGCAAAGAGTTTCTCAGGATCCGCCTGTAATTTTGCAGCATCACAGAGCTCTCTCTCAAGTTCAATGGCAAACGCTGTATCGAATGGCTCCGCAAACGAAATAATGCAGTTTGCCTTGCTGAACGAGTAAGATGGACATGGATGCTCGCTTTTTTTACTCACGCTTTCCTTCAAAACAGGCAGCCGGTCAACGACTTTGATCTCCGTAAACCGATTCAAAATTTCCAACGACCGCTCCAAATGCCGGACATCTAGCGCATAAATCGTATGCAATCCTGTTTCCTGCACCTCAACCTTGGTAAGCGGGTCTATCTGGTACAAAACCCGGATTGCAGTGAGTAATTCCGGCAACTCTGTAGGATTTTTAGGCTCGATAAAAGCTCTGCTATAGTACTTATTATTAAAGCCGTAGCTATTATAATGGTGCTCAAGCTTCATTTCTGAGATAAGGACATCGCGAAGCAGGACATCCTTACCGCATTCGAGAGAAAACAACGTAAAATCCCCTGCTTTCACACCATAATTTTCCACCAGAGCACCAGTCTCATTGATTCGATATTGGTACTTAATCTCTGTCCTTCGAAGCACTTCAAGCCTTTGGGGTCGTTAACCAATACGTTAAGCATTTCATCAACGTGAATTCGACCAGACAGAATTCTCGTGAACAACAAAAACCCTTTACTTACGCCGCATTTTATCGGCAAAATTCGATAGCCGTAGATTATACAAGGGCCTTTTTGTGAGCTTTTTTTCAGTACGTCTGAGATGGGGTTATTCGTTTTATTGGAGGATTTATAAGCCTCAGCGTGCCTTATCGTTTGTGCTTCTGTACAGGAAGGAATACACTCAACTATCGCATTAAACAGCACCGTGTCAAGGTTCATCCACGTCCGAATAATCACGTTTGCGAGTCTCGGGTCGAATTTTCCAACAAACTCTTTGAGAGCTTCCAGTGGGATTTTGAGCTTTTTGATCGCTCGCTCTATTGTGGGGAAGTCTCGCTCCTGGCACGCTTTGTATAAGCCGAGAATCGGCGACATTACGAAATAAGAAAACGCTCGTTGCCCTTTGAGTTTCCCGTTCTCATCACAAGCTTTTTCATCAGACCATAAATCTTCGCTTGCGTCATAGAAATGGTCGCCCCATAAATTGCTAAGAAATTTGTCCACTTTAATCGCTTTATCATGAGCGGCGTAATATTCTGCCACTTTCGAGAGCGTGAACCCCCAACAGCCGTCTTTGCAAGTAAAAAGCACATTATTTTCACGAGGGTCGTAACGGTATTGCTTATTCTTAGTACCGAATTCGAAAACTAAGCGATCGTTTAACTTTTCAAAGATCTCTTCGAGTTTGAAATAAAACATCTCATGGTTAATGCTTACCTCCATGAGAGCTTCCTCTCTCATATTAATTATCAACAGTGGCTTTATCCCTGCCTGGTGAGAGCGAAAGAGTATCTTTTTAATAGCTTCCGTCACACCTTGCGTAAAATCCACGATCAGGATTATTCCATCCACCATTCGGAAAAACCCATCAGAATTCGCTTGAGTCCAATTATCATCGGAGCACTCGATAAGATTAAACGTGTAGCTCTCAGAAGTCTTGCCTTTTTTGGTAGGAGGCTTGTAGGATATGGGAAACCAAGGTCCGTATTTCTCCCAACGATCAAATGTGAATTTCGGTAGTGCCGCGCGAATGATTCGAGTAAAGAACCAGACTTTGTCAGTGTCGTAGGTAGCAAATATTGAAAAATTCCTAATGAAATCAAGAGGGTTCCTCTCACGAGGGAGATGGTCAGAAGTGTATTTATTCATCGGATTGCTGATTCAAATTATTGCGAAGAATTAAAACGTTTTTTTCTTCATGCGAAGAATCATTCATTCGTTTAGTACGATAAAAAACTATGAAATTCTAAATGGATTCACGTTGCTTATGAGAGGAAGGGCTATTGAAGCATTCGCAATGAAATAATGAGTAGAGCTGCTGCTGTCTAAATACATATAATTACATAGTATCAACACACACCACTGTAATACAACACAATACATTCTCTTTAGTTGCTAGCTTTCTCAGCTGCTTCTTGCTGAGCTGCTTCTTTTTGAGCTATATTTATCGCGAGTCGCACTTGCTTGTAGTTCTCATCCAAAAGCTGATCGATCTTTCTGACCATCTCATCAGCGTCTGTGTTATTTTTCAATCAGTTAGTTCCAAAAAAGTTAAACGCGGTTTACCTAGCGAAGAATCATGCAAAATCTCATTGTATTTTTCTCGCAGTTTCTTCTTTCTCTCGATGTTAAAGAAATACTCTTTCAATTCTTTCTTAAACTGATGATATTTCTCAGGACTGTCAATCATTGGAATATTTCCTTGGAATGGCAGTCGCATAAGCACGCTTCGGTATTTCAGAGCACAGTAGTTGGTGAAAAGGTCCAGATAGTACATTTCTTCGGGATACCGCACGTATAATATGTAGCGAGTGTCGTTGTCATACAAAAATATCGCGATCCCGTAAAATGCCATCATGCTCGCCAAGAATAAGATAGCGAGCTCTCCGCTTAGTGGAATATTGCCTTCTCTTTCCCCTTGTTATCCATTATAAAAAGGATGCTTGGAGAAAATTGTTACGTTCTAAATATAATGGATAATATCGCTCCTCGAGAGGGACTGGAGTGAGGCTATTGAACGTCAGTTGCGGCTTGAAATACTTCCATTTGAGGATCTTGTACCCACGCTTGACCCATCGAAAGAATTGTAAAGAACCTCGCGCTGCGAAGCTGGTTCTGGATCTTAAGACAAATTTAGGTGGTTTATTCATTTAATTTTCCATCTGATGAAAACACTGAAAATGACAAATTAGAGAGAAAGATATCGTGAACAAAACATATTACTGTTTCGAAGGGAAGACAATTGAGGTATAACAACATGACTAATAAATCCTATTACTATCAGAGAAGGCATTCAAGTCTTATTTTCAAATCCAAAGCATGGTCTCTCTATCAAAGCAAGGGACAGAAATCTAAGGGTGCTTTGTTGCATTTTTTCAAGGGAGGAAAACTGTGAATAAGTCTCTTGTCTTAAGGTACGAGATTCTGTGTTCCCATAATAGTCTTATTGTATCGATACATTGGTTAGATTCTCTGTTGAATACTGAGATTCTTAATAAATAAAGAGGTGAGAGCGAGTTTATATCTGAAATATATATTGATATATATATTACCGCTATATATAATTCGAATATTATAGATAAGAAGGACTTTTTCCAAAAAGCTTACATTGAAGATAGATATACTGAATAATCAACTTATTAATAATAAAACTTATACCAGATTGTGCTTTATTCAGAGAGTTGGCTCTTAAACAACCTTTCCGCAATTTTGCGGCTTACGTTTAGTTTTTTCTTAAGTAGCAACTTTCTTTTGCTCAGCTTCTTTGGAAAAATTGTCCTATTAATCATTTTTACTTAACCTATCCTAGTCCCAAATTCATACCTTAGTATCTTTGAAGATCCATTATTCTTATTAAGTGTTGTGGTTTTTGTCGTTTTGTTAATACCGTTTGTTGTTCTTCTGCGTCTTTCAATAGAGACCGATTGCTCAGAGGCTTGATTATTATTATCCTTTTGCAAATTAGATGAGAGATGACCAATATCTCGTTCAATTTCAGAGATCTAACCGAAATAAATTAAGCTACACACTTAAAATTATCCTTACCAATGAAGAGAGAAACTGGTTCTGCTGAAGAAGTAGATTGATTTCTTGCTCTTCAAAGTCTAAGAAAATGAGTTTAAGCCGTTGATTCTCATAAGCAGAGGATTACCTTCATCATCAGAGTTGTTTGTTTCATAAGAGGACTGGGAAACAGAGAATTGACCACGAAGAGTGCTTCTGGCGTTGAAGAGATTCTGCCCCAATTGTTGGTTGAAGAGTGCTAGGGACGGTAAAATGAAAGGGACGGGTTCTTGAATTTGAAGAGCATCGATGGAAGATTGACTTTCTTGGAGTTTGCAGCCAAAGCGATTCATTGTGTAGAAGGCGAAGAAGGAGAAAGAAAAGGAAGAAGGAAGAAATAAGAGAGAGAGATAGAGAGTAGTGGAGGGTTAGACGGAGTCTGTAGATCTTGATTTAATTATCGATTATCTGCGAAGCATTGGGAGGTGTTTAAATATAGATGATGCAAGCGATCTGGATTCAGAATTATTAATCCAAATTTTTGATTTTATTCTCAACCAACTGCTTTCGGAGCTTTATGGATCAAATTTTATTAATTTTGATAAGGAAATTTTTACAAGGATTACCAACTATTAATCTGGAATTTATAAACTGTTTTTCCCGAAGGAAACCAGAGACTCATACCACTATTTGAGAGCATTTATCATACGAACTACGGGTGAGGCCGTGAGAAGGGAGGAAGAAGAGCAAAATTGGGGCTTGAGGGGGAGGAACGCAGAATTCGACGATCATGTAATAAATAGGGTTTTTCTGTTAATCCAAGATCTGCAAAATCGAAAAGCTAATAAAAAATATTACAGAAGCTCTGAATTTTATAAAAAAAGCTCATAATTAAAGCCAAATCGCACGCGCGAGAAGCACCCGTGATATAAAATTTTATACCAGCGTTTGCTGGCTCTCACATTCTGCAGCAGACTACTTATTCGGTTGGAAGAGTTCGCAAGAGGAACTCATGTAGTGATTCTTAGAAAGGAAAAGGCAACTTACTACTTTTTCTTGATGGATTTGAGATTTAGTTCGTTATTTTTTGTTGAAACTCGTGAATCTCGATGATTTGTGTTGAGGCTCTGCTATCTGAATGAAATACGCGAGCATAGAGGACTGCCTGGGGACGCAAGCTTCAACATGAGAAACTCCTGAATAGTTGTAAATTTTTTAACTAACGGTAAGAGAGAGCGTTTTGGAGTTTTGAGACAGTGGAAAATTGTAATTGCTAACGACGTGACTTAGCCGCTTTGTAGACCTTCTCTCATTTTTGAGCGTTTGATTCAATAAAAGTTGGACAGAGATAGTACCCGAGTAGTAAAAAGCTTCGTAATTAAATAAATATATATTTCTCTCTCTCTGACTCCAAAAATGCATCTAACCTTATCGGCTAGCAGGGATGCTTCATCTCCTAGCTCGTCATGATGACTGCTAATGAATGCTGTATTCTCAAAATTTGTTCATATTGCGAGCAACTTCAGGTTTAAGACTCGATATTACTGATAATAGTATGAAATAATGCATACGAAGTAGAAAGGATCCTTTTAGATACAAATAGTAGCAAAATTAGAGTGAAATATGTTTGAACTGTCACCGATTGGGCTTATATGCCTCGTTTCGCAACAAACAGGCATCAATTCGGACAATGATTGGGATATTTTAAAGTTCCTTACAATCAATACGGAAACTTCTTCCAGAAATGTGGTCCTGAAAGCAAACACTCCAAGCTCATGTAAGGTCAGTAATGGAGGATGCATTAGTGAAAAGCGCGGCGAAAAAAGTGAATGATGTTAAAATGAACTCCTATGAGGAATACCACGAAAAACTTTCTATGATATTGTGAGTCAGCGATAATATGACGATATGGCAGAGTTCTCATAGCGTAAATGGGTTGAATTAAATGAAATCGTCACGAAATACATTGCCTTTGCAAAAGTTAGTTTAAATTACACATTAAAACTACGAATATGAAGATATTAAGATCACTTTTTTTTTGTTAATGAGCTCCTAACGGAAAGTACTGAGAAAAAATAAAATTGCGAATAGAGTGAAAACGTATTTGCAAACTAGTTGAACCTTTGGAAATTTCAATCCAATGTGATTTTGTAATCACGTTTAAGATAGCACAACTTCTCTTATGTACCGAAAATTGAGCCAGATTCAAATTTCTTTTTCTTCGATCAGCAAATAAAATGCATGAAATATGAGCAACTATGTCGGTTATAAATTCGATAGATTCTTTAAAAATATAGTCTTCTCACTTTGGCAAACAAAAATCATACATACAACTAGAGTATAAAATTCAAATTTTTCTTCCCTCCAACTTTGACGGATCGAGTATGAAAATTTGAATGGCACAGATTCGATGAGTGACTATAAAGAAGTTAGCAAAATGATACAATTACATATGTAGTCCAAATATTTGCATACTAGCATCTGTTTTCCAAAAGAGCAACTTAGCAGAACTTGAAATATCTAGCCATATCTTTACATCAATCATCTAGAGGCATCATATTCGTGGTTCACACCAACCACTACCAGTCCATTCCTTAATAATAACAGAAACTAGGCATTTCAGACCTTCCTACCACTCTGCCTACGCTTCTAAAAAAGCTATTTTCTTTTGCTCCACTGAGTATTGGACCATGTCATCTGTTTCTCACGCTAAGTCCTTCTTATTATCTCTCCTGTAAGCTAAAAGTATCTTCAAACAGCGAATATTCGCAGATACTTTTACTATAGAAAACACTTTTTCTGACCAGATTTCTGTCGAAAGAAAGCTTAAATAGCTTATAGTAGGCTTTGAAATCCCCTATATATAGACACATTACCTAAATCACAATAATTGCAAAAAATATTTGCTTTGGTTTTCTTCGCAATGAATAGGCGGGAAGCTGAAATGGACATCGAATCTTTGAGTCTAGACAACAACAGTCCCAAAGACCTTCCAATCATTGGGCGTTGGCTGTTGTTGGAAGAACTCGGTGCAGGTGCCACATCTAAAGTCTTCCTCGCAAATGATAGATTCAGCAGCCAACAAGTCGCTATTAAGATCTTCACAGCCGCTTCCGAACTGTCTCAGCAGTTGGCTCTCATTGAATCAAATCTCCTCAAAGATGTTTATCATTCGAACATCGTCTCGCTCGTCGAGCATTATGATTCGATAGTGCTTCAAGATCCCTTTATCAAGAAAAAAATCGACGTTTCTGCAATTGCCATGGAATACGTGCCTTGTGGAAACCTCGCTGACCTGTTGAAACGAACGAAATATTTATCTGAAGAGCAGTCTCGCGTAGTGTTCAAACAGTTAATTGATGCGATTGGCTATCTCCATGGTAAGTCAATCTCTCATGGAGACTTGAAGCCAGATAACATTCTCTTGGCGGATAAGCAAAACATCAAATTGGCTGATTTCGCGTTCTCTTCGAAATTTAAACCGAACGAACTCTTTAAGCTTTCTTTGGGAACTCCAAAATACTGGTCTCCTGAAATAATCAATGGAAAGCCCTATTCACCAGAAGCAGCAGACCTATTTGCTGCGGGGATTATCTTGTTTGAAATGGCTACTGGTCACATGCCGTTTATTCTGGCACACAAAGATGACGATTTCTATGGCTTGCTTTGCAGGAAAGACTTTGATTTGTTTTGGGATTGCCATACAAAAACGATGGGCGCAACGAGCTTTGGCCTTCAATTTAGCAAGCATTTCAAAGATATTATCCAAAGAATGCTGAGTTCCGACCCTAAGAACAGAATGTCTTTAAATGACATTAAAAACCATCCATGGATTCGCTGAGGCTGTCCATTAGTTTTATTAACTCGTAATCTTTTAGTATTTCAATGTGTTAATATTCAATTCCCATGAAAATTAATTCATTTTTACATATTCGCAGTAACTGTTTATGGTTTACAATATTTATCGAATTAACCCTGTTTATGATAGATATTCCTGTCAATACATGTGTACATCAGCAGAAAAGCATTTTATTTTAAGATTCCAGTGTCAAAATATTTCAAGAATTTTGAACTCAACGCTTGTGTTAATCTCATTGAGATAACAATGTATCCTCTTGATCGATTTTTTACAAATTAAATAATAGTGAGAGTAAAAAAAAAAAAGGGTGTAACAATGCACTCGCTTAGAGCTTTATTCTACTGTTTAGTGGCTATATCATGTCTCACAGCTACCGCCAGCGCAGCAGAGACCTATCCGGAGCTTCTCAACGGAGTCAATGTTGGGGATAACGTTACTCAGGCCGAGCCGAAGATTTATATCCTAAACCTTGTGGGTCATTCTAACAAATCAGTCACGCTTGAGCTAACCGCAATCTCGGGCAACCCAGATTTGATCCTGAAGGCCTGCGTTGCGAACGAACCTTGCACAATCAGCGCTGCGGAAATTAATGAAGCAAACCATGCCAGCCTCTCTGAAGTATTGCCCACATATCCAACGTCTCCTTTTATCTTCAGCTCAAGACAAGAGTCAGAAATCGATAGAATCACTTTTCGCAGTGATCCAGAAAAATGCGCGCTGGATAGCGGAGCATATATTCCTCATTGCCAATTTGCTGTGGCTGTCATCAACAACGGTCCCAGTCAACAAGCGGAATACAGTCTGAGCACCATCGTCCACAAAAACTTGACGGCACTCTATCCTTCTACCCCAGTCACCGCTAAGTCAAACGAATGGGATAGACGGTTCTATAATGTCCAGTTTCCTGAAGGTTTCACCGCGGGAAGCATCAGTGTTAGCGTGACGCAGCTCGTTGGGGGAGTCACATGGCTACTATCTCTGGATGATCAGTTCCCGGAGAATGAAGAGGCAGAAGGATATATTAAAGTGAAAGGGGAAAGTAATTATACCATGACTTGGGAGGAATCGGCTACTTCTCACATGTTGTTTATCGGCGTAAAGGGGGAAGGCCAGGCTACTTTCACCATACTGGTAACTTTCAGCGGTCAAAACCAAATCATCAACCTCCCAATCGGTCTTCCTCTCAAATTCGAGGAGAAAACCTGCCAGCCTCGTTTGTTCAACTTATCGCTGGATCTAAGCAGCAGAGAAGACAATTCATTAGCAAAAATTAAATTTTTACGAGTTGATGTCTTTAACACAAAGAACACCGTCCAATTGTTTATGAATAAGGCACCACAGTTCCCCTCAGAGGAAGAATCGACTTGGAAAAGCGCAGAAAACGTCTTGGTGGTTGATAACACAGATAAACAGTTCGTGTCGGTTGGAAATTACCTAGTTTTGGTGAACCCAATAGCTAGCTCCTCAAAGGAGGGCTGTGGGTATACGATCGGTTTCTCGAGTTCGAGCGAGAGCCATGTTCTCGAATATAACCGACCTTATTCGTTCGTTTTAGCAGCAGATGAAGTGCGGTTTTTCAAGCTGAGGCTCGAGAAGCAGGTTGAGGTCGTTTCTTTGATAAAGACTCTAGAAAACATATTCGCAAGAGTTGAGATTTTCGTTTCGTATACGGAATACATCAGGTTCCCCTCCAGAAAGCAGCATAACGAATCTCTTCCGACTGGAAAGTCAGCAATTGAGCTGAACATCATTGCGCATTACGCGAAAGCCCTCAGAGAATGCTCAGACAGAATGAACACGCGAACTGATAGCTGCTTTATCCATGTGGGAGTTTATAATCTTGAGCCTACAGAACAAAAATTGGATCTGATGTTTTATTCTCAAAACAGCAAAATTGCCTTGCCAAAGGACCAGCCTCTGCGCCTTCCGATTCCCCGTCATGAGCGTGAGGCGCTCAATACGTATATCGTCATCGATGATGCAGCGGCGATCAATCAACCGATTACATTTGAAGCTTTTTCAAGGGAAGAGACTGAGATTTTAATCGTTGGTTTCGTTTCGTCTGTGAACTCGAAACCGTTCCTTCGCGACTGGGCTTGGCCAACCTACATTACATTTAATTACACAAGCGGAGATCGAGACAGTCAGCCGTCGTATCAGGGCACGTCGCAGCTTAAGATCGAAAATTTGAACAGCTGTCCCGTTGAAAACGACGTTTTTCGGTGCGCTATCCTCTTGACGATATATGTAAAACCGAAGAGGATAGATCTTAGCAGTGCATCTTCGGGAACTCATTACCCCGAAATACTTACGTTATCGAGGTCAGGCCTTTCAGCGAAGATAGTACTTGGTTCTACCCAAGCTGACGAGGTAGCTCAGGGTCAGTATCTCTACTATCGCCTTGCAGTTCCAAAGAAGAAAGAAAAAATAACAATTGCAGTAAACTCCATTGGTTTTGGCGATCCTGACGTCGTCGTATCACGAAAGAGTGATGTGCTTCCCACTATCGAAGCTAATGAAGGCATTTTACATGGGGTGGCAGGTAAAATCCTTGAAATCAGTAATGATAAACAGAATGCTTCGCGAGAATGGATAATCGGCGTGTATGGTCACTCGCCATGCAAGTTTTTGGTTACAGCCACTGGAGAGGATAACCCGATCATTGAAACAGAACCTGCGATACCAATCGAAATTAGAAGCAGCGAAACCAACATTCCTCGCTACTATAAATACTTCCACCCAAGAGAAGCCGGCGAATTCAAAGTTTCTTTAAATGTAGAGTTCGGAGCTGCCTCGCTGGAAGTCGCCCCCGTTGGAAAAAAGAAAAAGCTTTCAGCTGTCCTTGCCTCAATGAGTGACTCTATAGGAGTTTCTACGATTATTCCTGGCCCTTTGGATCTCATCGTGAAGAAAGATCACAAATTTTATTGTGAGGAGTGCTACTACCTCATCAAAGTTCTCCCAGTCTCATCGAACCTCAAGGCTGTCTTGCTCGTGCATCAACCTGATCAATTCATTCAGCTACAGAACGGCAGATCATTACAATTCCAGCTCAAGCCAAACGAGCCTTATAAATTCATGTTCGCTCCCGAACTTAGAGGCTTAATAGAGGCTAAAGTCGCCTTTGGGATCTTTTCCGGGGAGCCAGAGCTCTACATCCATCAGAACCCAGCTGTTAGCCCAGAGCACCATCTTCGCAACTACAGCTTTTCTACCAAAGGCGGAACGGCTTTCCCTCTGATCAACTTCAAGATAAATAACACTCATTCCAGAAAGGACAGATACTTTGAGGAGTTCGTGTATGACGCAGACGGAGAGGTTCATTATACAACTCCCGACACATTCTACTTCTATGCGATCTCAAAAGTAGCGAGTAACTGCTCAATTTTAGTCTCGATCCCTGAAAAACCAATTCTTTTGATTGATGGGCACGCGGAATCTGGACTTCTTGAGTCTAATGAAAAAGAGCTTTTCTTATTCGAAGTGCCTCAAAATGCAAAGGAAGGCCAGGATTTGGAATTACTTTTGACTATTCATAATGCTCAGTGGTATGATAAGACTCTCGGTGCTCAGATAATGAAAGCTGACTCGTTCAGTCCTATAGGAGAGTTACCACTTCTCCTCGCGAAGCACACTAGCACTAATAAAGCTGGAAAGGTGTCAACAAAGCAAATTGAGCTTGATCAGTCGACGTTCTATCATTCCACTGAGAGCTTTGACCCAGTATTGGCCTACCTGAGATACACGATTCCTTATTATGCTGGGTCTTATAGCTTTGAAGTTCAAAACGTTCATGAACTGCCTTTGAACTATTCAATCGTGGTGAAACAGCAAGGGCCTTACCAAATTCAATATGGCTTGGAAAAGCTCGGGAGAGTCGAGACTGGGAAATCGGAGGTGTATTCCGCCTCAGCAGATGTTTCCGGGTTTGTGGTGATCGAGCTACAAGCCTGCTATGGGAGCCTCGAGGTCGGGGTCGCTTTTAATGAGAAAGATTATAAAAACGACGAATTTACGATCGGAGATTGGAGCAAGCAATCAGGGTTTATGAGAGCGACTTATCAGGTGACTCCTGGCCCATTCTTCATCAGAATTCGAGCGATAGATGGATATAGCGATGGGTCAGGGAAACCTGCAGCCTTATTTAAGCTCAACGTGAGGTTTTATACTGATTCTCAAGCCACTGTTTTTGAAAAACTGGGAATCACGCCCGGAAAAGTGCCAGAAATTAGCGCTGTGAAGAGCCAAGCAGCCGAAATCAAATGGGAAGAAGTGACTTTCGAAGAGGCTACATTTGGAGATGTTGTCAAGGATTGGACCCTGCATCTCCAATATCGGGTAGTCAGCTTTGAGGACTCGGTTAAAGCAGCTAGCATGGCGATGTGTGGGATACTTCCGGGCGGAAATCTGCAGGATTATCAAGATGGGAATCAAACTGGATTGTTTGTTTTAGAGAATTTATACCCGACAAAAGTGACCCGCCGTCCCAGACAGCCTACGAGCTACTTGAGAGATATTCCTATTAACCCAAAAGCGAATAAGACATATATTTCAATCGTTGCTGAGGTAGTTGCAGCGCCTAAGACTCTAGAAGTTTCGGCATTCACTCGGCGAGTAAAATACGACTTAGTTGAAATCCATGAAGGAGACAGACAAGGATTCAGAACCAAGGATCTGCTGATGTATGGAGCGGTTGTAGTGGCTGTGGCCTTGGCACTTGCAGTATATTGCGGCAGAGGATCTAATGCGAGTGCTGAGAAGAAAGAGAAACCTGTAAAGTCTATAAAGATGACTAAGAGACACGATAAAAAAGAAGAAGAGAGTTCACGAATTAAAATATAAAATTTGGAGATGTCTTATTTCGTTGTTTTAGTGAATTATTGACAACTCTTGAAAAAATCATAATTCTTGATTGTTGCAAACAAATTTGATTTTATCTCCTTCAAATCGAAATAAATATTTGAATACGTATCTATCTATTCAAAAATTTGAAACAGAAAGTCGAAATTGAATTTCATGGAATTTCTAAGTTTAAGAAGAAAAATGTGGCTTAGCAAAGGTACTTAAGAATAGCCCGAAGAATAAGAGCATAGAGTTCCTGTTTTCTGTTTTTTTAAGGCATCACAACGAAAAAAAGAGTGGAACTTTGTATTATCGTAGCAGTGGCAGAAAAGATAATGGAACTTCTGGAGCAATCAAATAAAATTTCCTTGGTTCCCTTCCGAAAAGTTGTAAACTTACTCGAAGAAGAAAATTATATGCTGATTCTATTCAAATATGAAAATTAAGATAAAAACCGATTCAATAGCGTCTCGATAAAGTGCGTTAGTTTGTTGAAAACTTAATAAATTATGAGCAATGTCGCTCAATGTCCAGTTTCTTAATGAGACTATGGCCTCGCTTAGCGAATTGAGTAATAGTTCGATCTAAATGAAACCGATTTTCAAATTCTATCCTCAAGTATTCAGCTTCGAGGCTTTCAAACACTCACATGCCATCCATAAAGACGCTCTAGAGACACAGAAAGCTCAATTAAGATTTCTACTTTTGAAGTAGTTGAATACCGTGCTGATATCCAATTCAAAAAACCTCGCTTTGAAACTCTGATAGTGCACTCAGATTTATAAATTCAAAAATTAATCGAGGTATCCTTTAAAAGGAAAGATTCTAAAAAGCAGCAAAAATGAGTTTTTTCTTGGTATACGTCGCTTCCTTCGCTCCGCTCACTCACATTCCCTTCCCTAGCAACCAAGCATCTTGCTTCTGAGAGAAGGTACTGATACTTCCCAGGGAAAAGCCCAAATCATCAGCAATATAAACGCATGCCAATCGATCGCCGAAGTCATCAAGAGCACTTTAGGTAAACTCTTAATCTCCCGCCAAGCCATAACACATTACTCAAGGTCCTAGAGGTATGGACAAGCTGATCACCACCGCCAACGGCGTCACCATCTCCAACGATGGTGCCACTATCGTCAAATTACTTGACGTTGAGCATCCTGCCGCCAGAACTCTCGTCGACATCTCCATTGCCCAAGACAACGAGGTCGGAGACGGTACCACCTCCGTTGTGCTCCTCGCCGTCGAGCTTTTGAAGGAAAGCAAGAGCTATATCGAGGAGGGAATGCATCCTCAAACCCTTATTAAGGGATACAAAGAAGCCCTCAGACTTGTAATCTCATTACTATGTTATGTGATGTTTACCAGCTTCCCAGGCCCTCGCTAAGCTCCAAGAGCTCGCAGTCGATATTTCTGACAAGAAAGACAAGTATTTATTTCAAATCGAAAATGAAACAGCTTCTAACTTTCTTCCTTATAGGGAAAGAAGAGATATTCTCCTCAAGTGTGCCGGTACCTCCCTTAACTCCAAGCTCCTCTCCGGCTACAAGGGCCTCTTCTCTGAATTGGTTGTGTCAGCCGTCGAGAAACTCGATCAACAACTCCTTGCTAAGGAAATGATCGGAGTGAAATTGGTCACTGGAGGCTCAATTTCGGACTCCTTCTTGGTCGATGGTGTTGCTTTCGCTCAAACTTTCACTTACGCCGGAGCCAACCAACAACCAAAGAAATTCGTCAACCCAAAAATCTTGATTTTGAACGTCGAGCTTGAAAAGAAGGCTGAAAGAGAAAACGCTGAAGTCAGAATTGACAAGCCACAGGTAATTCATTTTTTTTCTCGTTTCCCCCTGACTAAGTCTTCTTCCTTTGTCTCTATAGGACTTCCAATCGATCGTCGATGCTGAATGGCAAATTATCTACGAGAAGCTCGAGAAATGCATGAAGAGCGGTGCTCAAGTCATTCTTTCCAAGCTCCCAATTGGTGACGTCGCCACTCAATGGTTCGCTGACAGAGGCCTTTTCGCCGCTGGCAGAGTCCCTGCTGACGATTTGAACAGAGTCATTAAAGCAACTGGAGGTGTTATGCAATCAACCCTCAACAACATCACTGAGGACGTCCTTGGTACCTGCGAACTGTTCGAAGAGAGCCAAATTGGTGCTGAAAGATACAACTTTTTCAAGGGATGCCCAAATGTAGTTTTTCTTTTCAGGGAACTGAAGTGTTTAACCTTTCCATTAATAGAGCAAAACCGCCACCATCGTCGTCAGAGGAGGTGCCGAGCAATTTGTTAAGGAAGCTGAGAGATCATTGAACGACGCTATCATGATCGTCAGAAGAGCTGTTAAGGCAAACAAGATCGTTGCTGGTGCCGGCGCTGTTGAACTCGAGATCTCAAGATACCTTAGACAACACGCCAGAACCATCAGCGGAAAGCAACAACTCGTCGTCAACTCTTTCGCTAAGGCCCTTGAAGTTATCCCAAGAAACATTGCTGATAACGCTGGTTTGGACTCTTTGGAAATCCTTAATAAGCTTAGAAAGGAACATGCTAATGAACGTAATTTTGAGAATATCCGCAATGTTTTATTGACAAATTTATCAAGAAAAATGGTTCGGTGTCGACATCAACGGCCCATCAGGAATCGTCGATGCTTACGATGCTTTCATTTGGGAGCCATTGATCGTTAAAGTTAACGCTTTGTCATCTGCTTGCGAGGTATTTTTTTTCATTGAATGAGCAATGAATGAACTAATTTTCGAAAGGCCGCTTGCATTATCTTATCAATCGATGAGACCGTCAAGAACCCTAAGTCGGATCAAGACACTAAGATGAAGAAGCCTCCAATGATGCCTCCAATGAAGGGTGGCTTCCCAGGCTTGAAGAGAATGAAATAAATACAGAGTGATTGAAAAATCTTATCAATAAATTTGTCCTCTTTCATCTATGCGTGAATAAAACAAGTTGAGAAATGAATTACATGAATTAATGTGGTTTTATGTGAACCAGTTAGCATTGAAAAATTGAAAAATGTTCATGGGATATGAGAAGATTTGAAATCTAAATTATACTATGGCTCCCTTAGTTGAACTACACTGATAGAAAATCTAATTATTTTCCAATATCGCTCTGTCACTGACTTCAAAGCCCCCAAAGACTCGTCCATTCAAATGCAAATACATAGGCTTTCTCAAATTTCGTGAGGGATTTTGTATTAACAGAATGCATTAAACGGAGGACATTAAATTAAAAAAATTCGTCAGCCACAGGATTTGAACCTGTGCGGGGAAACCCCATCAGATTTCGAGTCTAACTCCTTAACCACTCGGACAGACTGACTACTTGAAGTCACTCAGATTGACCTCAGCTATAACCTAATCTACCTCCACCCAAAAATTAAATAAACTCAGGTTCAATAGCATTTCTGAGGAGATCGCCACCATTAAATCATCACTCTCACCAACTGCTTTCTCTGCTTCATTGTTTAAAGCCTTTCTTCCGCATCTAGGACGTTAACAGAGTTCATGGGAGAGAATAAGGCTCGGCTAGGACATATATAGAATTTTCGTGAATTCGTGAGTTAGTTAAAGTAAAAAATTTGATACCGATTTCATTCACCTGCTCTCAATTAAAAGTATTTCATCTCAATAATCAGCAAAAATAACCACTTAAATCGTTCATGTCTTACTCTTACCTCTTTAAATACATTATCATCGGCGACACAGGTAACTTGCTCATACATTCGAATCCGCGGAACAGCTAACATTTTGCAAAGGCGTTGGAAAATCATGCCTTTTGTTGCAATTCATCGATAAGCGCTTCCGTCAGAAGCATGAAGTAACCATTGGCGTCGAGTTCGGAGCCAGGATGATGAATATCGATGGCAAGAACATCAAACTTCAAATCTGGGACACCGTATACCGATAAGTCCTATTACATCTAATTATTATCTCATAGGCCGGCCAAGAGTCGTTTAGATCGATCACCAGGTCTTATTATCGTGCAGCAGCCGGAGCATTGCTTGTTTATGATATCACCAGGTATGAATTTGTTAGGTTTATTGAGTTTCTGATGGGAATTGTCTCAGACGAGAATCTTTTACCCATCTGAGCAGATGGATTGAAGAAGCGAAACAAAACGGAAACCCATACATGTCGTTCATATTAATCGGCAACAAATGCGACCTAGAAGCAGAGTAATCGAGCTGGTTGATCATTGTTACTAAATTACCATGGGAAAATTAGACGTGCTGTCTCTTACGAAGAAGGAGAGAAATTTGCGAAGGAGAACGGCTTGATCTTTTTGGAGACCTCAGCAAAGACGGCTTTCAACGTTGAAGAAGTAAGGTTCAGTTCACGTGGCCGCTTTTCTAATATATCTCTTGCTTTGAAAGTCTTTCATGAGGACAGCTCAGATGATCCATGAGAAAATCGAAAGAGGAGAAATCGATATCACTAATGAAGTAAGTGAATTAATCAAAATGACCTCGAATTCATTATTATACTTAGAATTTGGGAATTAAAGTCGGTGGAGAAGCCACAACTGGGAAAAAGCTCGTGCTTGACAAGAAATCTGACGACAAGAAGGAGGGTTGTAGTTGTTAAGTATAATTTTTCTTCCAATTTGAAGTTGAGATAAGTGATTCGCATTTGGTTATCAAATGCTCATTGACTATGCTTAATTATGATCTATATTGGTAAATAGTAGTCTGAGTTCAGATATCCCACAAATTCTCATATATCGCTCAGTCTCGTTCGTCTCGCTCGTTTTTTCTTGCAGATGCTCCTTGCATTTCGCACAAATTAATGCTTTGTGTGTGATTAATAAGGAAAAAATTAGTTGGATATTCCATATAATATTTAAACTGAATAAAGAAGATCTTAGATAGATGGTAGATACAACCGAAACAAAGACCAGCAATATCCCCAAGCCTACCGCCCCGATTACGCCTTTCCGAACGGCTGATGTAAGGGCTGAGCTGCTATTTACAGCAGGTCAGATCGGAATGGACCCAAAAACTGGACAGTTGGTGTCGGATGATGTCGTGGAACAAGCGAAGCAAGCCCTGAAGAACCTCGAAGCGGTTTTGAAAGAAGGAAAAAGCTCGTTACAGAACGTGCTGAAATGCACGGTTTTCTTGACGGACATGGCTGATTTTACCAAGTGCAACGAGATCTACGCCGGTGTATTCACGAAACCCTATCCAGCAAGAAGCTGCGTCGGTATGAAGGAATTGCCAAAAGGCGCTAAATTCGAAATCGAAGCTATAGCCGTGATCGACCGCAGCTAGACGGGATTTAAATGAGAATAATGAGGGTTTCTTTTATATTACTTGAAAGCGTAATTTTCTATTCTCAAAGAAAGTAATAAACTCTATAAATAATGTTCATCGTTGCTTGTGAGTTGTACCGTTCTAATGCGATAACATTAAAGATCTCATTATTAGTTATGGGAACCTGAAAGATATCCATTAGAATTGAAGAAAGTGAATTGATTAAAAATCTTAAGATATAGGAAGTCAATTTAATGAAATGTTAGTGAAATTTTCATGAATTAAGATCTCATTAATTGGAAATTTATCTTTGGAATTATATATATATTAATTTTTTTTAACAAAAAATTGAAGTTTATTGCTGGATTTAGTAAGTAAAGTAATGGTATTTCAATTTGTTATTCAAAAACCAGGATTAGGTAGAACGGGTAACTAATAAAATCTACATAATTTCATATGATGACGCAAAATCTGTAAAAGGTAAAGGAGCTGAACTTCGTCAATGATAGATTGATTGATTCGAAATATATTAAAAGCGAGATAACAAAGATATATATTTTCGATAGTTTCTTCAATTGTTACCTTTAAATTCTTTCTTCTAAATAAATAACTTGATGAAGGAAATAGATTAAGAAAATTTTCAAATCTGTATTGTCTCAGTAATGCCATAAGGAATTTTAAAGATTTCTGAGTCACTAATTACTCATATCAAGTATATCAAGTATAAAATTAAAATACTTTGTTGTGCTAATCTTTTAAAATGTTAGTTCATATAGTGCTTAATAGTAGAATAAAGGATAATAAATTACAATTGCTCTATTTGAGCAAAGACTTCTTGAATGAGAAACTTTATACCTGAAACAAATCTATAGCTTTCTTTAGTTTTGGTTCAGAAATGTGATGATGGCTAGTAGATAGTTTAGCACATTTGTAATTCGTTTATCCAATCTAATTAGCCTCAATTAGTCATTGATCTGGCAACGACATTCATTTGCATTCAAGCGTTGTATTCATGGTATGCAGTTCGCAGAGCCTATGACTGTGGCCAAGCAGTCACTCTGCTCAAACGTGGTATTGTTTTGCTATCACCTTTCATAATTTGATAGTGCCATTATCAGCTTTCTGGTTGGCTGCCAGAAGTCTTTCATTGATGGCAATAATCCTCTAATTTCGAATCAACAAATTCAATTAAGGATATTTCTAGGCCGCGATTACATCAAACAGTCGGTTTGATGTCCAAACTTGGTTTTCTTGCAGCAACTGGTGGCCAAAGAATAGAAGAATTAGAGAATCTCACCAAAATGACTGAGAGTCTCAGGTTGGCGAATTTTGCTGTAAAGTCGCATTTGGAATCGTGCTTATCTAACTCTACAAAGACCATTTAGTTGGTCTCGACGACATATTTCTGATCGGAGAGTCAGATAAACCAGTCGAATTAAATTCAACACTTATGATCAGACCGCAGCCTGAATCTACTTAAACACCTAGCTAAATTATATTTCTCAAATAATCTTACCAAGAATGGTGCTATCATCAAAGAAATCAGGTTTTGTGCGTCCAACCTTGGAGAAATGCAAGGCAGCTCTCGGCAAATTCACCACAAAAAACAATGATGACGGAGAATATCTCAAAGAGCTAATAAAACTCTTTGATCCAATCCCGATGCCCGGCCCAGATGATTGGCTCAGTTGCTACAAAGAGCCTGGACAGACTTTTGAACAATTTTCAAGAGGGAAGTACTCAAAAGTCACAAGCAAAAAAAAAACGATCTATTTGCAACCACTTGAAAAAGCCATCACTGAAGAGATGATCAAAACCTTTGAAAAATTCCTTGGAGCATATTTTCCTGGCATGATCATTAGGGTCAGTCCTCCCATTTATTTAGAAGAAGAGAAGAGCATCACATGTCAAATAAATAGCGAGACCAATAAGAAACAATACCGCGCGGAGGAAATTCTCGCCGATATTCTGAGTCCTAGAGCAGAGGCAGATGCATATTGTACAATTGGATGCACAATGACTGATCTTTGCTACGAAGTACCTGAGGAGTGGGGTATCTTAATTAAATGTTGAATCGCCTTTTAAACTGATTGTCAGTATTTGGACTCGCAGATCAAAAAAGAAGTACTGGGGTTTTCTCATTTGCGCGTTATGATGAAAATTTTTTCCTTGAGAAACCTCTTGCCCACAGATCCTCAGGTTCTCATCTACAGAGCCTCTAAGGTATTTCTCCGTCCCCATCATGCTAGTTGTCTAATTACTTACTACTAAGGTAATGGCTCATGAAATAGGACATATGTTTGGAATAGAACGTTGCATCTATTTCCACTGTCTCATGAATGGATCGAATAATCTCGAGCAAGATATTGCAAGTCCAATGGAGTTTTGCCCGATTTGTATTCGCAAGCTTCAATCAAACATTGGATTTGATTTAGTGAAGAGATATGAAGGATTAGCAGATTGCTTTAAAGAGCTGGGAGGAAAATTCTTAGATGATATTAAGTGGTATGAAAAAGCATTGGCTCTTGCCAAGGAGAGAGAAGCATAATATTTTTCATTTGATTGTTCTCCTGACTTAGTTGCTGCTATTGTTGATATCGATTAAGAAAAAAAGATATGAATATGCTGACTTGGAATCCCATTAGCAACTAAAATTTGACTGGAACATGCCTCCTCAAAAGATGTTCCTAGACGTTAAACTTTTGTTTTCGACTCCAATTAGTTACAATATTTGTTAATTATTATAGTCTTTCCTTTGCTTGCCAATGAAACTCATTTTTTTTTTTTGAATGAACCAATGTTCTCTGAGATAAATTCGGAATTCAATTTCTAATTTTCCGCAATAAAATACACTAATACTGAAACAAACTCAACACGAAAAAAACCTTTGTTTGGCAAAAAAAAAAGAATATTCAAACACATTAAACCATTCCTCTTGATGAATTATTCGAATTAAACTCCAATCTGTAATTGGAGATCAACGAGAATATAAAAGCTCTAGACTTCAAAACTACTTTTTCTCCCAGAATCCTTTCGATGAAAGTACATCTTTTACCATCTGAAAAGTAACAGGTTTTGTACAGAAATCATCTACCCCAGCTGCTTTCGCTTCATCCAACTCAGATTGCTGAACAAACGCCGTGCACGCGATTATTTTCATCTCGTTTATCTCGCCATCAGCAATCATCTTTCGAAGGAATCGAGCCGCTTCGAATCCATTCATGACAGGCATATTGCAATCAAGAAATACAACCTGATACTGCGAGCATGAAGCAGATGGACATGGTAGACTCTGTCGTTTTCTTATCTTTTCGATAGCCAAAGCACCATTGAAGGCCCAATCGCATTTGATATCAAGCTTGTTGAGGTGTTGCTCGAGAGCCGTCAGGTTGAAAGGGTCATCATCAACGATTAAGACTTTTGGACATGAGCATGATGAGTCAGTGATGGTAACTTGGATGTCATTTGCCTGGGTTTCCTTTGTAGAGATTAACTTGTCTTCGTTTAGTCGGGCTGGGTTCTGAGCGCAAATAGAATTTAAAGTGGCTCGCTTTAAGCGGCAAGAGTCAGCTATCGAAGGAAAAACATCTCTGTGGTGTGTTTCTGCGCTAGGAAGGTCGATATCTTCTTCTGAAACACCAACAAGCGAGCCTTCTGCAGGAAGATTTTGTATTGGTGGCATATGTATCTGTTGATCTCCGTGTTCATAAATATCGAAATAAAAGGTGGATCCGACACCGCTTTTTGATTCGAATTGTATTGAGATTTTCTCCTCTTTGACTTCTTCTTTTTCATTCTCAGAGTTTAGCCTCTGGACAAGATTATTCGAAATGACTAGGCCTAGCCCAACGCCCGTTGAATTCAAAGTTATCTTGTCACCAAGCTCAATCTTCTCGAAAGCTTTGAAAAGTTTCTTCTGGCTTTCTTCATTGATTCCAATACCTGTGTCTTCACATACAAATCTCACTCCTCTTCTTCTTTTTTCTCCCTTACTACGAGGATTACTCCTTTCACCATTTAATAGGATTTTGTTTTTCTGCGTTTTGTTTGTTGACAATAGTGGCGCTTCTTCTAATCTAAGAAGCACATGTCCTTGGAAAGTGAACTTGACTGCATTGCTCAACAAATTCAGAATGATTTGTCTCAATCTGTTATGATCAGTAAACAGCATAAATGCATTATTCTCGCTCCGGATTTCTTCTGATGGTAGTGATGATGATTGTGGGAGCATATTTTGGAATATGATATCAATTCCCTTCTTTCTTGCCTGAATTTCAAGTAACTCAACACATTCCTTCGCGGTCGAAACAACATCTCTTGACTCAAATACCAAGCGCAATTTGTTTTCTTGCATCTGAGAGAAATCAAGAATATCATTGATCAATGAAAGCAACAATCGGTTGCTTCTAAGAGCAGGAGTGAGCCATTTCTGTTTGACTTCATCAGGAACAGCAGGATCAGAAATCGCTTGTTCTGTGAAGTTGATGCTGCCGTTAAGAGGAGTTCTCAATTCATGAGAGACTGAAGCTAGAAGACGGGATTTATAGTTATTGTTATCTTGAGCAGCGATGAGAGCATCTCGATCTGTGGTATCATAGACAGTGGCAACGATAACATGCTGTTCCATGTAGAACGTCGGATTGAATTTTATATGGTAGTTCTTCGTCTTGATCATGACATCTCGTCTATCTTTCACATTGATTATACCTTCCACTGAAATCGTATTATCTTCATTTTGAACATTCATCGTAGAGGACAAATAGCCGATAATGCCTTCCATATGAAGATACAATGATGGAAGAGCCTTTTTCTCCGAATCGATACCCCCTTCCAATCGTACCTCCAGCCTCTTCGGAGAAATGCACCTGACTCCGATCTGCTGAAATAGCCTCTCAATAGAAACTTTTCCTTCCACTCCAAACAACAGAGACACTGTCTTGTTCGCATAGAGAACATGCTCTGTTTTATCAAAAATGATAATTCCTTCACAAATATTATCGAAAATTTTTTGCGTCGCCTCCAGGTTCTCTTGGACCTTACATATATCAATAAAGTGCCTCCTGTCGTACTTTTCCACGACATAGACCGTTGCAGCGTAGAAAACACACGCCTCGATTGCCAGCACTACAAATGGAACTATATTATCCTGATAGATGATCGCAAATATCAAGTAGTACAGCATCTGAGCGAAAATTCCAATCACTCGAATCCACCAATGATGCAATAAAACTGCCACTGAGAATAACAACGAGCTATTTGACCAACCCCACATCAAAAGCCCTAACCCTCCGAATTGTTGGACGTCGACATTCGTGCAGAGCGGAAAGTATGAAAATGCTGCTAGAATCGCCATTATGTCAATTATCAGAACAATCAATCTGATGCGTTTGCTGAGAAGATGAGATTTCCATTTTACTAGCCATATTGCCAGAACAGCTGCCGCGCAGAGAGCGATTCTAATCAGAAATGCTAGTCTTGATTCGGCAATCACGACGGCAGGAGCTGTGAAATAGATAATGATCCCTCCAATCAAATAAATGATGAAAAAAAGCCCCATAACGGTCGCTCGCTTCGAGAGCTGAAGAGGCATATCCTCCATGTAGGCTTCATGATGAGCTTTTGATTTAAACCGAAGAAGACGGTCCATTTCCAAACAATTCAGCGTTTTTTATTTATATTTTTGTATGTTTGACTCTTTCAGTAATCAAACACAGCAAGTAACCAGTTTTGCTTCGAAAAAATTGTTATAAATTGGATATTTAATCCAGTAATTTAGCAAGTAGGCTCCCTCTCGATTATTCCTAATTCAGTAGTTATCAGCGAGGAAATTGATCACTTGGAACAAATAGAAAAAAAATTATTTTGGGAGGTAATGATCATGGCAGATTTGCTGGACACTGGGTGTGTTGTGTCTCTCAATTCCATTAGCCTTTTAAAAAATGCTTGGAGAGTTTATCCGTTAAACTAAATTATTCTGGAAAAAAAGATTTGAGGTGTGTCCTATCAGACATTCATCTGAAATCGGCTTCCTTTGCTGCAAAAAAAATATGTGTTAAATGTGATTCCATTCGACTAGCCCTATCTCAGTGCTTTTGGAATTGTTTTTGGGGTCGATGCTCTATTATCGGGTGAATAGATGCAAGTTGTCCTTTCATTTACTGCTGAATGACAAATTGTCTTTCGCTGTGAACGTTTGAGATCCAAAACAAGAGTTCCCATAAAGTGCTGATGACTATGAAAATCTGCTTCCTATTTTTTTCCTTCTTGAGTGTATTCTAATCGTGCAGTCTTCAAACATGTACAGCAATCTAAAGATTTCAAATCCTCTTTAATTTCTTAAATCAGATGATATACTTCTTGGGTTTCCTTTTTTGATCTTTATATGGAAAAAGTGTTTAGATAATGTTGTAAGCCAAAGATATCAGGGACTTTCTTGGGTTGAATCAAAATATCATTTTCTCACGAACATACATTCTCCGCAAAATGTAAAACAATTCAACGAAGTGAATTCTAGCCTTACTTAAATTCGTCAACACATTGCTTTTCATTTCAAATCTCACGAATCCAACACTAATACTGAATAAGATATATTTAATATATAACAAAAACGATAATATAATCAGCATTATTTTTTCTCCCATATCCCTGGAGATAATACTTTCTCCTTCACCATCTGGAAAGTCAATGGCTTCGTACAAAAATCATCCATACCAGCCTCTTTCACTGCATCCAGCTCGGACTGCTGAACAAATGCCGTGCACGCGATTATTTTCATGTCATTTATCTCGCCATCAGCAATCATCTTTCGAAGAAATCGAGCAGTCTCGAACCCGTCCATGACAGGCATATTACAATCAAGAAACACTACCTCATATTGAGAGCACTTTGTAGATGAGCATCGTAAGCTCTGTCGTTTTCGTATTTGCTCGATAGCCAAAGCGCCATTGAAGGCCCAATCGCATTTGAAATTGAGTTTGTTGAGATGCTGTTCGAGAGCCGTAAGGTTGAAAGGGTCATCATCAACGATTAAGATTTTAGGGCATGAGCATGGCGTAAAACTAATGATCTGAATCTCATCCTCAGTTTTGGACTGCGATGCCCGATATAATGCCAAGTTTGACAAGTCAATGATGGGGTCGAAAGCAGATACTGTCAAGAGATACTTCTGATGGCGATCTCTGAAGGATGAAAAGAGATTCCTCTGTAGTTCTGCAGTGCTGATCCTAATCCCGTCATCCTCTGAAATATCAGCATCAGTACTTTTCCTTTTCCCGCTTCGTTTTGCATTCAAAATAACCTCGTCGTCTTCTTCGTGTTTTGGAGGTTCTTCTTTCTCGTAAATATCGAAGTAAAAAGTAGATCCAGCGCCAGGTTTTGATTCAAATCTGATAAATACATTCTCTTTTTCCTCCTCATAATCCTTTCTCTCATTTTCGGCATTTAGTCTCTGAACAAGATTATTAGAAATCACTAGACCCAGCCCAACTCCAGTTGAATTAAGAGATATTTTGTCACCAAGCTCAATTTTCTCAAACGCTTTGAAAAGTTTCTTCTGGCTTTCTTCATTGATTCCGATACCTGTATCTTCACATACAATCCTCACTCCTCTTCTTCTATGTCGCGCACTACTATCCCTTCTCTCACCAAGTGGGTTCTTCTTCTTCGTCTTCTTGCTTGTTATTGTTGTTATTGGTGCTACTGTTGATTCTTCTAGTCTAAGAAGCACATGTCCTTGGAAAGTGAACTTGACTGCATTGCTCAACAAATTCAGAATGATTTGTCTCAATCTGTTATGATCAGTAAACAGCATAAATGCATTATTCTCGCTCCGGATTTCTTCTGATGGTAGTGATGATGATTGTGGGAGCATATTTTGGAATATGATATCAATTCCCTTCTTTCTTGCCTGAATTTCAAGTAACTCAACACATTCCTTCGCGGTCGAAACAACATCTCTTGACTCAAATACCAAGCGCAATTTGTTTTCTTGCATCTGAGAGAAATCAAGAATATCATTGATCAATGAAAGCAACAATCGGTTGCTTCTAAGAGCAGGAGTGAGCCATTTCTGTTTGACTTCATCAGGAACAGCAGGATCAGAAATCGCTTGTTCTGTGAAGTTGATGCTGCCGTTAAGAGGAGTTCTCAATTCATGAGAGACTGAAGCTAGAAGACGGGATTTATAGTTATTGTTATCTTGAGCAGCGATGAGAGCATCTCGATCTGTGGTATCATAGACAGTGGCAACGATAACATGCTGTTCCATGTAGAACGTCGGATTGAATTTTATATGATAATTCTTCGTCTTGATACTTGTATTGAGGTCGGCAACTCCATCTATATCTGTAAAAACTTCCGCTGAGACCGTCGCCTCTTCTCTTCTTTCGAATCTGGGAGAGAATAGATAGTTGATAATTTCATTTGTGTATTGTCGCAGCGTGTGATGCGTATTCTATTTAATATAAATCATTCAAGTGAAACTTAATAACTGTTACATGAGTGTCTTGTTCCATTTTTATCATCGACTCCACTCGCTCATTAATCTCAGGATGAATCGATCTGACTTGAGCGTGCTGGAACAGCTTTTCAGCAGAAAAGGTCCCCTCAACTCCAAACAACATCGACACTGCTTTATTCGCATAAAGCACACGTTGATCTTTATCAAAAATCACGATTCCTTCACATATATTATCAAAAATCTTTTTCGTAGCTTCCAAATTCTCTTGGATCTTACGCGTATTTAGAAAATGCAACCGGTCATATCTTTCCACAACGTATACGGCACACGCATACACGAAAACAGCTTCAGCCGCAAACACAGTTATAGGCACTAAATGTTTCTCTGACTTGTAAGTCCATACAAGAAAATATATCATCTGAGCGAAAGTCGAAATTGCTCTTATCCACCAATTCGACATGAGAATCATTACTGAGAACAGAAACGCGCTGGTTGACCATCCCCAGACCAAGGTACCCATGACTCCAAATTTGTCGATCTCTACGTTCGCAAACAATGGATAGTAAGAAAACGCCGAAACTAGTCCCAAAACGTCAAGGAGAAGATTAATTAGAAATTTCATCTTAATCAGATGGGCTTTCCATTTCAGAATCCAAAGTGCAGTCACAAAGAAGCCACTGAGAGCGATCCGGATCCCAAATGACAGTTTTGATCCTACAGGAAGAATAGAGGTGTCAGCGCTGAGTATGACTGCTCCTCCAATTGTATAAATTAGAAAAAAAACAAGCATAAGCGCTGCGCGCTTTGAAAGTGAGAAGCTCATGTCTTCTGTGTAAGCCTCGTAGTGAGCCTTCTGCTTGAACTGAAGAAAGCAATTCATTTTGGGCGGTTTTCAATTTTTCGCTTTGATTAGAAATTTAACTGAGTGAGCCAGCGAATTATTTTGTTTGATTCATTGATCGCGCAGTGATTTAAAGATCTCAACTCCCGAAATTTTGTTAAATTAATGCTTTTAGCTAATTTTATTGAAAAAAAATTTACGTGGAATTAATGATCGTCTTTACAACAACCAGAATTAGCTGATAGATGATGATTGAGCATTAAGCACGACTAGGGTACTCTCCAACGCCCTTCGGCGTCTTTCGTCTTGTGGTATTGTGAGGAAAATAAGTGACGCAGTCATCATATGAGATTATTATTAGATTAATTTGAAGCGGTTTTTAGATTGTTCTCCAAATACCTGCATAACAAGAAAATCATGCTGAAAACCTCAGAAACAGCTCGTGTACTCGTAATTAATCGCATAGTTTGCAATAAGATTCAGATTCTATCTAGCTGTAATGAGGACTGTCAATCAGATCTTATTAGATGCGGAAAGCACTCGTTCAAACCATGCATTATTGCTTTTTATCAGGCGCCTAATGAGAAGTTTTTTTTTCTCTTGATCAATTTAACTAAAATATAGCCTATTTTCAACTCATTCAAAGTAATTTGGTTCTCGTACATTTCGAAATTAATACCTCAAAGAGGCCAGAAGGCTCTCCGACAGCGCAATGAAGCATAGAGCCAGAATTCCACCCTGAAACGCTCTCTTTTTCAGTTACAATTGAACTCACTATGCCTGAATTTAAAGCAATCTATTAATAAATTTGTAAATTGAGCCCGACAACCAAACTTGGCTTAATGCACATAATCTTGCGCTCTCTACTCATTTGCGCTGTAGTCTCGTATGTTGTTAACGCTGACGCGACACCATTGCCTTCTAAAACCCTTGCAACTATTGCCGAGAGGGTCACTTATCCCGAGCAAAACATTTTTAGGTATTTAGTTGACTTTGAAGGCTCTGTAAGCACCAAAATCGATCTTGTCAGCTCCTCCAACTCTTCGGTTCAGCCATTCTGCGAGCTCTGGAATCCTATCCTCACAGACACCGCCGAAGTTTACCATTCTGCTGAATCTGACAGAGTTACCACCTTGAAAATCGGCAGCAAGTGGGCCACTCTCGACCTTAATACTCTCACGATTAGCCTCTACACTGTCAGCTCGCACAGCCCTCAAATCGTCTTCAACACCAAATTTACAACGGAAAACAAGAAATTACTGACCGTTGGTGACACCGTTTTCCTGTTAGTGGCTAAACCTGACGCGGAGATGTCTTATTTCCTTACCATCGTTGACAATTACGTGATCGTCAAAACAGTCACGGGGCTTTCAAGTGGAAAAGCAGTAACTCAGGTCAGTGAAACCTTTAAAGCGCTGAAAAAAACAGCGAATATAAGCCATGTCTATCTGGAGGGCAAGTACCTCTACGTCTGTGCTGAGAAGGAAGGCTTGCAGATCTACAACGTCGATGACGTGCTTTCCTCAACGGATTTTATCAACCCGGTCAAAACTTTCTCAAAGGACGAATTCAGCACTACTCTCTTTAACATCACTCAGATCACCGTTCAAGGCAACACCGCTTTTGTCCTTGATTCTATGCGCGGCGTATGGCTGATTAATATCGAAACTTTCCGTCTAAACAGCCAGAGAGTTGATATTTTCGGCGGCCAACACATCGCGGTGAAGAAAAACACTCTTATTATCATAACTGCCGAGCCTGACACGAGATATGTCGAATACTTCTTCAATCCAGAAGCTCCAGCAAACTCCCTTGTTAATCGCGAGGTGGAACTCTGGAACGCCGTATCAGCTGTCGCGGTGAACAACCAATACGCTTTCTTGATAAGCGATGCTTCGTTCGAGATCTTCATGCATTCGATCGACCGACACCATGTGCCTGAGCTGGATAGAATCATTATCATGACTCGAGGAGAAGAAATCCAGGTCACGGATTACGAAGATTTCACCGTGGTAACTACCGTGCATGCTGATGAGTTGACCGCTACATATGTGTCCACCGTAACCCCGGAGCTTGTCTGTGCACCTCCATCTGACCTACCGAAAGGCTCGTACACCTATGTAATCTCAAGCGTCATTGTAAACACGACAACCTTCGAACCGTATCAGCTTACTCAAAAGATTAAAATAGACGTTGCTTATAATATCTTCCAATCCGAGAAGAATGCCGTGGCTGCCGGATTCGGCACGGGCCTTATCCTGGGCTGCATTTTCATATTCTGCGCTGCTTTAGCCCTCCTAAAATACCGCAGACAAATTTCAACCCTGCAGGATAGAATAAAGTTCTTGGAACTCCCTCAGCAAGCGACTGGGCCGACGTCTGCCTCTGGACATGGGAATTTTGGTAGAGACAACTGGAGGAAGCTGGCGGATAGCAGTCAGTCTGCGAGTCCAGACAAGCCAGACCATGCTCCCGATCAGACTTTGGATTTGTCGGTGGTTCCGCATATTGGAAACGTGCTGAATGATTCCGTTATGGGAGATAAATTTTAGATAGATGTGTAAGAGCTTTTGTAAGGAAACATCACAGGATCAAAGATCCTGACAAGATTGCTTGGGAATTTTTTGAAGCTAATAGTGATCTACAGTTATTGAGCTATGAAAAATCTTATTATAAACAATCTATAAAAACACGTAGTTTGCAAAACCTGCCTAGATCATCAACAATGATCATCAAATCTCAAATATTTTGTGAAGAGCAATGTATTCTTTGATTTTTGAGAGCACAAAATTTCATCGAAAAAGTTCGCAAGTGTTTGTAAGAAAATTAATAGGAAATAAAAATAATCAGCTATATGACATTGCGCAAGAAAGACATAAGATTTCATACGAAATCAACCGCTCATATCGAGCTCAATCGTCACTCCAGCAGCTTTTCTCCTCAATATTTCCCCTCGGATAACAGCAACAGCAATATTCTTGCAGGCAGAGGATTTTTGTCGCCTGTAACACATAGGAATAAGCCGCTTCAAGGAAACATCTTCGATGATAACCAAACTTCGCGGCTACTTGCTGTACACAGGAGCTTCAGTCCCAAAAGCCGGACCAGACTGCCTCCAGTGTCTGTGAAAAAAGCGAAAAGTGATAGCGTTTTCATACCATGTGTCCGACATGGGAAGGAGTGCGTGAAATTCGTGGACACATCTGAAGGAAAATTTGAAGGACTATGCGATCTGTGCATGGTGAGCTCTGAGTTTGCAGGGAAAAACATGAAGCTCGAGCGTTTAGTCAGCATTTACGAGAGAAAACGCAGCGAGCTCCTCAAGACACAGCAAGAGCTCCAAGAACTTGAAAATACAATCTCGAAACTGTATAAAGATATCGTTAAAACGAACGTTATGATGGCTCCGTTGATGAAGGAAATGGATGAAATGCAGAAAAAAGTTGTGGTTGTCGTGGATAGGTGCTTTACAATGTTGAAAGCGAAGTTCATCAAGTTCAATCCGTTTAAAGATACACGAGAGGATATCCGTGAGAAGATCGAGGATAGTCTGCGCTCGATTGAAATGCTTGAGGCCGGGAATTTGAATAGTTTCAAGGTGCTGCAATCATTGTACGATGAAAAAACGATAAATGCGAACAAGCATTTGATTTATGACCTGAAAAATAAGATTGAGATGAACACAATGACGAATCCTTTGTTGGAGAAGGATTTCGGTGCATTGGTTTATGGATATGAAAAATTCTTTGAGAGGATTGAAGGCGCGTGTCGACAGTTTGCGCAGGTGGTAAAAGTGGCGACTTGATTTATGGAAATATTAAGAAAGTGAGGAAAAAGAGGATTAGTTATGTATGATTTCTCGATTTCAAATGAATATACTCTGATTTATAGCTTAAACTCGAATAGAGTTTATGTACGTGCATATGTTGGAAAGCTTTATATAAAATAGTGCTTTGGATAGTGAGATAATCTTACATTTTATCAAATAGTCATTACAAAGGAATTATCAAGGACAATAGCGAATGAAATCAGTCATTTAGCAGCCCCAGAGTGTTACTCAATAATTGTTTGTATGGTTCTAGATAAATTTCAGATTAGTTAGTGTTTTGTGAAATTCCCAGGTCACACAAAGAGGAAATTTGGAGGCTTTACTTGTCAATTTTGCAATGATTCTATTAAATATTTGTGATAATATAAATGGACTCTGCGATACTCAAATCGTCTTTCCTTGAAGGAGAGACTTTTTTCCTCTAAGAATTGCCTTTGCTTAACTTCTAATAGAATGCGTCGGAACGAAATCAACTTGCCTGTGCTCATCTTGACCTAAATCTTCATGAATTGGTTCGTTGTTCGTTTGCTTTATGTGTAGCTTTATCGAGCGAACTCGAATCTCAGCTTTACTTAGCTATTACTAATAATTTCATTCATTTTTGTAGGAATTTCATTCAATTTCAAGATTTAAACAAAAATTGATGAGAAAACAAAGGGGATGCTCTATTTGTCAGTGATAAGCGAGAGGCTGATTTTGATATTCCCATCTCACTCCTGCTCTCTCATTCAAAACTCAAAGAAAATTGAATTTTCTGAGATCCGAGCAATAAATCGCAAATCAATAACTTATATAACGATTATCGAAAGAAATTGATATCGCTAAGAAAAATACACAATGTGCACTCGTTTACGAAAATCAATAGTCTTAAGTCAGAATAATAGGACAGTTCAAGGCTCACTATCTCCTAGTCTGCTATTGGGATATCCCAAACGAGTTTTGGGTTTGACTTTGATCTTCTTAATGCAATCTGAGAAGTCCACCAAAAAAAGTCTTGAAAGTGATAAGCTCAGTGAAAATTTGCATCGATGGTCGAATGGTATTATGGTTCGTTGTTACTAATGAGCGGCAGCTGTAAAAAGCTCTTATTTAAATAATTTGATGATTTGGTAGCTCAATTCAATAGAATGAATTTGAAAATGGGCTATTTTGGAACTGTATTGATTCCAGACCATGTAAATATTTATTTCTATTTAAGATTTTAAATTTTTAAATGTATTTCGTTCCCAAAAGGATCTTTTCTATTTTATCAAAATTCCAAGTCTCATCAAGAATTCGAAAAAAAAACGTGATCGTTATCCTTTGAATAGAATTTTTCATTCACGTAATAAGTTCAAAGCCGTTTCTAGGGCTCTCTTTCTTATCCGTGCTTAAAGAAGATAAAAAAATAACAATCTAAAAACGACATTTGTTGAGCATAACCGTTTGCAGTCGAAGGTGTAGTCGTATCTTGCAAATTTCTCTTGAGAAGAGACTTAAATTTGGATTTTCAATTGACCGTTTTGTGTTTTAGTTGTTTGCCTGTCGTATTCTGTATTCAATTAAGAACCTTCTTGATTTTATTGATTTTAAATCCAAATTCTCAGAAATTTTAAAGCAATATTATTATAGTCTATCTCGAGATTTTATTACAGTGAACGCTCGTCGCTTTATCATCCTTATTCAATTTGAAGCAAACACCAAAAAAGTCAATGCAGTTGCTATTTATATGCGTGGTCTTAGCATTAGTGGCCATTTCCGGTAACAATCGAATACCAACTTTCCTTCAATATATTATCACTTCTAAGCTGTTAACTCTGCAGTCCAAATCTTCTATCTCCAAGAGACACCGATAATTTCAGACGATGCAATAGTTCCTAGCGTGACACTAGCCTCTCTTGCACCAAGTTTTACAAGCTCCAATCAATATACATGGAGCGTTTGGTTTTACAAAACTGCATGGTCCAATGACTGGGAGAATTACTTTAGACTTGCACTCGATGCAACGTACAATACACATTGCCTTACCTTTGAGTGTGATCATAATTATTGCATTTAGAGCCAATCTTGGGCTCGGAAGAATCTCTGGGAGCCAGATGCAGAAGTTATGGGATAGAATTTTCATTTCTTCGACAGAAAGTCAGCCTGATTATAAGTGGCAGCCTTGGGAAGGAGTAATTTTTTCTTACAAATCGGCATTAAGTGTACTGTTACAATGACTTTGTGTTAGATTCCCCCTACCAATTACATTCCATTGTATAAGTGGATTTTCATCACACTAGGCACCGACGCTACTGCGGGTTTGCAATATGGGGCTCGGTACATGCTGGAAGATAGCACTGCTACCCATGTCTTTAAGAGTCGAAATGCAAGCGGAGGATCTTTCCATCCTCTCAACTCATCCGCTACGTTTTACTGGGCTAACGACAACCACCACGGCCACTGTAACTGCAAAATGCAATATGTGAGAGTATACTCTGACTATGTTCCTTATAATGAAGATATGATGATCAGCTTGGCATTAATGAATCCTTCAAGTAAAAAATCAATTTGGTTGACAATAAACTCATCGATTTTCTGCAACAATATATTAGGCAAACTGTTCCTCTTCTATTTTACCACAGGTCTCTCTGTGAGCAATCAGACAATACCAATAGACGTTATTACTCCCTCCAGCACAAGCTCAATCTCCGGAATTTTAGGTATTTAGATTTACTTATTAGAATAGTTGCCCACTCAACATTTATTCTACGACAAGGATTGAATTCTGCTGATAATAGCAATGATCCTAATCTCAGACCTTGGCATTTATTACAATGCAGAGCGAATTCTCACCTCAGGTTACCACTAACAGACCTAAACGCGAATGGTGTAGTTGTTGCCTTTGATATCTACCCGTATAGCGATGGAGCATATCCGCAAACCATCTTATCATTCCGAAACTCTCAAAATTTCGCAGTGCCTTTTACAATTGAGTTAATGAATGATCTTCAAGTGAGAGCCTGGCGATATGATAATCCTTGGCAGAATGTAGTTTCTTCAGGAAACATCATCACCAATAGTAGTCTCAGATCTGTAAACTCATATGAACTTATTATAAAAAATATAGATGCATGGAATCGAGTCATTGTGGAGGTAGTTCAAGCTCAACCTTCTGAGTTCGGAGATGGTTATTGTTCAGGC
>ENA-UOUE01000331-UOUE01000331.1-compost-metagenome-genome-assembly--contig:-NODE-331-length-39730-cov-13.764381_pt1 | contig 39730 bp, 17 predicted proteins | sample MGYA00238146_ERZ747223 | MGnify/ENA primary metagenome ERZ747223 (study PRJEB28781, sample SAMN06268865) | compost metagenome | isolation source: single cell | place: USA: California, Emeryville, Joint...
GTGGACTTTCCGTGATCGACGTGAGCAATGACGGACATGTTTCTGATGTTGGCAGGCTTGTCCATAATCTCTCTGATCTGTTCGACAGTGAAGTTGACCATCTTGTTTAGTTAACTAAAATGGATATGCGAAAAATTCCTAAAATGATTTATTTTGATTATTTTGGAATTCGCTGCGTGTTAATTTAAGGCATTCAATTCCTAATTTAGTCTTTTGATATGAACTCTTAGAAAGATTTTTCGAAAGATACAAGGCGGGTTTTGGAAAAAGGATGAGAGTTCCTTGGTTAAGGGCTTTTTTTTGTGCTGTTGAAGGTTTTCTAGGCTTTTGCTTTGGACTGCGCTGTTAGGCTGCTTGCAGCTTGGAGTGTTGTGTTTGATACCCGTTTTGACTCTGAACTTTCTAAAAGTTCTAATGATTCTTGAAAGTTAGATCAGGAGTGTTCGATTTTCTCGTGAGAGACACCAGGCTTTTTTTGTGAGAAGAGAGCAAGTACCTCTTGGTTGGCTTTGGGAGACGATAAGAAGCGGAATTTAATAATTTATAGAAGAGGAGCTTCTCGCCGTCGTAAAGTTGATTGGTTTGGAAGATAGCATGAAAAACTAGTTAGATTGCCTAGAGATATATACGCTTCGGCAGCTTTAGTTATGCATAGCATAAGATGAAAAAAATCATTTGCCTAGGTTTAGGCCACGAGAAATAACTTAGTAATCATCTTCAAGCAATGTATTGCTACCGAAAATGATTGAGATTTCGATATTCTGATGCACAGATAACGATGGCTTGAGAGAAATAGAAGACCCATTTCTAAAAGACTCTAACTTCTCTAGGAGAAGATTTCGTGGCCTCTTTTCTTCCATTTAAAGAAAAAAAAAAAAGCTTACTCTAAATGCAACGGCTGATGGCCTTTGCAATATGTGACTGCTATTTCGATAGCTAAGCCAGCTGCCCACTAAGAGAAACGAAGAATCTTGGAAGTCTTCGTTGACAATTAGATTATATAGTGAAATTTGGCGATGATGAATGATAGAGTTTAAATCAGCTCTAAATAAAGCAAATGCGATTAAATCGAACTCGCTCAGTTGTAAGAATTTTGATAGAAAATACGGATTTTCTCTGTCCTTAAGAAGGGATTTATACCTCTATAAAAACTTAACACACCCATTTAAATCACCTTTCATCCAATGTTTTGTAAACACCTTTCAAGTTGTTCATTATTTAGAAAAATGCTCAACTTGACGGGAAATCCTTAGAATTTAACTAAATTGATTTAAGATAATGTCGAATCAGTGAAATTGCTGAGAACAATAACGACAGCACCATTATAAGGTAATGAGATCAACAAAAATTGTATGCCTGCCAAATACTGAAAAGGAAAGACACTATTGGAAATCTCACTGTACTCGCAAAGAATGCATGAATACGAACAGAGATCCACCTTTGAATATCAACTGTCATCTTCAACATTGGGAGAAGAGGAAAACATAAAATAAAAATAGAAAACCCATTTTCTCTTTCGCACTATTTGGACTGTAGAGGGAGTTTCAATAGTGCTTAAGGAAAGCAAATGCCTCTTACGTCCGTTCTGAATTGAAAATTGTCTACATTAAGATTCCGAGCTTTATGCGAGGTTACCGAGACAAATTTCTCAAATGTGTCTCAGTTGACATCTTTGATCAACTCAAGGAGAGATCTAATTAATAACATCTGATCACATCATCGTACAACAAAGAGTCAGAGAGTTATTTCATGAAATATTGCTACAATAATAACAACTCGTCATTGCTATCGTCCAAATCTCTTCGCTAAGAGCTCGGCTCAAGAGATTTGCTGCCTTGCGTTATGTTTACCATATCTCATAAGCTTAATTTGGTTTTTGGGTTATGATTGCATTCAAATTGGTTAGAAATCTACCTATTCAGTTCTCTAGAGCACAAATACTCACCATCTACCTGCAACATTATTTCCATTTGGCAAGCTTAAAAAGGGGAGGGTGCATATGGTCTAGAAGCTATCTGGTAAGATATTTTTTTTTCAATATCTCAAGTTATCTGCTTCCGGTTTAAACGAATAAATTGCTAAGTTTTATTCCACTGATAGCTTAAACGACTCAATATTTTAACTTATCAGATTTGTTTTACAGTTGAAGCCACCATCATGCAAACCCTCAACTTTCGATGAGTTGGAAAGCCTCTGATGGTCTGAACTCACAACTCATTCATTAATCTTCATGAATCTATAGAAAGCCAACATTTTTAGTGTCTGGAATGACCAAACGCATCTCTCACGAATTAATTAATTTTGTAAACAACTCAAAAATTTGATTTTTCAGCTCGTAGATTTTGAGAGTCGTTTTTATTTAACCGGCAATTAACGGAATAATCTAAATTTATTACATTAGCAATCCGTTTTGAATTAAATAATGCACATTCTTTCTTCAGACTTCCCGTTTCCCTCGGCTATCTTACTCCGATGACTCTACCCTATTCCTCTCGCCGTTTATTTCATTCTAAACTTTGAAACAAACAAATTTTTTCTTTACTTACCAATCATGCTGAAAGATCCCAGTGAGAAAAAGCTGCTCTTCCTTGCATACCTACCTATGATGCTCCTCTTTCTGATCATCGGCTCCATCTACACCATCTACACAAGCGTAATCATAAATTCTCCCGATTCTCCCTGGCCTCACTCTATGTTCTCTTGCCTCGAAGACGTACTTAGTGGACCTCATAAAGAACGACTATAACTACGAGTCGCTTGCTTCAACCGACTCACAACCCACGGTTTTGATCGCAATACACACTATTGCTTACTACTCTAACTCCTTCATGCAAACATTCGGTACAACCTCAATCGACTCAACCTCGACGCAAACCAAAGGAATCGTTTTTGCGGTGATTCTCCACGTGTTGCTGTTTATGTTCTTTTTATCAACTATCAGAGTTATCAAAACTAATGCCGGTGGAGTTCCAGAGGTAAATCCGCTGCCAGATGTTACTGTATCTCATAATTTCTTAGGACTGGAACACTGCTACGGAAAAAGAACTCAGCGAGGCGGTTACCGTAGAAAAGCGCGTCTTGCGTAATATCCGAAGACAAATCAGAAAGCGCAAGAAAGAAGAAGGTATAGAGGCTGATTGGTAGTATACTAAATTTATTTTTAGCGGAAGAAGAGCAAAGAAAACTCCTCGGAACTGTGAAAGAAGAAGAAAAGGCAGAATCAGCGGGAGAAGAAGGTATAGTCAATCATTCTGTTAAACTAAAGCGATTAGCAGCGGTCCAAAACGATTCAAATGCTGAGGTAGTCCTATCAAGCAGAAAGAGACTAACAACAGAGAAAGGCTCAGCAGCAGAAGAGTCTGAGATCGATAACACTCTACTGAGTGGGCAAGAGCAGGCTCAAAGCCTTGACCAAGGAGGTCAAGGCCAAGGAGGACCCAAACAGGAAAAACCTGAAGAGGACTTTCTCGCTGAAGCGCATTCTGATCTAATAAGCGATTACGATCAGGAGATAAAAAACGGACGGCTGACTAAGGATAAAATCCACCAACTCGCCGTCATGAGCGCGATAAAGCGAGGCAACAAACGCTTCTGCGCTCATTGCCAGAAATTTAAGCCTGAGAGAGCGCATCACTGCCGCCAATGCGGAGTTTGCGTTCTCAAGATGGACCACCACTGTCCTTGGGTGGCCAACTGTGTTGGGTTCTACAACTACAAATTCTTCTTGAATATGATCTTCTATGGAGGTAGACACCCTTTCTGCTTCCTTTTGAAATCTTTGCTTACCACCTTTCGCTTTTTTCAATTAGATCTCCTGTTGCTATTTACATCGGTAACCTACTCCGAGGTCATTAAGGATACCATCCTCAATCCATATGTACCTATCAATTACTCTTCTCAGTCTCTGACTATCATTTGCTTCAACAGGTTTCAGGAGTGATGCTGTACGTGATGATGCTGTGCTATACAATGACCCTGGTCTTGGCGTTGATTCTGACAGCCTTTTTCATTTTCCATCTCTGGTAAGATAAATTTGACGTTTCCCAGGTATCACTTGATAATAGGTTGATCTCCACTGGAAAAACCACGCTTGAGTTCTGCGAGAAGAAGCGTCTTACAAAATACGATTTTGGATGCTATGGAAACTTTCAGAGGGTGCTCGGTCGGAACCCTCTGGTCTGGATGTTCCCTTTGTGTAAAAGAGATATATTGTGATTTAATTGGCTGATTGGAATTGATAGGTCCCTATGTAGAAGGCCGTGGACTCGTTTATAACTGATGAATTTTTTCACATACTTTTAATGGTAAGTTGGCCTCATTACATTCAAATGATTTGCAGGAGTGCTGGAAAATTGGTTAGAGAGAAGATTGCAATGAGTTTATGCTTGTATAAGTCTATGGTTTTTGTAATATAGTTAAAAGACTTATCGAGTGTTCTATTATTATCAAAGTGACTTTCTGGTCGTTTAAACGAAGATAGTGTCTCTTTGCTCAGAGGCATCGTCTGTCTGTCCCTAACTTTAATCTATTTTGATATTGCTTGATGATGAACTTGATTAGTTTAGTGATAATTGAAGATGATATTATGATTAGTTTAGTCGATTAACCAATGATGATTCATTATGGTGTTTATCTCTAGACTTTACAGTACAGATCAGTGCTATGAAAAGACTTTTTCTCTATAATTATAACACTGAAAGTTATCAAGTGAGGCAACATACAGCTAAGAAGAACACGGCAGTTGGTATCGCAAATTTGTTGAGGATTGGAATTTACTACCTCTTGATGAGAATGGTTTATGTCAATGAGTTACTTACAGCCAAAACTATTGAATGAAAATGCCAATCTTTTTTTTCGAATGGAATTAAATATAAGCGTGTTTAAACTATGATATTTATGCTGATTCCTTGATTTCTTCAAAAGTGACAATGGTCGCGCCAGCCTCCACAAACGCGCCTTGTTGCGCGTGAATCTTTGCGATTCTGACATTGCCTGGTGCTTTAACAGTGTGCTAATAAAACACAAGCAGATTATTGTTCAATGCTTAATACTCTTAAAGTAATTACCTCCATTTTCATAGCTTCGAGAGTCAGAATGTTTTGTCCTTTCAAAACTTGGTCTCCTTCCTTCACATACAACTTGATCAAAGTTCCTGGCATTGGAGCCTTGAATCTGTCCTTCGACTCGTCCTTCACGACGGTAGTCTGAGCCAACTTTTTCTCGTTCTCAAGTTCCTATTATCAAATAACAGCATTATTTCCCGAATTAAAGCGTCATGATACAATTTCTGTCACATCGCCATCCTCATCGAACACCCAGACCTTGTGGTCTTCTTGGTAATACTACGATTGACATTTATATAAACATCACAGCGAAGTGATTATTTCTTTACCTCTCTGTTGACAACGCTCTGTCCAATAGTGTACTTTGCGGCATGCTTTCCAGCAGACTCAAGTCTGACGTCTTTATATTCAGTGATTTGCTTGTTTGGATGAGTGATCTTAATGTTAACGACGTCAGCGGACTTATACTCGACCTCAGCTTGGTACTATCCATCCAATTGTTAGCTTAGCCAGAACGTTGATTAAAAAAAAGTACTTGAGCTGGAGCGCCTTCGCTTTGGACTAACTTCGCAGTAAAATTGAATGTTTTTTTAAGCGAATGGTTGATTCTGAAGTTCTGGAAAGGATTTGCCTTGTTCTCCTTTGAATGCTTCAATGAAGTCTCATTGGCTTTCAACAAGGCGGTTGTGAGGAGAGAAATATCGTCGATTTTCTCTTTTCTTTTAAGGAGTTTATCCTATAATGAATTTTCTCTAAGAGAACAGAATATCCAACGAAACAAACCTGGTATTGAGCGATAAATGAAGTGTCATAGTCCCAAGCTGCGAATTCTGGGATTTCAACCAATTTCTTGAGGAAGTTGACATTGTTTGGTAATCCGACGATCTTAATTCAAGAAAATTATTCATTTATCGCTGGTAGGCGAATTACTCTGTATTTATTGAGAGCAGCGTGCATTATCTTGGTAGCTTGAGTACGATCTTTGCCCCATGTGACCAATTTCGCAATCATAGGGTCATAAAAGATCGAAATTTCGTCTCCTTCTCTCACACCGCTATCAAGTCGGACATGTTTGCCTAAAATCAAAAACCGCCTTCAGCACATAGGCATTCAAGTAATTTGATTTACCATCTTGTTCTGGCTCTCTTAAGAATTTCAGTTTTCCGTTTCCTGGGAAGAACTTATTATAAGGATCTTCCGAGTAGATTCTAGCTTCAATAGCATGACCATTGATTTTCAGATCCTCTTGCTTGAAAGGCAGCTTGAATCCACTCGCCACGAGGAGTTGCAGTTCGACCAAATCTTTATTTGTGATCATTTCAGTGATCGGATGCTCGACTTGGAGTCTGGTGTTCATTTCCATAAAATAGTATTTGTTTGTTTCCGTATCGAAGATAAACTCCACGGTACCCGCGTTAAAGTATCCCACTGCTCTTGCGGCGTCAACGGCAGATTTTCCGATCTTTTCTCTGAGTTCTTGGCTCAAGTTCGATGGTGCTTCTTCGATGACCTTCTGATGTCTTCTCTGGATACTGCAATCTCTCTCGAAAAGATAGACGTAGTTGGAGTATTTATCTCCCATAATTTGGAACTCGATGTGGCGAGGCTTGGTGATGTATTTTTCAATTAAGACCTAGAGGAACGAAATTGAATCAACTGGTGGCGGAGGAGAGATTTACTCTGTCGTCTTTGAATGACTTCATGGCTTCTCGTTTGCAAGACTCAAGGCTTTCGTAAAAATCGGCTTCATTGAACACAATACGCATGCCTTTGCCTCCACCGCCACTGACCGCCTTGATCAGAACAGGGAATTCGATTTTTTTAGCTTCGTTCAAGAGGCTAGAGAGGGAAAACTTAAGCAATCAAGTATCGATAATGTTCAATACAATTCTTTATCTTGGTTCTCACCGAAGTAACCTTCGACCACAGGAACCTAAACAGAATGTGATTACAAAGTGAGACGAGACTGCTCGCTACGTTGGCTTGTGTCATGATCCTTTTACTCTCACTCTTGGAGCCCATAGAGCGAATCGCAGAGCTTGGAGGGCCGATAAAAATAAGATCTTGCTTTGAACAATCGTCGGCGAATTCAGCGTTTTCTGAAAGGAATCCGAATCTGGGTTGTTAAATGAATCAAAGTGTGAGAAGAGCCGGAAGAGAGAGGTTCTACCCAGGGTGAATAGCTTCAGCATAGCAATTCTTAGCTATTTCGATAATTTTCGCCGAGTTCAAATAGCTCTGGGCTAATCCACTACTCAGACAAAAGCAACAGACTGCGTTTTACATGCCGGTGAAGGGCCGATATGGTAAGCTTTGTCACACATCTCGACGTGACGGGAGTGACGATCGATATCACTGTAGACTGCAATGGTCTCGATACCCATCCTGGAGACGAAGTAAAGATATGGTGAGGATAAGCGGGATTACTTTTTTGCTGTGCGGGCGACTCTGCAAGCAATTTCTCCTCTGTTGGCAATGAGGAGTTTGGAGATAAGCTTGATATTTGGGCTTGATGACATTTTTGCCTTTAATTAAAATCTGTTTACCTGCTAATAAAGGAATTTAAGGCCTAAAGTTCAGGATGGATTTCCCGTATATATCTTTGCGGTTAGGAGGCTTTGATGTGGTTTGAAAAATTGGTAGAGTGTTTTACTTCTGTAGGAATGGAAATAAACACAAATTGGAGTCTGGGAGACGATATCTCTTGAAATTTTTTTCATTCGACCTGTGTTTGCTTTAGGAATAAATCTAAGCACAACATAGCGTAATAATTCTGATTAATTCTTGATAATTTGAAACTCAAACGGTAATTATCGCAATATCTTTATCCATGGAGGGAGCATAGGAAACCTGGTGAGTATCGTGGCTATAATCAAAGCAAAATTTTATTGTAGACAGGGAAATTCCAAAGCATGTACTGTTTTGATACGGGAGAATTTATTATTATTCAGTTAATTGTTTGAATTTCAGGGTAGTTTTTCTCAAGTATCCGAAATTGAGTTACTGCTGGGTGTTTCTTCCCTGAGAAAAAATTCTATAAGCATCTATCAATGCAACATTCTCTAGAGCTTACCTTAAACATACTTCTGGACTAGTCAGAAATGTGGAAAGAGCACGTCTGAAACAGAAAAAATGCTTAAAGTGAGAAAATCAAACTCAAATTAAAGTAGCCCATGCTAAAAAAGAATTATACTTATTGAAAATAGAACGATGAAAGCCGCGTAATGATTGGTGAAATGGCTTCATTTATCTAAGATGAATAAGCCTAGGGATGAAAGGTAGCTGTATTTCTGAAGCAAGATCACAGACACAGGGGAGAATTTATTAGTGAATAAAGAACACCATCAGGCATTCAACAACGCCTCAGAGCTTTTCCACAGCTTTAATTCAAGGAGAAGAAATATAAGACCAACTTGTAGGAGCTGGTACAGCGAGGTGAATAATAGCAGTGATAGAGAGTGACCCAATCGCTGGTCTCGATCTCTGCATCTCCAATTCTATAACCAACATCTCCAGTTGTTCTTATATTTCTCTCTATTTTGAATTAAAGAATTATAAAATGAATCAGCTTTGTTCCTTAAATACCGGGTACAATGCATTTTTTATGAAATCCAATTCCAAAAGTGAGAAGATTTATTAGTTATCTTGCTTTTCCACCAGTAAAGGACCAAAAGCACAAATGGCTGAAATAATTTTTTCTATATCTGTTGTCTCATATTCGATCCCTTTAACCTCCGATAGCTCAATAACCTAGAGCAGAAATGCCAGAACCAACGGATTTTCAAAAAAAATAAAGTTAAAAATTGCGATTTTATGGCCTTTGTTAGCAGCATGGTTTGGCTTAGAGTCTGCACTTTCATATTAAGGGAGGACCTGGGTAGTCTATCTTATTTTTATTGCCTTAATCTCACACTGAAAGAACACATTTGCACTGAAGAAAATTTAGAGACGCGATTATTTTACTTATTCCACTGAAGATTATATAAAATCCAGTTGATTAATTTATTATAGCAACAACTCCAATTTTTCTGTTTTAATTACTAAAATTAGAACTTTCGTTTAGGAACACACCAAAGCAAGCTAGAATAAAGTGAAATAAGGTGATTTGAGTGATGACTCGTGCTTAAGTGCCTTGGTTTGGATGCATTCTCACTTATTTTTCAAGGATGAATGTTGGTTTATTGCAGCGGAGGATCCACTGTTACAAAATAAATTTTCGGAACACAGAATATGGGTAGTTTTCTTAAATAATCATTTCTGAAATTAATTCAGCAATTTCTTTTCTAACAGATATGGCAACGATTCAACTGCTGTGTAAACGATTCCTGGAGATGTTTAACATCAATCAAAGCTACAAAGATGAAAACTGAAAATTTTTTTCAGGCATAGACAGGCTGTTGGAAGGCAATTTTAACGGAATACTTTTAATGAAATGTGCAACTGAACGATTTTTCTCAATACGGGAAGCTCTCAGCGTAGACAATAAATCAAGCCATTATTTTTCGAGGAGTATAAACGGCTCTGCTCTGATATATGAAAACCAGAACAAAAGTGTTCACTAATTCTGTAATAATCGAGTTAATCATGCCACATTACAACCTTCCTAATCCAAGGTTTAAACTAAGACACAGGGAAGCAGCCTAAAGGCGCGTGAAAGGAAGGAGAAAATGATTCTCACCCTAAAACGACCATATTACTGTACCTACAACAATAATTGTGTTAATGGAGAAAAATAAAAGCACGCCACCACAGCCATAAAAATTTCGGTCCCTTACCTAGTCGAACCTATGGCTACAAACGAAGACCTATGAGATGACAAAATAATTTCTTACGATTTGAGCCTGGATGATTTCAACACGATTTTTCGGCTGAAGTCTCATAAATTTTGTTCGATGAAATTACCAATTTTCTGATTCAAGTATTCAATAGGCCGAAGGAACTGCCTCCCGTTAAACCACAGCAATTAAGATAGCCAATTTGTGAGTGAGGAAAAAAGAGGATACATTTTTTTTTTTCTGATTATCTTAAACGATGTCCACATTTATTCATTATTCATTCTCTAGAAGAAATAAAATTGCTAACAAAACAAAAATGTATCGGCCACTCGCCAGTTATTCCATTTCGTCAACTGTGTTCACTTAGATACTTGTCGATAAACACTAATTACCCGACTATAAAAGCAACATGAGAGATTATCTTACAATATTCAAAGATCTTAGCAATTTCGGTGAAAGATAAAAACTACGATCATAAATGTTACTTCGAACTCAACTGAGAGCAAAGATGTTCGGAATTCAGTTATAATATATTAAATTTTGAACCCTAATCATCCCGGTTCTGAAAACTAAACCGAAGAAAACACCTTTGGCTGAAAAATATTGAATAAATATAATGCGTCAATTACGTATTATCTTATTAAAAAGACTTCAATAAGCTAAAGAAACTTAGGAGGATAAACGCAAGCTTTAGGGCATATGGACATAGTTCCCTCATGCCTTAGATGTGGAAGCAAGAGATTGATTACGATGGAAATTTGTTTATGCAATCAACAAGTTACTTTTTTGGCATTGATCAACAGCTTTAATTCAAGGAGAAGAAATATAAGACCAACTTGTAGGAGACACTTACAGAGAAGCAATAATGAGGCTATCCTCCCATCGAAGGAGCGATGGCAGTGGCCTCGGAGAATCTATCTATAACTCACTCCTTAAATTGTTCTTATATTTCTGTCAAATTTGAATTAAAGAATTATAAAATGAGTGAACTCAGTTCCTTAAATACCCGCATGAATGCATTTTCAATATAAAATGATGACGAGGTTTGGAGGGAAGAGGGAAGAGTTAAAAGGGATGCATGGTAGATTCTGCCAGACACCCCGAAGTCCTCAAGATTCCGTAACGAAAAGAAAGAAGAGAGGAAGAATTGTATTGTTTCATCAAAACATACATAGCAAATTTCAGCCATATCTCCTCTCTCACAGCCTGAAAATTGGAAATTATGGGATAAGTTTTCAGTATACAGAGCTTATTGGCCTCAGCCTGAGGAGGAGTCAATATTGTGTATGTGAAGCTGCAGCGAGTCCAAAACAATTTCCACTGAAGGTAAACTTTGAACCGATTTTTCCCAGTTTTTTTGCATGGCTAATAATTTGATATATTTGATAAAACTGTTATACTCGGGTTAATCAAATGGGAAACTTCCTTATTAAGGGATGACCATCAGAGCAAGCAACTATGCGTTCGCTGTCTACTGATAAATTTCACGCTTGTTTAACATTTTCTGAGCAAGATGCCTTCGCTTGGGCTTTCTAACAGTAACAAAATAATTACTGCTTCAGTGATCAGCCTGTAGGAATTTTCTGGAACACAGATTGGCAGGGGTATTTTTCACAAGTTATGATTTATCGGAATAAGAACTGATTCTCGACTGAAATTAACATTTCATAAAACTGTTTAAGCCTAAATAAATTTATTTAATGTTGATTTGTAAATTCTTTTCGCACGCCGAAATCGAAGGCCTTCTGAACGCATCGCCAAAAAAGCAATATGTAGTGGTTACCTAATATTGAGGATGCGTGAGATGATATTTATAAAGGAGTTTTTATCGGTTAAGCTTTGATTTTGATTGATAAAACCAAATTTCAGATATAGAAGTAAGGTAGGAAAATCTGAGAAAGTGGCACACCCCCATAGTCCTCTACAGCCTCCTGCGAAACATAGAAAACTATGAGTTAAACTATTAAATTTTTTGTTTAAATTAGCTTCGACAAATGTTAAAAAAAGGCTCTAAGAGAATAGGATTTATGAATTCGGGTTCAGACACAACGACTGAAGTTCTTTTTTAAAAAGAAATCATGGGGTTGGTTGAATGAGATCTTGTTCCGGAATGGGTCAATTTTCTTATGCTAAGAGGCCCGAATTCATATTTCAACTCGACATTTATCGTTTTAATAATGAATTCCTAAACTGTTCGCTCAATACTACAAAGAATCCTGTAATATCGCTTATCAGGGCCTCTCTTATTGCGAGTGAAATCCATTACTAAAGCTTCACTTCGTCGCGAGTCTAAATGAAAATTGCTGCGAAAATTTTCATCGGGTTCTCATTTGCTGAACACACTTCAACACATATAGTACACAGAGAGAGGCAAAGAACGGTGGTAAGACCCGCAGACTGGGAAGTGCGGATTTATTAAAAGCAATCAGCTGCTGAAATTACTCTTTAATTAGAGATTGTAACTCATACGCTAGAGAAAAATGAATAACACCTTGCGCCAATAGATAATTTTCTCGACCAGTTGTCGAATTCCTGAACTCTTGTGAAAAAAGCTTCTCATCTCGGATTAAAGGTCCAAAAAAGCCTAAATTATTTCTAACATACGAATTAATTCATTGCAAAGCTATAGAAATGGAAGAAAAATGATTTTTTTATAAAGTTGAAACCTTTTTAATGAAATACAGCCTTTCCGAGGAAGATTTGCACAAGAGATACTCTTCGGACGCTCGCGCTTCTTACAAATTTGTATTTCTCAAGAGAGTAGCTTTGTAACTCTGAAAACATATTCCCCTCTGTATCGTAGGTTCAATTAACATATATTCCATGTGAATAGAAGGATCACATCGCAGAAAACTCCAATAATGGAATTTGACGCTTTCCAGTTCCAAACAGTCTCGTTTGCGATGAAATAAAAGAAATTTTTAACCAAGGTAAAATCTATTTACCTTTCACTGAGACCAAAAAGAAAACAGAGCAAATTCCCTCAAGTACCCATTTTATTTACTACTATTAGACAGCAATCACCAGGATTTCTCAAGAAAACCCGGCGTATCGTTTTTTACAAAGCAGATCATGGACATATATGCACCTTCTTGGCTAAATACAAAGAATTCCCTTTCAAGAACCGCTTTTGATTCGAATTTAGCTTACTGCAATTATTTTGTAGCACACTTGCTTTTAAATTTTATTCGAGCAAAAAAATCGAAGAGAAGCGAAGGTTTAACAATGGGTGTTTTGTGATTTAGCTCCCAATTCTTAATGATATTTTTTTTTTTGCAAATTAGTGTTCGGAGCAGCTCGAATAAATGGACTACCTAACTCCTTTTCCTATCGACCCGGAATTCATCGAAAGCAACATATTCAGTAACGAGAGAGAGAAATCACGAGGCCGATGCAAACTAAATGTGAAATATCTCCCCAATTTGTTCTGGTATATCAAATCTCTGCTCAATGAGAAGGAAAGAAGCTCGATTAAGGATTACGAAGCGCAAGTCTGCCTTATCGAGACCGCGCTTCACGCCAAAAAGCTCACTGATCTCCAATCTATTACAGAATATATTCTCAATGAGCTCAGAAGCAACGTCGATTATTGGATACTAGGCACCGAGCCTTACTTCACGGCCTTAGAGCAGATCGAGGACCCTGATGAGAAGGCGCATCTGCAAAAAATCGCGAATAATTACAATGCATCTGAGTGCCAGCGGAAGCAGGAGGCGTCATTTGATGCTTTTAAGAAATATCACTGCGACCTAGAGAAGTTATTTCAAGAGAATAATTTTATTGCGCCTCAATCGAACGAGAATGTGCAAGAAAAGGCTGATATGAACATGGAAGAAGAGGTTTCTGAAGAAGAGCAGCCTAAATTTGACAAAGAGATTTTTTCGTTGGCGGTTGATAAGGTGCTTGACTCTAAAGCAGCGATTAACAATAACTGGAGCTCGAGAACGCGCACGAAAGTGCGGTTTAACAAAACGCTTGCTGAGTTGGATGAAGACGTGATGCAGAATTATGTTGAGATGGTGAAGATAGCTCGAGACCATGATATTAATGAAAGACAAACGATTTTCGCAGCAACTCGTCGCAAAAATATCCCGAAAATCGATGCGGTGCTCTTCCCTTATATTTTTCAGTTTGTAGAGAGCGAAAGACAGAGCCTTTTTGCTTCAATTAACGAGAAAGTCCCGCAAATGCGATTGAATCTCAGACTGCAAAATCTCATCATGAGCTGTTTGCTTGCCGACGAGCCCACCCCGAACTTAGACTACCGCACTAAGCTTTCCAAGGCGCTTTTCTTTGATCCAACCCCCAAAAATACCTCAGATCAGCTCATGAAGGTTGAAAATCCTTCACCTGACATGATTAAAATCGAAAAGTCTAACCAACAGGAAAGCGATGAGCAAACGTCGAGAAGCGAGGTCGAGTCGCCTTTCCTCATGCTTGAGAAATTCGAGGAGTTCTGCAACATGAAGGTAAAATTCATTGACTTTCCCTGCTATTAAGCTAAATATCACCTTTTAGGGCATGAAGCTGAGGTCATATTACTCTCAGAACTTGGAAATCGCTCAAAGACAGCGGGTCTTGCTCAACAACGTCCTTCAGTTGGGAATCAGCTTGGTTGACCAAATCGGCAACTCGGTTAATTTCCGCAAAGTAGTCATAGACGAAGAACAGAGGGAGCTCAAAGTCGAACAAACGGTTCTAAACAACCTGGAGCTAATCCCGAATCTTACTCCCAGCTTAGTCGATGACCTTGTGAAGTACCAGGTTGCATCAATGGAGAACTTTGACTATGATAACAAGAAAGAGATGCTTCAAACCTACCTTGGACTCAAAGTCAGAAACGAAAAACTGCATCCTGCTGAAGGCTACCAAGAGCCTCTCAGCGGCTTGAATCTCTCCATGAGTCCGAGCGAAACCAATCAGCGGGTCGTTTGTTATAAGAAATACGTTAACGACCCTCAGAGCATCCGGAAGAGATCGTATAAGTTCCATTCCGAAAACAGCTTTAAATGGACGCCTGCGATATTCAAGAAGTTCCTTCAGGGCTTATCGTTGTATTTCGACACGCCTCTGAACAATAGGAAAATCGCAAAGTACATGGGGCCGAATATCCACCCGAATCATGTTAGGTACGTCAAAGGGAGGTTTTTGCGGTCGCTTAGACACAGGTCCAAGGTCAGGATGATTCCAAAGCGTGATCTGCTGAAGGAAGATATTCAGTCGAACGATATAGAGGCATTATTCAAGAGCCTATTAGAACAGTGATAAATATATTGTGAATATTTACTACTTTAGAAAGGGATATTATAGCTTTAATTATACCTCAAGCTTAAGAAAAGTTAAAAAATTTTGCGAAACGAGCTAAACTTGTGTGTTTTGCAAGAAAAACCTTTAATTCGGCGATTATCTAAGTCATAGAGGGTTGTTTGAGTGGTTTTTTGATCGTATTAAGCGGTTTGATAGATAGAGATATACACAACGACAGTTACGGAATAAACACACTATTACTTTCAATTGGATTCTGGTTGAGCTGATAAACCTCTAAAGACCTTCTCGATATTGCTTGAAACGAGATAGTTTGGCTTGTAGGCTTCTTTATATTTCAGGGCGATATCATATAAGTACGTGTGTTCTCCGATTTGTCGAGTGAGCGTGTAAAGGGCAAAAGCACTTGCTCCGAGCACCAATCCTTTTCGTAGGGCACTAGACGGGATTCCGAAATCCTCCAGCAGCATCTGAAGGAAAGGAACGTCAACTCTGCTAAGCAATCGGTTCACGGTTAGTCCGGTGAAAATGACTCCCATTGTGTAGCTGTTTATATCGATGAATCTACTGATAAGAATGCGTTTGTCGCCCTCGTCGGTGATTTTGCTGCGGTTAAACATCGACCAAAAGATGAATTTCAAGACGTAGTTTGTCTGGAAAGAGCGGATTTTTGCTTGACTCATGGTTTCGAATTTATCGGGATAATATACGTATTTGTCGCAGTGGAGAGGGTCGTTGGGCTTTGGAATGCAGAGAGATGTGACGTTTGTTTCTCTGTTTGTCAAAAAGAAGAATTTGTTGGACATTGAGAGGAGAGGTGGCTGCTTGAAGGGGGTGTCTATGAAAGAAAGATCCTAAATAAAATTTGGTGTCTTTAATTTGCCTTTTGAATCCGTCAATAAACACAGGAAAAATTTTCATAGCTGTATTTTCTCACGATTGTAAGAAGATAAAAGCAAAAATAGCTAGTTTTAATGGAGAACGTATGATAAACAAATGAGCATTCTATCCTAAAATCCTCCAGCATGCTAAATTTATATAAGTCAGTTTTTTCTAAGTGGTTAATCTTGGATATTGCTCTCCAGCATAAATGCCGTCGTGCTGCTTGTAAGTTTTGTACTTATGGATGACTTCGTAAGGTCAAGGAAGATCATCATTATATCATCATGGCCAAAGCTCGACGATTAGATGGGCTCATTATAGCAATAGTTGCGATTATAATATATAGTCTTGGGAGCAGAGTCATTCGCTTGGGAGCTTGGTCGTTTGGTTATGAATGAATATCCACTTTCTCGAGGCTCGGGGTCGTTTTCCTTTGATCATGCTTCCTTCTGGAGACTTTTAATGTGAATTTTCCCCTGAAAGAGGGGATCATAAAATCGAGCAGTTCACAGCCTTCTCCCAACTTCCCATCTCATTGTAATTATTTTTCACGTGTGCCTGTGTCCTCAATTCTCCTTCCTTCATGGGACAATGTATATCTGGCGGAAATCTTGTTCCAGAAAAGATGTGAAAACATTCATAGATGCTGCAAGCGCTTTAAGAAGGTTTAGAAATTTCATCAAGACTTGCTTTCGTCAGCTTCACCTTGAAATATAGCTGATTCATTACCGTATTGGTTTCTCTTTTCATATTTTCCAATCTACACTTAAGTAGATGAGCTTTCAATTCCAACGAATTCACAAATTCGATAATCTTCTCCTCCTCCTCGTTGCCCTCTTCAATCACAACATCTCTTTCTTGTTGTTCATCCACTGGAAAATCAATGCTTCTATCTAAATTTTCGTGTTCATCGTCGCTGGAGTCCTCCTCAGAAGAGCTTTCCTCCTCAAAGTTTAATTCAGTCAAACTGAGAATAGTACTATCACCAAAATTCACGTCAGGCCCTAAAGCCCCTTTCAGAGCTCCAAACACCGTCTCACGGTGCACAGACTTTCTCATTCTCGATACTGACATTTCTCTCGTCCTTCTAACCTCATTCAGATTCAAAGGATTCGGTATTCTTCTATGAAACACTTGCTCGCTGATAATCGCACCTCTCCGGTTCATATTCTTCTGAGATGGTTTATGATCACGGCGACGATGATGATGAGGTTTCGGACTTCTCTCAGTCTTCTCCGTTATAGTGTTTATCGTTATAGAGTTTATTGAGTTACCGACGGCCTTATCATCCGCTATGCGAGACACTTCTATGATTGAAGTCGCTATTTCCTTTTCTTTTTCCTCTTCTTCTTTGTTCTCGCTCTCCTTTGAAGCCTCACTTGAGTTTTCATCTGAGCTTTCACTGCTGTCACTATCACTGCTACAGCTAGAAACTGCTGAATGCGCCTTGATGCTCTGCGTTCTCTCAAATTGTAGTTTCATTTGGAAATTTTCCCGCTGAGTTAGCAGATTATGAATGCGTATTGGAGGAAGGAGTTTCTTGCCAGTGGACACTGTGTACGTTCGCGGTACAGAAATATCGAGGTCGGTGATTTGAAGAGCGTCTAATCCGATGGTATTAGTAACTATCTGGGTTTCAGAGTCCTGAAAAGTGTGGCCTTGAGTCGCTGTTAGCATTCTATCAGCAGAGGCTCCAAGAATCGAGTTATCTGCCTCAATCGGACCAATCGTCTTCTCTTGGCCGATCGAACGGAAAATTTCCTGCTTTTGATGATGCTCGTCATCGTTTTCGTCTTCCTCTTGGATCGCTGTAGCCGTCACAATAGTCATCCTCCTAGTCAGAAGCCCCAGTCCTGCCAAATGATCTTGAAAACTCGGGTTTCTTTTTCTGCCGGCTGTTCCAGGTTCAAATATATCATCTTTAATTTCTGCTGAAAAAGTCCTTTTCCGTATTAGCGTTGGAGACTGATCAGGGGATTTCCCAGTCGAAAGGTACTCTCCTTCTCTGCTGCAGTAAATAAAACGGTAGATTCTTCTCTTGTTGATATTTGCTTTGTGAATCAGCTTTCGGAAAACGACTCTAGGAATGAAAAATCCTGAAGTAAACTCAAACCCAGTTCGAATATTAAACTCAATGGGCTTCTTCATCAAAAACTCCTCGCCAAAAATTGTCCCTTCGCCAAAGGCCTTTGAAATCACTGTGTGATCTGTTTTCGGAGTAATGAATATTTGTCCCTTACGAATGAAATAGATCCCATCAGATTCGTCGCCGCTCATGAAAACCATAGTGTTTGACAGAAAGTTCCTGTATTGAAGGGATAAAAACAACTCCACTTTCATATCATCGCTAAAGAGGCTCAGAAATGCTGAAAATTCGCTTGAAAATTGCGAGAATACGCTGAATAAGATCCTCTTCTTGAGATTATAAGGCAGGCTTGCCACAAACTCTGAGTTTTTCACGATCAGGTCCATTAGATATTCCAAATAATGCATGCTGATTGTCCTTTTGAGTTCTTCACTCACACGATACCATCGATCTTTCTCGACTTTCATAATCCATTGCCTAAGTTTATGGAGCTCTTTTGTTTCATCAGGAGGGCGGTGTGCCATTTTTTCAAAGTCTAGCCGCAGACGTTGCACGAGAAATGCGAAAGCAATGATCGAGAACAGCAAGAGCCAGCTCATTGTTAGATAATCTCCGCTATCTTGGAACTGCCCTCCGACATCTCCATATCCCACGCCTGTCATCGTGCATATCACATAATATATATGGTTAATATATCCCGACACATGCTCGAGAGCCTCGCTTTCGAACATTGTTTTTCCGCCCTTGAGAGTCAAATAACTTCCCAAGCACGCCGTCATGTGTGTAAAAATGTACATATCCAGGAGTCTACATAGAATAATTGACACCAGATCTATTCGATACCGCCAAGACGACGCAACAGGCTTTGTGTCCTTGAGCCAAAGGAAAAACTTACTCAATTTCATCCTCAACACTCGCCAAGAAGCGATTTTAGGTACCTTTATGAGCAACCATCCACTTGAAATGCAGTAAAAGGGGACTATCGACAAGAAATCCAATGCAAAATTAGACCTTAAATAGCGTCTTACGATCGCTCGGCGTTTAATAATCAGCGTATTCACTTCAAAGTAAGCTGTAAAGAAAGTGATAATAATATCTGCAACAAAAAACGCATCCACAAAAGCCACGACTCCGATCAATGGAGGATGTTTAACGATGTCAATGCCAACAGAGAGTATGTACGCCGCAAAAATGCTCTCAAATACGCTGAGTAAAGCGATCACCAGGTCCCAGGTTCTTTTCCAATAAGCTTGAGGGCTGATGATACCGCGAGGAGTCCGTTTTAGTCTCTTTGCTAACTCTAGCTGGACGGAATCCATTGTAGAGCCCCTCATTATTCGTCTATCTTTATCATCGGCGCATGCATCCGCTACCTTCTGAAGCCTTTTGCCCAGAATAAGACTTTTTCGCACCTTGAACCAACGCTCACTGGCCCTTCTGGTCGGCTTCTTTGTCAGAATGTCTCCATCTCTTGAAGGAATAGAAGGTTCCAACGCTTGATCATCCTTCGGCTCCGGTTTTTGAGGGGCTTTGGTTTTGCTTCTCTTAAATATACGGGGTTTATCCGAGGGTTTGCGGGTTTTCGTCCTTTTGAGAGGCCAATCTGTATTGGAAGGGAGTGATTCATGGGACTTAGCTGGAGAGAAACCGCTGGAGGCGTCAGGACCTGATGAGATATCGTAGAATGAATGACTTCGCCGGATTTTGGAAAGAGAAGGAGATTTGTCCCTTTCCGGTTGGTCAGGTTCAGTGCGCATCGGCGTGAAGTTTAAAAAAAATTTCGGTTCATATAATGCCTTTCGTTATTTTGATTTTGATTCAAATAGTTTTATTTTATTACAAAACTCTGCTGATCAGTTACCACTCCAATCCACAAAATTGTAAATCGCAACCGAGACCTCGTCTGTCGGGATATTCTGTATGTAATGGAGCGTTAGGGAGCCTTTATTAAGCTAAAATGACTGTTTATCGAGCAATTTAAGGAGTACTGTGTATTTAAAATTCCTTTATTTAATCCAAATAAACTCAAATAAATATTGTTACAATTTTATTTGGATAATTCAATTTCAAACACTCTGATCAACTCTATTATGCAAATCCGCAACAAGCAACAGCAAATTCTCATGATACGAATCAATCGCTTCGGTCATCCCATCGTACATCTTCAACGCTCTTTGCATACATGTTTCTTGGAAGCTCTTTGCGTTTTCAATCTAATCGCCATAAAAAATTTTATACATTTCAACATCCATACTATTAAACTAACCTCTTTATCAAGCTGAGCCTCAAGCTCCATTATCTCTCCAGTTTTCGCCGTAACTTCATCGATATCTTTCTGATGATCATCCCTTTGGTCCTGCATTGTCTTCAACAACCCTGTCTTTTGCTCTTTAATGCTCTTTTGGGATTTATTGATTGCTTCTAATCGCTCTTCTATCGAGGCTATCACTTTCAAATTCGCCTTTAAACCATTAATCTCTATCTTTTCTAACGCAAGTATACCTCCATTTCTCTTTTTTCTTGGTCCAGAAGCAGCCCAGTATTCTCAATCTTCCTTAATTTATCCTTAACGAGCACAGATTTTCCTTTTTTCTCCTCCTGGAACTGTATGAGGTCCTTCAGATAGTTGCAGGGATATTCCAAAAGACTGTGCAAAGTTGAAATTTCTTCTTGCTTGTAGTCTTGGAACATCAAAGCTTGCTCCAACTCTTGAATTTTCGCTTTCTCTTTCGCGATGTCTTCAGTCAATTGGTGATGTTGCTGAAGAGAGGAAGTTATTCTCTTATAATGAAATAAAGGGAGCATGCTTACCTTAATAACTCGTTGAGGAGAGCTCACGAGCATTTGCTTCAGCCTTTCAACGTTTTCACGACTTTCCGCTGCGACTCTCTCTGCATCTTTCTAATTGACGAGTCAAAAGCAGTTCATAGAAAGCAAAGGTACAATCTCTTTTTCGAGACTCTCTAGCTCTCTTGACCTTTCCACCCTGCATTGCTCTTCTCGCTCTTTTTGAATAAGCAAATGCTCTTTTTCCTGCAATTTTTGCCTTTTAGTCTCATTCATTTGCTCTAAAATCGGCTGTGCGTCTTTGATTTTCTCCCTATTTTCAAACTCTCTGAGCTTCAGCACAAAATTCAAATAAACCTGAGTTTTTCGTGCTCTGCTTCCAGTTTCGCGACCTCAGCTTTGCATTTTTCCTCATAGTTTCTCGCTTCAACCTACAGATTATCCAGCTTACCCAGTCCAAGAGACGGAAAATTTACCAAAGCGTCTTTATCGGGTTTGATTATTTGATACTGCTGCTGGCGGAACTGCAAATAACTCACAATAATAGAGAGTACTGCCTTGATTCGCTTATAGGTCGGCTTATAAATATCCATTAATGAGAACCCTGGCACGTTGAGTGTCGTCATCATTTTCTTTATGAGTTGAAAAGCACTTTGGAACTCGAAGCCATCAGCGAACTTCACTGTATTCGTTGTGTATGCCGTCATCATCGAATACGGGATCTTATTGATGTCTTCCTTGCTCTTTTGGAACATCAGCAATGCGAGCTACGAAATGGATGTCAATATTCTGTGGAAAAAGACGAGTTGTACGTTTAAATAAAGCTCGGTAATTGTTTCTGGAGTTTGCTTACTCATAGGATTGGTTCCAGGCTTCACGAGTCCGATACTGCAGAGATACGTTACAATATCCTGCTCCTTGAGCATCGGATGGTTGACCGTCATTTCTTGTGAGCTCGGCAACATGAGGTTCACGCAAGAGGTGACTTTTCTGCTTGTTAATTTAGAATTTAAATTTTGATTTGTTACTCAAACCGCGAAATCCATTCAAACCAAATTTCAGAGTGTTTCCTCACGTTTGTGAGGAAAATCATTGATTTCTGGTTTAAATTAAAGACCCTTCACTTATCGCCGATCTAATCTTTACGTCTGAGAGACATCTTCACCCTTGCCATCAGAGCAGGTATTGATAGACATATTTCCATGAGTTAAAGGCTTTCGGGAATTTTCCACCGATAAATAAATTTATCTAACAATTCTGCTATTTACTATGACCGCTGCCGTAATTGAAAAAGTCTTGGTACTGGGAAGCATGCTCGGGCTCGGGGCCGTCGGGTCGTACTACATGATCACTGGCGCATCAGACAGTTCTCTCTCGCGAAGTAACAATCTGTCCATAAAATCCTGTCTTATTCTCATTCTTATTCTCAAGGCGAAATCACCGAGAAAAGAATAGAACTGCTCAATAAACCCAACGTGAGAATGCTTTACAGTACAATGTCTTTCTTCTATTTAGAAAGCTACGATAAGCAAGACACTGACTCGTTCTTCACGATGTACGATATTCTCAAAATCGGCAAACCCAATATTGTCGCACTGCAAATTTCCGACAAAGACTACAACGATATATATCTACCAGCCACCAGACACCCGAAATTTGAGGACGCGATGAAAAAAGTTGATTATTACGTCAGATCAAAGTCTCATGATGATCTGAGACAAATGAAAGGTAGAAGCACTTGTTGGAATCCTCATTAACTCGCTAATAGATATTAAATTCGAGCATCTATCGCTGCTATATCCGATATATTACTGTTTGAAGCACAAGTGTAAGGTGATCTGCGGAGATAAAGACGCGGAGGAGCAAGAAAAGATTTTCCAGGCGAAGTTGAAGCTAGCGGAAATCGTTGAGAGCGAACAAGCAGATGGGACTGTGAAAAACATAGATGAGAAGAAAAAGAAAGAAATCGAGGATAATCTCAGGCAAGAGCTGAAAACGGGATGTCAGGAACATTATGTGGAGAAAATAATGGAGGAAATGAACCCGAAGTTTAGCATTTTGCCTCAGACTGTGTACAAGACGATCGTTGGAGTCGTCGAACCTGGGAATTTGGATGGTAATACTAATTAAGAATTTAGTTGGAGGGATCTAATGCAAACTTACTAGATATTGCAAAGATATGGAAGAGTAAGTTCAAATCTGTGTATAATCATGAGATTCTTGAGGATGAATCTAAGAGTCAACTAACACCTATCGTTGAGAAGTAGAAGTGACCTTCTGACCAAAGGAATGGGAGAATATTAAGGACCTTAGCGTTTTTTTAGTTTTTCATAGATATCTAGAGCTATGTGAATGCTGGTAGCGTAGTTCATATCCTCAAAAACGATGTCGATCTCACAAATCTCATTTTGCTTAGATTTATGACAAGACTTTTAGATTGCATTAAGAAAGACGCTTCTTATCTCCCTTAATTCATTCATCGTGAAGCGTGTCTTATAGGAAAAAGAATTTCATTCAATTAGCTCTACGCAACTAAGTATTTCTAACTAACCGAAGCGATTCCTGCATTAGTACCCACACGAATGTTTGTCTGAATGAATGCAAGCAACATTATGTTTTATGTATTCTACTACAATTAAAGCAAAGCACTCCATTTACTGGATAACGAAAAATAATATCAAATTCATTTGTTAATGCATCTCTTAACTTTTAAAGGAGCCTTTTACCCCTAAGAAGAATTCATCGGTTCTCTCAGTTTGCTCTAGCTGGTCTTCTCGGTTTTATTCTAATTCAATATGAGTGAGCTATGCTAAACTATTTAATTTTACGCTTTTGATTATTTGAGATCGAAGCCATAAAATTCAAGAGATCTTGGGCTAGTACATACAGCATTATTCAATTCACATAAATAAGTCATATTTACTGGTAATTTGTTGGGCTGCTGGATTGATCACTGGCGTCTGCGGCATAAAGTTGGGCAACCCACCACTGAAGGGGTTCATCAATCCAATAGGAGTCGGATTATATCCATTCTACAACTAATTAACAACAAAGAACATTCACAGAACTTACCGGAATGTAAAGCGGCTGAACAATGGCTGTGCCATTGCTTAGAGGAAAAACGATGTAGGGCATCTGGAACATTTGAGGCATGTCCTTTTGTCCTTGGTTGCTAATAACCGACAGAGGGTTATAAGGAACAAGGACCTGAGGCTGTTGCTGAACGATAATCGGTTGCTGCTGCTGTGTTGGAATTTGAGATCCGCTGGCTTGAGGCTGCGAGGTGCTTGAAGTCTGCGCATTTCCTGAAGTATTTGCTGCTGCTGCCTGAGTAGTGCCAGTTGTCTGCGGGGTTTGGTTGCTGCTTTGGCCGCTAGTCGCTTGCTGGGTTTCAACACCCTTCACAGGAGTTTGTTTCTCGAAAAACTGTTGATTCTTTTTTGAACTAGAGTCCTCTGTCTGCTTTTTCTGCTCAGAGGTCTGCGACGATTTCGGTTCTTCCTTCTGAACGTATTGAACATGGGCACCAGGAGCGTTTCTAGGTTTCTTTGACTCGTGTTTGGTTCTTTCTTCCTCTTTTACGACATCCTTTTCTGTTTTCTTCTCATCGTCAAATCGCACATGTTTTGTTTCTTTCTCTTTTGGAGTGTTTTCCGTTTTAACCTTTTGCTCAGGTTTCGTTTCGTGTTTCGATGGCTCGTCTCTTTTCTGGTAATGGATATAGCTTTCATTAGCGGCATCTGATCCTTTAGTCTCGCTGGAAGTGTACTTATCTTTTGATTTGTACCCACCGTCTCTCTGGTAGCCCCCACTTCTTTGAGAGTATTGAGTTTTCTCTGAGCCTTTGTAATAATCGTCGCTTTTGCCGTAGCCGCTCTTTCCATTCTCATAATTTTTCGAATATTTGTCTTTCTTCTCGTAGTAGACGACGTTATCATCTTTCTTCGAATATTGAGAGTTCGATTTGTAAGATTTATCATAGTACTTATCGTTTTCATCTAAAAAGGGGTATGAGATAAGATGGCGGGCATTTTTTTTTATCAAATTTTACAGTTTTTCGAAGAATAGTCGTTGGATTGTTTAGTTGAGTAATTAGAGCGAGAGGTGTCTTCTTGATCGTAGTCATACTTTGAATGCTTGTAGTTTCCTTGCTTTCTGGTGGAATAAGAATCTTCTTTGCCTTTTGAATACGAATCGTAGTTGTTTTCTTTTTTGCTTGTAGATTCTTCAACGCGTTGGTACAGTGACCGTTCTTGGTAAGGTTTCCTTGAATATGACATGATCGATGGATGCTTTGAACTTTTGAAGATGTTTGGTTGTAAGAGAGAAAAGTCGATTTTTTATCTCACGAAGTGAACAGATTTGTTGATTTTAATCGAAGTCGGGGTATAAATGTACTGACCATAACGTTGTTATACTTTTCAAAGCATTACAACTCCTGAAAAATAGAGAAAATTCTGGTGTTGTGCGCTCATCTAACGAAGGTTACCTATCATTCAAATGATCCTTGCGAAGAGAGCTTCTCTGAAGGAACGCTTATTTTCAGAACTACTAGAGTTTTGCATGAAATTAGAAATGTTAAATTTAGCTCGGCGATTTCTACTGCGATTTTTACTGCGTTATCTAGCTCCATCATCAAAGTCACAAAGAGCAACTCTAGCAATTAAGAATGATCAATTTTAAGGTTTTTTTTTCTTGAGTCGCGGAACCTATCGGCGACGAATCATTTATGGCAAAGCCAAATAGCGCTTTATTTATCAATATGACCATATGTAGACGATACTGTACTGACAAATTACGAAATTTTTGTCTATCATTTCACAAATCCACAGTGCAAGAAGTTTATCTCAATAGACCTGATTGACCAATATTAATCAAGTTCCCTTTTGAGAGAGCCTTGATCATAAATAAGATGGATTTGCTGCAGAAATCACAGGTTCTGTCAATATAGTTTTCAACTTCCTCACCCTCGCACTGAAATCTTATGGTTTCTGGTTGCGCTTAGTGCATTATCCAATCAAATCTGACTAAATTCACAAATTAATTCCTTTATTCTCAGTCAATAAAAGACCCAGACCACTCATGTGGAACCAAAAAACATCCAACAAAATCTGTTCGGACAAAACCATTGTGCGGGTAAGCTATGAACCTAGAGGAGCAATCTTACGCTTGCTATCCATAGGAACATCAGCGGCACCTTGCGAAGCTTTTGAACATAAAACCAAGTATCGACAATTCCACTCCTTTCATCCCTACGTTTTTACGAACAAGAGCCAAACAAGAGAAACTTAAAGAGGGTAGCAGATCTCCTTAACCAGGCTGATTCTTTTTCATTGGGACTAGAACGACAAAACGAAATCAATTATGAAAACATGAAAATTCTTCGGAAAATGATGGAGATCGAGACTAAACCAAGTTCTTTGAATCCTCACGTGCTATACAATCGTTCATTTCATCCGACAAAAAGTTTGGGAATTGTCAGAAAGGTGCGTGAATGGCAAAAAATCAATGAAGAAAATCGAGTAAGCGAATCATAATTGCTGAAAAGAAGCCGTGAATCAACTATTATAGGGATTAATTCAAAGACTACAGTCTGCTCATTCTCTGTATAGTGTAAAGAGTTGGGAGAGTCAGGATCGGAAGCGTCAGGAACTGAAAAAAAGTATCAGTCGTAATGGAAGTATTGAGTTTTGCTTGGGTGTGTGCTGAGTAATAATAAATGATTTAGGGCGGTATGAACATATTGATTTCACGCAAGAAGCACGCGCATCTTTATCAAGACCAATGTCTTCGACCTCAACGGCGAAATATAGCAGTTCGAAGGGGTTTCACATTAGGTCATTAGAGCATAACTACTAAATTTTTGTCATGAGATAGAGAGCTATATTTATTTTAAGAAAGTATTCATGGTGAAGTGACTTTCGCTGAGAAGAAGTATATCAGTTTTGTTAAGAAGTCATTATGGATGTATAAATATAGAGACGAATGCTTCAAAGATATGAAGTGGATAGGTATAAATCGGCTAGCCTATTAGAAAGAGTTCTTTAACTGCAATCGAATTATTATTCCAGGCGCATTGAACTCTCAATTTTAAAGGTTAGTCCTGAATTTTTATCGGATTTGCACGTTAGTATTGCTGACGACCAAAGATCAATTATCTTGAAAACCAGAACTTATCATCGATTTTCCATGTTGCTAATGGAGGATTGAAAAGGCAAGAAATGAAAAATTCACAGATATTCGGCTTGCGAAAGGAAATAATTTTGAATTATTTTTTGTTTTGTAGTCACCAAATTCTAATACACAAAAAGCCCTTATGAAAAGTGGACATCAGTAATCAGATTGATCCAGCAGTAAAAGAAATTTCATAGAATAGTGTAATGAAACACATTCCAGAAACTCAGCAGATAAAACTTCTTCTCAACAAATTAAATTATGGATGTTTCTCATTAATTGAATATTTAAGCTCAATGATCACTTCCCAAGCTATTTTACCGCAGCTTCAAACTAGAAATAAATAAACAAAAAAATAAAAATAAAACTCAGTATTCTTTTAACTATCGTTACTAAACAAAATAGTTCGCTCTTTTTTTGGACCCTCACGTAATCTTCCCCTCACATCAGTTACCTCCTCATCCGAAAATTCTTCAGAACCCGTGTTCTTCCACCACGTTCTTATTGATTCCAGCACCTGGGCCCCTTCTGGAGTTTTTGTCAAATTTTTCGAAGAAAGCCCTCCAATTTTTTTAATCAAACTATCATCATCGATTTCCAAATTTTTGGGCGTCTTCGCAAGCTTCTTTTCGAGAGCGCTTTCTCCATCGCTATTGATTTGAGGCTTGCTTTTCAGATCATGCGAATAAATCTCTAAGCCTATTTTGTACTCCTCCAGCGAAATAGGACGGACTTCACTTCGCATTCGATGCCGCTTCTTCAGATATTGAATTATGGAAATTACTATTTCCAAGACTTGGATCAAGCTGAGAACTGCCCCTGCAAACGTCGAGGCCATACTTAGGCTTATAAAGGCGAATCCAACCTCCACCAATGTCTGTGGGTCTATCTCAACATAATTATCGACAATTTCAAACACCAATCCGAATGTCATACATCCAAACGCGAAGAGTTCAATGCAGAGGGTAAGTCTTCTTGTCCATTTATCCTTCAAGGGTTGATACACGATCATGTAGATGATAAAGATCAAATTAATGCTCCAAACAATCAAAATCTGAGCAAAAGGGGATGAGCTCATTAAAGCTGTGACAGCTGCGTACACAATGCTTCTTATGAGAGAAAATGGCACATACATTATCTGTGGTTTCTTCTCATTGTCAAAATCATCAAATAAAGTCTTGTATTTCTTCAAATGGAGAGGTCTTAGAGTCTCTTTGGTTTGGTGGAGGTATCGGAGATTCGAGAATATCACGTGAGACACGAAGATTGCAAAAAGTGTATAGAAAGTGAGAAACAGCGTGCCAATGGCGAGAGACCCATTGGTAAAGTATGTTGCTGGTTCGACAAGAGATTTCGAGTATTGAATGTTGACGAGTGACCAAAGCCAGCCTGGCTGGAATATCGCTAATAAGAAAATAAGAGCAAAATTCCATAGGACTGAGTCATTAAGTCGATTCATCAATCGACTGAATGTTTGCATGAAGATGATATAATGGTGTTTACAGCTTTTCCGAGCATTCGTTTTTGGAGTCTTCATTTTCCGAGTGATATTCTGAAGCTGCTTTTTCAGCACATTGATCATTAAAGACCCAATCACCACGATAGGCAGCAGCAATGTCAGATTAGACATCTCGTTGTTATAGTTTTGAGTGAAGAATGGCGTGACTTCATATGCGGTGAAAACCCTCGCGATAGACGTGTTCCTGTCTTCAAGGTTCTCATTCCATTGAGCCATGAAGTCTATTGGAAGCACAATGTTACTCGGGTCGATGTGAGACGTCGCGAAGAATTCATTCACATTAGGAGGCCATCTAATATCGAAAAATCTCATCAGCTGCACTGACTCACCAACGACTTGCATCCGCACTAAACTTAGGGACAAAGCTCCTCCTGCGAGTGAGCTTACTGCCTGTCCAGTTGCAACGGCTCCTCCACCGACGGAAGTCACGTTTGAAGAGACTGTGATTACTTGGATCTCAGTTGTGGTGAAAGGATAAATTTCCTTTAGTTGGATGATGGCTGATTTATTCACAGTCCTGAACTTCTGATAGGGATCAGTGTTGAAGTCAGCGTCCAAATCAATAGTCACATTCAGAACCGAGAGTGGCGGGTAATGCTGATCACCTAGGTATTGGAATCTGATTCTCGATTCTGTTGCTGGAGAGAGGACATACAACTCCGATGCCACAATAACATTTGCGATTTGAATGGTCATTCTCTGAGCAATTGCGAAGATAATATTGACGATTCCATAGCTGAAATCGATGTAGATAACACGGGCTTCAATTGACAAAGTTAGATTGAAGGATAGGGTGAGTTTTGGAAGACATGCTGGGATTTGATAAAGAGGATACTCGCCAAGAAATCCTTGATAATGAGTAACTGGGCAACTAGTAACACAGGTTCCATTGAGAAGGAGATATCCTTTGGGGCAGCTAGTGCAACTGAGGTTGTCTGGCTGACTGCAAGTCAAGCAAGGAGGCTGGCAATCCCTACATTCTCTTGTGCTGTTATCTGCATACATGTCTGGAGGACAGCCACTATTGCAAGTATTGTTGTAATAGAAATATCCTTCTGAACAATTGAGACAGCCATATTTGGTAGTATTGACACAGCTTTCACACCCGAAATAGCAAAGGTGACACTCATATACACTCAAATTAGCAAAGGTCGTGAGCGGACAAGTGCTAACACATGTCTTATTGTAATAAAGTAGACTATTATCGCATTTAGCACATCCTTTGATGCTAGTTTCAACATAACCATATGGGCAGCTATTGAGGCAGGATTCATTGAAGAAGACTTGGCCAGAACTGCATTTGTCGCAGGCTCCAGTACTGTCATTTTCTAAGTAGTAGAATGGGCAACTAGCTGGACAAGTAGGCAGATTCACTCCATCATTCAGCAAATAAAGAGTCTGGTTGCATGTGGTGCATATTGTTGAGGTGGTACATTCAATACAGTTCGCATCATAGCAAGAATGAAAACATGGGTCATGCGTGCCACGAGCTATTCCCGCTGCCTGAGGACAGTTTTCTTGGCTGATCCAATCCATCCCAGGTATGGCTCCTGTCCCTGTAAATATCCTGAATTCAGAAAGCGTTCCATCAAAGCCTAATAAAGTGTCACCGATGTTAATTGTGCAAGGTATAGGAATGAATGTAGTTCCCGTAAACCTCAGTGGTTCTGCTTCATTGGTGTTTTTGCGGTAAAGAACAAAATCAATCACATCATTTGATGAATCGTCGTAGGTTCTGGCCATTAGATAGAGATGATATTGTGTATTATCTATTGCAAGGATGTTAATTGCCACTAATACATTATTTGTGACTTACAGTTAAAAGTCATTGGAAAGTAGGAGGGTGTTGACGTCGAATATTTAATCCCAATGGTATACGACGCACCCGCTTGCAGTAGCACTACTGTGTAGTAAGGAATAGTTATGCCCTAGATAAATCTATAGTTATTCACTATGTAGAATAATAATTACGCTAAGTATAGATATGAAGTTTGAAGTTCGATCAGAAGCGTATTGCAGAGAGAGGGAGAAATAGAATCCGACAACTTGAGTGAGTGGCTGCATATTCGAGCAAACGGTACTTGGAAGAGTCACCATATGAGTCGATCCAAAAGTTTGTAAGGAAGATAAGGGGCTATCTATTCAATATTAAATAATTATCATTGGTACAGCTCAAAAATGAATTTATCTACTATAAGTCCCGTCATATTGGAGGCCTGACTGATCTATGGCAACGGTGGCATTTGTAAACTTGTAGATTAATAGGTAATTCGCTAGAAAAATTATGCTGACTTGAGAAAAGATGATCTTGACTACTTTGATAAGACCCAAAATAGAAATAATAAATGTTCAAATTCGGAATGTAATGAGGAGTCGCAAAAGCTCCACTGAATGTGGCATCGGTCGCTGGGTAATGAGCTGTCGGATATCTGAGGTAAACATAGTCGTTGTCCAGGAAAGTAACTGGACCCATGTTAGTCGCATCTCCGGTCCATGGAATGACCACTTTCACACTAAAATCGTTGTTCTTGTTTGTATCATAAAGGAAATATTTGTTTTCCAACGTCGACAGTGCCGTTGAAAAGGAGGTAGCAAAAAAATGCCAATATCCTCTTGTAAAACCACAAGGCTATTATCAACCGAGATAAATTAAAGATATATCATGAGTCATTACGTAGGTCGGGTCAGAGTTGGTATAGTTCACTTGTCTCAAAACACTGCTAACCTGAAACTGGCAAAGGCACCCAATGACATTATTCCGAAAGATCTGAACCAATCTATTATTGTTGTGCCTAAGATTATATCCTCAATTAGTGAATAACTCTCAAAAAGCTTGTTACAGGATAAAGAAAATGGGTTGGAGGATATCGTCAGGGTCAGATCGAGGATCAAATTTAACCCACGTCCCAAAAGTGGCCTCGCTAGCTCCGACGACTATTTTTGGTATCAAAATAAACCGAGAGAGTTAGGAAAGCTTATTTCAAGGAAAGTATCACATCCTGGCATTGTGCTGTATTTCCGAAAGGTAATGTTAGTCCAGTCTTGAAATACAGGAGGTCCAATCGATGGGAGATAAGAAACGAGCTCATAAACATCGTATAGTTGCAGTCCACTCACTATATAGCAAGTATTTTCAGAAAGAAGCAGTATGATGGTTACCGTTGATGATCATGAGGAGCATTAACTTCAATCTCGCTGATATCATAAAGGAGAGGATACTGTTAATTTGTTTTTTGGTAAAATTTTGAGTTTTGAGTCACTCTCAGAGTAGATTTAATTAATAAATTATTAGATTAATTTTGCTTTCGTAAAGGAAAGCGAACGAATTTTGAGAAATGGTGACTGAGTGAAAGTGAAATATCTTAACGATTTTCATGATGAATGATCAATTTTGATGATGATAAATGTAATTAAGCAACATTATTTGCTTTTATGTTTATTTCTGTCTTAAAAAATTTTAGACGGCATTAACTAACGCAAATTATTCAGAAAAAAACTAATTTTCAGAGCGGTTTTCTATTTTTATTTTGTTTTATTTTTTGAAAGCTTCTTCCTGCTGCTTTGGGACTCATACTCGAGTTTCAGCTCTATTCTGCCAAAGCGAAGCAAAAGATTGAAGTTCAGAAAACAAATCCCAAGTGAGAAGTCCTAATTTTGCCAAATTAAGCATTAAGTATGCAAATTGAAGGAGTACCCAGATTAATCAAGAGTCTAGCTTCGAATAAGTCAAACAGAGGTTAGTTCTTGTCTTTTCTTCCTTAGTCCTTGCACTAATGTGAGGTATATATGCTATCGCTAAGAATAACTTGAGATGGATGAGATAATAAAATAAGAACCTTACTAATTCCGATTTTAAAGAAGCAATCTTAAATTACGATTCCATAAGTTACTTTTCTGAGAACAGAGCAAAAGCCGAGAAATTATCGAAGTATCATGGGTTCAGCACACGAAGCGAGTTGCCTCGGATAAAAAGACTAAACTGGGATAGATATTGTAGGTCTTAAGTTGAGAAATTAGAGAAGATCAGTATAAAGCACTGAAAATGGAAGATTGACACCAGACTTTGTAAGGAAATGTTACCGATGAGTTATTTCACATGCTTTTCGAGACTCCAATCGATAATTCAAGAGGCTCTGGTATACCCGTTGAAATTATCTCGAGTAGCAATATCTTTTTAGAAATTTTCAGAAAGAGAGTGGAATCACATTTTCGGGGAGATAGAGACTACAAGTTTTGAGTAGAAATATGTATACTTCATGTTTAGATTATTTTCTCCGTCGTCTGGTTCTGAAGAAAAATGAATTAATGGAGCAAATGTACAAATTGTTATTACTCAAAGACGGCGTATAGGATTAATTCCTTGATGAGAGAAATAAACCTCATTCGATCAGATGATTGCCATCTGTTGCTTGCTTATACCTCGCGTCGGAATTTCAGTCAGGTAAGTCCTGATTTCTGGCCCTTTGGAGCAAAGTCTTGGTCATCACGAGTGGAATGTGCATATCATCAAGTCTATGGCTTCATTTCCGGTCGATATTATGTGAATTTAATCAAGAAACTTGGTTTGAGCGACTTTTATATCATCTAAATTCAGACTAAGATGACTTCTCTGAAAAAGAATCTTTATCTCATTCACTACTTACATAAAATCAATGTCTGGGTTCCCTTTATGAGCTGTAATTAATGTAAGAGATTACATTTCTTGATTTTTATGTTATATGTGCTTAAAATCTTCATCTGTAAAATGAAAAGTCAAGTTATGAACTTAATTGAAATTTCCTCTTATAAATAAATAAAGTCATCTAAGACTCGAGAACCCAACTCTAATAGTCATTTCTGTTCTCTTAATTTTTAGAAATCTTGAATCTAAAATATTTCTGGGTGTTGATGACCAGCCTTGATTTTTAACAAACCAAAATTTTTTGTATATTCAAGAATTTCCTGTAATTAACTTGAAACGACTATATTTCAAGATAGTCTACAATTTTGTAAAAAAAATAAATTCGAATTTGTGCCTAAAGAGCAACTATTTCGTTTTTACTTCAAAGAGGAGTATATTAGTTAGATGTTAGTTCCTTTGTGAAACACAACAAGAATTGAAAGCTTCAAAGCGACGTCCACCGCTTTGCTTGCGCTATAATTATTACTTTGACATTATCTGCTTTTCAGAACGCAGTTTTAATTTTCCAAGTTTCTTAGTAGAGAGAGAGAAGAAATATATCATGAAGTTATTGGATCCTTTAACATTTCTTCGTAACCTTAAGTTAACTTTAAGAAGTTTATTTATTCTGTCAAAAAGATTTCATTGATGACTTCATTTCCTGAGTTTTTCCTTGGGAAAATTTTGAATCCTAATTCTTGTCAAATAAAGCATACTGAAGCGGCAGGGCCTAATAACAAAGAGAGAATGATAGAACTGTAAATAAATTCTATAATTTACTTTCATCTGAGGTAACTCCACCAGTAAGCACCTTCCCTGTCTTAACATCCAGCAGCTTCGCTGTCCCATCACTAGATGCAGTTGCTATCATTCCTCCGTCTGGACTCCATCGTACACAACTGACGGTTCCTTATCAGTAAGAAGAATCATGTGGCAAGCAAATGAAAAAATAAATATACTTGAATGTACGTGATCAAAAGTCGTTGCAATCTTCAATACTCGTTTATCAAAAATCTTAATTTTTGTATCTTGACCACCAGACACCATTAAATTTCCATTGTTTGGGCAAACATCAATCCAACTTGTGAAACCTATTTGAATCCACCGCAACAGATCAGTGTTCGAAAAAATCGAAAAAATGAAATTTGATTACGCTTATCTCTCTCAATTTGAATCGGTTTCGTCAACGTGAAAGTTGCTCTCTCGACGTCGAGGACATTGAGTTGCTTTCCACCAAATTTTACGAATAATAACGATTCGCCCGAATTTGTACTCCATCTACAACGGCCATAGCCATCTTAACGAACAAGAGCAAACTGTTAATGCGATAAATCATTAAAAGTCTTCATTACCAGATTCAGAGGTCGCCGTCATATACATATGGAAGCTACAACTGTTGGAATTCATGTCTGATATTAAACAGACGTCATATTTGTCTACAGTTGCTACAGCCTCTCCAGTGGGGTCGAAATCAAGACTAGCAACCCAGTTTTCTAGACAAAGCAACCTTTAACGAACAGGAAAGGATAAATTTGATTGATTACGAGGAAGGCTGCTATATTCAGAATGCCATGACGTTTTCCTGCTGAGCTTTACGATGTTTTCTGCCTTAGAACGATCGAAATTGAAAAGATGGTAAGCGGTTGTCTCTCCAACTGAAATTGCTCCAAAGACATTCCTTCGCAAATTATAGGCAATGTCTCCAAAGCCAGTATCTAAATGAGAAGAAAATCAACGTCATGAATTTCATAGTAACGTACCACCATAGACTTCCTCAAATGAATATATTTTCTTACTGCGCCCTTTCTGTGAGACATCAAATACTTCCAGATTGGCACTTCTGTCACAGCAGTGCTGGAGGGAAACTAAAAATCCTGTATTGGAGAGTTCTTTCACGTGAGACCAGCAAGCATAGGGGACTAAACGGATAGTCATTATGATTGAATAAATATCAACAGGTTGAATTTTACGGCTAATATCATTGAGGTTCACTCCGTCAAAGTCGGCGAACCTTTGCTTTGTTTCGAGTTTTGTAATACTAATCTTATTGCCAGAATTCTCACCCGGAAATGAACACCAAGCGAGCAGCTTTGGCTTTGAAGGAATGCTATCTATATGGAAATCCCGAATGAGTAAAAGCAAAGATATCAATTTGACAATAACATATCATTGGAAAAAGGACTTTGACCGAAATTATCTTACCGAGGCTGCTTTTAGGAGTAGTTTGAGAGTTTTCTTGTGATTCAGCTCGCGATTGCATTACTTTTTCATGGATTGGACTGGATGTATCCAAGATATTTCCTTTTAGACTACTACAATTGGAAGAAGTGAGCATAACTTTTGGATGATAGAAAACTTTTCATCATTTTTTTCATGGCCTGCTGGGAGCATTTCTGTTTTAGTTTCGACTTATTGTTATGGATTGAGAAGAAATAAATTTTTAATCTTGCGTAAAAAATTAAATTATCGGCTGAGTCAAATTCAATATTTTTTCGAACTGTATTTTCGGGAAGAAAAAACTCACATATTCTCAAATCCAGAATACTAACGACAGTTCTATCTTATCAATGAAAAAGATTTAATCCAATCGTCTCAGCTGCGGATTCAGTAGAAGTTAAAATATTTTATCTATCACAATTAATAGATTCGATTTCTCAGAGTTACAATAAAGTTTCACAGTTTTAAAGTTTGAATTTATATCTCTAGCGCACTTCCGAATACGGTTACCGCGAGACCCTTCGGCTCTATATACCGCTAAGAAGAATCAAGGCTCAACCACTTGTGTAACTCTTGAGATTTTGCTGTAAAAGGATAAATCAGCTCGTGAAAATAAGCTGCTAGAAGGGAGGTATAGGACTAAAGGTGGGTGGTGCTGTTAGCTTTGCTTTTTTTCCGCATTGGTTTCAATTACTTATTACTTCAAATTTCTCTCGAATGCAATTATAAACACCTTAAGAGTTTTTCATCATGTGCACCACATAACAAGAAGAGTATACGAGAGTCGAGGAGTTGCAGAACGTCGAATCGCGTCCATGGTCTGACACGGTTCGCAGAAGAGAACACAGCGAAGAGAATAAGACTTAAGATCACTTAAGAATATTTATTATGTAAAGACCCTTAGTTGCACACTAATCGAGAGTCGGAATTACAGCGCATTACACTCTATCGATGCCCCAAAAAAGCCACGAATTTTCTCAATTTCAACGCAAGAGGTAGGAACTATTTGAATGATAAAGCGTAGGAATAGCCCAAACATAACGGAGGCAACTTGGATAGACGTGGCTCTTTTTTAGTGATTATTACCGACAGCCTAGAATTCTTTATGAAAATTTTGAAACCTTACCGAGTAGAATAAAGAGGTTCGATTTTCTGAGAGTGCACATTCATGTATAGTTCGTTAGCGAATCCGCATTTAACTTTCAGCTGATATATACAAAATTACATTGAAATTTTCAAGGTTATATTCCCAAATTTGTGATCCTAACATCTCCTTAAGGGCACGCCATAAATTTAAAATTTTTTCCTGAGAAAACATCAGTATTGTCGTATGTTAAGCACAAATAATTTCTTATCCATCACAGATTTGTTAGACTCACCAAAATTGTCACCTTAGATAATTTTGCTCTCTTTCTATTCTCTCACTAGATATCAAGAAAGACAACCCTCAATAGCACTCTTTGTGCTTGCTCCAACATAGCTTTCATGACAAACCTAAAAAAGCGATTGCGCTTTGAAATCATCGTAAAATAAACTGTATTAATTTACAAACTGTTTTGATTTTCAGCATCACTAAAAAGGTTCTTTAGTAATTTTTCTGCCAGCTCGAATTTATAAAACCAATTAAATGCTCCGTGAATTCTTTTTTTATTTGGTTATTAAAAACGCCTTGCAATTTTTTTTACAGAAAATTTACAATCAAGACCGGAATTTCAGAAATAAAAATTTATTTCGTTCATCTTTCTGATAAATGTTTTCCGATTTTATTTAATAACACTAAAATTGTAATTTACTTTTCTCTGTTTGTTATCCAGAGATAAAGACAATACTGGGCGGAAGCAAGCTTAGCCTTGTAGATTTATTGTTCCTAAGCTTGTAACTAAGCAGAACTTTTTGCTAATCATTACAGCTCCATACCGTTGCGTTAATTTTAATTAAAATAATGAGGATAGCTTTCATTCAAGCTTTATTTGGAATAAACCTTGAAATAATTAAAGCAAAAAGCATAACAGATGAACATACTCCTTAAATTCAGAACCCCGGCTCACGATGAGGCTTACACTCAAGATTTTGCTATCCAGCTCCGGGAACGATTCAAGCTGTGTCTTTTGGGATTTATATTCTACTTAGTTGGTTTCACTGTCGTAAATCTCACTGATCAAGGATCCAGAAGCTCCACATCGAAAATTCTGTATGGATTTAGACTCGCTTGCCTCCTCTTTGTGATAATTAGCACGTATTGCTTGGGCAGGAAGTGGAAAAACCCAAAGAAATCAATGAGGAATTTCAATATGTTTCTGGACATATTTATTTTTGCAATTATCTTTACTTTCTACCCGTTGGGCATGGGACCAGCTGCGAGTGTGTATGGCCAAGCGGGAATCTATATTTCTCAATGGTCAAATGGATATTTCATTGCTAATGCGTTAATGCTGCTCAGTAACTGGTGGATAAGAAGTCTTGCAGTGATAGCTCAGTTTCTGTATTTCATAATATGCATTGTGTTGAGAGAAGATCACCCCGTTCCGCAGATAGCAGTAGTGCTATTTACATCGGCAGTTTGCGTATGTTGGATGTATCTGAATGAGAAGTATGAAAGATTGAATTTCCTGGAAAAACGAAAAGTTTATGAAAACTTTGAAGCGCTCAAGAAGATCTTCGATGACGTTTCTCAAGGAATTGCGATTATCGAAAGGAATGATTACTCGAATTTCTATCAAAACCATTCGCTGAGTGAGATATTTGATACACAATCGAGTATTGATTGGAAACGCTTATTCCCGCAAATTAAAGTCCGAAAAATCAGCCCTTACATTGAGATCAGTAGTAAATCGAGAGTTTACGCTCCCATTGATACTGAAGAATTTTCAGTAATAATGAATCCTGAAAAACTTTAAAATTTGACTATTTTATTTCTAGGAGAGATCCTATTACCTGAGTGATTACCTCGAGAATCTCGTCAAGATGATGTTTGACCCGCAGAATCAAGAAAAATCAGTCACCGCTGAAACCTCTTGGGCTTCTTCGTGCAGCTCTGAAGAAACGCAGACCAAAAACCTCCTGATCAAATTCACTCCTTCACTCTTTATGGGAAAGGCTGTTATAGTTATCAACGTGACTGATACCACCGACCGCGATAATCTCATCGCCGCTGAAGCCAGTAATGCATATAAATCTCGACTTCTTGCTTCAGTTTCCCATGAGTTACGTACACCTCTCAATGGAAGTATGAACTTCACTGAGCAAGCCATTAATGATCCCACTGTTCCTCACCAAGTGAAACAAAAATGTCTCATTCCTGCCCTTAGAGCAGGTCAACTTCTCCTCTCACTTATCAATGATATTCTCGATTTCTCTCAAATGCAAGCTGGAAAATTAAGACTTGTGTTTGAATCGAAAAATGTGTTTGTCACAGCTAAAGAATGTATCGATCTCCTTGAAATCCAGGCGAATAAGAAAGGGATCACTCTTGAGTTAAAGAACTATTTGAAGCCAAGGCAGCAGACATTATTTACTGATCATAACCGACTGAGACAAGTGATATTAAATCTACTAAGCAATGCTGTGAAGTTTACGTTCAAAGGAGGAGTGACTCTTATCCTGGAGCCAGCTACGAACAAGCACGACCCAATGACGCACGGAGTACAAATCACCTGTAAGGATACAGGAATCGGTATTAATGAAAAAGAACAGAAGAAGCTGTTTCAAGCCTTCGAGAAGATCGAATTGGGAGACAAGGCTTCAATGAATTCTACGGGTGTAGGACTGGGATTGATAATCTCAAATAATCTTGTCCACCGGCTGAACAATACCAACAACAAGTCTCTAGATATAATAACTGCTGAAACTGAAGCCGAACTTGATTGCATTAAATTCGAATCTAAAGAGAACGTGGGAACTACATTTACTTTTTCTATCTACAATGCTATCAAAGACAAAAGGAATAGGAGCCGCCAAGATTTGCCAGCTCCAAAGTTTTTTTCAGATACTAAAGAAAATCTAAGAGAACCGGAAGACCTCGAAGAATCAGAAGAAAAGTTTGAGTTATTACTCGAGCATGAATCGATCGAAATTATCTCACAAGAGCCATACAAGAATGCTCTTACCTGCAATGATACATACCCAATCCGTACTTTCAAGAATTCCTTTGTTTCAAGTCCTGGCACCCAGCATGAACCTCAATCAAGCGATCCTTTGTTTAGAATGTCAAAGCCCTCAAGGCACGAATGTTCCTGTCCTCCGATTCTCATCGTAGATGATGATGCCTTCAACCTTACCGCCCTAGAGCAGATCCTTCACAAA
>ENA-UOUE01000332-UOUE01000332.1-compost-metagenome-genome-assembly--contig:-NODE-332-length-39666-cov-5.360479_pt1 | contig 39666 bp, 24 predicted proteins | sample MGYA00238146_ERZ747223 | MGnify/ENA primary metagenome ERZ747223 (study PRJEB28781, sample SAMN06268865) | compost metagenome | isolation source: single cell | place: USA: California, Emeryville, Joint...
TCTCAACATATTCTGCGTATCTCTAAAATGGTCTGGAAAACTGATAGTTTTGTTTTCAGTATTGCCAACTTTTGATTTATAACGAGTCACTGTTATGTTGACGGGAATGCTTTGCTCCTTCATGGTTTCAATCAATTCTTTCCTCTTTTTCTCTTCTGCTTCTTTCTCCTTGATTTTAAGCATAGACTTTTCGAGCATAGTTGTGTTGGGTGGAAGCCAGTTACGCTTTTTCAATTCATGTTTAAAGTTATCACTGCTTTGAGATTTGAGCATTTCAAATTTGTTGAGTGGTGCAGTCAAGTGTGGGTTAAAGCCCCTATCTTGAGTCCATATGGTCGAGTTACGCGGAGACTGAGGTTCCAGACTTGTCTTTGCGTAACCGATCCATCTTTTTATGGTTTCAGGGTTCACTTTCTTGTCTTGAACCATGGTTTGATTGGCCCAGGGAGTTCCACGAGGACATCTGAACTGCATATACCCGTCATATTTATCGGGCACAGGTGCATAGAAAGCTTTTTTCGGATCGAATTTTAGCGAAGTTGGGATATGTGGCGCATATTCTACTTTCTATGAATATTTTTCAAATGATTCAAGAATTATGTTGTGAATGAGCATACATTTTGAGCAAATTCAAGTCTTTCCTTGAAAGATTTGCTGCCTGTACAACGGACGTCAAAGCGCCTGATAAAATCGCCGGTTTTTAGAACTTCTTTCATCGCTCCAGTCTCATTATTGACTAGGTAATGTTTATTCTTCTCTTCATCAAACCTATGGACAAGAAATCTCACTCAGAAATAGTAAAGAAAGCTATAAACCAGAGCGTGATTGATTGAGGTTCACTCTGAGTGAGGGAATTGGACCTTTGGTTGGACATGTAGTTCTTTAATGATTTATTATAGTCACAGTTGTTGCATTAATTTTTATATTTTAGAGTAGGGCTCTCAAGAACCTATTCCGTTTTCTTCTATCTAAGTAATGGCTGTGAACACCTCAAAGCAGTTAAAGAAAAGAATAAATTTCTACAGTCTAGCATAGTGCTCTTCCTGATTGGATGCCCTATGTTGATCTTGCTGAAGATCACGTTTATGTGAAAGTAAACTTCCCAAAATTCCAAAATAAAGCAATATGGAGAAAACAGTTGTGAATAATTTAATAATGTTGCTCCAATGTGTTGATCATCACAGCCTTAAAGGAGGCTAGGCTGCTCATATTATAACTACCTTTAATGTACTGATATAAATCTACAATTGATTATCTTCTATAAAATGCCCTTTTCCCTTCTTTAAAGCTTTTCCAAGCTCTGCTAATAAATTTAGTGTCTAACTAGCAGCCTTGTTTAATTGTTCTACATGAATGAAAAAAATATTGCGACCTGCGCACAGATTCATTTAAGTCGAATTTTACTCGAAATGTGGAAATATATGACTCTCGAGTTCTTGCTGGAAAATAAATCAATCAAATCTAATCCTACCTTGATGAAGAGACCTGAAGAAATTTCCAATGATAAAACTCAATAGTGCATAAATTTTTATAAATTTTCGGAAGGTACATTTAAGACTTGGGAGGAGCCTGAAGCTTATAAAATATATGAAACAAGGAAGAAAGTATGAATAGAAAGAGTCTGTTGAATTTTTCCATTTATGAAAGTCCATGTGGACTATTGTAGCAGCGATACAATTGCTCTTTGCATAATCAGCGTTGGAAATTTTGCTTTTCTAATTATCTGCTGTTCTTTTGAGCAATACCGTAATAATTATTTTATAAATATAAAAAGGGCCAAATATCCCACTCGCTCCTGAGCTGCATAACTTCCACAGAAATGGTCACCAAGAATAGTGGATACGATTTACTTGTAAAATTGCTGATCATAGGTGATTCTGGTGTAGGCAAAACTTGTCTTCTCCTTCGATTTTGTGAAAATAACTTTACTACTTCCCATTTAACCACAATTGGTATGCTACTCTCACGTTGCTTCAGTCTTAAGGTATTTTATTAGGAATTGATTTCAAGATTAAGACCATGGATATCGATGGAAAGAAGATCAAGATGCAAATTTGGGATACTGCTGGACAAGAAAGATTCAAGACAATTACCCAGACCTATTACAAAGGCGCCATGGGAATAATTCTAACTTACGCCTGCAATGACAGAGATTCTTTCAACAGCATAGAAAACTGGATAAAACAGATTAAACAACATGCCAATGAAAATGTGTGCAAAATTCTTGTCGGAAATAAGAGCGACCTTCCTGATAGAACAATAAGTTATGAAGAGGGAAAACAACTTGCTGACTCATATGGCATGAAATTCTTTGAAACGAGTGCAAAGGATAGCTTGAATGTGAATGAGGCATTCAATTCAATTGCCAAAGAGATTAAAGAATCTGTTCTAAATTCAGAGAACGAAACCCCTGCGAGCAGTGGGATGAACGCTAGCGTTCGCATCTCAATTGATCCAACTCAAAAGAAACGTAAAAAAGGTGAATGCTGCAAGTGATGATGATATATTCAAATCACACAGCAACACTTAAATTGTCATGATATTGAAACATTTCTTCATCACACTTGGTCTCGATTAGCGGAAGATAGCTTTGCCAGCTTGGCTGTCTGTATGCATGTATATGCCATCCAAAAATCTTTTTATTTTTAGAGCAGATGTATCGAGGGTACGTTGAGTCTATATTCATCCTTGATCCTCTTAGAATAACACAGAAATTTTATTAAACCAAAAAAAAAAATCGTTTGCTCTAACATCAAAGATTAGCATGAATATGAGGTGTCGTTGACTGCATTAGTTTTATTGAGTTTTTTTGCTGTATTGAGTGTTAATTTCCACAAATCCTCAAAAGAGTGCTGCGGATGTCTTATGATCATAGATACTATGTTCAGATTTTGCTTTTTCGAATCATTCTTTCAGAGAGTTATAGAATTGAAACAAACAAAACAAGAAGCTAGAAAAATAATTGAGATAAAGAGCTCAATTACTCAACACAACATCTACAAACACGTAGTTAAATTAATATGATTGAGTGTTGTGTCTGAAAATTACTTAATTGGAGGTATTCTAGTAGCGCTTTCTCTTAGGAGTGTTTACAACTTGGCCCTTCTCTCAAAAAAAGTAAACTCAGAGTGTTTACAGCTAGAACCTCTTTGCAATTTCATGCTACTCTTAATCTGCTCCTAAATCAGAACCATATTACACCTCGGCAAGATGCTTTTGGTTAAGTCATGGAATGGCTAGTGAACATACAGTAACTATGAGAAATACTTAGTGAAGGAAACAGTATTCATTACTTGTTTTAGTTTAAATAGTAAAACTAAATATTAGTTTCGAAATAAGTTTGGAGTAACTAAATTGAAATACTATGTTCTCTCATAAAAGGTATTTACGATGAATGTAGCAACTTTTCATCCGATAGCAAGTATGTTACTAACAGTAAATTAACAACATTAATTAAGTTTTTTTGTTTGTTTGTAAGGTCACACTGAAAAGAAATTCTTCGTCTCTTTTGAATCAGGTAATTGTATTAATTTTTCAGAGATGAGAGATGACCGTCTCTCCTTTTCTCTATAGCTGCCTTATACACTTTCTCTCCAAAGTGTTGAGATTAATATTTGTCACGCAATACATATAGCTTATAGAAAAAATATTTTACACGCAATACCGCAATGCTAATTTTATTTGTAATACCGTGGATGACATTTTGAAGAAAAATCAATTTGATTTGATTCTAATATAGTTACCAATTCTCAGTTAGCTGGCAGTCAATCCTCTTGAAGGCAATCAACTAAAAAACCCCGAGTAGTCAAACTTTCTTTGATTAAGTACACCCTTATTTTTACTTCCTTTTTTTGCAGACTAAGCAAAGAAATTTTTCGCACTCAAAAACCTTTTCCCACAAAAACCTTTTTAGTGACTGAGAATTTATTCATTATTGATACAAAGGAGATGATACAAATTTATAAAATTTGCATCACATTTTCTATACCTGTTCCCATGCTTGAAAATTAAAATTTGATATTGAAATCAATATTATTTTTCAAATTATAAAAAAGCCAAAGTTGGAGCATTTTGATAATTTCAAATTAAACCCATTATTTTCAATTTTAACTCAAGTATGTCGATGAATATGATAATAACTGGAAATTTCTCTCCATCATAACCTTTGTAATCGATGTGGCTTGTGTTCCTAGGATGACAAGATCTCGCGTTCCCACATTTTGAAGCACGGTGAATTGTTTCCAATTTAAATAAAGTCATTGTTGCTGGCGTTGTATTATATCATTGATTAAATCAACACCTTCATTCATATGCCAAAAAGGTCAGAATTCAATTTCTTTCTATTTGTTGGCTTACTCCCATGCGTTTTTCAATTTCATATAGGGAGTTAAATTTAAATTTTACTCTTCTGATAGATGCTTGCTTGAGAGTGTCATTGAGTGTTTTAGATAGAGAGAAAAAAGATCTTTACGCTTACAAGACCTTCTCTGGTTACTGTTGAAAGTTGAGCATAACAATTTATTGAGCTTCACAATTCCCAACCATGAATTTATAGTCAGACTAAAGGAATTCAAATCGAAATTTTGCTTGAAATTATAAGAATGGTGTCTTTATCAAAAAGACTACCTATCTAAGTCTTACTCCATAATATATAACTTGTTGGATAAAAGCCGAGTTTTCTGGGTGAAGGTTTCTCAAATTTGATTTTTAATTTTTTTCTCGAGTTAAGTTGTTTTTTTTCAGGTATGTATATAATTTAAGTCTCTAACCGAAATGTTTAAAACATCCCAACAAAAAAATAGCTACGAAGGATCATATGGGGGCTACAACAAAGGTCCCAGCACGACAGCCAACACCTATTCAACGAAGTCCTACCAAAATGGTGAGCAGGCGAGGCTATACAACTACGAATATGAGATGAAAATCGATTATGAAGTGAAGAAAGTTTTTGATTTCAAGCACTACAAAGAGAACCTGATTAAAGTTTATGACATTTTCCGAGAGGACATTGTCAACCTCAACAGTAATTTGAGACAGCTGTATGCTTACTACGAAAGCAATTTTTTAAATGTCCAGGAAATCACGAATGAAGTCGTAGCTCAACTTCAAAGAAAATCCGAAGCTGCTATCACCAAATTCACTTCAGGAGTGAAAGTTCCTGCCAACGAGGCAGATTTGAGTGACAGAGTTATTCGTAGACTAGGTCTTGCGAAGACACGTGATTATATCAGAAGAGAAATTGAAGATCTGCAACCAGAAATCAACGACTTCTTTGCTGAAGATGCCTACTACCGAAGATCATCATATGCGATCGGAGATTTCTACCTTGCCTTTGAAAAGGTATTCAAGCTCTACGACATTCTTGATCATCGAGGAAGTTTGTATAACTTCATGACCGTCGATATTGGAGCTCTATTCAATGACGTTCTCCACAAGGACCCTCGAGAGGTGGACCTGACAAATTACCTCACTTTCAACGTCCCATTTGTCAAGGAGAGACTTTCAGAATCTCAATACTATCGCACTTCGAACCCAGGGTCAAAAGAAAGGACATTGTTCCGAATCAATGAGATAGTTAAAGGTCAACCAAGTGCTCTTGCCATCGAATCCGTTTATTCGGTTGCGAAAAACCAAATTATTCGAGAGAAAAGAACTCTTATTCAATCTTTTCTGGACATATTCAAGAGAAGACTGCCTGATGGATTACAACTTCCTGAGAGTCTTCTCAAAACTCGTGATGAACTTAGCTCTGAAATTAGAGAAATCAGAGAAGAAGTTCTAAACCTGGAACAACATAATAGAGCCTTTACCAAGATTGTAACAGGACAACTGAATCCTCAGTTTCTCGAGAACATGAGTCTCGAACATGACAGCATCGATGTGCTCTTGGATATTGAAAAATTGTTCTTTATCGTAAGTGACATGACACAGAAAATGAAGAACTACCTCATGAAGTTCGATGAGCACAGAACGTTCGAGGCTGAGCAGCTCGCGGAGTCTATCGAGAGAGCAGCTGATATTGTCAAAGAAGAACTATCCAAGAAGTACGAAGATTGGAACTTACAGTCTGTTGTTGAAGAATTGTTCACTCAGGTCAGAGATATCATTGAGAAGGACAAAGCTCAAAGACAAAAATTGGATGGAGAACGGAGAAAAATCCAAGAAGAAAGAAAGCAGCTCTATGATACTGTCAGCATGGAAAATGAGAGGAGAGCTAAAGACTATGAAGAAAGAAGGCAAAAACAGCAGGTAGATGCATCTGCTTTCCGAAATGAAATTGAAAGAAAATATGATTTTAATAACCGCAACGCTGAAACAAGACCAGCAAGCCAGTATCAATCTGGAAGAAAAGATTTCATAGAGGAAGCTGACAGAAAGGTCAAAGAATACGACACTGAACTCAATCAATCTGCTTCGAAGACTCAAGGTTATGATAGAACCAGAGGATACAGCGGGGACAGGAGACCAGAACCTGAGCCCAGCAGAGTCGACTCTTTTAAGAGAGAGGAAGCTCGCGATGATTTTGGAAGAAGACAAGAACCTCCAAAACGAGAAGAACCTAAAGTGGATGCTTTCAAAAGAGAAGAACCCAAAGTAGACCCTTGGAAACGTGAAGAGCCAAAGAAAAAAGAAGAACCCAAGGCAGAACCATTCAAAAGCACTTTTGACTATTCCAAAAAGGAAGAACCGAAATACGAACCTCCAAAAAGAGAAGAGCCCAAAACAGATTTTTGGAAACGAGAAGAGCCGAAATATGAACCTCCAAAAAGAGAAGAACCTAAAACAGATTTTTGGAAACGGGAAGAACCTCCCAAAAAAGAAGAGCCGAAGGATATCTTCAAGAAAGAAGAACCTGCGAAACCAAAATTTGAGCTGAAAAAGGAAGAACCTGAGTCAAAGAAAAAGAACGCTGTTGAGGAGGTGGATGATCTGATTGACATGATCCAAAATGACTCTTCACTTAGAGACTCTAACATGGAATTCGGAGAGAAGAAGGAAGAGAAAAAGCCAGAACCGTTTAAATTTGAGGCCAAAAAAGAGGTTGAGAAGCCTCTCACTATCCCAAAAAAGGAAGAAAAACTTCCTCCATTTGGCAAGCCAAATCAACAGCAGGAGCCTGAACCTAAACAGCAACCTAAACCCTTCACTCTCCAGAAAAAAGAAGAAAACAACCATTTCTTTGACGAAATCGAGGATGAGATAGAGGATGAGACAGAGGAAAATGATGAAGGTGCGTACATTCCGACAGCAATTAACAAAGACACGGGCAAGAAGACTTTGCCTCCTTTGGGCGGTGGGCAGAAAAAGATTGAAGAGGACCTGAAACCTAAAGACGAAAAACCTGCTCTTGCAGAAATTAAGGGCAAGAATTTCCTATTTGAGAAGAAACCTGAAGAAAAGAAACCACCCCAAGAGGAAGAAGAAGTAGATGAATACCTCGACGACTTTGACGTAGATTCACCAATTAAGTCCTCAGCTGGCAAGAATAAGCCTGAAGAACAAAAAAAACCTGATAATTTAAAAAAACCTGTAAATATAGCTGACGAATTCGAAGATGTACTTGAGGATATTCCTGAATCTAAGTCTCAAGTCATACAGCAGAAAGAATATCCGCTATTGATTACATCGAAGTCACTCGGTGCTATCGACAAGCACGTTCAAAAGCTTATCGAAGCTATGGGACTTTCTCTGGATCCTAACGAAGCTAATGTGCTTGATGTTCTGATCTATCTATTCCAAGACTATTTCTCCCAATTGAAACTGTTCATCTTCGACTATGCTGAGAGCGACACTATCCTCGAATTGCTTGGCGAAAAACCTAAAACTTTCAAGGCCAATTCTGTTTCTAGCGACAAGTTGGAGGAAATCGCAGATCTATTAGTCAAGTACCACAATGAAATTATTCCATCCCAGTCAACTGTCAGTGCTTCAGTGAGATTTTTCATTCCGTTCTTTGCGGATATTGACCCTGTCGTACCAGCGATGGTGGAAATAGATGCTGAAAAAGGACAAATTAACTATATTTATACTGAAAAAGTGCCGAATGGCTCTGACGCCTTCTTGAAGGAGCTCAATATCTTGATTAAGAAGATATTCAAGCTCGTTTTCCAGGGCCAAGATGCTGAGAAATTTGACTCAATTCAAGGATATCAAGCTGTTGGAGTCTCTGCGAAAACTTCAAACGTGATGAAATCGTTCGAAGGAGCCCTTTATCTAAAGTTAATGATGCTCGTGTACTATCTCGTCTACGAAACTTCAAAAGATACCAGAAAAGAGCCCATCGATTTTGATGACAACTTCACGAACAGATTCTTATTTACCTTAAACTCTTTGCTTTATATTAGAGATGTGAGTCAAAGTCAAGAATGGCCAGCGTATATCGATGCGTTTGTCAAGAATATGTCGCAAATGAACGACGAACAGAATTACTTCATTACAATGAGCCAACATGAAGAGACTTCCGATGATACAAGCAAGCTAGAAGCTGAAATCGATGAGATCGTACGAGACCTTGTTGACCGAGCGAAGAAAGGATGCAAGGAACTTTTCTGCGCTTTTGATATCATACAAAGCAATTTCAAAACCGTCTATCTCGTCTACATGAACAACAAACTCCCTGGAAAGAAGCAATTCCATTTAGTGACTTTGAGTATTAACGATACTAATCTTGACGCGAAAGTCGATGCAATTTGCAAGGCCGCTGTCGAGAAGCAAGGCTTTGAAGTGAAGACTTACCGTGACATCCCAAGACATAATTACTTCTATGAATATGTGGATTTAACACTCGGCGCGTGGCTCTCCATGATAGCTATGCATCAGATGGAGGCCATGGAATGTTTATCCTGCCTACTGTACAGTCTGAATGGATATGTCCTCGACATGGGACCTGCGGAAGGTGAAGAAGGGTTCGACCAAGATCAAGGTATGATGCACGGAGGTCAAGGCGAAGAAGGTGATGATGGATACGATATGGAATTTGACAACGATGGTGACCTTCCAATGGATGAAATCGATGATGATGGCAACTTCTGAGGTATGACAAAATTTTCATAATCAAATCTAATATTAATAAATTCAATTTAGGAATGATGCGACCCTGCTTTTATTTTCTCACCAAAAGGTATGATGTTTTGTGCTTGCCTATTTTATAAAGTTGAGAGTCACAAAAATGAATTTGTAGCTGACTTTACGTTCTCTGAACTAACTCAACCTAAGCCCAGATATATATGATATGAATACTTAAAATTAAAGACAACAAGCACTATTATTTCTTGTACCAAAATAAAAAATACGCAGAGGGTCCTGCCAGCGTGAATAGAAATACCAGATGGAGGTTACTTTTAACAAAATTGAGTTAAGTTTTTCAGTGCCAACACCCCCTACTGAACGAGAGGTTTGCTGCAGAATCCAGTATTATCACTTCACACACACACCTTGAGTTCTGATTCTGACCAGAGCAAAACAACGATCAAAAGTGTATGCGAGTGACAGCTATGAAAGGGAAGGCCAATTGCTTTTCAAGTCAAAAAAATTTTTTCCTTTGTCCTCTGTTGTTTCGAATCTTAGTTAAAACCCTCCGTTCTTTCAATTTTATGAAATTTTTCATAGAAGATTGCTGCCTTTTACTCACCCAAAACAGATTCCATTTCTGAATTTTGATTTAGTTGATATCCATTCTGAATTGATTTTCTGAATATACAGATTCTCTGGAGATATGAAAAAATATCTGTCATTACTTAATAAAGAGAGAGAGGAGGGGAAAAAAAAATAAATCTCCAAATTTAGAGGGGCTTTCTCGAATTGGGCCTGTGGGCCAGCCTTCTCGTAGTGATTATATGTGCAGAAACCTGAATCGTAAACCTATTTAAAAGCAAAACTCATTCAATTTCATCTACTGTAGATCAGAAGGCTTTCGGTCATTAGTTTGATAGGATATTTATTGAACTTTTATCAGGTTGGAATCTATCGCTTCATATGATTAAGTGAAGTATTTTAGTGTAAGGACGAAGAAATAGCTTATCACTTGCCCAGGAACAAAGGCAAAGCATATTTCTGACATTTGTTGGCTTCGCGTTAATTTAGACAGCATCAATCAATTTGAACAGAAAACTGTTCTATCTCAGTCCAATCGGATAAAATATCAACAAATTCTCGATGCTTCAAATTTAACAGCACCCGAAATTAAAGAACTACACAATTATTATCGTATCGCAAGAAAAAGGAGAAATTCAAGAAGATAAAGGTATGAACATAGTTGATAGCCAGCACATAAGCTCCAACGAAATGGAACAAGAAACCCTTTCAAACCCAATAACATTCACATATGAAGAATCCAAAGGTGAAATGAGCAAAGAGACTAAAGGAGATATTGGAGTAGACACTACGACGAGTCAGAGCGATGGCAGTACTGTTTACAATTATGCAATGGGTTGCATGGTTGGAGCATTCCTTGGAGATGCTTTGGGTTCTTTTGTGGAATTTAATCCCAATCCTACAGAGGAGCAGGTGAAAGCGGCCTTAGAAATGCCTGGAGGAGGCCCATGGAAGCTTGATCCTGGCCAGTTGACAGACGATAGTGAGTTAGCTTTGTCTCAAGCCTATGGACTGATAGACGGTAAAGGGAAATTTTCACTTGAAAGCATTGCGAGATATTATTCTAAGTGGTTTAATTCGCCTCCATTTGATCAAGGCTACACTACCAGTAACGCTTTTGGGGATTTATGGGGAAAATTGAGTACAGACAAAGACCATGCAATTTCATGCATATCATCAGCTGCGAGTTTAAATCAAGAATCTCAAAGCAACGGTGGACTGATGAGAATGTCACCACTAGCTATCTGGTGTTCCAAACTCAGCGAGCCTGACCTCGAAAAAGCTGTAATAGCAGAATTGAGTTTAACCCACCCAAACGTTGGCGTTCATGAAGCTGGAATTACTTATTGCCTTGCAATTCAGCATTTACTTGCTAATCCAGGGGATATGAAAGGTGCGTTTACAAAAGTAGAAAATTATATCGAAAAGAAACCTTCCTGTACCATAAAATCCTGGCTCGCCGAGGTCAAGGCCGGAACTCTGCCGAAAGCCAATACAAGTATGGGATGGGTGAAGATAGCTTGGGCTTTCACCATGTATTACTTGAGGAATGAACAAAATAATTATTATACAGTGATGAAAGAAGTTTTATCAAAGGGTGGAGACACTGACACAAATGCTTGTATAGTCGGAGCTGTAATTGGTGCGGCGGCTGGATTTGATAATCTTCCTAAAGAGTGGGTTGAGAAAGCTAAAAACCTCGACGTATCTCTTGCAACAGCTCGACGCAAAAGAGATCCAAGTTACAATCCTCGAAATGCTTGGAATGTGGTCCCGAAATTGCTTGAGATTCGTCCTACTAAGTTAGAATTTGATAATATCAAATTGAGCGAATATTTCTCTAGAAATCTCAAAAACTCTTCATAAGTTACTCAGATATTCATGATGCTACATACCAATAGCAAATGACCGATATTAATTTTCGTTTCAAAGTCAGTTAATTGATACATATTCGTTAGATTGCAAAAAATTACGCGCTTATCTTGATTGCGAAGAAATAGGATACTTGTGTTCGACATTTCGTTTTATTTAGAGATGAGATCTATTGAATGCCAGAAATGGCACTTACATATGCCTGGGATATCCTCAGTCTCTAAGCTAATCGAGATTCGTTCAAAGTAAATTAGAATTTGAGGACATAGAGTATAGCTAATCATTTTACGATCCTAACTAATCCGCTAAACAATAAATTATCTAGCAATTGAAGAACTCGATCATCATCTTCATCATTTAATTTTATCTCTTTCGAAATTTTTAAACAAGTTTGTCTCGCTAGTGCCATTTTAAAATGCAAATTTTTTTCGCTTCAAAATGACACCAAAGATAAGATGAGAAAGAATACTGATGTTTCGTAAGTTCTAAACAAAAACATCTCTTGCCATTATTAAATCTCCCGAAAAAAGTTATCAATGCAATTTTATTATTGATAGGAGCTGATCTGAACCTTATTTTAATTGGATCTCTTTGCACGACAATTTTGAAAGCGAGTTCTTGAATTTCTTCCTCAGAAACTCATCAGAATTCTCATGGAAGTTAATGTCGAAAGGAAAAAACTTCCTGGATCAAATTTTATTGTGGTTTCATTGTGTTGTTTTCATTTCTCTCTCTCTTCTGAAAACTTAAATGTCTAGTTAGAAAATTTGTATTTGAGAAATTTTTTTCAAATAATGATTTCACCCTGCTGGGATAACTAATCTTAGTGTTCTTATTAGAGAGTAGCCAGGACTGATTTTCTATTCAGAGGAATTCCACTTCTACAACAAAGATACACACATTCTAACTAGTAATTATTTCTTTCCCTTGGATGATGTGATAATCTGCAAGACATCTTCATCTTGGAGGGTATGATCTACCGAAATTAATAAATTAAGTCTGCTTGAAAGAACGAGAATTTATTACTTAAACCGACTCTTTGAGGACTGAACTTAGCACTGGTTCCCCAGACAAGAGCATACTTGAAATCTTTGTAGAGCTCTCTGTGAATTTGGTTGCAGACACTCAACACAGTGATACCGTTTCTTTGTTGAGTAAGCACAATAGGTTCAGAAAAATCTGGAGGTTCTCCTCTCTGAAACGAGTTAAGGCGATCAACGATCAAATATCAACTAAGCGAATGTGGTACCTTTTTGGTGTAGATTCTCACAAGAGCAAGCTTTTCCCATATCTTTTCAAGCAAATAATCCATATTTAATCCCATATTGCAGCTGATTACAACAGAATCTGGTCTATTATAAACAGTGTGTTAATAAAATTTTTCTCAGGTGCACCTTACCTTCTGGCAATTTCGTCAACATCCTCGAGACTGACCTGATCAATTTTATTGTAAACATACAAGCATTTGATATATTTTCTGTTTCCTTCGATCACATCGATCAAATCATCAACCTAAAGGAAGAATGTTTAGATAGAATGATTAGGAAATTTCTAACAGTAATATCCTCTTTAATCAGGAGGTCAGCGTGATGGATTTTGTACTCTTGTAAGATGTTTCGGATTTGAATTACATCGATCTAAATTCGTAAGAAGATTAAAGAAATCAACTATAGTGAGGGGCATATTACGTTTGTCAATTTGCAAGTTGAGTTCACTTTGTGTCCACCTCCCTTAGTAATTGAGAAATTTACATCAGGTGGGCTTCTGTTAAGACGAATTCCGACTTCCTCAAGTTCTCGAGTCAGCTTTCTTTTCTGCTCCTCTCCTTTGGAAGCCTCCAGAACCATCATGATGAGGTCGCTGGATTTACCGACCGCAATGACCTAGACGCATTGCAGAGGTAAATGAAATCGTTTTAAAATTACCTGTCTTCCTCTACCCTTACCATGCGCTGCTCCTTCGATAATACCTGGAAGATCCAACAACTGAATTTTAGTGTCCTTATAATTGATAACACCTAGATTCATGGCCATTAGTTGCAAGCAAATGAGGATTAATGTACCAGGAATGCAAGTAAGAGTTGTGAATTCATAAGCAGCAGCAAGAGATTTTGTTTCGGTCACAGTGCTCAGAAGGGTTGATTTACCCACAGATGGAAAACCGATCATAGAAATACGAGCACAACCGAATTTTCCGACTTCGAATCCTTCACCTAAAGGTATAAAAAGAGTCAGAGGTGTTTCTAAGAAATTAATTTTTGCCTTTCTCTTTTTTGCTTGGTTCGAGGAGCGCAGTACGATATTTAGCGAGCTTAGCTTTAAGGAGACCAATATGGTACTCAGTCTTCTTGTTAATCTGAGTCCTGGCCATTTCCTCCTCGATATCTTTGATCTTCTCAAGCAATCCCATTTTCGCTGATTGGTCTAATTACTTATTGAATAAATACTTATAAATTCACTCAAAAAATTCGAAATGATTCTCAAAACTCGCAATCACTAAACGATTTTAATCGAATTTTCTCAATCAAAGCGAAAACTTTGGAGAGAAAGCGTCCAAAAGTGATCTTATGCTGCAAGGTTATGAGTATTTTTGATTAGAGCTATTTCTAAACTCCTTTAAATAAATTGTCGGAATCCCAAATGAAAAACTGCTTGCTCATACTTATCTTTTTCTTCATATTTCAAGGGTCAGAAATTTAGGGTAGAATTTTGAGAATTAAATCACAAATGAATAGCTGTTGATAGAAATAAACAGAAATAAAGAAAAATATTGGATTGATTGACCGTAATTATCAGATCTGAGAAGACCTAAAGGAAAGAGCTCATGATGGGAAACATTTATTTCAATGGGACATTATCTGGAATCGAAATCCGATATCATCTTCTCTAGAGAAAAGGGAAGATTTATTTCGAATTTAAAAAGCTGAATTAATATATATTGCAGTTATGCTCAAATGAAAGCAATATGACAATTGAGTCCTTCGATATTGCCTGAAAAGTTGGATTTTCAACAAACAAATAATTTTTCGCGGCAAACTTCCTGAATGTCAAAAAAAGCCTTGCAGATAACTGGCTTACCAAAGGAAATTTTGCTCAAGGACATTCGAGAAGTATTTGCAAGTTTTGGATCCATACTAAACTTAAGATCTCTTCCTTCAACGCTCGGAAATTTGATAATTATCGAATACCAATCTGAAGTGAGTGCACGGAAAGCCATCGACGATCTTAGCGGCCTCAATATTTTTGGTTATGAGGTCTCATGTGACTATTTTGCTGGAGAAATGAATGAGATTCAGGAGTGTCTTCAAACAGACGAGGACAGGAATGAAGAGGCTTTGATTATTGTCAGGAGAGTAGACACGTCTGAAATTAACACATCTGTTGGTGTTGCAAAGTCGATTGGGGATCTTTCTAGTTGCATCAAAGACGAATCCCGAGTTTCTTCGAGTGATCAGAAAACCCCCACAAAAGAAGCAGAGTCCCCAAACAACACGGTAAAAATCGACAAGAGCGAAACGTATTATGTTAATCATGATGAAGAGAAGCAAATTCAAAGAAGACTAGAAGAGAAAAAAAGTGATTCACCTGCAGATTTTCAGATAGCAGAGTCGAATCTATTGATTCCTCCTGTTCATGAATGTTCTCAGAATCACCAAGACGGGAGACCTAATCCTCTACCGCTAGAAAAGCCATCAACTTTGCCTCCTTCAAAATTACTTGCAATGGAGAATGAGTCCCCAACAATCTCGAAGCCTACTCTAAATTCTAGCAGTCCTCCGTTAGTTCATGTAGAGTCGGAAAATAGGATTAATTCGACTCAGAGTAATCGATTAATTGAACCTGAAATCATAAGATCCAGTCATCTCTTTATGACTCCAAATGCGACACTTCAACCAACAAATTTCGATCCGAAGGATCTAATCGCAAATTTATTTCAGTTACTAATGCAAGTTTTACAGCAACCTACCAATAGGACACGGAGCAATCCCCAAAGCAACAGTCTTAGTCAGATAAATCCTCTTTTTGTTGATGTCTCTGGTTTCCAGAATGAGATAAATCGGCTGAACAATAGTCTTATCGACTCATTGAAAGAGCAGGCAAATGCGAAAGATAAATTAATAGCAGCTCTTAATAATAGACGAAGAGGAAGGAGAGTATCAAGGAGCAGATCAAGATCTAAAATAAAAAGTCGTCGTAAGAGTAGCAGCAGCACTAGCAGCAGCAGAAGTAGCAGGTCGGACTCCTCTTCACGCTCTGGCAGGAAAAGTTCTCGGTCAGATTCTTCTTCTTCGTCAAGCTCAAGTCGATCAAGTGTAAGCTCAAGAAGATCTTATCAAAATAAGTCAAGCCAAATTCAAATAATTTCAAGGAAAGAGAGATTCCAAGGAGTCTCTTCAATTTCCCAGCAAAAGGTAGCTGAGAACCAAAAGTTTGCCCCATTGGGGTTGAATAGATGGACCTCCTACAATCTTCAGGGGAACAACTTTTCAAAACGTTTTGACCAAAGAAACCCAAATGCAAACTCACATTCACGATCCAATTCTAGAGACACTCAAAACGCTCGTCCATATGCGCAGTACTGTAGAGAAACCTCCAGAGCCGACGGGTTTACTTCTGGTAAGACTATCCAAAGAATGGATATGCAGGCTGCTCATGGCCAGAGGACTGACATCGAAGGTAATTTTAGCAGAGAGGGAATTCAAGAGCCATCCTACGGAAATCTTCAAGAAGGTTTCCACTCTGTGAGAAATAATAGTAACAAAATTTTTAGCTATTGTGTCAAAGGTTCAACTTGCTTTTTTTTAGACCTTGCTGTCATGTCAGAGAGTAATTCGCGTTCGGCTTTTGACTTTTCCTTGAGCCAAGGGGAGTCCTATCCTGAGTATGAGAGGATGAAGAGTTTTCGAAATGTTCCTTCAAACATTAAATTAGCAAGTCCTGGAAGGCACTCATACAATTCTCAACCATGGAACCCTTCTTTAACACTTAGTGAGACTAAGAAAGATGCCACAAACAGGAACCATACTCTCGTAATTAATGATGAAAGGTCTCTGAAGGCTGATAGCTTAGAGGAAAAAAGTAAAAACCTCTGTAGTGGCACAAATAATGAAGATGCTTATAACCAAGCTAAACAATCTAACAATCACGATCAGCAGCTTACGTCAGATCAATCGGCAAGAAATAGGATGCAAATTTCAGGAAATAATCCAGTTGCTACCAAGGAAAATTTGCTCGAGGAGGAATTTAATAGGAAAACGAAAAATTCAATTTATGAAAAATTCTCTGATAGCAATTCTGTAACAGAGCCGAGTCTACAATCGACTCTTCCTCAGGATCAGCTTATTCATCAGCAAATCAAGAATATTAATTCCACCATGACTACTGAGACGAGAAATGAACGCAGCACAGTACAAAGGGTTACTCCTCGACAAAATCAAATCATACCTTCTGACAAGCATCACTTGAAGTATCAAAGTAACACCCAAATATCTCATGGGATTCAAGAAATGGAAAGTACTTACTTCCACCCAGACCAAAAACCAACAGCTGCTAGTTACGCCATGCATGCTCAAAATGTAGGTTCAAGAAATCCAGTCATGATCGATAATCCTAACCTTCCAGTGAGGGCTGCTCCCTCCCAGAAGACTTTCGATCCATCTCAAGGATTTCGGAAGATGGATTCAGTTGAAACATGTGTAAACTTGGATTCAGGAGGCCATCCTAGGTTCTCTGAGATCACTAGAGGGTCATTTCAAGGAGATTATAATGATGTCACCCGCAATGGTATGTTTGCTAAATCGGTCTATGAAAAACCACTGGGAGAAGGAACTCTGAGAGCACCTAGGAAGGGTGATTCCAACGTTCAAGAAGAGGTTCAAAAGTCTACTCCTGCTTCTGCTCAAAAGCTGCATGGGAATATCAATAGAATCAACATTAGGAATCCAACTCGAGAAGAACCAAAGAAATCATCCGGGACTACTGAGACTAAAATGCAAAATTCTACCAGAGGTCCATATCATCAGTCCAACGAATTACCAAATATAACTCAAAGACAATCAGAAATAAGAGAAGAAAACGTTGCCCAGAAACATATTAACCCCCTAGAAGATATGGATCTGAAGAGGCAACAAACTGTCCAAAAATTAATGGAATTATACTTAAGAAATCCTGATGATACTCGTGTGAAAAAAATGTTTGAGAAATGAAATGTAACTCTCAATTAACAGTAGTGAAGCTATCACTGGTTCTCTGCTTACTTTGTAAAAAATACTTTTTGAGAGTTACAAAAGTAAATATAAAAATGCAACATGAAATACTTTTTAGACTGAAATAATCAACAAATTAGATGAATTAATTGATCTATCCTCACGAAAATTTTCAGAATGTTATCTCTTCAATAAGTCCAGACAATTCCAACAAATAATTGCAATATCGTTAGATTCGTACTTCATTTTGAGCGAAGCGGACCGATATAACTATTTTAGAGGGGATCATTCGGCTGCAAGTATCTTTTGGTTGGTATTTTTTTCACCCAAAGCATTCAGCTGACAAAAAGCAAATCATCCAAAACGAGTCCTCAGAAATATTTACTTAGCGGGGTTCAGGGAGGGGTAAACATGGCATAGTTTGATTCGCGATTTTTCTTGTTTTTTTATGAACATAACTCAAAGTGTAAATCCCTTTTTCTTAGTCCCAAGCGAACGATGTGAGCGTCATCACGTTGTTAAAAAAAAAAAGGAAACCTAGTGTTTGATCTCTTCCGGACTCAATACATCCAACGCAAATAATAACTAGCATCGATATGGAAAGATGATATCTAATAATTTGATCTTCTTAAAGCAGTACATAGATTAGCATTAGAATTTAGATTCTTTAATTAACATAGTCGATTATTGGTACTGATTATGAGCTGGTTTCCTCACGAGTTTAGCATCATGAGCATAATTCTAATCATTAAAGCAACAAAACAAAACAAGCATAAATTTGATGTCTCTCCAGTTTCTTAAAGAAGTAGCTGACTTCTCTTTTCGAATTTCTTTAGTTCACTAAGCTTTGGTGTCCTCTTTGGTATCCTCTTTCTTGGAATCAGCTATAATATACACCGTATGCTATAAATTATCTGTCTTCAAGAGGGCTATTTACCGGCTTTTCCCTTTTTAAAGTACTCATCAAGCTCTTCGTTAAGGTCTTCTTGGAATTCTAGAAAATAACATGATGTGTCAAAACTATTGAAACTGATATTTACGGGCTTTCTTGTTAGCTCCCCAGTAATTAGCGAGTTGCATGTCCAAATCGCCCGCTGTAGCCTTTTCTTTCTTTGGGCCCACTTTTCTTCCACCTCTTTTTCCACCTCGCTAATAAAGTTGATGATTAGAGAATTTACTTCTTTTAAAAAATAGATCTTACTCCTCCTCTTTTTGGACCGCCTCTTCTGGGTCTATCGTCATCTTGTCTTCTTTTGCTAATGCCTGCTGGACCCTTTCTGCGGGCTGGAAATCTTCCTTGTCCTCTTCCTCTTCCTCCTCCTCGTGGCATTTAGACTTTTGTCTTATCGCGGTTAAGAATACTCAAATTTTTTGAAAAAAGAAATATTTAAGAAATTGGCGATATGGCTAATGAAACGAAAGATCAAAATACTCATATCTCCAGATGAGAGTTTTAATGCAGATTTATTTGCTTTGGTTCGAGGGTGCAGCCAACATATGTGACACATTGTTGCTGATTCAGCTGCAAATTCAATTCATTTCAGAAGCAAGAGATTTAGTTCCCAGAAAAATGTTTTGAGCATCAATAGCAGTATCTAACTTATTCAAAGCAGAAAGTAGCTAATCTTTCTAAACGATGATTCGAGAGATTGGAGATAAGAAGATAAGTCTTATTTTCGATCTTTATAGCTTCTTAGATAACTTTGCATTAAAATTTTTTTTCAATTTGTTTAAGAATTAAAGCCACTGTATATAATTACTAATCTAATATGGAGGCCACGTTAAGGTGGCTGGGAACATTTTAATAAGCTCAAGCTTAGTGCTTGGGAATCTTTTGTAAGAGCGCTGTGAGACCACCGAATTGGTAAATGCAGTATATTCCTGCGGCTATTGCTGCCCATGAAGCGTAATGGAGCAGGGTGTTTCTAAAGAATAATTTCGGAAGAAGGATTGAGCTTTGCTCGAGGTACCTAATTTTGATAGGGATAAGTAATTCTAAAATAATTGACAATTATTACTCTTTTGCACCTGCTTTTGTCTTGTAAGAGATTTCCTTTGCAAGCATTCTTGGAATGAAAAGAAGCGACCAAATCGTGAGTAGGATTGCCCAAGAGGTATTATGTCCTGTTGCCAGCGCAAATGAGCCATAGATCATCATTTCACCAAGGTAGTTTGGGTTTCTTGTGTATTTAAACATTCCGTCGTTAATGAGACCCTTCTTGTATTTCAGAGTGAATGTTTTTTGGGCATCGGCAACCATCATGATGACTGATCCCAAAGCCATCAGCATAATACAACACATAATTCTCTCCGGAGTAGGGTTATCAATGCCTTGCCCACTGACTTGGATGAATCCCAATACCCAATATGCTGCCAACACTCCCACACAACTAAGAACTGTGATAAATCCTGCCTTCGCCTCAAAGGATTGGTCCGCAAATGCTGCATCCTTAAGGAGCCAGATTATTCCATAAGTTCCGTGTAGACCGAGGTAGAGATAACTTCCCACGGAATAATTGTTGAAATAACTCATCAAAATGAGCACGTAAAGAGCTGTTGCTCCTTTTTGGAAATTGATTGGGTACTTGAGTTTAACAGGCAGCACTCCTTTTGGGAAGTCGAATAGAATGTCAATGAATCCTAATAAAGTTTGTTGAAGTGACATTATCTAAATACAAGAGCATTACCTTTGCATGCTACTTCCAATGAATTGATTTGAACCTCAGATTTTGTTCGAGATGGTCCATTGCTGGCTTTTTCAGAAGACCCGTTTTTCTGAGCAGATGTTTCACCGTTGGTTTGTGATTTCTTTCCCATATTAAAGATACTTCTTCTTAAAATATAAAATTAGGTTATACAGAATAATGAATTTCGATGAGTAGATTCGTTGTTGCCTAAATTATCATGATAAACTCAAGGATATCTTACTGATTCTACTTTTATTGAGCAGAGTAGAAATGGTAAAGAATTTTAGTAGGTAAAACCAGAAGCCCAATTTTTTGTATTTTCCGATCGAATGAAAAAGACCTTGTGAAAGAATCAGCTGTGAAAAAATAGTTGAAAGGAAGCGGATATCGCTATTTGATAGAGCAACACTAGTGCTGCAAAAAACGAATACAGAAATTAGCCTGTAGTTATAGGAAGCATTATAAAGGAATTGCATTTGGATAGTATTAAGTTAAGTGATCATGAAGTTAGCAATTAAAATGAAAAGAGCAACGAATTGATGTCATTATATAGACTCATCGTTTTCTATGGAAGTGATTGATAAATTGGTTTGGTTTACAGCATTAAATATGAAGCCTATCGATGTCGATTAGCTTTGACTTGATGGGAATCAATCTCTGAGTTTTTCGAGGGTACTCAGTACCAATCAGAGAGTCGAAGAAATCCTAAGCGTTGAGCAAGGTGCACGCTTGAATCATCATTGAAATGTTCCAAGAGAACAAGACCATAAAATGTGATATCTTGAATCTTTATAGTTCCTCTGTGCTGTCTTTATGTGTCTCTTGATCTAATCTTTGCTTAGAAGGTGGAATGATCGTTTTCTAATCAAAATTAGAACTTCAGCAAGAGTTCTCAAAATAAAAAAGAAAGATGATGAAGTAATGTTAAGAAACTCTATGCCGGTCCAACATGAAATACCAGACCGGTTGTTGGCGTTCCTTATTAGGGTGTTTGATTTCAGCATACCAAAAAGGGGATACTTTATCGGAGAAAATAGCCCAGAGTGTGGCTGCTTTTTTTGGAAAGTGAATTGAATACTTACTTGAGTCGTCAGGTCTTCAGAAGTATGAGGAGACTGTCAGAAACGAGTCAGTATTAGGTACAATTCCCTTTGTTGATAAAACAAAGTGACATTGCTCTTACAGATTTTTTTTTTTTGAAAGAAATTATTGAAATTTTATAAATTCCACGCAGATGTGGGCTTAAATAGCTGCCCCTTTTTCAAATTCATATGAATCCTCTTTTGGAACATCTGAAGCTAATATTGTTATTTCCTACATCTTACTTCATTACAATTCAGAGGAGCTCGATCAATGATAAATTAGCCACCATGATTAAGAAAAGAAACTAAAAGTGAGAGCGTCAATATTTACAACTTCACTAATTAGATTAGAAAAAATTTCTTAAAGGCCAGGAGTCATCCAGATTGTTTGAAAATTAGAAGAATCCCTCTTGAGTTTTATGCTTTACTCAAGGAAATAGTTGTATAAGATTGCATTCATAAACAGTTCTGTACATATATTCGAGAATTATTTGCCGAAAAATATATCACTATCCAATGTGAGAGTCTGGAGGAAAAAGAAAGAAAGTCTTCCTCATAACGAAAACAGAGAAAAGTGCATCATGTAGTAGTTTAGATAATGATAGTAATAATAATGGCTTTGAAAATTCATTTTTCTCACGATATGAGCATTATTAGGATTCAAGCATGGAAAGCGAGAAAGCATATCAACTCCAAAAAAAGGAGCTCAAATTTTCAAATGTCCTTTTTGTTCTCTGCATATCTAACGCTGAGAAAAACTATCACTCCGAATAAATTTTATGTATGACGCAAACTCAGAACTTTTTTCACTCACTTAATGGTTATTTAGTTGCAACCCACTAAGAATTGAGGAAAATATGTAAAAGAGAGTGACTAACAAATGTGTACTCTATTTATCTTAGGCAAGATATGTTCAGTTTTAGTTTTATAAAGATCAGCAAGAGATTCGAGTTCGAACATATTTCGTATTTATTCTGCGAGAAGACTCTGATTATTACTACTTTTGTTTTCCTTTTCATGAGATATGCTTTTTGAAGCTCAACAGATAATTTTCAACTTTCAGTTATCGATTTCTGAGTTTCTTAAGAAAATCGAGAAGCAAAAAAGAGGTGAAAACACACAAAAATGCATGTTTATATATTATTAAAGTAAACTTTTGGTGCTCTATAGCAGACTCGTATTCTTATTGCCAATCTATTATCCTCTTGAACACCATAAAAAATATAACTTCATTGATCTCCAAACCTTCAATTATTAAATTATGAAAATTCTGTTAAAGATCGAATGGGATGAAGAAAAAACAGGTTTCTCTCGTATAAAAATAAAGGAGTGGACCTCATTTTACATCTATTATAATAAATCAAGTTTTACTGTTTCGAGTATCAGATAAATTTCGAGTAAAATATATAGAAGTGCATGCAATAATTCAAACATGGCTGAGCGATGAGCTTATAATATCGATAAACTAAATTCTGAAAATTAACTTATTAATAAGGGATGATGACTCATTGAGGTTTTTACACAGTCTATACTCATTTAATAGTTTTCCACGGCATCTTTCATGGCTTTTGCGAGATGACCAACATTTTTCGAGGTGATACCGCACTGAAAAATTGCATTTGAGAAACTTGATAAGATGAAATATTTAATTACCATGCTAATTCTTCCATTTCTCACTAGATAGATGTGATACTTCTCAGTGAGAACATCACATTGTTTCGCTAAACAAATATAAGATGGTCAATTCGAGGAAAATTTTTTCATGGTTACGTGTTAATCCCGTAAATGAAAACATTCCAATCTGGTTAATGATATGATCCCAGTTTCCTTTAACCTTTAGTCTGTTTAGCTCATCAAAGAGCAGTTTTCTCATATCCTGGATTCTTTTTGAAACCATCTTAAGTTCTCTCTAATGAAAAGTGGAATGTAGCAAGGCTTAGACAAATGAAGTTTTACCTCCCATTCTTTGAAATATTCAGGATTCTCAAGTATCTTCTTTACAATCAAAGCTCCGTGAATTGGAGGATTAGAATACATAGGTCGGATAATAAGCCTGAAGAGAGAGAGGAAAAAAAAATTTTAAAAAATGAAGGTCTAAGTTTGAGTATACTTGAGTTGAGATGCTACACGAGCTGCAACGTCGGTGCTCTTTGTCACAAAATGAATTGCACCAACTCTTTCACCGTAGAGCCCAAAGTTCTTTGCAAAGCTTTGTGTCACAATCATTTGGAGTCCCATATCGTGAAATAATCTGATTTGGAACGCATCTTTCTCGAGATCTCCAGATGCGAATCCTTGGTAAGCTGAGTCGAAGAAAGGGAAAAGCTTTTGCTTCTGTACCACCTCAGCAATTTCTCTCCATTGCTGCTGAGTTGGATCAACACCACTAGGATTGTGGGCGCAAGCATGAAGAAGAACGATGGATCCTTCTGGAGCTTTACTGAGAGTTTCAATCATGCCTTTGAAATTTAAGCCATTCGTTTTAGGATCAAAATAAGGATATTTAGTGTGGTTGAGTCCTGACTTCTCAACAATTGGGAAATGGTTAGCCCAACTAGGATCAGAAATGTAAACAAGCCCTGGTCTATATACCCCCAAGAAATTCGAAACCAACTCTCAAAGCTCCTGTTCCCGAAAGGGTTTGTGAAGTAAAGACCTGTGTGGAAAAAAAGAGAGAGTATGTGTGAGTTAGAAAAACGAATGAAAGAGATGTTTGTACATTTGGACAATTTTTGCCAAAGATAAGTTTCTGTGCGAGTCTATTGAATTCTGCATCACCTTCGATAGGCAGATATTCCTAACTGACTGTTCAGAATAGTAAGGGTAATCGATGATTACTTTATTGATGTTGCTGTTCACAAGTCCTCTTTCAACTTTGCGTACAACTTCAAAGACGTAAGGTTTCTCATTGTCATCCCGATAAGCACCAATCCCAAGATTCATCTTGACGTCAGACTTATCTGCCTTATAGGCAAGTGCAGTTCCAAGAATTGGGTCAGGAGGAGCAAGCTTTAAGTGAGAGAACACATCATCTGCTTCACCACCAGCAGTCATATTAATGCTAAGATGAGAAGAAATTTGACTCAATCGTTCCATGATTGGTAAAAATTCGAATTTTCTTTTAAGAATAAAAATTCTATTCGCAAATCAAAATATCATTCTCTCGAAATCTAATGATGTCAGAGACGAGTGTCCCAGAAATAATGGATTTTGCTTTCGTCACTTGCGTTTACAATCAATAATGATTCTTTTAAATTCGTCACATTTCTTATTTTTATTGTTATTTTTGTCATGTGTAATCTGTTTAAGCAGCTTTTTGCCGGGTGGAATCTATTGGAAGATAGGATAATTTCTCTGCTCAATTTGGTTGCATTTATTGTTCCCATATGAGTTTGCAAAATTTAACTCATGGAAAACTACTGTTTTTCTCAGCATTAATTGCTGTGATTTCAGATATGGTATGTGAAAATAGAGTTGCATTTTTTCTCAATAATCGGTGGCATTTTGAAGCATCACCATACTGTTTTAGAGATCATACAGCTGAGCAAACCTTTTTGAAAGGTGGCAGGTCAGTCAGTTCAAATAATAATCTCGTAAGAGGAAAATTTTGGACCAGAGCATAGATCGTTGTGATAAGCCTTAAATTATTGTTAACGCAATAATGCCAAATAGTCCCATATGACTTTTCTCTTATGAGGCCTGATTGCTAGTTTCATAATTTAGATCACGCTATTAATAGCGAAAGTAGCTTCATTCTATTTCACGGTAGACTCCTTAGGATATTTCAATCACATAGGAAGCCTCTGAAGAAAATACTACACCACCTCTATCAAGGGTCTAATCAAAATCAATCACCTTTATTGAGGCTCAAGTTTTCTGAGATTGAACTCTAGTACTTTTTCTGACAGAAGAGCTAGCATTTCAATACTCCAATTTTAATTGTTATCATCTCAATGCGCCATTGATTTTTCTTTTTTTTTGGAAAAAGCCAGAGTATTCATCTAATACATCTTCCAGAAAAAGTAAAGAGTGATTCAACTCAGCCAATATATCCTAAGTAATGATTGTTGAATTTTACTAAATTTATGATTATGAAGCCTACCTATATTTCATCACAAATTGCAGGAAAATAATGGAACTACAAGTAGCACTATCCAAAAAAAGAAATGATGTGCAATTTTGATAAGTAAAGCCTGATATTTATCTTTTCTTTTGTTTTAGCTATATCGATGAAATATTATTATTTTTTGATAACTCTGAGGATCTTCTGAAATCCCTCCCGGGTAAATATGAACTAAACGTTCTCTCTTCTACGTCATTTTAAATCTCATCAATACCATAGAGGAAATAGAGAGCAGTTCGAGATGTTAGCTCCAAATTAAGGTTTTATTGAAAATTATCTTGCGACTAAGACACAATTAATTTAGTAATTCGAAAAGAGAGAGATATATATTGCTCACACTCAGACGACCAAAATGCTGAAAAACGTCATTACCAAAGCTTTTTCAGTTGCAACCTCACCGCTCTTTTATGAAGTTGCAGGAAAATCTTCATTAAATAAACAATTGTGCAATTCTTTCATGCTCAAAGGTGCTCTCTGTGATATGAACATGAGAAATTTTTCCACCTTGCAAACAAAATCTGAAAATCTCGTCTCCTTCAACACTCATGTTGCCACTGCAGGAGGAAAAACCCAAGGAAAATTGAGAGAAGCTATCCAAAATAGCCAGCTTGAAGATTTGTTAGAAGTTGGTGGAGAATTATTTTATGCTCGTAGAACCGGAGCCATGGACTCAAGTACGTTCAACTCTCTCTTTAACCAGTACCAAAAAAAGCTGAAAGCTGGTCTCACTTTGCTACCTTTGAGAGATCTCTGCCACTTAAGTTCTCTGCTTGGTGGAGCTCAGCTGGGTGATGATGAGCTTTGGGAAACTCTGTCAAAGAGAATCCAGTTTGCCATTACAGATGGCAAATTAGATATCTCGGACGTTGCTCTATTTCATTACGGCCTTTCTCAAAAATATGACGTCAATGAAGAAGCTTTCAAGGTATTGGAAGAAGAATGCTCGAAAAAATTTAAACTCACTGATACATTATCAATTGCATACCTATTCTCTGTTTTTTCTAAAGTCAGCCAATCTAAAGGCTTGATCAGCCCAAATCGCGAAAATAAACCTGCTGATCAAATTGAGTCGGAAAAAGTTTACTTGCAACACCTGTCGAGACGTCTTCATAATGCCCCAATAGATGTTCTACTCCTCGTAGGAGATGCTATGAACAGATTAGAATCAAAGAGCCACCACATTTGGAGTATCCTTGAGGATAGGTTTGAAGAACTTGTGCCCTCAACTACTCCTGAGGGAGTTTCTAAATTTGCCGTCATGCTCTCTTATGCTGATAAAGGATCCGTAAGCCTCTGGAAAAATCTGGAAGAGTTTTTCCTGGAAGCTGCCCCTTACCTGAGTGCCGAAGCCCTCAGTAACTTTATCGAAGCCTTCGGTCAAAAGAGAAAAGGAGGAAAATACTTCTGGAATAGAGCTGAAAAAAATATTATTGCCAAGCTTAATGAAGTGATGCCAGAGTCAGCAGTCCAATTGGTTTTAGGATTTGGACTAGCACAAGCTGGAGCACCGAAACTTTGGAACGCTCTTGAAGCGGTCCTATGCAAGCACGTAGATTCGCTCAGATTTGAAAACTATGAGGCAATCTTGTTTGCTTTTAAAGGGAAATCATGGTGTGGCGACAAAATCTGGGCTAAGATCGAAGAGATTATTCAGTCAGAATTGCCTGAAATGGACTTGGAAACTAAAGCTGGAATATATTTGATGATGAGCAGTTATAAAAAGCTGACCCCTGAATGGGAGGAATTATTGCGAGACGCGGCTTACCTAGTTGAAGATTTAGTACCAACAGGCCAGAGCCGCGCAGAATCGATGGAAGAGACTGAAGGTTTCGCTGATGAGATGGAGCGTGATGCGGATTACGATGTTCTATCGGTCGAAGAAGAAGGAGAAGCAGTCCACGAGGACCAAGCGATTCCAACAGAACATGATGTAGATGAAAATACAGTCGCTGAAGAAGCTGAAGGTGAAGCTGCTGAAGGAGGTGAAGCTGTTGAAGAAGGTGAAGCTGCTGAAGTAGGTGAAACTGCTGAAGGTGAAGGTCAGAAGACCGAATAAGGCAATTGGTATAGGGCCAGCCTAATTTTTTTCGACATAGACCTCGAACCTTAAAATCATATATGTTAAGTATTTTCACTATCGATAAAGAGAGTACGTAAAACCATGAACATGAATAAAAAAAAATGTTAGACATATTAGGATGAAGAGAAAAACATTTTTATTGGATAAAGATTCTAAAATTTCGATTCTTCTTCCTCGAGCAAAATGAAGAGGATTAGCTTCCTGCTCACAAAAAAATATATTAGAGTGCGCAGGAATAAGATTAAAAGTTACTATCATCAAAACAGAAGTTGTTCCAGAGACAAATTAATCCCAGTCATACTACCAAGAAATGGACTTGATTCTCTCTTAGCAGCGGTATTATATATCAATATTTAAGAAATACTTTGAGTCTGAGCTATCGAACATTCAAATATCTCTCGAAAATCAATAAGTAGGATTTTTTTATTTATTGCCTTTTTCAAACCAAATGCATACAACGAAGACAATAAAAAATTTCACGGAGACGGAACTGGCTAAGCAGGTTCCTCAGAAAGCGTCTTGGCATGAAGATGTAAATGATTATTGCATTTCCATGAAGGTTCTAATTCTTTTATAGTTTAAAGACAGCGCATACATTTTTATTGGCGGTTTGAATTACGAGATGAACGAAGGAGATATTGCGATCGTGTTCTCACAGTAATCAATATCTCTTGTTGCGTTCTAGATGCTGACTGATTGTAGGTTTGGTGAGATCGTTGATGTCCGATTGATGCGAGATAAAGTTACTGGCAAATCAAGAGGATTCGCTTTCCTGGCCTATGAGGATCAGAGAAGTACAATATTAGCAGTGGATAATCTGAACAGTGCAGAGGTAATGTTTTTTGCTAAGTGCATGTGAAGTTTGTAATATACTAACTGAACAGCTCAGATTTGTGGGAGAGTGATTAGAGTCGATCACATAAAGCAGTTTAAGCCGCCAAAAGAATTCCTCGAAGTGAAACAAGATGAGAATGGAAATGAAATAGAAACAATATACAAGCCATCCGGACCAGATGGGAGAGGCTGGGGTGAATATCGTGATTACACTGCTGAAGAGCTAGAAGCGATGAAACAGGAAGAGGAGGAAGAAGAGGAAGCTCAGCAAGAGAATGAATTGAAATATGAAGCAATTCAGAAACGCAAAGAGAAGATTCTGATCGATGAAGATGAGAGGGTAAATGGTTTCAATTAAAATTACGTTCTTATCGATATGCTGTTTTTTAGTGGGAGAGATTGCTTATGAGCAACATGGATGAGGAAACTGAGGCTGCTAAACAAAACAAAGAAATTAGAAAGAAGATTAAAAAGGAAATGAAGAAGAGAAGAAAACTCGAAAAGAAGCTGAAAAAAAAGAGCAAGAAAGAGAAAAAGGAGAAAAAGGAAAAGAAGGAGAAAAAAGAGAAAGAAGGTGATGATAAAATGCAACCTGAGTAGAGCACTAGATGTTGAAAAATATTCGATTCTAAATCCATAGATTTCTATCTTCATTAATATCGTTCTTTGGAATATATTCAGGTGATTAATTCCTTGAAAGGCTTGTTGATGCATCATGTCAAGATTTTTCAAATAATAATATCGTGCGTGATTATAGCGAATCATTCAACCTTCCATCAGCTGTTATAGTTATCAAGAGTTCCAGGGATATGAAACTAATCGCTGATAAAATTGTCTCCAAAAGGGGTATAGCCTGAGGGTTATCCCATTCATAATTGGCGACTGATTTAAGTGCTCTGCTCGAATTATACCCAATGCATACGATGGCCGAAATTTTGAAGCTCACCTTTTCTTGAGTGCTAAACCAATTGGTGGTATTGAAGTATAGAAAAAATGAAAAGCAATTAGTGCTGTACAGGTTGAATGCAACTTTATTCAGCTGAGCTCTGATTGCAGAGACTTTGAGAATCTACTATTGAGTTTGGGAATTAAAATATTAAAATAGCAGCTTTTCTCGAAATAAAATAGAAGGCATTCAAAAATGTTGTGCAGCGCGCTACACAGAATAGGAAGGTTTGGAGCTGTAATTGCAAAAAACAAGACAATGTTCCTGAGCGAACGAATTGCATCAAGTCAAATCTATTACTTTTACTTTTTTCCTGACTCAATCAATAGTGAGCACGTTTAAAAATGTCCCTGCTGTTGATACTGAGATTTCAGAAAGGAACCACTTGAAAATCTACGATTCAATCAGGAACAAAATAAGTGATTCTCTGTTTGACGATCTAAACAACGTAATTGCCCCTTTTGAATGCTATTGACTGACTTTATCATTTAGATTTTGTTCGGAGAGGAGAGGGACAGAAATTTGCCATCAGAGTCTTATATGTTTGCAATAAACGAAATGTTGAATCGGAAGAATTTGAAAGCCGCAATCGCTCTCATTGAAAAGATGGAGGAACACAATGTTCCTCGAAATGACGTAATCTATGCAAATTTGATCGAGCGATTGCTCTCTGAAGATCGAATAGATGAAGCTCTTAGCTACTATATCAAAGTAACATTTAACACTTTCTGGAGCAGTCAGGTTTGAAACTAAATTCGATAATATTAATAAGGCTTATCTGGAAGACGTTGTGCTGGATCTCGAAATCATCCTCTCCTTGCTTGAGAAGACGAAAAAGTTCGATATAAGCTATTTGAAAATGATTTATCTCATATCATCGGAGAAGCTGCAATTAAGTGTAGAAATGTAAATGAAACAACAAATGTGAGTCACTCAATACTAGTGATTTTTGGTTAGATTGGACGAAATGATTTCTCGCCTCAAAGCGCATGACCATATGTTCATGATGAAACTCAAGAAACAGAAAATGGATTTGATTTCTAAATCGTCGAAAAATAAAATGGCTGATGAGAAGAAGAGGAAGAGGCGCAAAGGTTCTGATAATCCCCCATTCTTAGGGTTAGATTCACTTGGATTGGACCTGCCTGGTTTTAAAGGGTTTCCTAGTCCAAAAAATTTGAATAGACGTGGAAACGCTAATCTCAAGGGTAGCTCTTTTCCAATACTGTATCTTTCTATGAAGGGCGCACAAGACAATGCTAACACTGACGATTCTGAATATGACTCAGAAGAGCTAGATGAACTCTTTGATGATGAAGAGGTAGAAATTAGCGACAATGAAAATGACACCTCATCTGACGATGAGCTTCATTAATGGGAGACTGAGTATCAATGTAATGCTTAGGAGCTTTTTACCTTTGTCCAATTTGAGCTGTCCTGAAGTGTGATTGCATCCTTTACACGTGAGCTTCTAGTCTGTTGTACTATATCAGTCGATCACGACAGATTCTTGATTTCACACGATATGATAACCTTGCTAAACATTACATCATTATTTAGGGACATGATAGATAGAGTAAGGAAATCTATGGAACCAGATCATTTCGTTCATTATTCTTATATCTCAGAAGTTTTGGTTTGAAATCAAAATCGAAAAAACACTCTCTTTTTTTTCTTCTTAGTTTGTTCTAACAACAACAGATAGCAAAAACAATCACATATTTTCGCATATAGCAACAAAGGAAGAATATTTAAATTTTGTCTGGAGAATTTACAATTTAACTAGTTAATAGACGTGATTTCTAAATATGGATTGCACCGATTCTCAATAACATCTTTCACAATAGACTCGATACCATCAATTGGTACAATATTGACGATTTTGAGAGATTTGAGATCTTGAAGGAAATACTCTAGTTCTTCTTTGACTCTAAGTGTAATGTTAAGTAATCCATATATTTTATTTGCAAACGATACCTTTGTGCAACCAGACGACTTTCAATCTCAAGATCAGTAAATATCTTGAGATACTTGTTTGTTAAGTTCTCAAAAACTTTGGTGAATATTTCAAAGAGATCTTCCTTGAGGAAATAATCTTCAATATTCATTGACATTGTTCTAGTATTTGCCAGAATCTGTGCTGTAAATTTCGTTGGTATATTGATTTTAGCGGTCTGGTTGGTCCATTCTAACTGTTGAATGCTATTGCAACTTTGCGTGATTCTATAAGAGCAAATTTACATCTTCAATGATACATCTATTATTCGATACCTATCGCGCAGAATCGAAACAATTTTGTCTTGGATATTGTTAACATGATTCTGCAACTCATTCCTTGCTAAGTTCATTTGACTTCCAACGATCTCAGCCTTTACGCTAAACTTTTTTTCAACCAGAACTTGCATTGGATCCAGTAGCATTTTTAAGAAAGAAAGACATAGTGATGACAAAGCTATTTGAACGATTAAGAATTGAAAACGTATTCCCATCGAGGTTACCAAGGATCTTTGCCGTTATTGTCTTCACAATCTTGAAATTGACGACTCCCGCATTCAGAATGAGGTTCGTGGTCATTGAATTATAAAACTAAATATGGAATTAGACTTAAGAGTCTTTTAAGAAGTAAGAGAGATTACCTGAATGATCTCGATAATTTTGAGGAAGCAGTCCATGGAGATACCTTTAAATTTTTGTCCAAGATGTAAATAGTCATAGATGATTTTGATAAGCAAGAGGACAGATGAAGTGAGCCGATATTTTTTTCCATCGATATAGAGCTCGTTCTTCAATATTTTGACTACTTCAGAATCTTCTTGCTTGAGTTTTCCTTTTTGCGATGGATATTCCATCGGTTTTTTGGTCTCTTCTTCCAATAGCTTATTTTTAGGAATATCATCTTCTCCGTCAGACTCTTGAGTTTGAGTCAACTCAGCCATGATCTGCTGATTGACGGCACCTCGATAACTTGGCCTTGATGACTGCAATAGTTCATCACCATTTTCCCCTTCTTCCATGTTTCCTGCATCTGGTTCTTTCGACGGATCAAAGAAATGTACAAAAAATGTAAGGTATGAGTATGGAATATCGGCTGGCTGCCAAGTTTCTTCTTCCAATTGTTGTCGCAAGCTGAGGGTCTTTTGTTTGTGGTAAAATTCAACGAAATCTATATGTGTTGTGATCAAAAAAGATAGTTTGAACAACATGTTTACTTTTCTCGCATTCGAGCTTCAAGTTCATTAGAGGAGCAATAGAAATTTTGTCCGTGTAGCTGGTTTTTACTTTATTTAAAGTATTTAGTAGAATTTGATTCTCAGTCACCAGCCAACTAGATGCCGTCTTGTTAATCTTCAATTGTTCTTCGAAGCACTTTCGAGCCTCATTAAAGAAGGCCTCAAGTTTATAAAATTGCGGAATTGTCATCGACTCAATCGAATAGCCGTTTATCATCTCACTGAGCCTCTCATTCAAGAACTTGACGACCATCGCTAAAGTTGAATAAAAATCTTCGACAGTTTCACTAAGGAGTCTCAAATTGTTTTTATTCAGAGGAATGAGATCTTGATCTCTTTGAGGATGATAGTCACTCTCAGCCACAGAGTTCTTCTCGTAGTGATTAAGTATTGCTTTGAGACTTTTGTTGTGTAAATTCAGTAATCTGACTAACAGTCGCTTGTAGAGTTCGAAATAGAAAAGTAGGAATTTGACGTAGAGATCAAAGCTCAGATGAGCTGATTGAGGACCAAGTTTGGCTTTTTCATCTTCCCGTTTTAGATTCTCCTGAAAGTCTGATACATCTTTCATAAATTGTTTGTGGAATGTTTTTAACGCTTCGAGCAATTTAACTTTGAAAGGTCTATGACTAAATTCTTTAATTTTGATGTGTTGCACTATAATGTTTGTGAGAAAATTCTCAAGCTAGAATAAATGATGAAAGAAATTGATTTATTTTTAATGATGAATCTTACTTGCTCGTCGCGTGGGCATTCAGTCAAATTCCATGTAATTGCTGTCGAAGAAGGCCTCGTGAGATCTTCATGTGTAGCCATAAGATCATTAGCAGTTGGCAAAATCGAAATATCCTGTGGTTAGTAATTATACAATTTCAATTTCGAGTGTGAGGACAATTGTGTATATACCATCATGAAACTCTCTTCAATTACAGAAGAAACGTCCAAATTCACAGTGGGGTTCTTGTTATAATTGAGTGTTGTCATCGAATAAGCATAGCACTTTTCAGCAAACTCATTGCTTAAATTTTTCTCAAGAGTCGATCTTGCGTCGGCAAAAATTTTTTGCACATTTCTAACAAATCGATGAGGGACGCAGAATTAATTGTTTTACTGGAGTGATTTCAGACTTCTAAGCTTCGTTCTGTAAGTATTTTCAGAATTTTTTATTAGTCCGACTGCATACTCGTAGTTTGTGTTCTTAATCAACTGCTTCAGAGTTGGGACTGTTCTTCGGACAACAGAGATTAATTCGAGCTTGGGGTAATTTAAAAAAATAATATTAATAAAAAATGATAAACCCTCGATTATCGATTACCAGTTGCAAGGTTTTTTGTACATTTATTTGCTTACGTTTTAGCATCAAAATTTTCTGACAATGCTGATACGCTTTTTCCTTTAGCTCCTTGTTAAAATTTCTAAAAAAAAAGATTTTAGTTTCCCTAACAATAAGTCTGCTGCAAACTTGTAGAACTCGATTGTGCTGAGACAATTTTCAACTTGTTTTTCCATCTCGTTGAGGTTGATAATAACGTCCATGAACTCATGGAATTTGTTTGTAATTTGATAGAAAAGATTCAACTCGACGTGGTCAAGATATTCAGTTAGCTTGAATTTTCGAATATCGTTAGTTACGAAAAGGATAACTGCAAAAAATACCTCTTCTTGAGTATTTCTCAATTGCTGTATGTCTCGAACAAAATAACTAAAGTCAAATATGAACCTTTCATCGAAGAAGTAGGGTTTCACAACGCGATAGCATTTGACCAGACTTTCAGAGATATTAATCAGCTCTTTCTCCCTTTGTCTCACATTCTTAATGGCTTTGTTCTTTTGATAAATTTCCAACACTTTGGTAATGTCCTTCATATAGTCTCTAAAGTCTTCATATTTCACGCTCAGAATCTCTTTATCAATCTTTTGAGCTTTTTTGGAGTTACCCAATGCTTTATCCGCAATTGTTTCTTGGAAGATGTTGTAGATGTCACTAAGGAACGTGTTCTAAAGTTATGCTTTTACAAAATAGTTTGGGAAAATGGAGGTGTACTCTCTTAGGCGTGTTGAGCACCGAAACTATGTTTGTATTTGATTGCAAACTCATAACTTCATTATGGAAATCAATATCTCCGGCATCTGAGAATGATCTATTTAGCGAAGTATGAAACGAATGAAAGCTGCTGTTGGCCAAATTTCGTTCATTTTTATCTGAAAGACTTGTATTTAGACCTCGGTCGCTTTCCCTGCGTATTGGTCGATTAAAAAGGCTATTGAATATGCCGCTGCCACTCATGTCTGTTTTCCTCAAAATTTATTCTTTATGAGAGAGAGAATATTTAAAAGTTTCCAATAATTCTTTTCGAAATAAAATGAAATTGAGAAAGTTATGATCCGAACCACCTCATTTGAGATGGATGGGATACTCCGGAAATTATATAATAGATCTCAATCAAAGTTAAACGAAAACAACTATGTTTTTGGGTCATTGGCAAAAGCAGACTCGGTTAAATCAGTTGGAAGATGCATCAAGAAAGCAACAATACTTGTCAGTTCTAAGTTCGAGAAGCAAAAGATTTCCACAGCGCCAGGCCTGTCTTTCTCTCTTTTCTTGAATACTTTACTGTTTCATGCGTAAGCATGAGCAGCCTTTAAATTCTTGGTTTCTTCCATCTAGCCTCAGTCAACATTCCTTTAAAAAAGCACTCTAGCGTGAGATTCCCAGATAAATGTAGCAATATTCCATTTCTTGCGTGTTCTTGGATTACATTCAAGCTAATTCTGAGTGAATGAAAATATTTTATTCAGTTTTTGAAGCGAAATACACTGCCACTGTCTCGTTAGGAACTCATTGAATGAGCATCTTTAGGCTCAAAACCACAAGACAAGCATTGAGCAAGCTCATTTTCAAACGCAAAAAAAAACTCTAGCTATTTATTATCATCAATTATATCATTCACAATACTTGTTAGATACATGGCAGCTACTAGTTATTGTTCATTAGGACACCTCCAAAATTATTTTCAAGTTCATTTATTAAAACCACTATTATTCTGTGCTTGAAAAAACTATTGCTCTCATAGAACAAGAAACTCCCAAATAATAGAAAATCCCTAAGCGCCAGTGCTACTCAAAACAGAATATCGATTGTTTGTGACTCGACATCATCCTGAAAGTTAATATTATCCACTTTCTGAAATTGTTGAATTCTTCATAACTCCATACAATTTAAGACTGACTGAATAAATCAGTTGTCTTATGTCTGAAAATTAGAAAGGGTTTTTAATTTCAGATTATCGAATATTTTCTTTGCAACTAGTCTGCTCCAATGACTCAGAGCATCGCTCTAAAAAATATTTGCGAGACAGTCCAAAAACTGCAAGAGAAGATTATTAGCTTATTCAAAAACGACAAGAGTGTCACTGTTTCTCGCGATGAGTTTATGAAATGTTATGAGTAAATCAGAAAAGCGTCGAATCCACCGGTTTAATCGCTTTTTATAGTCCACTGTTTCAGTTTTTCCACAGTCAGCACTGCTCCAACAGTGACCAAGAGTTTTTGATCAAATGGTATGAGAGCAGCCTTGATAACTATATTATGTAAACTTGAACCACTTAATTTTTCTAATTTACTTGAAAAATTCCAGAAAGCATATCCTCCCTGCACTCCAAACAAAAACTGAAGAGCCTCTCATCGATGAGTTTTTCACGCAATGGAATAATTTCAAGATCTTTGTATCCATTATGAAGAAAGTCTTCAGTTGGCTAGATACTCACGCTTTGCCATCTCTTCTTAAAACGACACTGTGCAATATGTCATATGGCAAGCTAAGAACGAAGATCTATGAGTTCATGAACACCACGATGTTTAAAACTCTCTATGACTTCCTTGAACGAGAAAGAGAACAGGAGGTCGTCCCTCGAAACAAAATCAAAAAGATGATTGAAGTAAATCATCCTTTAATTACCTTACCTACTCCATTCAAATTATCTGACTAGATCTATGAGACACTTGGCTGCTTTGAATTCAACGTCGAGTATTCTGATGGACAATTTAATCTCACAAGCAAAGGAGGGAAGAACCAGTATTTTGTCAAGTTTTTCGAAGCCAATTTAATCAACCAGGTAAGATTTTTCTTTGCTTGCCATCATTATTCATGTTTTGCAAAAAAATAGCTGAGAGTCCATTACAAAAGCAAATCAGACCAATGGCTTAAGCTCTCTGTTCCCGAATATATTTCGACAGCTCTCAAATTCCTTGCGTTTGAAGAGAAGCAATGTGATTTTTACTATCAAAAGAGTAAGACGCTAGTGAAAAATACAAATGAAGAAGAATTGGTTACAGCCCATAACGAGAAATTGATCAAGGTCAGCATTTTCCTGTGATAGAAAACAATTAACCTCCAAAATAATTACAAAGAACACAGAAACTGGTGTATTTCAGATGCTCGAAAAGCGCCATAACGAAGAGTTGATTCAGATTTTTGAATTAATGAACAAAGGAATCGAAAAGAATTTGAAAAATTTAGCAATCGCCTTCGCTTCATACATTGAGCAATCTGGTACCAAAATAATTGATGAGTCTAAAGGGAGCAAAGACCCTACATGTATCGCCCTTTGCCAATAAGCCTTCGCTCACAATGCTAATAGTCTACACTTCAAAGGTGATCACTCTGAAAACTGAGATGGACCAAATAACATCTGGCTGCTTCAAAAATCATTATGACTTTCAACAATCTCGGGACATCGGGTTCAAAAGTTTCATCAACAAGTTTGACAAATCTCCTGCCCTCCTTGCTTTCTATCTTGACTACCAATTCTCGAAAGGCATGATTCTATTGTGATTTTTAAATATCTAAAGTTTGGTGCTAGGAATTAGGGGTGTGTCTGAAAACGAAATCGAGGATATGCTTACGTCATTCACGAAACTCATTTATTATTTAAACTCCAAGGATGCCTTCATTTCAAATCACAGAAAGCTGCTCTGCAAAAGATTAATAAACAACAGTTCGCTGTCTTTTGACACAGAGAAGAACCTTGTTTCTAAACTCTCAGTATATCAACAAATTTTGAATTTTTTTAAAAAATAAACATCTCTTTTTTTAAATTACTAGGATGAATGCGGACCTGCTGCAGTAAACCCCATTTCGAGTATGCTGAGCGATGTCGTGACTAGCGAAGGTCATCGAAAAATGTTTGCGGAAAAGAAACCGAATAATCCCATTGAAGTTCTTGTTTGCAGCTCAACGTGGCCCAATTTAGTGGCGAACCCGAACGCAAAAATGCCACCTGAAATGAAAGCTTACACGACCGAATTTGAGCACTTTTATAAGCAGCTTCCGATGTATCAGTCTAAGGTGCTAGCTTGGATACTTTCAGAAGGTAAGGGAGAGATGTTTGCTCACTTTGCAAAAATGAAATATATTCTTGATGTTAAAACATACCAAATCTCAATTCTATTACGCTTCAATGAAAACTCTGAGTACACCTACGAAAAACTTAAGGAGCTAACAGGAATAAATGACGACATTCTTAATGAATACCTAAAGGTCTTCACTGTGCAAGTGCCATTAATGAAGAGATCACCGAACGCTAAGAAAGTAATTGATTGGAATTGAGAAAAAAGAGTTAAACCTAAATACACAGGATGAAAATTTCAGTCCAAACGAAGTTATCTCTCTAAACCCTGACTTCAAGAGCGACAAAAGAAAGATCCCTTGTTTCTCGGCCAAGAGTCAAAGGTCTCAAGCTGAAAAGATTGATATTGTGGAGTCCGAACAAGCACTAAAACAACTTGATCAAGAAAGAGAGCTGGCACTCGATGCCATGATTGTTAGAATCATGAAATCTCGCCGACTCTTGAAATTCAATGAACTTCTGACTGAGATTAATAAACTCGCAACACTCTTCCAACCCCAACCAAAAATGATTCGAAAAAGAATTGACTCTCTAATTGAGAGAGATTATTTGAAGAGAGATGACACTGACAGGTATCTCTTATAATTTCCGAGTTACCCTCTAACCATTCTTTCCAAATACATAGTAATGTACTTATCTATCTACCTTGATTCTCGAGAAGATACAAGCAAATTCAAAGAATGGTAATGAAAATTAATCATTTTTATTTCTCTTGGAGGTAGCTGAGTAAACTCTATAAATTTCATTGATTGATATCCGAATATAACCATATATAGTTTACTCTGTTACGTTTGACAAAATAAAAGTTCATATGACTTGTAGTTTGAATATACAACTTGCAAAAAAACATAAAATAAAATATGCTGATATGTTTTGCAATGCATTCAAGGAATTATAATACTATTAAAGTCTTAACAGATATGAAATCCGAAATATGTTGATTGTATAAAAAATGAAAATTGAGCTGTCCAACTCAAAATTCGATATATGAAAACTTAAATTTCCAAAAGTTTTAAACTGTTTTTCATGCTGCCCCAGCAATCAGTTTCTGGATCAGTTAACAGTAATAACGAAATGATGTGTACATTATTTTTGAAAATTATCAAATCTGAACATTTTACAAAGTTTAATCTACATCAAAGTTTCCTCCCCTATTCTTCAAACTAGATTTCCTCCTCTCTGAAGGATTCGCTCAAGAAATAATGAACTATTCCATCATACAAACAGATCTGAACCATGTGATCCCTGGGACCTGGGACAGTATTTTGTGGAGATTGAATAAAAAAAGAAACATAAAAATTTCTTACAAATGCACTTTCAGCTAGAAGTTCCCAATTATTGGCAAATTTTCTTAAAGAATTGTAAGAGAAAACGGAACCCTTTGACTCCAATTGAGGGGAGCGAGTTATATTAATAAGGGAGAATTTGGAGGGAAAAAAACAGCAAAGCTTGAAATAAGGATTTATTTCTAAGAACTATCTAATACCTCTTGAATATCTAAATTTTATAATCGCAAAAATCAAATTACAAAAATGGAATCTAACACTGATTACAAGGTAAAGAATCTCGATCTCGCTGAATGGGGTCAAAGAGAGATTGAAATCG
>ENA-UOUE01000333-UOUE01000333.1-compost-metagenome-genome-assembly--contig:-NODE-333-length-39665-cov-8.827726_pt1 | contig 39665 bp, 28 predicted proteins | sample MGYA00238146_ERZ747223 | MGnify/ENA primary metagenome ERZ747223 (study PRJEB28781, sample SAMN06268865) | compost metagenome | isolation source: single cell | place: USA: California, Emeryville, Joint...
TAGAAAGTTGCTAAGTGTCTCGACGAGTGTACGGAACCTACTACTCATCTATTGTTCAAATCATTCAAGAAAAATATATGTATTTCAAGGTCTTGCTTCTGATACGTGAATATTAATGATTTATAAAGAGTAAAACAAAATTTGACTCATTAGCATTAATTGGAGTAGTAACAGCATTCGCATACATAAAAAAAAAAGAGAAAAAGGTGTATTAAAATCTTCACCCCATGCGAGCCCAATGCGAGAGAATAAGGCTCAAATGTATTTCAATTTTCATGAAATTTAATGATTTTCTTTCTCTTTATTTCACAGCCTTTCAGGAGGCTTAATTAGTCATGAGAGCTTAAACTGATTGGATTTGTTATTTCAATCGTTTTTCATAATTTCTAAGTTGGGAGACGCAGCAACCAATAATAGAGAATTGGCTATTCCTAACTTATTTTAACTGTTCTTTTAATAAATTTTAATCCTGTTCTGGCATTTCTTAAAAGAGTAATGAGCTTTTTAGTTTTTGCCAATACTGTCAATGATGGATTTGGCCCAATCATTTCTGGCAGTCAACTCTTGCTTTTTTCCAGACTTGTCGACCCAGGTTCTCTTGTACTCAGCATTCATTCCGTTGACATCTCCATCAACAACAGCCTTTGAGAATTTCGGGAACACCTTGAATGCATTACCAGTGTTGTAAGAGTAATCAACAAGCAATTTCTTTTGGGCTTCGCTCAAGCTGTCGTAGTTTTTGCCAAGCTTTTGGACATTTGTTCTAAGTGTAGATTCAATTGAGGAAAGCTTGTCAGTGAGTGCTTTGTCGATTTCAGCTTGGGTGTATCCTCCTTGTTTGTATGGAAGTTTCAGGCCTGGTCCGTAGTCAACTTTTCCTCCTTTTTCTGGAGCAGCGTTGCCAACCCACATGCCAGTCTTTTTGTCGAATCCGACTTTGGCAGCATTTTCCATACTCCAAAGCTTGTTGATGTAGGCAGTGTTAGAGGCAATGCTACCGCTAGGGGTTGATGGTTTCGTGATCGGGGTACCTGGAGTTACAGGCTTAGTGATTGGTGTCACAGGCTTGGTGATTGGAGTCACGGGTTTGGTGATTGGAGTCACAGGCTTAGTGATTGGTGTCACTGGCTTAGTGATTGGTGTCACAGGCTTGGTGATTGGAGTCACTGGCTTGGTGATTGGAGTCACTGGCTTGGTGATTGGAGTCACTGGCTTAGTGATTGGTGTCACAGGCTTAGTGATTGGTGTCACAGGCTTAGTAATTGGAGTCACTGGCTTGATGATTGGTGTCACAGGCTTGGTGATTGGAGTCACTGGCTTGGTGATTGGAGTCACTGGCTTAGTGATTGGTGTCACTGGCTTGGTGATTGGTGTCACAGGCTTAGTAATTGGAGTCACTGGCTTGATGATTGGAGTGATAGGTTTGCTGATTGGAGTGATTGGCCTAGGCATTGAAATGCCTCCGCCTATTCTTCCCCCACCAATACCTCCACCGATTCTTCCACCACCAATACCTCCACCGATTCGTCCACCGCCGAAACTTCCAAACAATTCCAGTTTCGATTTTACGAAATCACTTTCAATCGCTAAATCGTCGTCAATGTTTGCGAATGCTGAAACAGTCAGCAAGCACACAATAGCAATCGGCAAATACTTCATCTTCTTTGAATTCGGAATGAAGAATCTAATTATAATTCTAAAAAAGAAGAGTCTTTTATATTGTCTAAAACCGCCTCAGGAGCTCACTTGAGTTTAATTAATTCTTAATAATTGTTCTTGACTAAAACTCACATATATAGGATTTCAGAAAACATTTTTTGGGTTTTTTTTTTTTGTTTTCACAGCAGCAGTGCTGCTCCTAATCTAAAAACCAAACATTTCCTGTCTGAAACAAGCCACTCTGGCACTTTTTTTACATCAGAATAGATTGCTGTTGAGGACTGGATGTTTGATTCTTAGACACTAAGAGACGCCTTTATCAAGCAAATAGACTAATGTATGAATGCCAACCCTTTTTTTGAGAATTAGGCGATCTCTGTACATCTCTATCCTGCATGTTAACATTTGGTAGCCAGTAGAAAACTTTTGCTTTTCCATTTTCGTAGAGCTCAATGATATTTTACCTATTTTCCAGATCCATAGGTTATGATTCATGGATCAAGGCTTCCAATAACAGCTTACCATTGATAAATTTTCAGGAAAATATGCTGAGCTTTCTACTTAGGATGTCGAAAACTAATTCAAATTTAACTGCTTTTATTCATCTCTCACGATAACATAATCATATTTTTTTATTGGAAATGACTACAAACGAACCATACATACCTAAATTTCTGCTTGTTTTGCAGTATTTGAGAGTTTAAGAAGAGATTTAGACTGTTTATCAAATAATTTAAGGAGGTTCATAGGAAATCAATATCAATCTCAATCTTAAATCCTAACGTGATAATTAACTCGAAACAATAGTGAATCTTTGAGTAATGATTTCGATTTGCTTGATTACATTGCGTATTTCTTTGTCCATTCTTTAGCAACAGCAATAAATTTTTCGGACGATTCTCTCTTTAAGGCGCAAGCTTCGTTGCCCATAATGCAATCGAAATTCGGATCAACTAAAAGACTATGGATGGCTGCCATGGCTCAAAATTTTTATTTTAGACATATTTTCTGAATTGTGACCATTTACCTTTTCTCATAGTCGTTGCTGGGCTCCACTCATAGAATAGTCCGAAGCAATCGCAACATATATCCCCATATTTATTAATATTTGGATGGAAAATCCTTGTCTTGAACAGAAATGTTGGCGGTCTGAATGGATAATGGGGGGAAAAAAGGAGACTGGCGAAAAAATATCCTCCTTCATATGGGCTTCTTTCCTATGATTACGCTGGGATGATGTAGTTATAAAAAAGTTTACGGGTCCTTCAAACATAATGTCCCACTTAAACATATCGTTTTCTTCTGGAGTGATAGCCACTCCTGCCAAAGGATTTTCATCAAATTCTCTTATTTCCTAGCAATTATCCAATGAAATGAGTTAGCATCAATCGGAATATCTTACCTTAGCGATTCTTTTCAAGGCCATGACTAGTTAATTCTTGTGTCAGTTATTGTAGAAATTAAAAAAAAAAAATTGATCTTCTTTATTTATTGATCGCCATCCTAGAATCATCATCAGAATGCCTCCTATTACTAGTTTCTTTTTCTTAAATTCTCATCTTGAAAGATTTCCTTGTCGTACAGTAAATGAACTAAGAGCCAATTTGTTTGATCTCTTCACATCTACAAAACATGAGTGATCTGAAGGAGAATCTAATTGCATCAATTATTCATATTTAACTAAGATTCTCAAGGTATTCAAATGTTGTTAGAAGATATCATAAAACAGGGAGAAAGAGAGAGAATAATTTTGCTCTTACAGACGCGAGTCATGGTTTTGCAAGTTAATCAAGGGTACTAGAACTCTGATTTCTCCATTTTCATTCTTGAACTCGGGAGCAGACCCATCCTAAATGTAGAAAGAATAAAATACGAGCTCTCTCTCTCTAATTTCGCGCAAGAATGGAATATTATAACTCAATTTCATTCATTTTCAATTATGTTCAACTTTCGTTTGATCCATAAGGTAATTGCTGAATATTTCAAAATGAATACCAGACTGCTAAAACCATCTCAGCGTTCGTGTGTAGGTAACAATATGCACTAAACGCTGAATTATTCGAATCATTTTGACGAATAATTTGCTCCAGATGAGAAGTAGAGTTTGCAGTATATCCTTTTTATCTGGTCAAAATATCCTTGGTTCCCATCTAAATGACTTTTTACAACATACAACAAAGGGATCAGAACAATCTGTATTGTGTTAACAGATTTGATGAATTCGATTACTTACTTTGTTTGCGCTAACTCCTCACGGAGTATTTCCTTCGCAGTTAAAATTAAATATCGTACAAAATACAGAACAATAACTACTATGAACGCGAAAAAACAGACAGGCCGTTCAGAATCCGGGATGAAACCAACTGACCCATACCTCTCCGACTCAGACCGTCAAACAATGTTCTCAGACCTATTTTCCAGGATTATGAAGAAAGATGAGCAATCAAATCCTCCTCATAAAGATTTATCCGATGACAACGAGAACAAAGGTCTTGTCTCCTCTTACGCCGACAAACTTAAAGATGGATTTTTCAATTCACTATCGAAAACGCGGTCAGTCTTGGCTTCATCTCAGGATCAAGTCACTGCTTCGATGAATTTTGCAAAGAATCTCCCTTACATCATACTACTCTGTGTTGCAGGCAGCTTTTTCTTGATGATGTCGCTATTTTACCTTCCAACAATTCTGCTCTGGCCTGCAAAGTTTAGCTTCGCCTTTGCTGTCGCTTCAATATGCTTCCTGTCTGCCATTGCACTGGTCAGAGATCCAAACACCTTCTTGAAGTCATTGTTTAAACCCGAGAAAATAAAATATTCAGTCGCCTATGCCGCCAGTCTTATTGGAACCTTTTATTTCTCAATGATTTCTCAGAGCTTCATCTTTTCGCTGATTTTCGCTTTGGCTCAAGTAAATCGCATTCTATTCTCTTTCCACTAATTGTATTTCTCTTTAGATTATTAGTTTGATGTGGCTTATTGGTTCATCAGTGCCTGGAGGACTCACGGTCGTTGGGTCGATTCAAAATTTCTGCCTTGGCATATTCAAGAATTGCTTTGGAAGATTATTTAGCAACAATCGTGAAAAGTCATTCCTGCCAATTTAAACTGATATCTTATTGCTTTATCTGTACACGAGAGTGAATTTCGCTTCATAGTGCCTTGTCCGTTAAAAAAAATGAAATCATCTGAAAAATTCAGATCAGATAAGAATTGGTCTTTGAAGTCTGTCTAATAAGAAATTAAAGAAGTCTCGTAAGAACTGAGAGTATTTCAAATCGAACTGTACTGCGAACACCTTTGGCAAACAGATTTAGGTATTAAATTTATCAATTAGTGGTTTGCTCAGTTGATAGACAAAAGAGCTTTTCTTTTCTTTTCTGTTTTTTTTTTTGGTGCTGGTAAAGCTTGATCCTGGTGGTGTCATATCCAAAACAACATCATTCATGCTCAAAGTTCCCAAGCAGAAATAGCACTTTCAAACTCGAAACACTCATCTATTCAGTTGATTTCTTGAAGTGAACAGTTTAGGCTTGAAAAGATTGCCATATATTAAATAAAGAGCTAGCCCATACCTCTACAATGAAGATCTTTGTGCATTTGATTGGCAAAAAAACTCTTTTTAACTATTAAAAACCGACAAAAACCTACTGTTTCATTTTGTAACATCAATTTAGTTTAGACTTAGTTCTCTATCTTTTACATAAGCAACCGACAACAACAGAGAAAGAATCTGTTTGTCCTGAAAGCTTCAAAGAAGACATCTTTTATTGGTTGGCACAAAATAGGAATCCTTATTAAAATTCTAAAAAAGCACAATATCAAAATAGCTATCAGGGGTGATTCAAAATTCATTAATTTTTAAAAAGAATGCTTCTTTGGTGAGTCCAAGAAACAAGCACCAGGGTACATTTTTTTTAATATAGACAGAGTCAGGTTGTGTCGAGTTCACCATGAAGAGACCATTTTATGGCTGTTTTGAATCACATCAGTATCATTCTCTTGCTTTCTCTTCTCCGTTGGGTGCAGTAGGTGAATTATAAATTCGAACATATAATTAGATTTTTTAATATCAAAGAAAATTCCAATGAGCGCCGACACAGATTACAATCTTGAAAATCCCTATGACGGAGATACGGGCCTTAATAACGACAGGAAAAGCCCCAAAGAAACCTTACTCACCAGAAACGAGAATCCAATTCCTCTTGAAGAAGATCAATGTAAATCCATTTTTCTCTCGTTCATCTTGCTGACTCTTTGGATTCAGCACAGTATCACTCAACCTATGAAGCCGCTTTTGGAGAGACTGATAAAGGTAAGACCTCCAATTCATCATGAGGATCTCAGATGTGTTTGTTACAACTTAGATTCGATTTTGTCTGGGATCTTGAACCTTGCTTCGACTCACCTTGGTCCAGGCCTCCTCGCTATGCCTTATATTACACGTTTATGCGGAGTAGTCGGTGGCACCTTATTTGTCTGGTCGGGTGCCTTGATCAGCGTGCTTTCCAAACGAATGCTGTGTTATTCGGCTGATGTTGTCCAAATCTCTGATTACCGTCAGTTGGTTGCTCACGTTATCACTCCGGTAATTTTTTTTTTATTATTTAGAGTTCCTGACTTTTTTGAATTTAGAAAATACTAGTGTGGTTTGATATCTGTAGAATTGCCTTTAATCTCGGACTTCTTTGTGTTTATCATTCTCTGAGTAAGGTTGTATTCGATTTGCTATTTCTGAATATCACTCAGGTTCTGAGCTCTTCCAAGCGATCATCTACGGAGCTGGGGTTGCTTACCCTGAGAGATGGATCGCGCTTCTTCAGATTTTAGGATTAGCGACATTGGCATTGCCGCTTTGTTTACTCAAGTCAATCCATTCTCTTCGATTTGCATCAATCCTCAGAGTGGTTGTTTTTGGACTCCTTCTCTTGGTACATTTACTTTGAGAAATGCCTTTAACAGAGCTATTTTGTTTAGTTTTTGGCTATTGGAGCTAGCGAATACAGCTCTTTTAGTTGGGAGCAAAAGAAACCGGTTTGGCATGAAGGATATAACTGGGGTATATTCAAAACCATCGGAACAGTGATGTTCGCGTTCTCCTGCCAGCTTACACTCTTCCCTCCAAGACCTAATGTTATCACCCCTGAATCGCCTGAAAAAGCTCGAAAAGTAAGATTATCTATAAGATTTATACACATGATCGTTTCCTGTTGAAATTTAGATGATCACCTATTCCTATCTGGGAATCGCCACGTATGCCTACATTTTGGCATTAGTAGGATATATCTCGCTGGTGGACTACACTGACCCCTTCGTGATATTACGAGCGCCTGTTCCTGGCTCATACGACTTGATGCTTTGGCCTAGAATTGGAATGCTATTGGTCATTTATGTTTCTATTCCAATGTCGGTGTTCCAATGCCGAACCTCTCTTGAAGCCGCTCTCAAAAAGGACGTCACCTCAAACGATGTCGAAGAGCCATCGACAAAGAGCAGAATTGTTACTTCGGTCGTAATCTTATACGCCACAGCTGCTATTGGCTTCGCGATCACTTCACTCGATAATTTCATTGCTTGCTTCGGAGGATTCATTTGTGGCTCGCTCTTGTTATTCTTCCCAAGTAATACTTTTTATCTCTTTTCGGCTGGCTAATAATACTGTTAGTGTATATCTATGATAAATTGAGGACTCAAGACATGACGAAGAAGAAGGCTGGCTGGTGCAAGATGTTCATTATTCGCTGGATGTACACCAAATTCACGCTAATTGGCGTTATCTCAGGAATAATTGTGATTCTCCAGATTGCTGGAGTTATTCCTTGTGAAAAAGGATATAATTGTTGATCATAAGTTGATCATAAGGCTTGAATGCCTTTATTTAATAAACAGCAACAGTTATTGTAAAGAATAAAACAATTGTCTATCTTTAAACCAAAAAACATGAAAGCAACCTGATTATGATGTGTTGAATGATAAGTAATCGTATACATTAATTCAGTTCAACAATCTAAAATATCAACAAGATGCAAGCAAAACTCGTCACTAATATCATTAGGAATTTCTATTGAGTGAACATTTTTTATTCTGCGGGTACCTCTAGCAAGAAATCGTAAATTGAATGAACTAACATTAAAATAATAGTGAGGCTTAGCAGCCAAGCTTGCTATTATTGTTTCCAAGCTTCGAGCTGCGCGTGTGACTGCTAATGCAAAAATTGGATCAACGGAAATGCTTAATAAACATAAATTCAGGTTTCAATATAATCATTAGAGTCCTAAGCTTATTTTTATGGAATGGCCAAAAATGTGAGGGGCTTTCTCTATAGTTCTTGAGGCTTTTCAATTTGACCTTAATCTACATGAAGAAAAAAATACTTTTCGCCTATTTCTTTCATGTTGGACCACCAGATGCCTAAAGTTATAGATGCCTGAAGTCGTGGCATTAGACAAGATGCAAACAGCGCAGCGGCTCATTTCATGAAGGTCACTCTCTATCAGTATATGTTCATAAAGGAATAATCTGAAAAATACTGTAAAATGCCTCATTGGAGATTGAAGTTAATGAACTCAACAAATTAAGTGCAGGAAATGCGCTCCTCTCAGCAATACAACTATCGCGAGGAAGTTTCTTGTAGCTATCTCGACTAACACTAGTGCAGTTTTATATCTTACAACTAATGGAAGTAAGCTCATCTAACTGAATGAGAGTAAGAAATAATCGAAGAATCGGCTTACTTTTAAAGAAATTAATAAAGCACTCGATAAACAATATCCTCATTACTAAAGAATTGAATGATGATGACGAGGGAAAGGGGGTAGATTTAATTTCAAAATATTTATAATTTTTCAAAATGTATAGCTACCTTCACCATCGGCCAAGAGTCGAAGAAACGTAAGTATTTAAGCTCGTCTGGATGAGCTACGTCATTTTGGATCATAGACACAGCTTTCTTTAAGCTTAGCAACCTGACCTTTGAAATAAATGCGAGACTTCTGTCTCTGAAATCGAAAGCTTTAATTTTACAGCCCTCAATAAATTCCATGAGGATTTTATTGAAAACCTTGCTATCTAAGGTTCCAATGCTCTTTTCTCCATTGAGGTAAGCGTTGATTTGATTCCATTTAATTTTATGAGGTATAGCAGCCTCTCTTCCAATCTGTTTCAAATAGCGGTTAATTTTTAAATATTCATAGAAAAGATCTTCAAATTTCTTTTGAAAAGATTGCTTGAAATTGATCTCGAAACCATCTTCAGCTAGACTATCATTTATAGCCAAAGCTATCATTTTATCCAGAGCCTCATCCATCTGAATGCTGAGAGTCTTACAACCTCCAGAGCTTTCAGTTAGATTACTTAATTTATAAGGGAAATTTAAATTCCCTTCTTCTAATCCAGCGATCATCTTTCTGAATTCATCTTCTAGAGAAGGTTTCAGCAATTCGTTCAGGTTAGAGTGTTCTTCAATCGGCCGCACGAATCTCTCGTAGATGCTGGTTCTTCTGTTTGTTTCCTGAGTTTTCATTAAGCACTAAAATGATTGCTTCATAATTACTTGAGATACGACTGAACTCTCAGAGACTGAGTGCTCTAGGTTTAGCACAGCAACGGCTCGTCGAGTTCCTTCCTGGATGTAAAAGGAGACAACATTCTCTATTCTGACTGATTGAGGGTATTTTTCGAAAAATTTTTTCTTGTCCATTCCTATCCATAGAGGATGCTTACCGTTGTCGATAGCCTCAGGGAAAGTGGGCTTACTAGTTCTGCCACTCTCTAGAAACAGATGAAAGGGAATAGACTCAAAATCTTCTTTCTAGAGACAAATGGGCTATTAGACGTTCAGTCTCATGGGTCGATTTTACATGGAAAGGCTTTGGGACTATGTCTTCGTTGGCTTGGGGGAATTCGAGATAGACAACTAAAATTTCTCTAAACCCAAGAGATTTAAAGGAGTTTACTTTGAGTGTCTTCTCTCAGGGCGTAGGTGGGAGCTGCTCCGTGAGTGTCGTTGTGAGTCTGAGAATCCATTGGCAAGAAGAAACTGGTAATTTTTTTTTTATAAAAGTTTATTAAAAAGAATCGAGTTTTAGAGTTCGCTTGAGGTGCGGATTGATGCTAACAAAATCTTGAGGCTCAGAAAAAAGCTCTGAGAAAAATTTTATTTATTCTATTTAAAATCTAAGATTCGAGGAATCAGCTTCGACATAAATTATTTTATTTAACAATTAAGTTCTAAACCAGCGATAATCGTCTTATTAATTTGTGATCCTTATCTAAGGCAGAGTGTGGCTTTTGTCATAAAAGTTTTTCAAAAATTGCTTGAATCACTACCACACTCTCATATCCTGCTCCTTAACCGAGCCTCCTGCTTAAGTCCTGTTGATGTGAGTCGGCGATTATGTATATTTTGACGAATTTTTCGACAAATAAATTAAAAAATATGTAAATTACCAAATTAAATTTGAAAGTGGGTGAGGAATATTATGAGACTTTTGGTTTGTTATTCATGGATTTTGGCCATAAGCCATTAAGCCATGAAATGAATCGCTTGCAGCCCTTCAATTAGCATTTGACGTCGTCAATTCAAATTTTTTGAAATCATATTTTGTTGTTTTCAGGTCATACAATCAATAAGACCTCCATTCTGGCACAAGAACTAGCAAATAAAGAAACGCCGAGGTTTAAGGCATTCAGCTGTTTAGGTGTAGAGCTAATCATAAACTGATGCTCCTAAAAAAAAATGCACATTTCATGGTTAAAAATCCGGTAATTAAATTCACTGGATTCTTTGAGTTTAAAATTTATTAAATAGGAAAGGTTGGCCGTTCTATTTGCGATTCAGGTTCTGTGTATTGCAGCTTTCTGGTGTTGGCTAGCAATTCCAGCTATATGAGAGACAAATCTCGAATAAAGAGAGATTGAGAGAAAATTTTACCATTGAAAATTAAACAAATCACATATGAAATAGAGTAGCGGAAAAGCTTTAAGATTCATTTGATTCACTTTTGTTTTGCGAGAATATGAATTCCTTTCTGATTTAGAATTGCTATATTGTCTTGGCTCATACATAGAACCTAATTTTGTTCATCGGTAATTATTATATTATTGAGGTACTCAATATACAAATGTAGAGTTTGAAGAAAACAACAGAATCTCTTATAGAGTAAATTAGCTTGTCCTCTTAATTCTAAATGACTTGTGTGCACTTTAAGAGAGATTTTCTTTATGAATCAGGTATCTCAGAAAAATTAACCAATGCAGCCAAAGGTTTATTCCCCAATGGTGTGATGACGCTTTTGAACCCAAAAAAGCACCTGTGAAGAGCGACTTAATAAGTATTTTAGCATTGGCATGGTAAATTTGCTCAGAATTAAAATCGAAAAGAATTAATTCATCTGGGAGTACTTTTCTAAAATTAATAAATGTAAATTTCATCGAGATGAAAAGAAGCCCCTTTAAATTAATTAGTTTGCAACTAGTACTAGCGGAAGTTTTTCGGAGAATTAGATCCGTTGTGCTTTTTGTTAACTGTAGGATGTGAAGAAATCTATAAAAAATAAGTGCGTATGATGCATGAAAGATTGATTAAATATGATATCCAACTAGCAGATACTAATGGTCTCAAATAATGTGAAATCATCGAATTGAGTTTGATATTCTAGAGAATAAGGACAATATGTGTGACGTCAAGACAGTTACGAGTAGACCGAAAGATTCATCTAAATTGCAAGGTGAAAGCAGGTAATTTGGACAAAATAAGGGTTCTTGGGTTAGCTAATTGTTTATGCGTTACATTTCTCCTTGACTTAATTAACGAAGCTCTGATTATGGAAGGTGACTTGCTCTAACATCGAAGAAGTTGATGTGAACTGGCAAGCCGAACTTGCTACAATGACTGTTGAAATGACCCGCAAAACAAAGATTATACCTTCATTTCTGAGAAAAACGCACAATTCGTGCATTTACTCGCGATAGCTTCAATCAAGGTCATTTGAAAATTAGGCAACCCTACAAACTAATAAAAACAGTCTCTTTCAAAGCCAAGGTCTTTAGTTTCATTCAATAAGTTTCATCGATCCCCAAGCAACCAACCCTTTGAGTTAAAGAACTGTTTTTCTACATTTTATCAGCAAAAGAGAGAAAATTTGCAATTTTTGAAAGCTCCAGTGCTAATAGAGGCCACTGAGCCGTTAGTAGAGTTCTCCCAAAGTTAAGTATTGCAGCAGCTTATGTCTAAATTACTCCAGAGCTAAGAATTATATTACTTGTGCAGCGAAATCAACTTTCTCTACAACTAGATTTGTTCCAATTTTGGTCCAAAGCTCCGATTCTCTCGATAGAGTCAAATTCAGCCAAGCAGCTTACTTTTTTCGAACGTAATCTTCTGGAGTTAACTGCATAACCAAAACTGAAATAGCTTTTTGTTTTTAATGCTGACTTTCTTTTTGAAAATGAGAATTAAATAAGCTAACTTTGAAACAAACTAGTTTAATTAAGTTGGTTTGAGAAATTTCTTACATAACGAAGATTGATTGCTCACTAAAAGAGTGACCCTGGTACATAGACCTTAGTCGATCGAAGAGTTTACTTGGTATGTAGACCCATTTCTATTAGTTCTTTGCTATTTTCCTTAGGGAACAGACTTTTACTCAACTCTTAATTTCCCTTGTCTAAACATCTATTTAATATGGACTGAAGATACACACATACACTCCATTTGACACTCCATTTGGCATGTAAACAAAAGTAGGCTCGAGATTGTCAGAACGGTCTTTTTTGAGAAATAATAAACTACGAAATTGGTAGCAAGGTACAAAGGGAGAAAAAAACTCGTTTGGCTGGCTATCAGGCGAATCGAAAACTAGACTTTAGTGAGAAAAAACGTGATAGGAGTACCTTGTATTTCATATTCATTGTTATAATCTTCTTCGAGTATTTAAAGCGGAACTTTGAAGTTTTAATAAAAATAAACTGGAAAAATCTTCATAAAAATGGGAAATTGGTGCCAAACTAACAACTCGAGCCAGAAAGCGGAAATTGCTGTAAATCCGGGCAAATCTCATTCCACTCAGGCGACTCCGAACAATTTAGCAACCACTGGCTCTCAAAGTCAATCAACAGCAAACAATCAGAATCATCCAAATGATAGAAAAATAAACGATGCGAACGCATATCCTGCTAGTGAGATAGTCATGAAGAACACTAGGGGAGAAGATGTGAAAGGAGAATGGGTAGAGTCGAGCCAGGTAAATCAAGCAGACAAGAAGAAGCTAGATGATCTCTTGAAACCAGAAGATTCGGACGAGGAGAAATAAAAATCTTGGGTTAGATTAGATTGATAAAGAAATGTTTCAACTTTTGAAGGCTAACTAAACTTAACAGTACGCCAAGTCAGTTCATTATCTTTCTTATTCATAGAGTTTATCTGTCCGATCTTTATTCTTCTCAAAAAAAAACCAAAAAAAAGAAAATCCAAAAGAAAGCAACAGTGTCGTTACAAAAGTTATAGTAAATGAATCTGGTCTGACATATTTTGGTTTTGAAGTGTCTGCCTATTCGTATTTCATCTGCCATCGGCCATTCGGCAACTTTAAAATAATGAAGCAATTTTGTAACAAAGCCAGAAATACAATTTTGCTTTTTATTGCTAGAAAATCAATTCTTGCAATTGCAGTTAATTAGATCCAAAGAAATCAAAATGGAACAATTCTTGAGAATAGGATGGAGCTCTTCATTTCTTTGAGGTTGCCCAGTTTTTTTGTGAATGACTTTTTTGATGATCAGTACCAATATACATTAGATCTGGGCTACTAAAATATGATAGAACGAAAAGCAAAACCATTGATTCTCAGAAATTCTTTCTTTCGGTTGTTAGAAACATGATTTCTCCAGCCTTTCTCTCAATTTTTTTGTGAAGTTGTAAAGACTAGAAAACTATCGAATTTTTCTCCAGAGAAAAAATTTTCAATCTTTGAAATTTTGGAGCCTTCTGCAATTTTCAACCTTTCAAATTTAGAACTACAATTGCTAGAAATTGATTGGTATTGCTTCTTTGCAATTTTCTTCTGCTCATGGTGTCAAGCACATGGTAAATGCTCTTTGATCGCTAATGAAAGCAACAATACTTACTCGTATACGACAATCTCAATTGATTCAAACATTTTCAATGCCAATTACTTATAGTGGTTTGAATGGTCAAAGGTGCTCTCCTGCCAAATCGGTTACCAAAACCAGCCGGAAAATATGATTTTGTAATCACCAAATCTTTCTCCTCATCTGACACAAACTGGAATCTCACCCTTCTAACTTTGATTGACTCTCAAGTATGCTGGTATTCATTCTGTCTGAACCGGCTTCCTCCGAAACAAGAATGATTTTCATTTGCTTGCTTGCCTAAGCTGATCATTTATGTTGGGCCATCCGCCAGAACCGATCATGTGTTGATCAGATCTTGTAATATCTCACTTTTAATTGGACGTGTTGAGCTTGTATACACGCAAATCAAAAAGCTGAAATAGATATAAAATATGGTCGAACCATTACCAACTCAAAACATTACCATTGATGGAAGTTTGTTTGAAGGAGGCGGACAGGTATACCTCTTTTCGAGCAAAGCTTCTAACTATCATCTTCAACAATATTTAGATTATCAGAAACAGCCTTGCTTTAAGCGTCCTCCTTGAAAAACCAGTCAAAATTGACAAAATCAGAGCAAATAGACCGAACCCAGGAATCAACAGACAACTCAAGACCGCTGTATCATACCATACCTATCCCGTTTCTTAACCATTGAATTAGATTGATATAATGCAAAAAGTTTCCGGAGCTGTTGTCTCAGGCGACACTCTCAAGTCCAAAACCGTTACATTCGAACCAAAAGGCCATAAATCAGGTACTGGCTCTCCTCGGTCTATTTTTCTCAAGGCTATGTATAGGGGAATTCGTTGGAGATTGCCAAACTGCAGGAAGCATAACTCTCATGATGCAAATGCTCTTCCCAACTCTCCTCTTCTCTGCATATGGTTCCAAGCTCACTCTTATGGTACACTCTCATTGCTTTTCGGTTGCCTTCAAACTAATTAGGGCGGAACCAATGTGAATAAATCACCTCCAATCAATTACACTCGTAGACAGCTCAGCATATTGTTGAAGCAGATGGGAATTGACCTTGATCTAACCCTTGTCAAAGACGGCTTCTTCCCTCAAGGAGGCGGCGAAGTCCGTATTAACTTCCCACCTGTAAACCAACCTTCAACAAATTTATGCTAATCGGTCCTAACTTCCTAGAGAAAAGAAGATGACTACATCAAACCTATTGAGATTATGGAGCGAGGGAAGATCCAAAACGTTTATATGCAGTTTATTCTCAAATGGGACAATGAGAAGAAAGCCACAGAACTTTTCAAAGAATTGAGTAGACCTAATCCTTGATTATGAGTTCCTTAACAATAAATTTTCCTATTCAGAGAAAGAATTTAAGCGCCTTTTGAGGGCAACCTATACAGAGGAAGAAATTGAAGCGATTGTGTTTGATTACGAGTACACTTTCTCGACGGGTTTGATGAAAACGAAGATTTCTGAAAACAAATCAACTATGAAAAAGAATAAAGCGAAAGGCTATGACCCGAAAGTGGAATACAACGATGTCTATGGAATTGTCTGCCTCGTTAACGGAAAGAATTTCTACTGGGATTGCTCGTGCGTTTCCCACGATCATGTGAAGACGGATGAAGTACGACAGCGATCAATGAGCTTGAATATAATTAATTATCTCTTAAATTAGGGCTACTACAAAAAGGTATTGGACCATTTCGAGCTTGCGATTAAAGAGCCAGCAGCTTGTGTTGATGAATATTCCCAAGATCAGGTAAATAAATTTTTTGTTGCCAACGACTCAATCATATAGTTGCTGATATATATGGCTCTAGCGAAGGGAACTTCGAGAATAAGAACCCATAAAAAATTATCAGATCACACGAAAGCGTGCTTTTATGTGTTTGAAAACTTCCTTCCTGAGGTAAAGATCAAGGTCACTGAGGAAGAAAACAGCTCGATCATCGAAGTTGAAGGCATTGGGTATTCGAACGGAAAATCAGAAAAATAAATTAAGTTGTTAGTCCTTTTCATGGTTTTTCTTAGTTTTACTTGTCTTATATACTCTCTTGAGAATTAGATAAGTTAGCTCTGCAAAATATATAAACAGTGTCGAAAAATATTGAATTCCATTATAACTGATTAGAACCATCTGCGGACGAAATAAAATTACGTCTCACCTGACAAATTAGTAAAGGAAGTGCTTAAATGAATTGGAGAAAGATTATGATAACTGAATTCTCAATAATTTAAATCCCTCTTATGCGGATAAGATAATATCATGTTTGGCTCTCATGGAGAGACAACAGAGTTGTTTTCAGTGGGTTAGTTTTTTAGAGGAAGTTGAGAATGAATTTGAGGTAAATAATTAATAAATTAGAGATTTTAAATTGTGAATAACAAAGAAAAAAAAACATTAGTCACAAAAAAACACTCATAAATGACACAAAGTAGCCTGCAAATGAGTAAAATGGTGATGTAACTAAAAAGGTTCCATCAGATGTCCTCACTTCATTAAGAACCGTGAGGCAGGAAGCTGCTCCAACACAAAATAGCACTGCAGCAACCAATTCACTCCCACGATTCTGACATTTGGATTGTCTTTTTCCACAGCCGCTGTCAAGTTTTTCATCAATTCCACAAAGTCAATCGTGTCTGAGTTAATGTAACGTGGCCGATCAATAATAACATGAGACACATTGCCAAAGTCAAGATTATCAGCAACTTTCGCGCCGAGCTTTAACGCTATTCTTTTAAACATCTCCTCGCGAGAAGGATCTGTTGTGATTATCTTAACACAGCAACGATTTAACACTCTTTTCATTTGATAACCAAACAAATCCTCCATTGTCTGCGGCACAGTGCTAGCTCCATAGCGCTGTTTATCGTAAAATTTAAAAGCTAAATCTTTCAGAAATGGCAGCAAGCAGCAGAGCTGGTCAGGTATCTCGAATCTTGTTTCACAATAGCTTTCAATATCCTCTTTGTCCAGGATCAATTCGGCAATTCTACCTTCCTCTTGAATGATATCTAACGTATACGTTTTATATTTCTCCTCCTCCATTGCTTTCATAAACGGCATAAACTTTTTCGATGGAATCACCCTCTCATGTTCCACCCAAACTTGCTTGAGATCATCGATGATCACACTGCGGTTTATCTCTTCAGGCGGGAACCCGAGATTCTTCAAGGTCTTTTTTTGAGTTCTAATACCAGGGTGCGATTCACGGTTGAAAAATATTTTCTCTCGATCGAAATATTTCTTTTCCGCATCAATCAGTTCGAGCACTTTTTCAGCATAAATCTGATGTCCATGGGTGTACAAGAACAGATTATAATACTTTGAGGCCTCTTGCAGGAAGGTAGTCAGAAAGGGCCTCAGCGCGAGGATAATTGTGGCACTTTTAATTTGAATTTCTCTCAGAAACTCTGATTTCGTCGAAAAATCGCCAAAATCAGAGTTTTTTAAGGCTGCATTAACAAGCGTCTCATCTAAGTCCAGCACCAAGTTAGGCTTTATAAAGCTGCTTGGGACTTCAGCAAAGAAAGCGAGTTTTCGAGGATCTTCTAAGGCTAAATTTATATTCGTAGGAATTCTTGGTGTCTCCTCCTCGAGATCGAAATCGGAGTTTTTCCTTATGTTTTTACCTTGGAATATGCTCTGGTAATCAACTAGATCTTCTTTTCTTTTGATCTGCTCGGGATAGAGCGTTGGTTGTGTGACGAGCTCATTTTTTCTGTCCTTATTAGTAGATTTATTTTCGCTGGTGGAGGCTTTCTCGTAGGCGTTAGGGTCTCTTTCGGCTGAATCAGATTTCGTTGAAAGTGTTTCGTCGTATTTCTCTTTGCTTCTAGAGCGACTCCGTTTTTCTTTGGGAAGTTTGCATTTCTTGTAAACTGTTTGTACTGGCGAAAAACCTTCCAGTTCGAAATCATGAACGTGGTTTTCTACCTCATGGGTGATAATATCTCTGCATAGAGAGAGTTCACAAGCGGGTAGCATAGTTTTCTGAGTATCTGTGCTGAGAAATATTGTTAAAAGTATAAATAGAATCCAGAATATATGAGATTGCACTTAATTAGAAGAGTATAAATCAGATAAAAAAGTTTCTAAGTACTTTGAATATTTGCAAAGTTATTCAGATACTGAAAATCACAAATACTGATGTCATTAATATTTTTAGGGCACAAGGTTAATGTATTATTAAAAAGCTTGAAATATGAGTACACTATGTCATTCGAGATGCGAAGTGAAGATATTGTTTGGTGTATCTCACAGTGTGATCAAGCAACTTCAAGACTCTCTTCCAGTCACAAATAAAGTATAGTTAAGCTTCATTTTACGAATTATTATTTGTTTGCTGTCTGATACTTCATGGAAAATGAGAGGAAACTAGAAATTGGAGATGAATGAGAATTTCAGCCTATCTTCAGATAATCTGACTTGAATTTCTGTCTTGGAAAGTTTCTCATCTCTTCGCATTCTTGAAGGGGAAATAAACTGAAAAATAAAACACTAGTCAGGCCAACGTTTAATACCCGAATTTGATAACAACTTTACTACCAGAAATGTCATATGTATTAGAGCAGGGCAGATTGATTTCTTTTAATACTATTAATGTTAAATCTCGATTAGCAAACTTTGAAAGAAATCACTGGGAATCGTAATCATGATTCTCGAAGCAGCTGTAAGAGAGACGATTTATTGATGCAATCATCAATTTAATTCAACTTACTCCGTCTGCTAGCTGGCAGCAGGTACGACATTTTTTACTGTTTAGGAGATGAGTTCAGCAAACAGTAATATAGATATATTTTTAATTTTTTTTTTTTGATTGCTGATTGTGCCTCTCAACATGCTGACAAGTACAGTTATCTCAATTCCAAAGGAAACCTATATCGGCCCCCATGAAACAGAAATTCAATTTTCAGAAAATCTTATCTGGGAAGAACAATCCAAAAGCCTGAGGCTTAAAGAAAAATGCACTGCGATTTTCTAAGTCTACGCTGCTGCATCTTCTTCAATTCGAGTTGGGGCCCCTTTATTCAAAGTAATTTTCTCTCTCTAAAGGGAAACTACCAACAGTAATAATTCGTGGTTTACAAAGGCCCGAACCAAAATTTCTCCAGTGCCGCTGAATCATTTTTTTGTATATTGTAGGAACCAAATATATACAGTTTTTAACAAAAAGCAACCATCACTCCTCAGAAACGCATTTTATGAGTTTGAAAACTTAATAATTCAGAAGGAAACACTGTTGTTGCGCTGTTTCAGAATTGAATATGCGAAAACTTGCTCGAAAATTCAAGAGAGAGTTATCGACGTAAAATTCCTTGATTATGAATCAGGAAAGTTATTTGGCTTGTTGTCAATTAGAGGGCAGAGGGTCTGAAATGCAAACATCCTTGATTCTGATTCTGAGACTCAATGTAAAACCAGAACAAAGAAACCCGTCTTTGATATTTCTGCGAAAAGAAAAATTTCTTTGCTACATGAGAAATAAACTTTTCCATCGATATGCATCTGGAATAAATTTGTATGCAAATTAATTTATTTCTTAATCAAATAATTAATCTTAGAGTCTGTAATTTACCCTTTTGGTGGTAATTCTTGAATTTAGTATTCATTGAGGTTAATTTTTCAAGTCAACGACAATTATTTTGATCACTTTTTTTGACAGTAGTTGCCGCTTAAATTTACTTGCTTTTCGATGCAGCGCTGACTCAGTTTTTTGTTTTTTTTTTCTTTTTCATCTATGATGTTTTTGATGCCTGAGGCAAAATGGCATATCCCTCAGGTCATTATTTGCCTTTTTTGAGAAATACGAGATGGAATTGTTGCCAATGCTTAATTCTACTTCACTAGTGTTGTAACAGCAAGTCTCAATCCGATTTTGGATGATGAAAACGAATTTCTACACAGAGCTTCCAAAACAGCCTCCAATCAAAACCGACTCAAGCATTCAGTAATACAATTTAAAAAAAACAAAAAAACACCGTATTTAGAGTGATTAGAATCCGACTAAATTGATAAAGTTCTATCAATATTTTTTTTTTTGTTGCAAAATTTCCCAAAAAAAGGACCTCTCTTCCTGTTATAAAAGCAGAGAAATGAACCAACCACATCAATATTTACAACAAGTTTTGAAAAAAACCATGAGAGACGTTGCAATCAAAAGAGAAGAAATTATTGAAGGTTCCGAAGGAAATAGCACGACTGGCAAGTGCTCAATTGAAGACTCGAATGGGGCCAAAGACGATGATCAAATCCTAAGGAAACTGTGCTCAGCGTCAAAGAAGATATCGAAAAACAAAGCAATAGAACGTCAGAATGCAGAGAAATTCGTTGAGTTTTTTGAGAAGTGGAAGCAGCTGAAAAAGTCCGACATCAACGTGAAAAAGCATACGAAGTTTTGGTTTTCAAGCTTTAATAAAGAGCTGAACAAGACTTATATTTACAGGGACTTTTTTGGCAATGTCAGAATTCATTTCAGGTTGGCTATTAACGAGAAGAACTTCAATTTCGGTAAAGTGAGCGAGGCAGACTGGCCGAAGCTTTTCCTCAACTTGACAGATTATCTCAGAAACGAGATTTTTGAGCTTGAGAATACAATTTCTAAAGAGAAGAAGTCAATCGTTGTGCCGGTTTGGATTGACAGCCTTGACTCTTTCAGAATAGAATCGAAGCATAAATTGACATAGTGTTTTTAATTTTTTGATTACTTGTTATTAAATGATCTGTATCTTTAGGTAAGTGAAAAAATTCACAGTGCATATTACTTTGAAGGATATTTGGAGTTACATTGTCTGCTGTTAATTGAAAAGTTAATGAAAAGGTGTTTTCTTTAATGAGAAAAATATCAAAATTTCTGATTTAAGACTACAAGTAAGGTTTTGGGCATTTTCATTGAATTTGAGAGTCTTTGCTCAGACTATCTAAAGAGCAGGACTTGAATTTTTTTGGAAATGACCAATGCTTTCAGGAATCACAAATTTTCAAAATAAGCGAAAGCCTGCTTCAATTCATATAACCAATTTCCTACTTCCTAATAAGCTCAAACATCCATGAATTGCTTGTAAGATTACTTCCCTCTGCGATAGATATCTAATGCAGTAAATCTCTGTATCTTTCATGCTGAAAATATAGTTAAGAGGTAGATGTGCGCGTATAACAATAAATAATGAAAGTGGCAGTAAAAAAAAAAATAAATAAAATAAACTAAAAACACTATTGTTTTACTTCACCAAATTTATAAAAAAAAAACAACTCGTCGTAAAATCATAACGGTAATTGGATTGTCTTCGATATTTTTGAATTTTTTTTGCGCAATGGTCATTTAGGCTATCCTCGTGTTAAGTGGCTTCCAATTTGGGTGTTTCTGACCAATTACTCCAGGCCATCATCCCTAGCTCTGAGAACGGTGACAATATCATGGCAATTAGAATCACAGATGAGAGATCGATGCGATGACTTGCTACATTGTAAAATAGGACTCAAGGTTAACATTAGTTTTGCATAGCGTTCACTGCTCTAAGGGAAGCTGCAACAAATTACAGACTGGTTAGATATCAAGAGGGCAAACAATCAGTAACACGGAGGTATTGATACTTGCCTTCCTGTAAAAAAAAAGAAAATTTAAAATTCACTTTTCTCAAATTAGCAGTTCATTTTATGACGAATTACCGAACATATAAGTCAGGCAAATTCATACCATAGGATAAGAATTGATTTACATTTAATCATGTTTACTTGCATGGGAGAGCAGAAAAATGACTTTTTCAAATTAGAAACGCCCACTCAGTTATGTACTCAGGATATGTTGGAGAGAGTATCGTTAGGAAACATATCAAATCCGCAGAGTTCAGATTCAGCTGAGAATGATGCAAAACAAAGGAAAATTACAACAGGAACCGAAGTTACGCGATTCTCCCCTCACTCGAAGCAAATAAGCTCACCAGGAGGAGAATTCCAGAGGAATATAAGACAAGAACAATTGACTCAACTCGTTGCTGCAAGAATTCGAGAAGGAGAATTGCTAATCTCTTCGAATAAGGAAGAGAAATGGCAAGTCGGCCAAGTTAATTCAGCCTGGAATGTTTATGCCAAAACTTGTGAACTCAACTATTTAATAATGAACGAAATTAACATTGAGGCTTCTTACGAAATAGCCAAGGAAAAAATCTGCGAGCTAAGAAAGAAGGAGTCCGTCAATGATGCCCTCGCGTCAGACAAATCGATAATCAAACTTTCAGATAATTTGTCAATTATTTATAAACGTTCAAATACTGGCGAACAAATTGATTCTTTGAGTATCTGTCTCGAAAGAAGTTCCAAAAAGGACTGCTATCAGAGAGCTGAGATGTCAATTGAAGATAAGAGATATCCTGTTGTCCCCGGAATTAAGAGGGAGCACCTGGAATTTCTCTATTGGCGTCTGACTCCTGGCCAAGAAAGTAGCGCTTACACAAAACTCTGGATTATTGAAATCTACAAATTGCGAGCCAAAGGAGATGAAGCGGAGATTAAGCTAGCACATGAGAAGAATGCAAATTTTGTTCACCAATGGGTTTCATCAGCAGAGTTGCCAAATAATTCAATCCAGTTTCTTCCATGTTCGATTGTGACTCATCTCACCACACTAAATGAATGCTAATGGCAAATGGCATGGGTAGTATTTTCGCAATGCCGAAGGAATGTAAAATTCTTTGAAAGTCTAATATTTCTGTTTGTAAACTTAATTGTGAAATGGTTAATATCGCCTTTGGTTGTTTAAGTCCATAGATTTTCACTGAGTAAAATAACAACTACTTTTCCTTATTGCCCTAGTCTTCAAATTGAGGTGTTAAGCATGCTGAGCAATGGTATATGGAAAGATATGCATTGGGGAAATTATATAAAATATAGGCGTAAATCCGATCTGATTTCTTGTCTTTGAAGGTATTCTCAAGCTTGCTCACTTTTCCTGAGAACAGAGTGAGAGTGATACTGAAAAGAAGTCCCTCAATAAGCTGATATCATCAAGATATTAAATCTTCTCAACTCATTTCTAAAAATTTGTAATCATTTGAGAGGGCACTGAAATCAAATCCTTCTAGTAAAAAGCTAGTAAAATCAGACCAATCAGTTTTTTGTAATTGCTTGAGCGATATCTGACGAAATCGAAGACCGTTCTCATGCTAATTAGTTTTTGAAACGAAGATCAAACAACAAATTTCATATATATATCTCAAATAAAGGAAATTTAATATCAAAAAAATTGTCAGTTGTTCAACTTCTAACTAAACCAAATAATTTTTGTGCAAACTCACACAAATAGTCTTAAATACCATCTCTCAGGTCTTCTGTGAAAAAAATTGTAATATGAAACGTACAATGTTTCACATCATCTGCATTAAACCCCAGGATGCTTCAGAAGGCAATGACTTTGTAAATTTCTTTGCGACCTAATCAAATTCATTATGATATCGCCTCTATTTGGTCATATATACCCATAACTCTTTTGACATCCCGCAACCGGACAAGTAAAAGTATTTTTCGAGGCCTTCGAATTTTCTGAATGCCTTTTCCCTCGTTTATTTCCAACGATCTCGTTAGACTTTGGTTCCTCGCATATCTTCTCATGTGGTTCTTGGCTCAGTGATTCTCCCATCATTTGGCAGCCTTGTGGATCATAAGTGTTACTCACACTTAGATTCACCATAGTCGGCTGATTGTAAGGATTGAGAGTGAGCACGGCTAATTCAGATTAGTCTTTTGAATTTGTAAGCAGGTATTACTTAAAATTTTCTCTTCAATGAAGATTGGTGCCTGGCTCGGATCAAATGGCACATATTTTTGAATGACACTTGTGCCTAATAGCAGCTTTTTTCCCGTTTGATTACTTTCCGGCAGAAGAGGTATGCAAAATTGATTAGTTATGACATCCACGAGCACTTTGTTCTGTAGGACTGGGTTTTGCATCCCTTCGATTGGAGCAATCATTCTGCTTTTTTTGCCGTTTAGAAATATGATGAATTTATAACTTGAATCGATATCGACTTTTAAGAGAGACCATAAGAACTTTAAAAGCAATTGGAATCAAATGCTGAGAACTGGAAGGGATTCTGGAACCTTTTTCTTAGGTTTCATTAAATAGAAGAATTTCAAATCGCTTTGAAATAAGGGAATTAATTGGGTGGAAAATTCGTATTAGGTGGCAGTCTGTTTCAAGTTAATTATTTTTCAGTTCAATTTTTTTTTGCTAACTTGAGATAATCATCATTGGAAATTTTAATAAAATCGAATAGCACGCTATTTTTCTGTAACAAAGTGAGAAAAGTTATTTCGGTAAAGCAGTTTAAAAATAGAAAGGCTGTTAAAAAATTATTGGTATATATCACACCGAATAGTTCTGCGTTCCTTGAGGTGCTATTTCGAGGGAGATTGCGCACGAAAAAATGAAATATTCAGTTTTTATCGGCATATATAAACCCAATTGCCAGTTCTCGCCGAGGAAAAGAAAAAAGCAAATGTCATCCTAATCAACGCGAAAGGTCAGCCGGATAACTGTGCAAGTGATATCTTCTTAAAAAATTTAGAATTTTGTTGTCTTACTGATGATGAGCTCTGACAACCCTGAAAGTGTACAGTAGGAGAGTGAAAAAGCAGCCGTGGAAAGAGAGATTACGCTCTCATTTTTCAAATAAAGCAGCACTTTGCTTTAGATTAGCCATTATCGAAATCACAAAGAACTGGAGGATGTAGTTAGTTTGCTGAGGTGAAATTTAAGGGTTTTCTTGCCCGGAATTGGATTCTCAGGTCATGACTTACTTTGAGAAATCCCAATGTAGAAAGTTAAAAATGGGATGTTTCAATGGGATGTTCAGCATGGAGAATTTTTGGGAGGATTTGAGGTTCCGATCGTGAGTAATGCATCGTTTGTGTGTGGTAACCTGTTTTTGTTGCGCAGCTCGGAAAAACTCCTTACTAAAATTGAAAGTAACTTGCCATTTCTTCCATTTTCGTATATCAAAGTTCCTACATTATTACATCGCGCTTGAATTTTTAGAAATGTAAGGTATTTCGTTAGATATCTATGGGATTTATATAATTTCTATGTGGATCCGATCTTTCAAGTCAAGTGCTCTTGAGAATAAAGTTGGATTTCAAAAATCCAATTCCAATAACATTTTTCTTAACTTTTATGATCGTAGTATAAGGACTGCATACAGACAGCCAAATTGAATAGCGACATAGCATGTCTTCTATCATTAGAAGGAATGAATTTCACCAATTTTGCTTTGTAAAATCAAAAATTCGAGTTTTCAAAGATAGAAAAGTTGTTTTACACAGTATATTCTGCATATCTGTCTTTTCGTATGGACTAAGCTCACAACGTCTGTGTAAGAAATTCCCTAATAATGGCTGGCCTTTTGTAACGGTAATGAATCTTCTGAGTAGAGAGTTCTAATATTAAATTTAAGTTTTCGTCATTTAACCACTGTGAATGAATAGTTTGAAAAAAAAAATATTGCATCTGAGTCCTTACTTTCTAATATAAACTGGACATCTGAAATATCGAACAAGACAAAGACTACTACTATCAAATATAATCAATAGTCTTTGTTAAACTCTTTTCAAGCGAGCAGCCATCACTCTCAATTAAGTCTCCCAGCAAATACCACAAAGGACACCTTCCGACGTATTACACCCTAGGCGCCATTTGCATAAGATTGTTATCTTCTCTCATCTGGCGGAGGGCATCATTTTCGTCTTGTATATATGCAGGAACATTATTTTTAACAAGAGAGAAAGTCACCGGCTCAAGGCTTTTCGGTGCCCAACCTACTGGGGCTTCGAGTTCAGGCTTAGACAGCTCGACATAAACCAAATGAATTTCTGCGTTTATCGGCTCCAAATTATTCTCCCCAGCAAATCTCGGAAGAATTTCGATAAAGAACTTCGAGGTGATTAGCTTGCCTTTTACACTCGGGCAGAACGGTTTCGCTGTCACTTGAACCGGTTCCTTTAATTTTTGCAAGAAATTTGGTTCATAGCGCTTGCTATATTTAAAAGGTTCTTTTAGAAGCAGATCAGGCACTTTCAATTGAAACGAGAAGCAATTTGCACCAGTATATGCATTTCCTTTGTTAATTTGCAAAATTACTTTCTGATCATAAACCATCTGCTGCCTCCAATAATCTGCGCCAGCTTGCAACTGTAAATGCTGCTTGAGCGAGCACGTCAAACTTGTCATCGTTAACTTCGCATGTGTCATGTCGACACCAACTCGGATGTTAATAATTTCACCAGGTTTGTAAAGGTTTTTTTCAATTTGGTAATTTAAAGAGAACGAACTAGGCGACCGACAGCAGCCTCCTGCAAGTTGGTATGACTTATCTCCAGCTAGCAGCAGTGGTCTTTGAACCGTTTGATCGATGACGCAAACGTCTGATTTGAACTTCAGTCTTGGAACATCCGGTAACGGGATGGTCGGGTCAAGAAATACACTTAGTTGATAGACAATCTGAGAGATATTAGAGGTTCCTCGTTGAAAATAGGAACCTGGGATTCCTGTAGGAAGCGGAAAGGAGAAGGGAATGCAATATTGGTCTTTTTTGGCTCCGTCCTGGAAGCAATGAAGGAGAATTTTCTCATCAAGGATTCGGTTGTTTTTAGAGTGGTGGAAATAATGGAACATGCCATCAGATGAGTCTGGTTTAAGGTTCAGAGCGACAGACCGGGATTTGAGTTCGCTTCTGATAAAGAGAACTTGCTCTTTGGCTCTAAACCGAATATAGAGTTCTTTTCCTGGATAATCTTTAAGTAGATTAAGCACTACGATACCACTAACGGTTTCGCCTGGTGAGTACTCCGATTTATCAGTTGTGATGACAAAATCACCGTAGTTATTGGAAACCTTCCTGCCTTTGCTTTTAGAATGCTTTCCACCCATGGTTTTTTTTTATTTATTAAGTTCTATTAAGATTTTCGGAAGTTTTCACGAAGAAAAAGCTAAAAATTCAAATAAATTCATAGCGTTGAATGCCTTTTAAGCGCGTATATTTTGGAAAATGACTAGTAGCAATAAGGCGGATATTCTTCCTCGCATGAATAAAAGAATCATCCACATGTCTCTGCAACATGAAATTTGATGTCCATTCGAGCGGAAGAGAATTCGAGTCACACCTGTAAAGCACTCATTTTAGCCGAAAACATTCAAAAACCCTTTTAGGGTAAATCACCAAAAATCCCAATCAAAATATTGTTGAGAAGCTGAAAGTGAATCAGACCTTCTTAATGCGTTCAATGTGAGGGAAACTGTCTCTGGGTGATGATTCACCCGCACCGAGCAATCTCAGCATTTCGCTCCACAGAATCACTATGCTTCCAATTTCTAAATTTAGTTTTCTGCAACGGTTTTTCTTCCTTCACGTTGTTGTGTAAAACAGCTGAGCTCTAAATAGAGCTCTGTCAGTTCCTTGCTCTTTTAACTGTCTATTTCCTTGGTCGTGTTAATTTTGCATCGCTCAAGAGAATTTACTTAATTTTGACTTACATATAAGAAGAGCAATTCATATCCCACCATCCCTCCTCCTTCACAAAGCACCAAAGGAGGGAATTAGATTTTCAGTCTTTTCTTTTCTACCCAAAGTTCATTTTTCATTGCGAAATTTCGGTCTTTAAAACATAAATATTGTCATACATACAGTTTACATCTCAAAAATCAGGGTGTAATATTTTAGTGAGGGCTGCTGCAATTGTAAGAATCGTAAATATCGCAAATATCAAACCATACAGTCCTGTAAACTTCAGTACCAGTATCGTGTGGTCATAGAAGTTCCTCTTGGTTACATTATAACCTTTGGCCACAAGTTTCGGGTAGATATCTATCCACTTTTGGTCAATAATCGTTCCCACGAAGAACGAAAACACGAAATAACCGACCGCCGTTAAGATCACAAAAAACAAAATAACTCCAAGGATACCAACATACATCTTTAGTAGCTTCTTTTGATTTCTCAGAGTTGCATAATATCCAAAGAATCCTGCGCACAACATTAAAAATCCACCGATCACAGTCAGCGCGTTCATCCAGCCGGGAATCGGCATAAATTCTGAATTAATCCCTGAGTAGATGCCGGTCATCATTAAGCTGATGCTGAGAACAACCATCATGAGGTTTAATGGAGGCAAGAGGCTCTTTATGACTTTCTCAACGGATACGAGCGCAACGATGGCAACAACTGACAAGGTGATGCAGATCATAATACAAATATTAAAGATTCCTAGGGCGATGATTTGGTCTCTGAGATTCTTTTTGAATTCTTCGTAGTTGATATGTGCGACGTGATCGCGCACCCAATCCCAGTTGTTATAGAAGTACTCTTGCATATCAGGGCTAAACGAGAAGATCGCAACGGTGTAGATGATTAAAAACACGAGCATAACAAGGTAGGAGTAGATAACGGAGAGCAGGATCTTCTTTTTAAAGGTGATCGTTGCTAAGCAATTGCTATTAGATTTAGGTGCATAAAAGCTTGCTTACCATAGACAGTGATAGTATTGATAATAAAGAGCAAGAGACCGATGGTAATAAGCGCGTTATCAAATGCGATCTTAGCAAGTCCATAGATTCTGGCTTGGAGACCCATGTAGATGATGATTGGAGTCAACAGAATGCTGACTAGTGAATGAAGCGTGTTGTTAGAGAGAAATGTATTTCTAATGGAGTTACTAATGCAGAGCGTGCAGATAATCCAACGATTGAACATTAAGGTCTCAGATTCGTTCCGCCTGAATGAAGTTTATATTGTTCATTGCAACAGTTATCGCTTACCTGATGATGGAAACTGTTTTTGGTGGTGGACGGAACCCTGGGCTGTCAGCAAGGTGCTCATCTTTGATCTCATCTCGATGAATCTCGTCTTGAGGAAGGAGAGTTGGGTTCATCTTAGTTCTCTCAATTTGAAATTTTTCGATTAAAACTATATAGCACTTGAAAAATTATCGGTATTAACTCCAAAGATCTGTGATTTCTTCGATTTTTTTAAAATGTATGTGTGTATGTTCATTCATTCGCCAGAACCCGTAAATGTATTTTTAAACTGATTACCCATGAAATATCGAACTTAGCACATGCATTTTTACTCTCACACGACAAATATAACAACTTATATCTTTATGCAAGAGTAAAGCTAAACTCTCCTAATCAAAACAACAATATCTCATAGAATAATTGGCTCTATTAACACCAGCCCTTGCCCATTTAAAAAAAAAATTTACCCCTCCCTCTAACACTTGAAACCACGAAGGAGTTTTTCTATTTTCTGAAAAGTGGTCCTGGCTCTCTGATTGTAGCGAGTCTGATTAGTATCTCTGTTTCTTGAAGAGTCTGCTCATAGCTTCAATCAGTCTGAAAGGGATCAGGATAAGATCGTCATAAACAATGACTGATCCAACCACAGGGTCTTCCATCTCAGCGGAGAGACTCTGACCAACGATCAGATACTGAGTGCCGTAGATGAGATAGAATCCATAGACGACAACTGCGAGTGAGATGGTCACCAAGCTCATGAAAGGAATATCTGAGGCGATCAGGAAAATCTCATAGCCGACCAAAGCGCTGCCGATGATATAGATAGTGGCTCCAAGGTAGCTGAGATCCTTGCGAGTTGTGAAGGCGTAGAGAAGAAGAGAGAAGTTAGTGAGGATGGCGTGGGTAATGACCATGAGGACTTTTGGTGTGTCGTCAAGGGATTCGATGTACACCAGATTCCAAGAGAAGGCCAAAGTGAAAATGATGAATAAGAGAACGTTCATGGGTGCTCCTCGGAAGAGGGGTCTGCGGGTATAAGTCAAGATCATGAGCAAAACCTGAATGACAGCTGTGGCGATCGTAACCTCGTAGTAAGTTCCAACCCAGGAATCAAAAGAAACGTAAGCGTTTACGAGTGCAACGCAAATAAAGGCAAAGAGCAACTGGCCTGTCAATATAGCGAAGACCTTTCGAAGGAAAATATTGCGGTTGTAACTGCGCTCACCGTAAAATTTAAGGCCTTCGAGGCCGCCTTCTTGGAATTCGGATTGCATATTGACGAACAATCAAAGATCCTTAGATTAGCTACAAGATAAAAATATTTATAGATCCTTTAATTGAATTGCTAAAGAACTGCCCGCGAAATAATTCTTCGTGCGAATAAATGCAAGATGTAAGTATTATTCACTTATCACTTAATTCATGTCTACAAATTCGCAATTTGATAGACTACTGGTGGAGTTATCATCATGGTAAGCAATGAAAGATTTGTCATAATGATGATCATGTGGTGAAAATTAATTTTGAGTTGTTGATATGGCTTTATGTCAGCATTTAAAAAAAATTCATATCTTATCGCAATGATATTAGAGGCTAAAGGCTTGTTAAATATAATCTAAGCACTTTGTGATTTTTCAATACGCATTGGAATAAAAGTAAACGACATTTTCTTATTAAGATATTTTTGGGATTTCCTCATTGTGATTGAGAGATGGTATGGGTAACGAGTGATTTTCATCGAAAAATCTCTGATAGACAAAATAATATATTTAGTTATTCAAAAGTTAATCATCATCGAGTTCATCATCTTTGACGATATAGTTCGGCAGACCTATTTGGATATTACGCATAAATATTGAAAAGGCTTTTTACCAAATCGCTTCCAGATGTCCGCTTTCATTCTATGTGGAGCCATTTCCATTGAAATCCAAATTTCTTTTCCTTTGTCAAGAATTTGCTTGAGTCTAAAACTCACCACATAATCCAAAATTCCTCTTTTTCCTTCACTTATCTTCGTTGGATCTGCGCGATGATGAAGCAATAGTTTCGCTCCTATTAAATTATCCGAGCTTGCAGCCATAAACAAAGGATTCCTTCCAACCTGACCCCAAATAAAGTCTATTAATATGAAAAACCCTACGGGGAATTTTACCATATCTAATGCATTGGCATCTGCACCTGCATCTAACAACATTTTCACGATCCTATTATGTTTGCGTTTTACTGCCCAATGAAGCGCTGTCTTGCGTGTCTCGTCATAGTTGTGCACGATATATTTATTCCAGCGCACCATCTGACTCGCACGATCCAGATTCCCTGACTTGCAATATTTGAAGAACAAAGGAGAGTCGGGGTCTTCATAGGGCTTCGAAGAAAACACCTTTTCTGTGCATAACTAGGTCCATTTAATCAAATTCACTGTAAGCTACGAATATCTTACTTCTGTCATGGTCAATTTGAGCATCTTCATCTTATCAACGAGATACCAAATAACCCTTCGGAATTTTTTACTGAGGAGGATTTTAGCCTGTTTTTTGGTCATTTGTGTGTGCATTCTTTCAGGATTACGTCTTTTGTGTTTGCCGTTGTATTCTGAGAGATCTTGCATTTGATTCAGGAAAGTCGAGGCGTAGGATTTCAAACTATCGTTCACGTGATTAATAGATTGGATACTCGTAATTAGCCTTTCCTTGGCAGATTTTGGCTGATCGGTCACAGCAGGCATAGTGCTATGCTTTGCCGTATTCGTTTCAGGAAATGCGAAATTTACTGTTTTTCTAGACGCTCTGGGGTCTTTCTTTGGGATACTTTCAACGAACTGCACTGTAGAAATCCGTTTTGTGGATATATTCCCTTCAGTTTTCTCACCAGTACTGCTTTGATTCAAGGCAACACTCTGATCTATATTAGAACGAGAAGTGAGCAGCTCGCTGAGGCCGGCAGCAGTCATATCTGACTTCACTTTCCCTAAAATAGTTTTGATCCTTTCAGGTTTCAATGGTTTCAGATCGGGCTTTTTCACCAACACGGGATCTTCTATCTTGAATGATTTCTTCATCTGTGAGCGGAGTTCTCGTTGACTGCTCCCAGCCAACTCAATGGCCAAATTCTCAACTTTCTGGGAAATAGCTTTGCTCAAGTATAAAGCTTCTTCTTTTTTCTTCTCTTGCTCGGCTTGCTGTCGAAGTAACTCGCTATAAGTGACTTGTGAAGGTTGAATTATTTGTTTGACGTTTCCGAGGGTCTTTGGAGTATGAGAAGGGACTTTGATATCAGGGAGCTCTAACTTAGGAACTTGTGTCTTGCCTTTAGTAACGAAAAAACTGGGGGATGAAATCTGATTTTTTAATGCTATTGTTGGAGAAAGTGTTTTATTAAGTCTGTCGATTCGCATATGAGAGTCTGAGTGAGTCTGGTCGTTCTTTTGTATGGATATTCTAAAGACATTCTGGCCTTTCATTGGTGATTTGTTGATTCTCAAGGTGGTCATTGGTAATGAAAATTTGTATTGCGTTTATTGAAAAGAAAGCGATTGTAAATAGAGGTATGAATCGATAAATTTAATTTTCAAAGTTGTTTTGAACGGGGAAGTTTGGCTTTGTGCTGGAATCGTCGGATATTTAGAGTTCTTTCCCAGAAAAATTATGCAACAATAAAAATTTGTTTAATCTGTGAGCAGAGCGATGAATCCTTTATTTTAATTATTAAGGGTTATTTGCTCTGTATTAATGAGAAAAAATTCCACCATAGCAGATTATTCTCATTGATTCGATATTATTTATGGATCGCAACACCATTATGCTAGTGAGTTAGATGCTAGCCAACACCAACAGAACTCGGCTATCTCAACTGCAAGCTATTAAAGCACTATCTAGATCAATAAAGCAATAAAGAATGAAATTATTGGGTTTGATAGTTGCCGATTGAGTTGATAGAAAGGCAAGCCCTCGAAAATCTTTAATCTTGTTACAAAAAAAGTCGAGTCTACTACTTTGTATGCATAGCTTTAGCTAGTATTCAACCATCACAACAAACAAAATATCGCGAGATATCAAAATGAGTTCTTATCGAGCTTGCTTGGCCACACAGATTGTTCTTCTAGAGATAAAATCAGCCTCGCAAGAATTTTGTAGTTCGCATAATATCACACTTGTAAACTTAGTACAGTCTGCATCAGCTTGAACCAACTCGCCTCCTAATGAAGAGACCTGATTCGGAAGTCTCAAGTTTGCCAAGATCTTTGGTGACTGATCGTTAGAGAGCCAAACTTCGTAAACACCAATAGAATTATCTGTCCCTGCGATAACCGCTTTCAGCATAACCACAGACGATTTTGGTGCCTGATATGCCATGACGAGCTTCGTTATATTATACGTAACTGATCTTCCGCTTAATCCAGCCAACCACCCAGTGATTTGTGCTTGAACGTCTTTAAGGAGCGTGGTGTCTTTCACGGCTTCGAATGCTGGATGTATTTGAATGTAATTCAGAGCAGAAGATGAAAGAAAATTTTACAATCATTTGCTAAAACCTGCTGCCATGAGTTCAAAATGACGCTTTCTTCAGCATCGAGCCATGGACGAACCCAGAGATCGCAGAAGATGACTCTGAGTTCTCCTCTCGTTTTCGGATCAGTTCCTTCGATTTTGATAGCTATCAGATTCCGCGTCCCAGCGACTACTTGTGAGGCCCAGTAGAATACGTTGGAGAGTCTATATTGAAGAGTGTCGAAACCATTGGTGCTGTTCTTGATACGAGCGAGAGCTAAAGTTGCCAGTTCGATGGTTTCGATATGTAGACCTGCCTTTTTCTCAGTAAATCCGCCTAATTCAACAAAGCGCATCAGATGGAATGTGTATTAGGAAGTACCGGCCAGCGACTCAGCGTTTCCAATTACCAAACAAATTGCTAGAAAACAGCAAGAAAGCAAATACCGGCTGTTCATATGGTTATGATTTATTTTTGATTTATCAAACTGATTAAGTGTATGTGTGTGAGTTCAGCTGTTTTAATATGAAGTTCAGTTATTTCGCACTCTCAATGGTAGATTATCTTCAGGACGTCAAGGCTGTCTATATGCTGCGAGATGGTTCCTAGGTCTTAAACCGAAATCAAAATTTCAGCAATTTTATTCTTTATGGGAGTGTTCCCAGAAGCAAACGATTCAAATCAACATGCAAAATCATCGTCTGGTACAAAGTGAGAGAAGGATGACAAACTTTTGAAAAGGGCAGCGGAAAATTAATGAAATAGTTCCATTCTTGAGAACTCAGTTCAAGTTATATCACTGTCTCTGGAAAACAAATCTGCATTGCTGATAGATGCTAATTATTAATCTTGTATTATTACTGAAATTTAGTTCAGTATACTTTTTATTAATTTATTTGTTTATAATTAAGTAATACATGACTATTGGTACTGTACCAAAGTGATTCTTACGCTTTCTCAAGTTTGCTACTTGCTGGATCTAAAATGTGAGTTATCTCAACTTTAATTAATTTTGTTTAAATAACACTGTGATTCAAGTAGTTTATATTTCAAAACCATCTTTCACTCTCGTATCAAATTATCTTGCATATTAAATTGCCAAAATATGTTGGAATTTAATAACTGTCAAAACAATATTCTTACTATTGTGATTGTGTTGGATGATAATACTGTTACTTCGTTCCGCTCATATCTATTATCTTCATCATTCTACTTCATTACCTTTATGAAAATTAGCCAAATAAATTCCTTCTCAATACTCAATTACAAGGTTTCAAACTACCGATCAATTGTTATATTTATACACCAAATTTTTGAATTAGAGTCATATTGGAGTAAAATTTACTAACAATACCAAAATATTTGTTTCAAATTAGCAGCATAAATTCAATTTCAAATCTACCGATACTCTGTTTTGCATGATGACCGATTACCATATAATCAGCTCATAATGTGAAATATTTTTTTCCAAAATTAAATAATTAAGAATTATAAATTGGTTCAGATGAATTTATAAATTTGAAATTGAAATCATTTATTTGATTTGAAGTCATGTACACTCATTAATTTCACAAGCCAGTAACAGCAATTCTTGATTTCACGAAACTGGATGATATAATGGCAAGCGATCGTCAAAATAGAGCATTCGGCAGGACTCGCTTTTGCTTTGGTTCCCTAAGTTTAGCTTTAAATAAGAATAATCTGCCTGGAGCTTTTATCATTGAATCCTGAGGTCCGAGTTTCAAGTCTTCACCAGCTCGAGGTGCATGCGATATCATGGAATTTTTCAACAAATAAGAGGAGGATCTCTCTAATTTTTCAAACTTGAATTACTTTTCTTCCCCTAATATTTTAAGTATTGGCTGAGGCTGGTGCTTAGAAGTTGTGTATTGTTTCATATGGTTGCGACATAAATATATCGTGGGAAGGGTTCATAATATTCATTTTTACGTGTGGTTATGTTTATACAATATTAAGTTGGCTCCGTTTCTGATTATTGCTACATTTTTGAGGCACCTCTTTTGTGAAATCCTTTGAGGAGAGATATTTTACTCTCACCTCTTTTGCGGTATTTTGTACATCTTCTGAAGAGTTCAAGTCTCCCAAAGTAACTCTTGAAATAAAACAAAAAAACTAGTCGTTTCCTGCAAAAAAATTTATAGACATTTCGATCTGTTATGTATTTACTTACCAGTCTACAATATAGAATTCTGCAAAGCTTGCTAGTTTTAATTGAAAAAACTTTTTTTAAGGCTTCAAAAAATTGAAGAATTTATGTACATACAACATGAATATGAATTATTTAATTTTCAGGCACTCTAAAGACAGACCTGAAATATATGATAGGTTTCATGACATGAAGAGCGGCGGTATTTGTATTGCCGGTAAGTGATAGAAGAACTCGTTTAGACAAATTATTTTTCTATTTTTTTCCTAGTCACTAAACAACAACTTCAGAAAAATTAATTTTCTGAGAAGTACTAATGCAAAACAATTAAACACAGTAAAGTTTTGAGAATACAACTCTCAGCCACTGAGAAGTAACGATTATAATTTATAATAAAGAAACTTCATATACAGAACAACAGAATTACACGACATTCGCAACGGTTTGCTGCATATTATGAGCTTCAGGTTCAACCAACGAGTTTTGGGCTTTGAGAAACTCTGTTAACTGTATAACTTCTTGATCTTTCTGCTTCTGCGATGCATTATGCTTTATCTGAATCGCAATATAATCTTTCAACGTGACATCCTGTCCATACAAGGTTTTTAGATAATCTTCAAAATCGTACTTTCTCGGTTTTATCTTATGCGCCTTCATCTCCAAATAGTCAAGCTTCCGGTTTAATTTATCATACATCAGCTGTAGTTTCCCTTTCATTGCTTTGCTACTCACTTCAAATTTTTTATTAAGCTCTAACTTGATCTCCCTCTCAAATTTCCTCCTTATTGGGTGCATCGCTGACTCTGTCCCTCGCTTCTTATCTCTCGACGCTTCCTCTCCTGCCGAATCATTTTCGTCTCCAAATGTCAATTGCTTTGAAGCCCTTGGCTTCTGTTGAATTGAGACATTATCTTCCTCAGCATTCTCAGCGACCTCCCCGAGCTTCATGCCCGAAGCAGATCTCAGATTTGGTTTGCCCCTGCTTGGCTTTTTCTCTGCACTCTTTGCTCTTCCCATAGCAGGTCTCCGAACATTACGTGTATCATGTGGTGAACTGGAAGCACCTCCTCTCGCAAGCGGGTTTTTATAATGCTGATAAAGGACTTCGAACTTCGCCGCAGTGCTTAGCGTTTCAAAATTCGGAGGCAGATGAGCTTGAGTTGTATTTGGATGTTTTGCTTCCTTCAGCTCATTTCTTGAAGGGTTTTGTACCGGATTATTGCTGACTGGACCTATATCCGTCAGGCTAGGTGACTTATTATTATCATGCTGGATTTCAAGCTGCGAGTGACTCTCAAATAAACTGTCATTGAGTATCCGGTTTTTTAAAACCCCTCCGTCCGACGGAGTTGTGATATCACGATGGGGACTACTATTTTTCCTACTGCCAATATCGCTTCTATTTAAATACTCTTTCTGAGATGATTTTGACGTTGTCGCTGCAGTCTTTACGTTTCTTGGAGGGTTATACATCTCCTCTGATGTTATCTTCCTTAGCTGGCTTTGCGCAGTTCTTGGTTTCCACAAAGGCTCTCTTGGCTCTGGACTTTGGCCATAAGGACGAGAAATTCTGCTTGCATCGCGAGAGATGCTAAAACTTTTTGGCTGGGAGTAGCTTCTGTTCTGGATAAGCTCGTAATTTTCAAAGTCATCGTATGCGTCAGGATGAAATCGCAGACGTGGTTCAACGAAACTTTCGCCGACAACATATTTCCGATCCTCTTCGTCAACGAACTGCGAAAGTTTCATCTTTGGGTTGTAGCGGATGAGTTTGGTTTGAATCCGATTGAATATTTCTTTTTTATTGAGAACGTAGTCTTTGACAGGAGGTGCTTTTAAATATGGATTCGGAGCTATGCCTTTGCGTTTCAGCTCAGAATCGAGATCTTTCTTGAAGTTATTGAACGTCTGGAAAGTGTGAATGCTGTCGAGGTGGCCCAGGTGGGGGAATCTTTTCTCAGTTGAAAACATTGAGGTGATGATTCTGTTAATGTAACTCTCTTACTGTTAGTTAATTTATTTCTCGTTGATAAGTATCAGCTGTAAAAATTATTGATTTTGGAAACTCATCTATATGTAGAAAAAATAAAATTCTGATTGTTAACCCAAAAATTCCTAATTTACCAGAAATGAAAAATCTTGCATGAGAGCTGTGAACAAGTAAAGATGGGAGGTGTGTGAGGAAAATTAATATCGAGGAATGTTTGGAATTTGCCTTTATAATTCAGATATGCATAAAATTAGAAATAAAGCATATATAATACTCAGCAAATTCAGCTCAATAGTTGTTTGATACATTCTATTATCCAGTTCTAATCATTTTACAAAGAAGAATTTTCTGATAAATTGCTTTGCAGTAGTTTGGAAGAGCGAGCTCAAACAATAAACTAATTCTTGTAAAATCAGAATTTCAGTTCCATGTGCTTTTATTTTGGAGCACAGGTTGATTAATGTTCGTAAAATTGCCATGCTCGTCTTACGAACATGAGTTTTGTTTTAAAAAGTTTTTCTCTTCAGTACACCTCTCTAGTGTTCCTTAGAAATTTTTATCCCAGTTTGGATCAGCAGCCGCATCCTTATTATATCTTTTCGAGTCTTTTTGATCCTCCTGAGCAGAGAAAAAAGCAATTCAGCATAAGAGAAGAATATTTTAGAGAAATTATTACCTCTATTTCAGTGATCACCTTTTTACCAAGTCCCTCCATTTTCTTAATATCTGCATCTGAAATCAATTTTTCTTTAGGAGGAACATACGGCGCTTTTAGCTCTTTGTCAATCAGCTTGTCCTATTTGTCGAATATAAATTATACTTACACTGTTAACTCTTGTAATTATTACCCAATCAAAGTTATCAAACCATGGATTCGCTTTTAGAGCCGCAAACGAACCACCCAACCTTGCTTCAGGATATTTGTGGATGAGCTGATCCATCAGTCTTTTCGCCTTTTTATCCTTGAGATACGCAGGGTACTTGAGAGGCTGGGTAAAAATTTCCTCATATATGTCATAAGGGTCTTCACTTTCGTCTCCAAAAGGTACAACCCCACACATGAATTCGTAAAGACATATGCCTTGTTAATGAAAAAAAATTTAGCGAAACATCCTTGAAAATATTTTCATACCAAGGGACCATAAATCAACGGGTTGGCCATATCCTTTGCCGATAATAATTTCAGGTGCCATGTAATGTGGTGTCCCGATAATAGTAAATGTTCTTGAAACACCAGTAGTCTGCTTCTTCATTATTTTCGCTGTTCCTACGTCAATTAATTTCGCATAGCCCTACCACACACGGCAATTAGCAATCAACTTCCGTGAAGGCTTGTTACATTCGAGTCGACCATTATATTCTGGGGTCTGATATCTCTGTGGATAATTCCTTGATTATGTAAGTACTCAATGCATAAGATCATCGTGCCGATATAGAATTGCGCGCCGTATGTGTCGAGCAGACCCATTTCCCGAATAACGTAGGAAAGCTCCATGCCTTTGATATATTCAGAGAGGAAGTAAACGCAATTATTGTCTTTGTAGGTTCGAATATGCTGCATGATAAATGGATAATTTATCAATTCAAGAACCGCTTTTTCTTGCTAATAGTGGAGGCAAAACCAATGTGAGGCGGGTGAATAGTCATTTATTTTTACTTGGATATGCTTCTCGAGGCTCCCTTCAACAATCATCTGTTTAGATACACACTTCAAAGCGAAGAATTGGTCATGGCTTTTCTCTCGGACGAGATAAATGGTTCCAAATGGACTTATTCCAAGTTTCCTGTAGAAAATCAGCTCTTCGAGTTTAAGTTTCCCGATCATCTTCTTCACCTCGGAGACTGGATTGATAAATCTTTTCTATATATTCGAAAATCGTGAGAAATTAATGCACCGAAGCCAGACTGCTAAAATTTACCTCTTGAGCTTTCTCGTTCTTTCTGATAACCTCCTCCATGGTGCCTCCAATGCATTCTTGAAAAGACTCATAATTGATCTCTGCCAAAACTCCATCGCATTCCATGACAATATCATCATCAAAACTATCAATGCAAGTTTCAGCAAGCTTAGAGTCTAACATTTAGTTTTACGTCTTTGTTTTTGCAGTCTCTGTTAAAAAATCATCGCCATATGTTGTTCCTTTAGGAGCCACGACATTTCCAAACTTGGCCTATTCAAAATATTATTTATCGATGACCGACTATCGTTTTTTCATTACTTTTTTCAATGCGCCATCAATAACAAGGATAATTTTCTGATAACAAGTAGAGCCCTTTCGAAGAATAACGTCTCCAGCTTTGTAATTAACTATTTTCATAGCATCAAGGATTTTTTCGATCTGTATCTGTGTCAGATTGCGGAGAATGGAGCTCTTCTCAAGTGCCCATTTCTGCTGATTTCTGAAAGTAATAACTTGGATGTGGTTGCCGAGTATATTAGTCAATGCGTCTCTTCCAAGCGTTATGCATTTAACCT
>ENA-UOUE01000336-UOUE01000336.1-compost-metagenome-genome-assembly--contig:-NODE-336-length-39556-cov-6.021150_pt1 | contig 39556 bp, 26 predicted proteins | sample MGYA00238146_ERZ747223 | MGnify/ENA primary metagenome ERZ747223 (study PRJEB28781, sample SAMN06268865) | compost metagenome | isolation source: single cell | place: USA: California, Emeryville, Joint...
CTAGTCAACTCTTACATAACGCTCTTCTACTACTCCTTTATCGATGTGAACTTCGATAAAGTAAGGACATTGCTGATTTCGTTCTTCGTAACGAAAGGTCTCACGCAAATCGGAATAGTAATCCTAAAATTTTCCCCTGAGATTCACTCAAACTGCTATATCATTAATAGAGCATTCTTCTCCCCTATGTGTTATATCGTGTCAAAGGAAAACGTCTAGCCAAGAAGCTCCAAGTCGCTTTGTTTGAAAAGAAGATTAATATAGATTATGTTGAGAAATCACAGCAAGATCCAGAACTTGAGGAAATCAGCAGCGACGAAGAAAATGAAAAATCTCCTCTAGAAAACTATAAGGACATTAAGAATAATCAGAACAACGAGGACATTAGTGGGATTATAGCCCTATCCCCAAAGGTTCTTTTCAAGTCTTCTGATAGTTTTAATCCAGAGGACAACGATGATCAAGGCATCGAGCTGCAGGATATTAAAATGCACCGGAGAGCAGATTCAGCTATATCTCAGCACTCGAATACAGCTCCTTTAATCAAAAAGAAAAAAACTGTGAGATTCTCTTCCAGAAACGTAACGATGACGAAGGTCGAAGACACAAACAAACCACTTCAGGGGAAAGAAGATGGTGATGTAACTCCGAGAGGCATGAAAGGTCAAGAGAACGATGAAGATTACCTCGCAGAGGAAAGGATAAATAAAGGAAAAAAAGATTTTATCATGCAGATAGAATATCAGAGATCGGTAATGGCGGTTAAAAGAGAGCTGCTAGAAGAATACAGCTATTTAGTAAGTTCTTATTGAGATTCTACCATGTAATAACTACCTTTAATTAGGCAATTATGTTTGGATATATAACGATGTTCTCGCCTGCATTCCCATGGGGTCCGCTCATATTGCTCGGTACGAACTGGGTTAAATTACAGCGTAATCGCAGAATCAATTAAATTGCAATTCCATGTAATAAATTTTTGTAGTTGATATGTGGGCCCTGTCTACGTTTACTAAACGAACTTATCGAGAAGAATCCGGGTCCGTCGGCGTATGGAATAGGATTTTCCAGGTAATAGTAGCAAATTGACAGATAATAACGAAAACTTTTCTTAACTGCAGATCATAGCATTTGTGTCTATCGTTGTTAATGGACTATTTGTCATGATAACAACAAAAACGCTAAAATCGACTCTCGGGGTGCCTTTCGGTAGAGGGCCTAATCACGGATTGTACAGAGATTTAATTATAGTGGTTGTCGCTGAACATATCATCATGATCTTGAAATTCTTAATAGAAGAGCTCATCGACGATGTTCCAGGCTGGGTAACTTCCTTTCTCTATAGTCAACGTAATTCCCTTGGAAAATAGGTTCAAGATGCAACCAAGGAGCGACAGTACCATCAGGAGAGAGCGATCCAAGAGAGAACAGCTTTAGGGAAGAAGAAGAGCAAAGAGGAAATGATGCTATCTGAGGATATGAAATTTAAGAAGAATATGCTTAAATACCTCAATAACCCAGCTTGGCTCAGGAAATACCTTGATATCGGCACGTATGCCATCCAACACACGATCGAGATGTGTCAATGCGTGGCGAAGGCTCTCAAAATTCACACGCATGAAGTCAATCGTAAGAGAGACGCTAAAGAGTTTGAAGCCGCGTGGGTCGCAGATGTGCAGCAGTATGTTGAAAGAAACACTCCTTATAGTTCTTTCGAAAGTGGTGCTAAGCTGAATATGTTTCGCCACTAATTTTATAGTGTTTTTTTGTTACAATCTCCTCTGAAAGGAATAATCTACTAAAATTTAAAATTCATAATTCTATGAGTTGATAAACATTGAACACGGGCCGAAACTTCTCGCTAGCCAAAAGCATCTCTCAGTTTAGTAGGGAAAATCAATCACGATTACCTCGAAATCTTTGGTATTTCTTTGAAATATCAAAATAGAATTCCATATTAAAATTGTAACTATAGACGTTGGTTCTTTTGCATTAAAAATTTCAGCATGTGAAAAACCTTTCAAAAAGTGTGTCCAACCGTTTAAATTTTAAATGAGGAGACAATATTTTTCTACATAAGAAAATATCAAGATACCAGCGTATACTGGGCATTCCACTAGTTTTAACACCTTTGTTTAAAAAAATATCATTTTTCTTCTGATTGAGGATGGGTTGTCTTGAAAGAGCCGCCTCGTGCGAAGATACTCGCTCTTATCTTGCTTGGGACTTCTTCAAGGACACTTCCCTTTTCTGAATCCTTTATTTTCGCATAGAGAATCAGTCCAAAAGCGACAGTAGGAAATACTGCTAGAAACAGAAATACCCAGAAATAACCATGATCTCTATCTGTCTCGGTGGCAGCGATTACTAACCGATCAGCAAACATAACTGCTGAAAGCATAACGCCATTAAACCAGCAATACAACCCAGAAGCGACTCCCATGTGCTGCGTTTTGATTATAAGCATCATAGCTGCAAAAGGACAAACCCTGTGAATAGATGAAAAGATCCCCTGTAAAACAAAAACAGTGCATAATTCTATCAAATTGCTCGTTGAAGGGAAAAATGCGCTCATCATGAGAGTAGACCAGAGAATAAGGTAAGCTGCCATCAAAAGGTTCAGTTTTTTCCCATATAAATCTGTGATCTTTCCCATAATCGGAGATAAAAAGATAACCACAAATTGAGGAATTGTGCGTATGATACCTGCTGTGTTTGGGCTAAGATTGAATTTTTCTTGCAGGAATTTATAAGAGATGAAATTTGTAGCCATGATGGTCGAATACCCACAAACTGCGGCGGTTGCGATGAACCAGAACGTTTGAGGAAAATGCTTAACGACCTTTAACTCGACTGTTTTGTTTGTTTCAACGAGCGTATTTTGTACAAAAATATGATTATATTTCCCATCGAAAAAGAAAAGCACTCCCGCCATCACCACTGAAAGCAGACTCACCAAGCACTGCACGCCAATTGGAACCAAAATTAATCCTTTGCCTTCTCCAACGTTATAGAGCAGCGGAGCTACAATGTTTGCGACGACACTAGTGATGCTCGCTATCGTCGCAATGAATCCCAATGCAAGGGATAGGTGTTTTCCTCTGAACCACTTTTGGATCATTTTGATATGTGAAATGAAGGTGACGTCGATTCCTAAACCAATGAAGAGGCAGCCTACGTATACTGCGTAGAGTGAGTTGAGATAAAACGCGTATAAAATTATAGTGTCGCCGAAAAAGAATATCAGAGTGCCAATTGTTAGTCCGAGACTAGAACCAATTTTATCGATGAGTCCTCCGAGGAAGAAAGGCAAAATCACGCTTGGTGCTATTGTCAGTGCGATGATAAGGTTGTATGAGGTTTCAGAGATTCCTAGACTGCTTTCTATTTGATCCTGCAGTGTAGTGATGGAATAAATGTGGTAGCTGAGCCCTGTCGGGATGACGGATAACAGTATCAGAAAGATAATTCGGACTGTGGTGGGAATCGTCTCGCTGACCTTTATCTCTGAAACGTACATGATTTCGTTTTCGGTAGTATAGTCAAGTTTCTCGCTTCTTCGGAGCGGGATTATGAGCTTGCTTTGAAGATGGAAGCTATCTAAAGGAAGCGTTGCGAATTCTGGAACCTCGCTTCTATTTTGTTTTGTCGTGTTGCTGCTGTCTTTCATGAGCGAAGAATAAAAGCGGACACTAAGAAATTTTATTTAATTTTAGCTCAAGTGGACAGATATCTTGTTTCCAATATTTGATGGTATAGTCTATTAGCTCGGCCCTAAATTCCCTTCAAGGAAGAAAATTCACTAAAAATGCTCTCATCATGATTCCAAACCACTCAATTGGCAACAATTAGTCGCCTTTGCCTTGACTTTTCGTGATATAACGCACTAATTGTCAGGGCCAATGGGATGCCAGAAAGCCAATATGAAAACCTGAAGAGGGGGACCAAATCAGGAAACTTGAGGTTTCTGCTTGAAAAAAAAAATTGCTTGTAATAGTCAAATTCGCGTTTGAAAAGAAGGAATCGGAATGTTTTTGAGAATAATTCCGGAATATATTTCTTAATAAACAACATAAATATTTAATTTCAACTCGCAAAACGTAATGGGAAACACCTGTTCTACCTGCACGACACATCAGGAGTCCGAAATACAATTATTCATAAAAGATTATACTCCCTTACGGAAAGAAAAAGACATTCATTTCGGAGAGATCACTCTCATGCAACACAAAACTACCAAGGAGTATGTAGCGTTAAAGGAGTTACTATCTAAAGGCTCTACTGAGTTTAAAACAGAACTGCAAGAATTGAAAGCCAAGCTAAATCAGCATCATCCAAACATACTCCGCCTCATTTCCCTCAACACAAGAATCGACGACAAAATGTGTTCGTCGTTCTACCGGATTCAAATTATTTTCGAGTACTACAATTCAGATCTGCAAAGAGATATTGAGCAGCGCAGTCGCACAAATAACCGCTACAGCGAGGATCAACTGTGGGAGCTGTTTCATTCAGTTCTCAAGGCATTAACCGCTCTAAACCAGAGAGGGAGAGTCCATGGCGATATTAGACCTGATAATATCTTAATCTCCGCTGGTAATACCTACAAAATCGCGGATCCAGATCTAGTTGTATCAGTTCCATGCTACCATCAGCATCTGACCGGCGTGACTGAAGCAGGCGGCTACCTCTCCCCCAATTTACTCAAAGCATTGACTCGGCAGGAAGTCAACCCGAAGCATCAGCCTGATAAATCAGATATATTTTCGCTGGGAATGACGCTTCTGAACGCAGCAACGCTTTCTGATTGCAACGAATTCTATGATTGGGAAAAAAAGACCATCAACGAAAAAGAATTAAATGAATGTGTCTCTTCTCTGAGGAACGCATATTCGCCAGAGTTGCTGAGGGTGCTCGAAAGCGCTCTTAAATTTGATGAGAGCCATCGTCCATCGGCTAATGAGCTTATCAATGAGGTGGCGAATCGAAAGGTGGAAACTCCGAGATATCCGGAAGGGAACAGTTTGAAAGTACATGCAGGACTTCCAGAAGAGAATGGTTATGATCATTTAGGAAGTTCGCCGAAGTTCTTAGAGATAAAGAATCCAAGTGATCAGCAGCAATACGTGTATAACACTGAGTCCAGCGAATACGCGCAGTCGAATCAAGCCCAACCTCAAACGAAATTCTCGTTTGCTGGTAACCCAGAGGTCCAACTCGACAGAAATTCCCTATCAAAGGAACCTACGACACAAACACAACCACAGCCAAAGGAGTCAAGCAATACAGGTGAATTGAAAAATCAGCCGAGCAACGCACAGAAATACAAAGGCAAATTGCCCTTGGAGATCGATACGGACTTGGCGAACGAATCTCTCAACCAAGTTTCTCAACATGTAGACACCCAGCCGAAGAGCGAGACGCAACAAGATGCAAGTAAGACAACAGATACGGGGAAATATCAGGCTACTTACACTTATAAGCCTTATAATCAAACGTCTAATGCAGCTGAGAATAATAGATACGCTTCACAGAACCCTGCTGAGAAATACAAATATCAGCCTTCGAGTTCGTATCTCGGGCAGCAGACTTCTCATAAGTACCAAACAGAAACCAACACGCTTACTAGCCCGAAATATACTAGCGGTAATTACAAATATCAACCTGCAGCAAATCTCTCGTCCACTTCCGGGACTCAGCCTTCAGCGCAAGGGACGAAATATACTCCAAGTTCGTATATCTCGCAAGGATATACATCAAATTCCAATGTATCGACGCAACAGCCAAAAAAAGATGCCAGTGAGCCAGAGCCAAGACTTTTTCACTCATATGGAAGAAATCCTGATGGGTCTCAGTACATCTCACCAACCAACCAGACCTACCAGCAACAGAAAGAAGACACCGTCAAATATTTCCCTAGAAAGCCAGCGGAAGCTGATAAAAAAAGCGGTCTTCCATCCACTGAGTTTTTAACAAAGCCAAAATCCTCAACTATTGAGCCTCTCTCTACCAAGTCAAACCCTACATCAGGTTACACATACCAAGAGAAGAGTGATCCATACGCTTACGCGAGACAAAGAACAAGCACAGAAGAGCCATATCGAATGTCTTATTCGAATTTGACGGCCGGCGAGACTGTTTATGAAAAAATTGACGCCTATCTGAACACCAACCCAATCGAAGAGAACTTATCATCGAGTCAATACAGAGATCCTTATTCTCAATCGCCCGAGGGCGGAACAATAGAAGATCCCTACAAGGATGATGATAAATATAAACGACGCAGAAATTACGATGTTACTGACCCATACGCGCCTGTACAGACAAAGAAAGACGTAAGATTCAGTGTCAATCAGTCGTTGAGCACAAGCAATTATTTCGACCAAAGCCGAGTCTCTCCAAAGAATACTCGTAAATTTCGATATCATCGACTCTTGTGTTAATAATTTGAATTAGAGCAAACTGAAGAGCTTGAGTATGTAACTGAAGCTTATGCTGATGGATCGATTTACGAAGGACAGAAAAAAGGGTCCTATCGGCATGGAAAGGGAAGATTCTCTTATGCGAATGGAGGACTGTATTATGGCGACTGGAACGAAGGCGCAATGCATGGGTTCGGGACACTGTACTATACTAATGGCCAGATTGCTTATGAGGGACAGTGGTTTGAGGATAAGTTCAATGGGCGAGGAACTGTGTATAATGAAAATCCTGAATCATTGTCGGAAGACTTTGATTACAAGAATTTCGATCATTTGGGTGACTATTGGTTGAAATATGAGGGGCAGTTTGTTGACGATATGAAGAATGGGTTTGGAATACTGTATCTTACTAACGGAGACCGCTTCGAAGGGAATTTTAAAGGAGATATGATCCATGGAAGAGGAACTTACTATTTCTTGCATGGGCAGCAGGCTAATGGAGAATGGTTGAATAATCGACTCGCCTAGGCGTGTCGGATTGATAGGGCAAGTAGTTTTTGGACATTTTTTGGAAATTGAAAGCCAATAGAGCCTTTTGATATATTGTATTGGAATATGTAAGTCTTTTTTTCCTACATTCTCAATCAGTACAGGCATAATTTATGATTATTATGAAAAAAACATCTGTCAACGGTTAGGACAATGAAAAAGAAATTTGATAAGCAGTTAGTTAATTCAAGAGAATAATGTGATGTAGTTACTTTAAGCGAAATACTTTTCGGAGTCACGCTAGGAGATGAATTGGCAAAGATTTGCCTCAACATGAATATACTTTCAATACAAACCTCATAGTTCAGTTATTGTGCTAACTAATTTAAGGAGCATATGTCTTTCAAGTCAACAACACAACACAATTGGATGTCTTGGAGAATTGGCTGAATGCACATTAATGAAAAGCTTCCTCTCCATGCAAGTACTTAGAATGCATATTCATTTGACTAATGAGTTAACCTTGCATTCGATTGATGAACTCATTGCACAGCTCGAGTTCCCTCCGATTTAGAATCCGAATTATTACTAGAAAGATACTAAGAACTTAAAGATTAAATCTCAAAATTTGGCAAAATTTTATTGCATTATGAAAATGAACACACAACTCACAGCCGATCTACAATCCGACTCAAGTTCGCTTCTCTGCCACAAATTTCCCAACGAAAAGTCAGAACATATCTTCGTGGGTGACTGGGCCCAAAATTTTTCAATTTTTCAGGCCACGAACGATAAATTATCCCTCCTCGTCTCAGAAGAATTAAACTTTGTCTGCCTCGACATCTTCGCCCATCAAACACCCTCTGACAACGTTTACCTCGCTGGCTCTGATAGCAGTGTCTACTCCTTTAACTTAGAAAAGCAGAATTGTATTCCTCTTTTCTCTCAAAAAAATCTGCCGAACTTCAAAATCTTTTCTCCCTCGAACAATAAAAACCTCCTCTTCTCATTATCTCTGGATGGAGTTCTCTCAGTGTGGGACACCAGAAACCCCAAGAACAGCATCGATTCCTACGAGAAGTTCGATGGAAAGCCTTATGCTGCCAGTTTCGAGTTCCCTTATCTGGTCGTAGCGACGAACAACAATGAGATTTCCTTCTTTGACATTGAGAACTACAAGAAAGGGTTTGTACCTTCCTCGAGAGATTCTTTTGAAGCAGAGCATCCAGTTCGCTGTTTAGCCATTGAGCCTCAATATTGCGAATACCTAGCTCTTGGCACGCTTGGTGGAGAATTTAAAGTTTGGAATAGCCAGGATCAGAAAGGAATCAGCAAAGTTGCCTCAAAAATCGGTCCGAAATCCAGTTATAAAGAATATCCGAAAATGAAACCAAAAAATTGCAAAAATGATGGGAAAGTGGTGACCTACTATCCGATCAATGATATCAAATTCCATCCTAGTACGCAGGGTGTGCTGTTCATAGCCGGAGGAGATGGCCAAGTCATAATGTACGACGGTGTAGAACGCAAGTTTGAGAATGTGACCTATCTCAACCAGCCAACGACGGCAACAGCTGTGACACATCTTGACGCTTTTAAAAGCAAAGATTGGCTTGCGATATGCGTTGGAGATGACTACGTCAGTTCTACTTCAAAGAAGATAGAATCGAAGCTGATCGTCTGCGACATCTCGAAATACCTTCCGGAATCTGAAAATGAGGATGATGAATAGTATTTCCTCTTTGTATTAGTCAAAAGCAGTCAATTATAGCCATTAGCCATACGAGATTTCCTTGCATTATAATTTTCAGTGTATCAGCATATTTCTGTGTCTTAAGATGAAAAGATTATGCATCTCATCTCTACAACACCTAAATTAAATCGGCATTGCTTATTTATTAAGCGCATGCGGCTTTCCAAATTAGGAGAGACTTTTTGTTTGAAAAATCAGTACAAAGTGGGAATTCCCAAATAAATCATGCATTATTCAATCAGCAAATAGATATGTATTGTCATGCTATTACAGGCTGGTTTGAGTATTGACTTACGAGGTTTAAAATAATAATTTTTGTGTAATGGCGATTTATTAACACGAATTCAGAGCTCATTAGTGTTTGTGTGCATCTGCTTTCGCAGTTCCGCAGTGACCGCAGAAGCGGTGCTGTTTCATCACCTTGCCTCCACAGTTCGTGCAAAACTGCATCAATTCGTTGATTATTCGGTTAGCTTTCGGCTTAGGGAACTGCTCTGGGTTCGTCTTCGAGATCCGATTGCTTGTGACTTCAAGCTTCAGATTTTGCTTGCTACCGGTCCCGCTATTCCTGGTCAGAGATGCCTGTCGGGCTTTTTGCTTCCCTTCTTGCTCGAAACCTCCGTCGAGATTGTTTATCGATGTTATTCTAATCACAATGAGTAATGCATTAAATCGTTACTAATACTTTTTTTGCGGGCTGCGAACATTAACCCCTGCGCTGAACGGCCCTCGGGGAGCGTCTTTGACCATTCGCCCATTTTCGAACATAGGCTTCATAATTCTGGTATTTCGGAGGTTTTGGCAGATGGGAATATGTCGGTCAGCGACCTTTGGTGCAAAATTTCGAAGGCAGTATTGGCATTGAACTGTTGAATGATGAGCGACTTTCGCATGCAAAGGTTCATAATTTTTAAGCAAGTCCCCGCGCTTTGGCAGCGGTTCACTGATGATTGTTTTTCGGAGCTTATTAAAGGCATTATTAGGAGACATATTCAAGAAGCCATTGTCGCTTTGAGGGAACTCAATGGGATTTTCTATTAACAATATTAGCTCAAAGCTCCTTCACATCTAATTACTTAGGTTTAACGGGTCGTTTGGATTATCCGAGCGGCTCACTTCGATCGTCCCGGCCTTTTTTCTGACTCGGAACGCTCTTCCTGCAGCGTTCTTGGAGTCCTTGTTGGCGGTTGCTGATCGGTCTTGTAATGAATTATCTGCATATTTCAATGGGTTATATTCTGTCTTGGGTCTTATGTCGTATTCATCCTCAACTTCATGCTGGTGTGATAGCCTATGCTTAGCCGCAGTTAAGCTCTTTGTTTTTGATTCCATCATCCCCTCTTCGCCTACAATGCTCTTGGGAGGTTTGGGGCGATGCTGTGTGAATTTACATGCGGGAATATGCTTTTCTGCGACATCTTTGAAGGTAAAATATAAGAAAAAAGGTATTTGCGATTGAGTATTACTCGGCGCGAACTTCCTTAAGCAGTGCTCGCAGGCAACATAATCAGTGTTATCCGTTTCAGGGGCTTTTAACCCTTTTGTATCCTCGCCATTCGCTTCCATCTTGTTTTATATTTCAGGAGTTCGTTAGCAAGAAACGATGTTACATTTTGAATCTTTTTATTGAATTTAATGCTATTAATGAAATTTTCATGCTCTCGTTTCCATTTAGGCACTTTTTGTTTCTCATCCTGAGTCTCATTGGAAGTTTGTTGCTTATTCGATGTTTTTGTTGCTTCTTTCATAGTATTCTTGAAAGCTCCTTTGTTGTTATTCGTGAGCTTCGTTCCAGTTATCGGATCGACAATTGCCTTAAAGTTAGCATATTAGTGTCAATTGACTTGAAATAGGCCCAATAATTACTCTTTTTTCTTTCATATTAAAAACGGGCCGAGGCTTCTGCACCTTCAGGCACGCTTGCTCATGTTTGGCTATTCTTTCAGCAAAAAACTTCCGCTTACAGGACTTACATTCAACCGTTCCACTCTAATAACCCGGCAAAAAAAGAATAACTTCAAAATCAATTTCTTCCAGTAAAAACTGACCTGTCCAGGTACGAATTGTTCCTTTTCTGATTCGATGTCAGAATTCCCCTCATCCTCAACTTTGCCCTCATAATCCTCATGATCCTCATTATCAACTTGCTTTTCCGCTTGATCACTCTCCTCTTCTTCCTTGTCCTCATCTTGATGCTCTTCATGTGTGATATCAGGGTGCAACGAGTATCTCAATGGACTTTTCTGGCTTGTTTGTTCTTCATTTGCTGTTTTAATTGAACCGCGAATCATCAACCCAGGCGATTTGGTTTTTTCAGAGAGTTCTGGAGCAGGCTCGTAGTTATTCGAAATTACTTTCAATGGCTTGAGAGGTTTTCCTGGTTTACAGCTCTTTAAGTGTGGCTCAAGCCTTCCAATAAAGAATCTCCGATTGCAATGTGGGCAATATTCGTAGTTTTCGTCATGTGCGATTAGCCGAACTTCATGCTGCCCTCTTTCAGCAGGATTTTCATTTTGATAGACGTCGTTTTCAGAGCCTAATTCTAATTGAGTTTGAATAAAGACTGTGGAGGAGAGTAGATATGAAATACTCCTTGGTGAAGCTCTGAATTTCTCGTTATGGTATAAACTTGGCTGGTAGTCTACGCGTGACATATTATTAGCGATTACTTTGAATATTATCCCGATTTTAAAAGAAGTCAACTGACAAGAAGTTAATTTTATCTGATTAAGTTTCTATTCGTTGCATTAAAAGGTGTTCTTAATTGCGTTAGATGGAAATCGGCGGCTCAAAGTTCTGAAAACGCGTCAGCGACGATTCATGTGGAAGAATTTTTTACGAGGATTTTGGTACGCGAGAAATGAGCAAGATGCTGTCCAAAAATGAATCCGAAATGATACTATCGAAGGAATATAAATAAAAAAAGTCATGCCAATACGTGGGCATTTTGCGGTGCTTAGTGGAACACGATATACCTGCTTAATCTCTAAAAATAGCAGACCTTCAGAGGAGTTATAATCAATATGTGGTACCAGAGCCATTGGTATGCTATCTGCTTCAGTAGACAAATCAAGTGTAGGTTTACATCAAGAGAAAGGTTTCCCGAAATTTAATCTTTGAGGCCAATTAGTCTAGTCGGTCTCAGCAGACAGCGCAATTCTAAAATCATTTGCTGTTTTTGAACTGAGTATTACTCTTCAACGATTTCATTGACTACGTCAAAACTTTTTCAAATGTGAGAGGGTCTTGTTGGTGAGATCCTTTGAATCTATTGTGTTCATTTTTCCTTAAGGATCACTCCAAGGAAAAATGGATGAAAATGACTATAATCGTTGGAAAAACCCAGTGGTATTAGACATTTCCTTAAAATCTTTTGAGTAATCCATTCAATTACTGTTTTACTCAATTCCGACAGATGACATTTTAGTGTTTACATTGTTCTCATTTCCTTTCTTAACTTTCTCTTTTCTTAACTAGCTACTCTTGCTCTTACCACAACACGAAATTTTTATTTTTCTTTTTAATATCACTTGAATTGGTTATTCAAATGAAAACTATACGGATTTAGACCAAATATGTAACGAAACGAAATAAACCTCTAGTCCTATCTCGTATTCAAATAGATTCACCAACTAAAATTAGAAGAGGAGGGCAATGATGCTGACGATGATGACACCAGCGAACATGAAGGTGGTTCTGTAGCCAGAGCAAACCTTCTTGACGGTGTTGAAGGTCATGTTGTTGGCGCAAGCAGAGCAAGTCTCGTTGCTGGTGCAAGCAGTGCAGTTAGCCATGCAGTTGGAGCAGAAGGTGCCGTTAAGGTAAGTGGCACCACCGCAAGAGGTACAGGTGTTTTCGTCAGTGCAGGTGTTGCAGTTGGCTGAGCAAGCAGAGCAGTTGCCAGCGGTGGTGTTCAAGAAGAAAGAGTTGGAGCAGTTGGTGCAGTTGGTTGCGTTGGAGCAGTTGGCACAGCCGTTACCGCAGGATTGGCAGAGACCGGTTTCGTTGACGAAGGTTCCCATGGAGCAGGTGGCGCAAGTGGCGTTATTTGGGGAGCTGCAGGTCACGCAGCCAGAGATGTTGCAGATTTGGAAGCATTGTCCGCTGGTGGAGTTCAAATCAAAGTTAGCGGTACAGTTGGTGCAGTTGGTGGCGGATGTGCAGTTTTCGCAGTTGGCTGGGCAAGAGTCGCAGAGGCTGGTGGAGTTCAAGAAGAAGCCGGTGTTGCAGGTAGCGCAGGTGGAGTTATCAGTAGAGTTGCAGGTGGCGCAGCCAGTAAGGGTGCATTCTTGGAAGCAGGCACCAGTGGTGGTGTTCAAGTCCCAGTTGGCGTTGCAGGTAGCGCAGGTGGAGTTATCAGGAGAGTTGCAGGTGGCGCAGTTAGCAACGTTGCAGACTTGGTAGCAGGCACCAGTGGTGGCGTTCAAGTCGAAGTTAGCAGAGCAAGCTTGGCAGGTGTTGCCATCAGTGCAGACGTCGCAGTTGGCTGGGCAAGCAGCGCAAGCAGTGTTGTCAGGGGCAACCAAGAAGAAGCCAGTGTTGCATTCAGCGCAAACGGTTTCGCTGGATTCAACGCAGGTTTTGCAGTTTTGGACTTGGCAGTCGGAGAAAGCACCGACGAAGCAGCAAGCAAGGACCAAGGCAAGGAAGATCTTGTTCATTGATAAAACCTTTGGAGCTTTTTTTTCAAAATTTATTTTAGGATTATAAATCAGGACTTACCTCGCTATTAAATAGTGCTTACGAGCTCAATTTAAATTTTTAAGACGCAGCAGAAATAAGGAATTCAATCTTGAGTTTATCTTGAGTTTATTCAATTTTGCACCCGCTGAAAAATTTTCAGGAAACGGTACAGTCTTGGAAAAACCCAAAAAATGCCTCTTCCTGACCATGAGTCATGCCTATTATGAATCATTTTCTCTCAGATTTCCATTTTAAACCAAAAGAGCCGCTCCGGCGACTCTGCGCCGCAATATTTACTTTTAAACCTACATTGGTTCTAAATAGCCGCCAACACGACGGTTGAATGTCCATTGAGGCGCGAGAAAAATATTACAAGGCTACAAGCAATTGTTAAATGAGATCCTTAATCTGCATTTCCTTAATCTAAAATAGCAATTCTATTTTACTATTATGTGAAAAAATCCGTGGCTAAATTGATAAATTCCTCACTTCTGCCGGACCACTATGAATAGTTTATGTATCCAACCTCTTAGGAGCTTCCTGTAGCGAATGCTAAATAAGATTTAGATTGCTTAAATAAAATTATTTAGTTTCAAGAACGTATCAAAATGCTAAATTAAAAGATTGTCCTAACATGGCTATTATCAGTCAGAAATCTGAAGCTCCTGAACATTTAATTTCAGAACCTAGCAAGCCAAAAAATCCTTGAAGAGCGGGGATTTTTCATGGGCTTTAGAGGAGAAATTTGTGGTTTGAGAAGTTGCGCTGGAATTTATCAGTGGATTTGAGATTTATTAAATTACAGGCACGTGTATTACACTCGAAAAGGTTTTGTCATTTTCGAAAAAGAGCAGCTCAAATCCATGCCTATCAATGCTCGAAATGGTTCGAAAATAAATGCCGAGCAAGAATCTCGCTAGTTCGCAGGAATTAATACTATTTGACGGTCCTGATTACGTTTTTGTGCGTATTGCTACCGGCTAGGGAGAAAACCTAATTTTCGATGCTCTAATGTAAGTTCTAGGAAGAGATCACATTGAGAAATTCACCAAAGTGAAGAACCGTATAGGTTTTCTCAATATTGAGGATGGAATACTTGTGAATATTATGGTCTAAAGATCCGTTATATCGGTTTTCTTTCTTTCTGAGCCTTATAGAAGATAGTAAAGGGAGAAATTGGTGCTTACGGAAAAAAGCTTTTGGTTAAGTTGGGCTAAGCTTAAAAACTGTTGATCATTGCTCATCGAATTAATTGAGCTATCGCATGAAGAAAAAATTTAAAATAGTCATACTTTAAATTGATTCTGACAGCTCAGCGTGCAAATCAATCGAGCTAGCATTCGTTTTTGTAAGGTGTTGGCAAGAGAAGATCATAAATAGAATATGTCTGTTGCTACATCGAAGTTGTTTTGTTGCGGATAGTGAAAATCTTTCTATTGTTTGAATTTGTTGAGAACATTGACAATATCGGAGCTTATTTTGCTGGTTTCGTGTTGAGGATGAGCAAAGTTGATCGAATTATTGATTTTTTCTCTTTCCATAGAATTTTTTCTCTTTTTTTTTTGTGTTTCTACAAAAATGCTTTCCAGAATAATGAAATCCGAAATCATGTGATAATTCAGACAAACAGAAATACAAATCTTTCCTTCGATCAGTACGGGCAAGATACGAGGAATCAAAGCATAAGGAATGTTCAAAGCAAGAGGAGTCTTCGTCTCTGCAAAAAAAAGGTTAATCAAATTTATCAACTTCAATTTAATTTAGTTTCTTCTCTTATTTCTCAAGTAATCAATCTTTTCTAATCCTAACTAAATTAGCTTGCCTTTCATCAAAAAATTCCATCGAGAATAGCTTAGTTCCAAAATTTTGAAAATATTAGAGTAGCATGGATTAAAATGTAAAACTGATTATCCTACTAGATTTGCGTCACTCTTTTGTGAAGGTTGCTATTACCCTCAATATTGTTGCTCATCTTAATGAAAAATCACATGTTGCGCTTGCTTCAGAAAATTTATTACGAATTCCTGTTGGAGTTAGATTTTAATTATTCTTATACGATAATTAATCAAAATTTTAAGCAATTAACTTACCAATTGACAATCAAATTTTTGCCTACAGTTTGATGTCCATCTCTTTTGCTAATTAAAGTTGAAAGCAATCGGACTCATCAAGATACTCTCCAAAAATGAGAGTGAATGTTTGAGGTACTAGTATAGCTCCCCCAACCTTTCGTCATTTAACCAAAAGCTTTGAAAATCAAAACCAATGAGCGAATCTTCTTTCTCGAAACGTCTAAAATGTGATCTCTTCCCTTTATGTACTTTATTCTTCAAAGATGAAAAATAATTAGTTTTTTTTCGGAAGTAAAATGATAGAATCAATGGCTAATTTGCTTTAATCTTCAATTCTACAGTTGTTTATAACAATTAGATCCTATTCACATACAATGCAGTTGCTGTATTTCATTCCATGACTCCCCCCTTGATGTTAGTATTTTGTTCCTGTAAATCACATCTAACATCTATATAGTATGTGATAATACGTCATTAATTTCGAAGCACAAATGACGCAAAATGCGATCAAAATTTTACGGAATTTGATTATTAGAATTAATTCATGTGAGTGCGGCAAAAACCGCCATTTCACTCCTTTAGGTAGCATAAGTTTCTCATGAAGACTCTAGAGGAACACAAACCACCCTCTTCAGGGAGTAGGAGACGAAGTACTGTCATTTCTCTGATTGACGAAGATTTTCATTGCAGGAAATTTTTTACTGGATGTCTGAATTTTTGGAGGTTTAATTAGAAGTGGCTCATTGCTTTCGTTCGAAAATCCAAATCATATTGATGAAATTGCTGCGTACTATAATTCTACAGGTTTAAAATGATATTACGCACTGTTTTTCAAAATCGTCACTGCCGACTGGAAATTGAAGTACTGAAATTTACAGAACGCCTTCTTATCATCCATTTCAAATAATCTCAAGAATATTCTCCTTAACAAACAATGGCTCAAACAATGAATCAGCCTTTTATCGACTACAGCTTCTACAAAGAATTCTCCACAGGCACCAAGACTTTAAGAGTTACCCAGTCATCAGATGACTTCACATCACTTGAACTCAACTATGGACTTCCTCACAGAAAAAGAGTATGGTCGAGCGATGTTTTTCCACATGAAGACAGTATGAATGGAGGTCACGACTATATAAACTCACAGAGAGACATAGGAGATTCAACTTCGACTTCTACAAGTTGCTCTTCGAAGAAAGTGAGCAAAAAAGAAAAGAAGAAAGCGACGCGAGAAGACTTTGTAGCGAAATTTAAAACTGAAATCTGTAAATACTGGGAGGAAAAAGGAAAGTGTCCTTATGGGAAAAGGTGTGCTTTCGCACATGGAGGAGATGAGAAGAGACACAAAAAGTGTCAGAAGGAGCATAAAATACCCAGAAAGTGTATTAATTTTTATCAGAACAGCTTTTGTGCGTACGGAAGAAGGTGTCAGTACATACATTTTTCAGACGCGAAGTCCTCGTGCTTTTACCAAGAAAGGTTGAACGATCCAAATTATTTTGAACTCAACAATAATGATTGTGTCTGCGCCAGGAGGCCGCGACTGAGTGTTTTTGAAGAAATCACGTCAAAGAGTGACGAGTTCAATAGCATAACAACTAGTAGTAATTAATACTACTTTAATACTTGAATTGAATGGACCTTCTCATCACAGTCAAGGTCTATTATTTACCATGGCACTAAATTGTATATGGTGTTAGTTTCAAGAGCTTAATTTCATACGATACTTTTAAGAATAATTAATAAAACTAATACCCGCAAATAATTCTCCACCTGAAAAGTTGTAAATGTCTCAAGAAGACATGTTCAGAATTATGTTTTCTCTGATTTAATTTATTTACTTTTAATATAAATTTTAGAAATAGGCATTTTTCGTGGCACATGAATTTTTCAAAAATTGGAAATGTAACTAATGAACATGCTAATACATAAAGAAATCATTCCGAATCCCCTAGGTGTCGTTACTGATTGTGAGCATCTTATCAGTTCTCTTTAACTTTTTTGACCGTTTTTGGACTCTTTGCAACTGACAGTGACGACTCGTTTCCACTTAGCTGAGAGCTGTTAAGAAAAGAGCTCTCATCTTGGAAAGACTGAGCTGCTTGCTTCATATAAAAATATTGTAACCACTCCGCGTTTGTTTCATTTCTTCCCATGGGAACTGGGAAAGGTGGGTATAATCGCATGCCACTGTTATCTAATTCTCTCTGTAAGCCCTGCTCTACCCGACTTGCGCCTCCCATATCTTCTTTCGATTTCGGAGCCAAGAAATGAATAATATCGTTGGAATTATCAAGCATATTATTGCTCTGATTTCTGAACTCATCAGGCCTTCCGCCCTCGGCATCATAATTGTTACAAGAGCCGAAGCCAGTTCTCCCATATCTCGGGTCAATAGTTTGGCGGAAGAAAGGTCCATTTCTAATAATCTGCTCTTTCCAGTTCGTGTTATAAGGATTAAACTGATTTTCGGGCATATCGCCTTTGACACCTTGCTCTCTTTCAGGATGAAATGTATTTCTTGCGTTAGCTTCACTTCCTGGGAATTGGTCTTCATAAGAAGGGAAATAATGGCCCTTCTCTCCACTGTTATTGAGGAAGGCCTCAGCATCTAGCGCGCCTTGATTGCGAATAGGTTGTTGAGTCGTTTGTCTGTTTTCGCCTTGATTTAAGTCTTGCTGAACTTGAATATTGCTTATTCCTGGCATTTGTTGAATTCCAGGAACCGGGTACTGATAGACACTGCGTTGGTAAGATACCAAATTTGCTCCTGGTGCCACCGTTCTCCCAGGAGTAGGCAATCCTTTGCTTTGATAGAGAGCTTCTTGAAGTTCGTTCAGAGAGCCATTGGGATTAACTTGGAAAGGAGACATTCCAACATAACCAATCGGCGAAGCCGTGAATATATTTGGTGATTGTAGTTTGTTTCCAACTAAAACAGGTTTCTTATTATCATCATCCTCTACAATTTTGATCTTTGGGTTGACCTCTTTCTTGAATGAAGAGCGCTTCGTTTCTGTTTTTCTGAGTTCAGTGGCTTGCTGCGAATCATTCGAGGTTTGTCCTTTATCTTCACGCGGAGTATCCACCTCTTGAACCACTTCTAAGTCCATATTTCGAGGAACTCCCTTCTGCTGTGGATTCTGTTGATTTTTTGAAGTCCGAGCTCTGCTGCTATTCTTAGTAGTTATATTCTGCTGCTGAACTGCTTGGCTAAAGTCGAATTGGGGTTGATTGGTTTGCCGCTGCAGAGGTGAGCTGTCTACAGGATTATAAGCCACGCCATCACTATTAATTTTACGGAGCTTGGGTGCCTGAATCTCTTGCTGGAGCTGCTGGAAGAGGTGATTTTGCCCTTTTCGCTGGACGGTCTGGCCGGCGCCTTTGAGAGAGTCTGTATGGCTTGCTTGCGAACTTGGCGTGAGCGTTGATGGTTGGCGACCTATCTTTCGATCATGATGCGGTTCAGATGACTGCTCTATTTCAGACGCTTCATCGTCGTCGCCATCAGCCTCAGAGTCCCTGTCATTATGATCATCACTATCATTTTCTTTAACTTTCTTTTTTGTTGTGATATTTTTGAAAAAATCAGGGTAGTGGTTCGCGGTAAAAGCGATTGAGGTGTCAATATAAGCGCTTTTGAAGTATTCGACTGGATCGAAGATCCCGTGGGTTGAATATTTGATGACTTCACCGCTTAGATCTTCGAAAGCAACTAGCATTTTGACATCGCACAGCATAGACAGTTCTGCTGCTTTCTTTATAAGTCCCATTTTGCGTTTATGGAAGGTATCTTTGCGGCTCTTTTTGTCTTCTATTGTCTTTATTTCAATTTTTTTCCGACCCATTGAAAGTTTTCTCTTCTGATTTGGTTTATTATTGATATAGGTTTCTCTGGATGATTTTTTTTTTTCCAATGTGCTTGTTTGTAGTAATTTACAAATTTTTAAAGATTTGTCATCAGAATGCATTCTAAGCAGGGATTTCTAATTGAGTTTTATAGCTTCATTTCCTTCAATTAAAAGCAATCTAAGGACAAAGTGGAATTTCAATAATAATTATGAAGGATCGCATGGAAAAATAGAAAATTCTCAGCAACAGTAAATGAATCATGGCTTATTCGAATTGATTACTTTTTTGAAATTTGATAGAATTTTTTACAGAGAAAGTAAAAGAGAGGTATGTATGATTGATATTCAACAACAAACCTAAGAGGTTTCAAAGGAGTGTAATGGGAGTTACTTTAGCCATGATAAATGACTCGCGCAAGTGTTTAAAATATCATATTTTTACGGCGATCCAAAATCGATTTTAAGACTTTTTGTTTGGTGGTAAATTGCATATAATTATCTCATATTTAAAATCAAGAATGAGATTATGCAAATAAATGCCAATGCCAGAACCGAGACTTCAAATATTGACAGAAGCCTGAGTGTAGGAACAAATTTAATTTTCGGAATCATCTTTCAAGCAAAATGCTTCAATTGGATTGATACTAATGTAGTTTCGACAAAGAAACATCCAGAGTGGCAATCTAACAAATCGATGAACTTTTCAAAACAGATTGACTAGTTTTTTTTTTTCTCCAGACTTCATAGGTGAGAGAGTAAGAAATGTCATATATCACAGACCTTAATTAAAAACTTTGAACATGCGCTTCTTATTTTGATCAAAGATGGTTGGTTGTGATTCATAATGTAAGATTGATACAGAGAATAGAGAACTGTGTTAGAATATGATAATTCTCTAACAGAAAATTCATCTGAAATACGATAATATCCTTCACGGAAGCTATTTCTAACCTATCTGCAAAGAAAATTATTAGTTCACCATTAGTCGCAACCAAAATCTCCGAAACTGTAGTGAGATTAAGAAGAATCGACACTCACAAGTTTCTTTGCAATAATTCATGTGCATTATATTCGAAAGTCAACTCTAACTCTATTATGTTAAGTTGAATTCCAAAGTATTATTATCCTTGAATTGCCTGAATACAAACACCCTTTGCGTTGCTGAAAATGTTTTGTCGAAGAAAGGCGTTGTCCAGAGCAAAGACTTGACAAAAATTTAATCAAGTGGTTTGAAAAACTATTCAATTCATTACTTTGCGCTGAAAAACTGCGCACCACTATTTACGTTAGCTCTCTCATTATCCATTAACTTCTTATAAGATTGACCACATATCAGAGATTTGAAATTGCGAATTAAAGCGTTTTCTTCTCATTTAAACAGTTTCTAATAAATCGCTCGAATTCATCGACAATCTGAAAATACATAGGGTAAAACTGTACAGTGATCAAAAGTTCAAAAAATCTCTTCATTCAGCTATCACATAATCCCAAAAATTCCTTCTACCAAAAACAAAAAACCCAATGCCTATTTGCGCTGGATATTCGTTCGCAATAACCTACCTCGTTTTGGCTTTAGCGCCATGCTTGTATTCAATAATATTTGTTGATCGATCCGAAGAATGCCGCAAATACCAAGATTTTATGATCACAGGCGCCTCATTTCTTATCGTGCAGTTACCTTTCTGGCGAAACCTTCCTATCTTGCTCTTTATCCAACTCAGCAACACCATGTCCCAACCATTCGCCACAGCCTGCTTCATTATCGAAATCCCTTATATTTTAACCGGCGCATACCTCAGTGTCAACGGAATGAGCCTTTACGACGCTATTGATGACCCTGAACAGAAATGCTCTCCAGGAGCAATGGGGTTTTACATGCTCTTTGAGCTCTCACTAAGCACTCTTCTTTTTGGATGTCTTTGGATGTTGAGCATTTCTTATTTCGTCGATATCGTTATCGTCACTGCACGACGACGTTTGAAGTTTGCAGCCACTTCGATCTCAGTGGCCACCTGCATAATTCTTATAAGCGCATCAGTTGCCGTTATATCCAATGATATTCAAGCCGTAGAAGAACCGATATTGGCATGGATCGTGGTTGGATCAATCAACTTGATACTTTTCTTTGCCGCTTTCTTTGTCCTGGTCTCGTTAAGTCCAGATCTGCTTTCAGAAAGTAAATGCAAAGTGCTTAGCGGGTTCTTGGCGTTTATTTATCTTCCTTTCAATGTGTTTTGGTTTATGAAAGGGCTGAGCTGGATGTCAGCAGCGGTTGGTTCTCCAGCGTTACAATATACAAACAGCATTTACTTAATCCTGTTGATTTATGAATGGACGATTTGTTTCTTGCTGTTTTGCGTGCTGATACTATCATATTTAGTTTTTACAAACCGTATAACGTCGCAAAATTTGTTCAGGCCTGACGTGCAGCACTTCCCTTTCGAGGTAGACGCGGCTTCGATGCATCCTCAACAGCAAAATAATATTGAGCTCGTCGAGAGACTTCATTCGGTGAACTTTCAACCTCACACCCATTCAAATTCCTTTAAAGAGAAAGGCGTCTGTCCGATTTGCTGGGATCATTTTCAGGAAGGGCAGAAAGTTATTTACTTGGATGAGTGCTCGCATGTCTTCCATGGGGGTTGTATCAAGCAGTGGGCGTTGAAAAACGCAACATGTCCAACGTGCAGAAGACCAATTACTGCTGCTGAAAATAAATCTTTAGGAAATCCAATTCAAGAGTAAATTTGTTGGATACAACCGCAAAATGAAAAAGGTGATGTGTGACTAAGGCGATATATGAAAAATTCATAAATGAGCCTGCGATGAGCTAAGAGAAGCAATTCTAGAGGAACAAGGATTAATAGACTGGCTTTGCAGTGTGTATATACATAAGGATCAGGGCCAGGAAATATCTATGGTTCATTTTCAGAATTTTTTGGCCACAATGCTTACTATTAACTTTTCGCTCATAAATTTGTAAATTTTTTCAGCCTCAACCTGCAATGAGAAAATTTTGCAGAGTATATCATTTCAATAGTTGTTATAATAGAATAATGAGTCTTGAAGTGGATGTCTGCTTAATTTGCATCGAATCCCAATGGAAACTAGACACATAAAGTTAATATTTTGTCAAAAAAATGCACGAGATTGGGTTTTTCATAGTTAAAAAGTAAGCATCAAACAATCGTGGCAGTGGCCCCCATAAGCACATTAGAGGAATAATGATTTTGGAGTTGATAATCAGAGTAATTCTTTCTGTGAGCATCACAATGGCTGATGAGTAGATTATCTGAAAGATAGCTATTAATATTCTAAAAAGATTTAGAGCACATTGCACTCTGTCGCAGCCGGCAATGCGCTCAATTCAGAAGATGGGTTCTTAGCAAAAACTGGAAATCAATAACGTAGTTTTTGCTGTAAGTTGTAAATTGCATCAGATAGGATTTACCTTATTATGGCAATTAAGACTACTAATAGCTCTTTTGGACATCGCCATCCGGCATCTCTTTGGTTGGCATAGTTCTGAACTAACCAATTGAAGATTTCATCTTTACAAACTGGCTGGGTTTTATTCTTAGACACTATTGACGTTTTATCTAAAAAATAAGATAAACTTATAAGAATCATTTTTTTGAGTATTTTTGAATGTTGAATGTAAATTTTTTGGTCACACGATGCAATCATTATCTACGAATGTGTAAAAAGACCAAAAAGGTGCCTAAAATCTCATCTATAATATTCAAACTGAATCAGCTAAATTAGAAGAGGAGAGCAATGATGCTGACGATGATGACACCAGCGAACATGAAGGTGGTTCTGTAGCCAGAGCAAACCTTCTTGACGGTGTTGAAGGTCATGTTGTTGGCGCAAGCAGAGCAAGTCTCGTTGCTGGTGCAAGCAGTGCAGTTAGCCATGCAGTTGGAGCAGAAGGTGCCGTTAAGGTAAGTGGCACCACCGCAAGAGGTACAGGTGTTTTCGTCAGTGCAGGTGTTGCAGTTGGCTGAGCAAGCAGAGCAGTTGCCAGCGGTGGTGTTCAAGAAGAAAGAGTTGGAGCAGTTGGTGCAGTTGGTTGCGTTGGAGCAGTTAGCACAGCCGACACCGCAGGATTGGCAGAGACCGGTTTCGTTGACGAAGGTTCCAATGGAGCAGGTCTTGCAAGTGGCATTATTTGGGGTGTTGCATTCTGTGCAGCCAGTGAGGTTGCAGATTTGGAAGCATTGTCCGCTGGTGGTGTTCAAATCGAAGTTAGCGGTACAGTTTTGGCAGGTAGTGTTGGTGGTGCAAGTGTCGCAGCCGCTGATGCAAGCGCCACAGGTGGTGTTGTCGGTGGAGTTAAGGAAATAGCCAGTGTTGCATTGAGCGCAGACGTTGCTGCTTTCTTCAGTGCATTGAGCGCAGTTTTCGACGAGGCAGTCGCCGTCGCAGAGACCAGCGACGAAGAAGCTGGCAAGGACTAAGGTAATGAAGATCTTGTTCATTGTAGAAATCCTCTGAGTGTTTGGATTGACTTTTTAAACGTTTGATTTTTGATTATTATCAACTCATCGAGATTCCTTATAAAGCCGTAATTGCCGAAATCTAAAATAGATTTCACAGCGTATCGAATTGAGATTGAATCGTTGCTAAAAAAATTATATAACGAGGAAGAAAAATAAGATTCAATCTTGATTTGAACTGAGTTTCTTCGAAATTAATTAACAAATTCAGCTTCAACCCACTCCCAAAACTGTCAAAAAAACCCCAAGAGCAATTCTATCTTCCAATAAAAGTCCTAGCTTCCGCTTAGCCTCGATCATTCTGCCGATAGGAGATCTCCTTTCTATTTTTCAGATGACTTTACACAGACTTTAAACTCTAGAAACGGTTCTTTGATATCAAAGCGCTGAGTTATAATTGAGTAAATGAATTGATTAGCACTTGGCAAAATCCTACACGTGTCAAAGGACATCTACAATCAAGCTGGACGGCGCCTCAGACAAGAGATTAGCAGGAAAAATTTCGGTTAGGAGTCAAATGTGGAATTTTCAACTGATTGTGAGATCTTCAACCAACAATTACTTAAATTATGTATGACATTTGAAGGTTTTTCCGTTGAAAGATAAAAAAAAAAACTAAAGTCCGTTCTTCATCTTGAATAATGATTAGTAGCACAGTGGACCGAGTGTTTCAATTTGGTAGAAGTGCAATGCCCAGTTTGAAAAAAATTAATGACTCAATGTACCAGTGCAAAATCCTTTTAAATATTTGATGGATTGGTTAAACCTCGTAAGCTATTCGGATTTCGAAGCAGGGTTTTTATGTAAATATGAGGAATCTTTAAAATTCTGTGAAATAGAGCCTGAAGGTCATTATATCCATACAGAACTCTTCTTAGTAGCGAAAGATAGTCAAAAAAAAAAGTTTTTTGTTTGAAATTAATGATTACCATTTCCATTGGGTCTGTTCCTTTCAATAACCTGGAATTTTCTATGTTGTTCAGGCAGTCTGTCTTGAGTAATGTCGTGGCTCTCCGCTCAAATCAAAACGAGCCTGGAAAAGAGGCGGGATCTTCCGCAAATTTCTGAAAAAATCCAAATTCGGTATTTGTATCGACTGTTGAAGCAAAATGGCAATTCTCAAAAGCAACACTAGTGCAAGTATAAGGGAATGCCTTGATTTCGCAATCGATCGAATCTAATTTTATGTGATATTTCATCCAAGATGGAATGACATGAGATATCGGTAGTACTTAACAAAAATACAATGTTGGCTTCCCGGGAGGATTGCGACCTTTGTGTCTTAGCATTGAAGAAGCTAGAGACCTTGTGGTCCGCATGTTAAAAAAACAAAAAATACAATCACGAAAACCTTATTTTTCCTGCCCTTACAGGATTGATGAAACCATCAACCAATAACGACACAGAATTCACTCAATGAGCAGTCTAGAATTGTTAAATGACCTAAGCGGCTGCTTAGCCCTTAAAATATATAACATAAGTGCAGAACATTCAAGCATTATCGATGAGTCAGAAATGAATGGAAAACCAGCTTTGAAGCAGATTTGAAAATGCGTTTCGAAAACATCACAAAGAAGTTGTTTATTGCTTGAAAAAGTTATTTATGTCTTGGGTATACATGTTACAGCTCAAACAAGTTTCCTATCGAGTTCCTTAAGATTCTTTTTAACAAGTTTGTATAACAGGACTAATATCGTGATCATCGTTATTATCGTGAACTGATACGGGATGAGATATAAATACGAGAAATTCGCATTGTTCATCTTCCTGCCATGCGCTATTCTCAAAATCGCCCGAATGCGCAATGAAATAATCTTCAGTTCATTGAAATTTACTTCACTGTTTATGTTTGATGAAAGGAAATGCTCATTGATCTTATAATAAGTTTTCGCCTTGATTTCTTTGATGTGCGAAGCAAGTGTGTTGAACTCTTCAATCGACAGCAAGTCCAACAGTTCATTTCCTGTCTCAAAGTCGGCAAAATGTTTAAAAAGCTCTGGAATTTTGGCTAAAAACTCAAGGATCTTTTCCCTTTTGGCCTTGAGCTCTCGAATTGAATTGAACTCCAGGCTCTTCAGCGAAAATAAATCATTGCTTTTCGTTATAAAGTTTTCTTTCTCATCCAAATCACTCGAGTCTTGGACCACCATCCAAAACATATGCTTCCCCTTATTAAGAAGCTCTTTATCATCCACCCAATAAAAGATAGCATTATTTTCACCTTTTGGATGAAAACGATAGAGATCGTATGGTAGATTGGGATCCCAAGCGACTCCTTCATACGATGTGTTTTTTAAACTGACAACAAACAGGAACTGATTGCCTAAATCCTCAATAACTTTGCCTCTTAGCCAACTGTAGAGCTTATCCAGGCCTAGATATTGTTTATCTTCGACTTTGCTGAGGACATCATCATGGGTGATCAGTGTAACATCTCTCATAAAACACGTCTCGAAGAACTCCACGATGCTCGTATTTTTGTAAGTAATGTTGTTTCTTCGCATTAAGCAATTGTCGAGTCTTTCAGTGTGCTTAGGCGGTTTGTATTCCCTTCGTCTTGCGAGAAATTCCATTGAGTAGTTTTTAAGGTAATTTGAATGGTTGTACTCTGGATCTGAGAGATACGAAGTGAATTGAGGAGTTATTTCGCTGTTATAGATCGAGAACGGAGCTTTTTGGGTACCGTACCCTTCAAGCATATCGTATTTTTTAGTTTGTTGGATTTCGAGAAGACGGACAATTGCGAGATTGTGAAGTTGAAGAGTATCGAAATTGAGCTCGAGCTCGAAGTCTTGAGAAGCTTTGCCAGCAGCAAAGTGAATACCAGACAGCGCGGATTAAAATCAAAGCAAGCAGTAGTAATTGGTTTGCTTGTTTCATAATGAAGAAATTTATTTGTTGTATTTCAAATCTTTCTTTGCGTTTTTCCTTTTGGAAGTATTGGTTTAAAAAATGAAAATGGAAAATATTCTGTGAAACGCTATCCCTAAAAGTCCATGAGTTCTGGCAACTGTGGAGCAAGCCAATTCAGTAAGAAGAGAAATATTAGCATATCAAGTTTATTTGTAAGCAATCAAGCAATAATTCAGCCATCTACTTATTAAAGCATGTACGATGAGAAAAAACTAGGTTATATCCGAGATGACATTTCTTAGTAATAGCTAAGTTGATAACGACTGTCCTTGTGACGTGGCGAAGATTTTTGATAAGCTGATGAGATTCTGAAAACTCTTTTGGATCTCATTCGAAGAACCTCAGTCTAAACTTTGTAAAGAGAAGCATTACACACAAATTCTTGCAAAAGAACACAAAAAAAGCGAAGTATTTGCAGACATTCTGCATTCCATATACTCAATTCTAGCTGTTCAGTATTTCATATATATCACTAAATCAAGTCTGACTAAATTAACTCCACAAAACATTAATTTCAACACAGAATTCCAGCAACAATGAGATCGGCAAGAGAAGGCAACATCATACGAGTGGGAGAGAGATATGTTTATGACTCTAATGACAGGCCATTGGGCAGAGGACAATTCGGAGCAGTCTACAAAGGAGTCGACCTGACCACAAAATCTTTAGTTGCCATTAAAGTAGTGAACAAGCATTCCTTTGTCTATCAACGCAATAAACAAGCTTATATCATGGAAGGAAAAATTCTCAAACAAATTACCGGGGAATATTTTGTAAATGGCCTTGGAACTTACGAATCGGGGCATGAACTTTACTTTGTAATGGAGTACTGTGACGGTGGGTCCCTAGAAACGCTGATGGTAAAGAAAGGACTTCTTTCTGAAGACGAGAGTCTCAAAATCGTCTATCAAATTGCCTGTGCATTCGCGGATCTGTCAGTCGGAGGTGACAAGAAACAAAAAATGATTCATCGGGATATCAAACCAGCAAATATCCTCTTTTCAAGAGACAAGATCAAAATTGCGGATTTTGGACTCAGCAAAATTTTGTACGAAACCGAACAGAGCAAAAAAGAGCATCATACCTTGACTGGAACTCCAATCTACATGGCACCACAACTATTGAAACTGGAGCCGTATTCAAATAAATGTGACGTGTTTTCCACTGGTGTTTTATTGTATGAGTTGCTGCATGGAAAGGCCCCTTGGGGAAATCTAGGCTACACAGGTATTCTACGGAATAGATATTTGAGTCCAACACCAGAATTTTCTTACAAGCTGAGTAAGGATACCATTGATTTACTGAAAGGAATGCTGCAAATTGAGGAAGAGAACCGGTTTGACTGGAAAGCAGTTCAAGCACACCCAGCTTTCTCGAAATTCTTCAAGAAAAAAGAGAAAATTTTCCGAGTCATTGCTGATGAGGTTACTGAGCCCCAGGTTGAGTATCAGGTTCTCAGTGAGATTCAAAGTCAGCGCTCTCTGGGTGGTTTACCAACAGAGGAAGAGCTCGTGGTTATACCTGTGAAGAAGAAACCTCGTTTTACAATAAGAATTATTGAGGAAACATTTCCTTTAGAATCACAGCCTCAATACAGCTATGTAAATTCAAAGGGAACAGTGAAAGTCCTGGCGGAAAATCAATAAAATGTTCCAACTACCAGGGTAGAGGGTAGATTTTTATTTAATTAATAGAGATTCTTCAGTTTGATCAGCCATGAGAGAATTATGTAAAAACTTAATGATATGTATTGCATTCATTTTGTTCGTAATAGTCATGTGCTGATTTTATTAATTAGCTCTGCAGGGTCAAAACTGCTCTTATAGCATCAAAATTTCAAATACACCAACATTGTTAAATGCTCTGATAGGCCTAATTTTTTGTGAGCTGGGTGACTATAGAACAGTCGAGTTACTTCAGTTTAGATAGCGACTTAACCTTAAAATTTTATTGCCATTCCATGAACAGTTACAGGGCAGATCTACCCTACAAATTAATTAAGATTTTGTTCTGATCAAAATGCAGGGTTACACTGGCTGGTAATATACCACATTTATTAATCCAGCAGAAATTAAACTCAAATATTGCATAATTAAAACTACGCACAAAACAAATGCAAAGTGCTAAGAAACCCGAAGTAAAAGTACACATGGGGCTCTACGCTCCTTCTGCAGAAGTTGAAATTCCTCTTGTTGAATACGCTGTACACATATCAGTTTCAGATTCGATCGCTCGTATCACCTTCCATCAGGTGTTCATCAACAAAGCAGATAAAGTCGTGGATTTAGAATATTACATCCCTATCCCAGAAGACTCATGTTTGGATCGCTTCATCGCTCAATATGATGATAATGTTGTCGAAGGTGTCATCAAAGAGAAAGAAAAAGCTTCAGAAGAGTATAAAGAGGGCGTTGCTAAAGGGTCGACAATGGTCTATTCAGAAGTAGCGAAAAAGAAGTCTGACACTCTGAAAATGATGTTGGGTAATGTGAACCCATCAAGTAAGATAGCAATCACAATAGCTTACATTCAAGTGCTCAAAGTTGTGAGAAATAAATTCTGGTACTTGAATTTTGAGGCTCCTAAAGCAATACTTTCCGCTAATCCATCTTGCTCATGGTCATTCAAACTCGACGTCGAAATGAAATCTGAGATTACATTTATTCAATCGCCGTCTCACCAACTCCAAACTACTTACCATGAAGGAGATAAGCGCTTTGCTTTAGTAACACCTAAGCAAACAGAATGTGGTCCTTTGGAGTTCTTTGACAAGCCAATTGAAGTGTATTTGAGTAACGCAGAGATTAACGAGCCTAGTTGTGTCTTTTCAAGAAATGATGAAGGGTATTGTGCGATGATCACGTTCATCCCTCCTCTCAATCCCGGAGAAACTCCTACACAAGGGTATGACTATAACATGAGCAAAACGGAGCCTGAGGCCGATATTTTTTATGTGACTGGAGAATATTTTCTGGTTATCGATCGATCTGGCTCGATGAGCGGAGGGAGGATCGAGCTCGCCAAAAAGGCTATTATTCTGGCTCTGAAATCATTGCCTGTTAACTCTTATTTCAACATTGTGAGCTTTGGTAGCGAATTCAAGTTTTTATATCCCACCTCGTTGAAAGTCACAGAGGAAAATATCAAAAACACAATTGCGAAGATCGAGAAATTCAAAGCTGATTTTGGAGGGACTGATATCATTTCACCATTGACAGCGATCTACCGCTTGGAGAGGATCAGAGGATACCCACGGTGTATCATTCTACTTACAGATGGAGAGGTCGATAGCCCGTCAGCACTTTATAACGTCATTGAACAAGGTAACTCCCAAGCAAGATTATATTGCCTTGGGATCAGCTGCTCTCCAGGAGTTATTATGGAGATGGCAGAAAAAGGCCGTGGACAAAGTCGTATCGTACAATCAGATAGAGAAGTCCCTGGCAGCGTCATTGGACTTCTCAACAACGCGCTTGTCCCTTGCTGCGATGAATTTGATTTAGTTGTTGAACATGAAGATAGTCTCCAACTCATGGTTCCAGCACCTCAATCTGTTCCTTACGTGCTAAGAGACGAAAGAGTCGCCTTCTATCTCTTCTTTGATACTTCAATTAGAGAAAAGAAGTCTTGTTCAGTCAAACTGAAATATGTAACCAGAGGAGTTGGTCAACAATCTCAGAGAGAACAAGTTTTCCAACTGAATTTAGAGGATGCTGATGCAAATTATGAAAAAGGGAAGAATAATACTGCTCCGTTTAAGTTAGGGACGCTGGAATGCTTGAAAATACTTGAAAAAGATCGCAAGAATAAAGTACTTGCTGAGAATTTAGACATCTATTACAGCAAAAAGACCAGCATTGAAGAGAAAATCGTGGAGCTCTCTGTAAAGAATCAGATTCTTTGCAAGCATACAGCTTTAATTTGCACAGTGAAGACTGCAAATCCTGATGAGACTGCAAAGCTAGAGAAAGCCAACGTTGTGATTGCTGATATGGTTTCTGAATCTACTTCTCAAAAACAAAGCTTAATCAACAAACCATCTCTCGGTTACAGTGGAGGTTGTGATCAGCTGACCGAAGAGCAGATAGCAGAGTTTAAAGAAGCATTTGCTTTATTTGATGCGGATGGTGACGGAACGGTCACTACTAAACAACTTGGCACAGTGATAAGGTCTTTGGGTCAGAATCCGACTGAAGCTGAATTACAAGACATGATAAATGAAATCGATTGTGATGGAAATGGCACAATAGATTTCCCAGACTTCCTGTCATTGATGTCCAGGAAGATGAAAGATACTGATTCTGAAGAGGATATTTTAGAAGCATTCAAAGTTTTCGATAGAGATGGAAATGGGTTCATATCTGCCTCTGAGTTAAGACACGTGATGACAAACCTTGGAGAAAAAATCAGTGATGAGGAACTCGATGAAATGGTAAGGGAAGCTGATATCGATAGCGATGGAAAGATAAATATCGAAGATTTCGTGAAAATGATGATGGCTGGCGGACCTTCATACACTCAGCCTACACAAAAACAAGTTGTTGACCATACTGCGAGTATGAGTGAGAGTAAGGTGGAAGAAAAGAAAGAGGCAGACAAGAAACCAGTTCCTCAGAAACCCATTATTAAAGGCCGAAGAGACGAAAATGACTTTTATGAAATTGTCAAATCCCAAAAGATTGAAGGAAATTGGGAATACAGCTCTAATGTGATTAAGATCTTAGGCATAGATGAAGGGACTCTTAAAGGCGTTTTACCAGAGAATGTGAAACAATCAGCGGATTGTGATAACATCTGGATAACAATAGCTGTGGTATTCTGGTTAGAACATGTGTTCCCACAGTTCAAAGACAAGTGGCTGATGCTACAGAAGAAGGCGATTGCATGGTTGAAATCGAAGAATGTATCAGGAGACGATTTGATACAATATTCTGACATTTTCAAGAAAGTTTATGAGAAGCAGCTTGCAGAAATAGTCGCAGCATCTTGATCTTGATATATACAAATAATATATATATTGATAGAAGCTGAGAGCTTCATTGTGAGTGAAAGAGAAATTCTAACAGTACCTGAAAAAAGTATGCTACACTAGCTTTCCACTGGGATTAGAAATCCAATGAAAATTACGATCATTGTCAGACTTTCCAGAATTTTCGTGAACGATGAAAAAATTAACTTCCTTGCCTTAGAGCACACTACAGTATTCATAAAACCAGATTTTAAGCTCATTAAAAATGGAATTTTTCATTGTTTTTTTTTTTAACTAAACTATTCTTTAATTATTTACTCGAATTCAGAAATAAAACTAACACAAAGTAACTACATCCGAAATGAGGAACTCGGAAATCCACACTGACTTAGTCCTCAGCTCTAACCGTGTGAACTACATTCCTATCATCACCAAATTTATTGCTTTGGTACTTCTCTTTGTGCCTTGGGCCGGTCTATTCAGTCAATACAGCAGCACAAACGAGAATGGATCCTGTCCTTCTCTCTGGGAGGTTGCCTCTCAATACTACATCTTTTACTTAGTCGCCAGCTGCTTGATTCCTGTGAATGTGTTGATTCATTACATTCAAATAAAGCAGAACGCCACCACGTTAGCGCAGAGTTCTTTCTATTGGTATAACTACGCAATCCATTTCGTCACAGGAGTCATTGGCTTATTGTTGTATATCGGAATATGGAGAGCTTATTCAGGGAATGAAAATGGCTGTTCTGAATTACGAGGGATCGTGCTTGCCAATCTCATATACAATCCGATCTTATTTGCAATTATCTTTCTGATTCCGCTCATTTTAAGCTTCGTTAATCCGGATCTTCTCGAGAGACTTGAAAGCCCGACTGTTGGAACAACCCCTTATTTCCAGCCAATACCTCAGGAGAAGAAGGAGAATAATAAGAAAGATGAGGCCAAAAACGAGCTGGAGCTCTCTGCCAATATCACAACAACTCCGCTAAAGGGTGCTAAACCAGAGGAAAGCGCAATTATTGATTCACCGGCGAAATTGAGTCCTGATTTACCGAAAGTAAACAGTAAAGCCAATCAGGCGTAATAATCAACCTTGTTGAGAAAAATAGAACGATGCTCGCTGGATATAAAGATTGATTTATGTTTCTTGAAATACTAAATTTCATATTCAAGTCTTAGAAGGTATCCACACTTTTCTCATTAGATATTACAGATAAGTCTTAACAATGTTATGAAAGTTTAATTATATGTCGAAAAGACCATACGAGTCTCGAGATATCTCTACAGAGGAGTGCGTAGTCCCTTGATATTGATTGATACGTAGGCATTGTTTCTCAGTTATAGTAAAGGCGATATTTTGCCATTATAAGAAATTGGTTCATATAATGCGACTATATCGAGTTGGATCCGTGACCTGATTCAAGTAAACAAAAACGCCCTCCTGATTCCCTCAGGCAATAGCCTCAAATCAAACGCATTTTATCTCTATTTTGAGTACACCACACCATTCACGATTCGATCAAAGGACGAGAAGGTGCTGAGCTCGAAATCGCCTTGCTCGTGTGAAAATTAACGATGCTTTCGCCTCTTCATTCAGAATCAAATATCCCTTCCTCAAATAAAAATCACATCCCAGTTATATTTCGGCTCTCATTAAATATGTCCCATCATAAGCAGAAAAATTACCCTCAATTAGAATCAGTTGGTGACCTTCTGACAAGAAGCAAACTAAAAATTCTCATTCGCTCACGATTTCTGATCCAATCAGACTTTAAAATAAAAAACTTAATTTAATTGGAGGAGTTGGCTATAAATTAGCTCTGAGTCATAGTTTAATAATTCAGGATCAAATCGCTTCAAAGATCCCTTAGATTTGCAAAAGCGTTAAAACTATGGCATCAGCTGACGTCGTAACTCCAACTCAACAAGAGACAGTCCCTTCAACCCGGGATATCGCTGAATTCGAGCGTGCTGTATGGGCTGCTATCCTCAGAGAGCAACAAATCGTCTCAACGAAGGAACTAAAAGCCACATGGGAGGGTGTGAAGAAAGTTTACACCAAAGACGTAGAGAACTACCAAAAGTACAGCAAAGCAGTCCAAAACTTCCAAGCTACTCAAAGGAATTATCAATTTTGTACTAAAATGCCAAAGACAGAGAGCAAGTCCAGAAAGGAAAACAAGAAATCAAAGAAGTAAATAGCTAATACTACTACCTTTAGTTTGTTAGTAACAAAACAGTTTGATAATTCTGAAAAATGAAATTTGTGAACTTTAAAAGAGTAGATTGTAAATCCTCTGTTAAAGCCTTTATAAACTAAACAACTCATCGAGAAAAAGAGAGAAAATCTGATGCTTTTTAGGGTTTGAGCAATTTCTTGAATTTTTGTGCGAGTTTTACTTCTTCAGGAGTTCCAGAAAATTCAGAATATCATAACCATGAGGATTCCTGTAAAAGAAAATAAAATAGGTGAGAAATTACTTTTGATTCAGTTGCATCAGTTAAATTGCATAAAACATTTTCAAACAAGGATTATGGTTTAAACTATGCCTGAATTTAAAATAACGAGAGAATGCTTGATGCAAACACATAGCCCTCTGCATGAACATTAATTATTTGTGTTGAGTCGATTCGTGCTGATATCGGTAATATACCCTACACTCAGAGAGTTTCAACTCATACTTCTGGAGAGATCATTCATGACTGCCAAAGTTTGAAAATTATGATACAAAAACGCTGACCCATATTGAAAAAAACGTTTTTAAGACTGAAAAGGCCAAGCCAAACCGTATTATTAAAGCAATACAACAACAACGCACGAAATTTTAATATAGTTCTTTCATTCTGCATCCTCTTGCGTTTGAATTCTTTTTACTGGGGTTTTGAACTCGTTTTTCATTTCGACCTTAAAGTCGTCTATATCCAGGTTAATCAGATTGAAGCACGAGCAGCTCACCTAAATTGATAAAAAAATCATTAACTAAAGAAATTCTATTTGCAATTACCGTGTATTTTTCGCCTTGAACTAATTTTGAGACTTTATGGTCACTTCCGCACTCTTTGCACACAACCACTAAGGAGAACTCCTCCAGGACTGGAAGTTCTTTGAGGAAAGGAGACACAACAATCCAATACTTTTGTTGGATAAGATCTTGATTATTCTGAGACCCTTCTTTCTTTCTCTTTTCGAAGAACCTCACCCGCATCTTTTGAACCTTACACACACAGCAGAGAAAAACGGGAAATTGGCTCTTACTGGACTGCGGCTTCGGCTGCAGCGTTTGATAATTTACAAAGGAACAGATTGGGCAGTGCATTTTGAGATATATGCTTCTCAGCTCAAATTTGCTGAAGTTCACTTTCTCTCTTTTCACAGAAACATTCAACAAAATGATTGATTGACCAGTTTTCTTGCGAGTGGCCAATTGCTGAGGGAGAGAATGCTCAGGAGCGGCCTCCTCAAGCTTGGTTTCTTCATCTGAAGAGAGAAAATCTTCTAGTTTCCCCTCTTCTTTAATTGCTTCAAGTGGATGTCCTAAATCCAAGGTCATTCCAACTCCATCAGGATTTTGCAGCTGCAACATCAGTTCCTGCAGCTCTGGATCTTTCTCCATGGCTTTCTTCAAGCTAAACACCCCATCTTCTTCAAGGAATTGACTTCCGCTCGTCTCCGCATAATTGTATCTTTGATGAAGGTCGAGTTCTTTTAGCTGCTGTTGCTGTGGTTGATCCTTTTTCTCCTCCTCCTCAGCTTCCTGTTTTTGCTTCGCATTGTTTTTGGGTAAATTGCTGGCGAACTCCTCGTAGTTAATTATCGAGTCATCGCGTGAGGTGACATCAAAGCTCTGGGGATTCGCAACAATTTCGTTACCTTTATTCAGATTGAAGACAGGATTCTTTGATAATCTTAATTCTACAGGGAATTTCCCATACATTTCCTGGGGTCTCGGGTGTAAACCAGCAGGACGCTCAAGATTATTGGTAGTAACTACTTCATTAAGCATATTTTTAAGCTCCTGCATATATTCTTTTACAAATTCTTTCAAATGTCCAACTTCTTGTTTCGTATTATAATGTTGCCTAGCAAATTTCTTTTCGAATTTCTTTTCAAGATACAATTCATAGCTTTTCAAGACCATGGTCATCGCATTTTGCATCCTGTTCATTACTTCCTTCGAATGTCCAACGAATGAAAATTTATAATCGTCTGATTTATTCTCTGGCACTATAAGAAACCCGACTAACGCTGGAGAGTGGGCATTAGCAATTTGAGGTAAAGCTAGATATTGCTTCTGGTCTCCACCGCCTGCAACGTCAGTTTCTGCTAAGGGAGTTTGGTTGCTGTGAGTTCCGTTATGAGCTGCTATTTGCATCTCGTGTTGATTGTTTACAGCTTCTATTCCGAAAAATCCCGATGTTTCGAGCGCAGTGGTTTGATTCGGTCTGAATTCAGCGTACTTGGGCTTCTTTGGATTGTTCACGCTCAAATTTAGAACGGAGTGCAACTGATCCTGCAGAATTTGATGCTCAAGAGATACATTTGGGTTCAACGAATTGTTCAAACTCAGATATTGAGTGTCGTTCATCGATTGTTCTGTAAGGTCATGAATACTGACCTCCTCCATCTCGATCTTTTTCCCTTCGGGCTGTTGAGTCTGTGCGGTTTTTTTAGCTCGGAACTTCAATTTAGAACTTTCCAATTTTTTTGTGGGTATGGTCTTGCTCTGGTCCAATGAGGAAGCTTGAGCATTTTCTTGAGTTGTGCTTGAGAGGACCGTCTCTACTTGGGTAGTTACATCCCGAGGATCTGGCTGCTGAGACTGATTATGATTTGCTGATGTGGTATTGCTTTCAGAATTTCCCGGATTTGATTTTGCTTCTAAGGCCAATTCGTTGACCTGTCTCAAGTCAGCATCATTTTCTGCTTGTTCTTTGTCGCCGTGTTGCTCTGCAGAAAGATTTTGGAGTTTTGGTTGTTCTCCTTCAGGGTTGTCCGGGCTTCCAGAAAATTGTCCTGTTTTTTCCTGACCAGTCTGCTCAGGATCACGTGTCTGGATGTCTGATGGTAAAGTCTCATGGCCTGTTTTGCTTGGTTTGTCCACAATGCCAGCCACTGCTTCGTTGAATAAGTCGGGATATTCTGAATTTGTGTCTTGTAGTTGGTTTTCTCTAGGATTATTGTCCTGGTTTCTTTCGAGCTCAATTCCTAACTTGCTTTTCAGTTCTGAGGTCATCTGATTCGAGCCATTTGACTGAATTTTCAGGTCAGTTTCGGGATTGATTTGGTCAATCATCTGGAAATCTATTTCTATATCGTTTGACCGTGAAGGATCACCTGAGTCCTTCGGGGGACCTTGCTTGATAGGTTCATATCGAATGTGGTATCGCCCTTGGTTTCTTCTCTTGCTCAGAAATTTCTTATCTTCGGAAAATCTTTGGCCATTATTCTCTCTAGGGCTACTTACTTGAGCAAAGTTCTTGTCTGAGTCGCCGAATGGTTCGTTTCTTTTGTAGAATTTCCCTCCTTTCTCGCCAGAGTATGGTTGGCTCATTTGCTCTCGGACTTAAAGAAATTATCTCTCTTCTTTGGATGATTGAAATAAATGTTTAAAGTTACTAGAGAGTCAGCTGATATGGTTCCGAAATTAATTATCACTTCTGATCAACAAAATGCAGAAGGTTGAGGTGAATGCAAAGCTTTTGTCTGTTGTATAACTCTTAGAGTAGTCTGATTATGATGAATTAAATTTTATTGAGTTTGGGGCAGATTGTAGTGAGGTGTGTGCCTTTCTCAGCTAACTACATCACTAAATAATTACTCTGAATGTCAGTTTTCCTAAATAGGTATTTGAGTGTATATTTAGATGCTAAGAGCTGAGTGACATTTGTATTTAATTGTTGCGATCTCTTGATTAAAATCATTCTGAACACTACCACAGAATTATAACTTCACTAATTTCTCTTTAGGAATACATAGAATGTGATTTTGAGTCTCATTGTACGTACACTGAATTATAGGAAGCTGAAAATTTCCAAATTTGAATTTCAAACAAGCTCTCTGTGAGGTTGATAATCATTGAATTTATTGAACCAAAGGTTTTGACGATAAGCAATAGAAGCGCTGTTTTAGCAGTAATAAGACGCATATCTAGAATTTTTCAGATATATATCTTTCTCCATGGAAAATAATTTCCTCATATGAGTCTCACGACAAATCATAAACAGAGATAATCCGCGAACTAATAACTCAAAAGTTTGCGCATCTTTATATTGTCTTCTTTTTACCCTCATTAGTCTCCAAGCCCAAGGGGCTGGCTGTTCCTCAGTTGATTATTTAGCGCTAAGCCACAGCTTTCAGCGGCGAGGTATCACCCTCTTTGGTTGGTAAAGTCTTTGCTGGAGACTCTTTTCTTTTTTTCATCTTTATCTCCATTATTTGATGAAGTTCCTCATTGCCTATGAGCATGGCAGAGGTATTTTTGAGCAAACTACGTGTGAATGCTTTAGATCAACACCGCAAAGATCATTATTACCCAAGAACTTCCTCCACATTGCTTGTTTGCTTTCCTTTCTGGAGGCTTTTGCTCCTAGTAGACTCGCAATAATTTTTCCTGCTCAAATTAATAATATTTGGCCAGAGCTGTTCTCTTGCATCTAATTTGTGTATGCTTGTGTTCCTCACCTATAAACCTTGAGATTATTTCATTCAGATATTGATAATTACAGTATCCAGAACACTTTCATGTTGCTTTTGCAATAAGAGGTACTTGTCGCGAAGATGGCTGTGCTTGATGAGTAATCTGTCCCCTTTTCTAAACTATAAATCCAATAATACAGTTTTATCAACAGCTTCATGAGGAACAAGTTATACCGATTTACGAATCTCAAGGTCATAAGAATTCAATGCATTTTCGATTCTCAGTTTATTCTGCTCTTTTTTCTCCTCAACCAACTTTGCTTGACTTTCCTAGAGATTGCGAATAACGCTAAAATAAGATAAAAACAGCGCGTACCCTAAATTCGTTCATTCTTTTTTCCTCATCTTCCACCAACTGATCAAACTCATCCCTTTTAATCCTTTGAAAGATTGAATCTGGTAAGGAGAAGCAAATCATTATACTTTTCAAGCAATTTCAGCTGAGACAAGTTTTGAGCTGCCCGCCCTTTTCTGGCTAAGTTACGTGAACGTTTATTCTGAATATCTGTCTGGACCCTTTCAAAATGATGCATCTAATGTCGTTATCATAATCAATCGAGTTCAGCACGGTAAGATCACCAGAGATTTCTCATTGCGTTGGAATTTGCCTATCATTTTATTAATGTGTTTTTCTTTTTCTTCGGTCAGGTATCGCACGGCTTTTTCGCGATTACAATCGATAATTTGAAGCTTTTGACTAATTTCTTCTGCTTTTTCATGTTTCAGCCATTCAACTCTCTCCTTTATCTCTTTATCTAATATATTGTCAAAGGAGGTTATTTCATTTATCTTTAAGCACTTTCCAACCTTTTTCTTCAAGGACATGGAGTCTGAAATCTATTTCTTCGTTCTCAAGCTAATCGGAAAATCAGCAGATCACTCACGAGAGACTTTACGCGACGATGCTCTTTAAGTTTGTTTTCTCTTTCTAAGCGATTCGCTTCTCTGATTTGGTCCATTCTCTCAAGGTATTTTTTATGTTGTTCTTCTCTCTGCAATCTCGCCTGAATTCTTCACGTGATTAATATACTCAGCCAAAATCCGGAAAAATTTCTATACTGTTTGAGCAAATCATTTTGCAGTTCAGCAGCTTGTTTCTCTAGCATTTCCGCTGCTTGCTGTTCTTGACTTCGATAGATTTCTCGTCGTTCAGCGACCTGCTTCATCCGAGCCTCTCTCTGCGCTTTCTGCGAAATAACTTTGAT